>Ga0182021_10002091_pt1 | contig 23319 bp, 23 predicted proteins | sample 612E3MmetaG_FD_120493 | JGI IMG/M metagenome (GOLD analysis project Ga0182021, IMG submission 120493) | Permafrost microbial communities from Stordalen Mire, Sweden - 612E3M metaG (Illumina Assembly) | ecosystem: Environmental > Terrestrial > Soil > Wetlands > Permafrost | place: Sweden... | reverse complement strand
GCTAATCGTCTAAAAGTGGCCTCAGTTCGGATTGGAGTCTGCAACTCGACTCCATGAAGCTGGAATTGCTAGTAATCGCAGGTCAGCTAAACTGCGGTGAATACGTTCTCAAGTCTTGTACTCAGAATTAAATGCGCTTGGCAGTTTGTCAAGGTCTAGTTGGTTAAAATCCAACCTCGAAAGAGTAGCGAAAGGGTAAGTCCTCAGCCGTGAGGCGTGGACTGAAGGATCCTAGTAGCAAAAAGCAGCCTATCAAAAAAGGGCGATGCGACCCATATGGTGAGTAATGGGGAAGCATCAAAATTGAAAGCCCGATAAGGATGCAAGGAAAAGAATGACAAATGACCCAAGGAGATCTCAGGTGTTAATAGAAACTTATGCACAGGAGAAGTCAGCTGTGTCGTAGTACCATGCGTCAAGTTATGATATAATTGACACATGGGAAGGACTAAGCCAAGAGTTTCGAATGAATATGTTGTTGGACTAACAGATGGAGAAGGTTGCTTCTATGTAAATGTAGGAGAGTCTTCTCGCTATAGAAGTGGAACAAGAATTCAAATGCATTTTCATATAAAAATGCAAGAGAAGGACAAGAAACTCCTAGAGAAAGTTAAGAATACCATGGGGTGCGGTGCTGTATATTTTCAAAAAGAGCAGCGAGCCAATCATGCTCAATGCTATAGATACACAGTAAGTTCTCAATCAGATATTCTTAATATAATTATTCCGTTTTTTAAACAACATCCTCTACAAAGCTACTCTAAAAATTACAGTTTTCATGTTTTTTGTAAAATAGCAGACCTTGTTAAAAGCAAAGCTCATTTTTCAAAAGCAGGAATAAGTAAGATTAGAATACTTAAATCGAAAATGAATCAAAAAACTCTTGGACTCGCGTAGTGCGGGAAATCCGCTCGCTACGTGGGGACCGGCAATGTTCTAAAAAGCCGAATCCGCCCGTCAAGTCAAGGGAGCCGGGAGTACCCGAAGTATCCGCATAAGCGGGTCCTAAGGTAAGCTCGGTGACAGGGACTAAGTCGTAACAAGGCACGGGTAGCGGAAGCTGCTCGTGGAATAATTCAATTTGAAAACGTCACGCCTCATAAAATTTATTTTTTGTGAGGCGAGGAAATACCTCAAGTGATTTCCTGATCTCGGAGAGATTTGACCTATTGAGTCGGTATTGCACGCCTCAATTGAGCGCGCAATAGTTTGCTTGAACTTAAAACAAAATGGCATTTCGGAAAGACGAAAAAAATAAAAAAGTTTACCCGCCTTTGGCGGGTTACAGAACGAAACAAAACAAACAACAGCAACTTGCCCGCCTCTGGCGGGAAACAAAAAACATCCCGTGGAAACACGTGGTGTTTTTTGTTATAATAAACTTATGCAAAAACGAGTCGGAATATTACGTGGCGGTTCAGGTAAGCATTATGCTTCTTCTTTGCAAAAAGGCGGGGAGATTATAATGCATATCACCGAGAACTTGGGTGAAAAATACAAGCCTGTAGATATTTTGATTGATAAAGATTATATTTGGCACGTAAACGGTATACCTGTGAACCCAAGTGATTTGATGCACCGGGTGGATGTGGTTTGGAACACTTCGCACCCGAGCTTTTCCAGTATTTTGGAGAGTTTATCAATTCCAAATATCGGCGGCGGGGCTTTTTCTTCCGCCTTGGATAACAGCAAGGAAATGCTGAGAGAACACATTAAAAGCATTGGTTTGAAGATACCAAGACAAATAATTTCGCCTAAAAATGCGCGAGAAGTTTTTGAAAAATTCGGTTCGCCTTGGATTATAAAAACTCTCAACGAAATTAATTTGGTAAAAACCTTTGATGAACTCACTGAAGCGATAAATGGCAAAAATAATGTAATCGTGGAAGAGTTTATTGCGGGTAAAGTTGCTTCAGTACACTCTGTGCCTATGTTTCGCGGGCAGGATTTATATACTTTTCCGCTCGGAAATAGTTTTGGAATTTTTTCTACCGAAGAAAAAGAAACGCTCTCCAACACCGCAAAAGATTTGTACAAGCACATCGGCGTGAAGCATTATCTGAAGTCGGATTTTGTTTTAACTCCCAGGAATAAAGTTTATCTTTTGCAAATCGAAGAAATTCCGGACCTGAAACCAAATTCGCATTTTTCCCAAGTCTGCGAATCCATTGGTGCCAAAACGCATCATGTGGTAGAACATATACTGGAAAGCGTTTAATATTATTAATATGCCGTGGTGGCGGAATTGGTATACGCGCACGCTTCAGGAGCGTGTGGAGTAATCCTTGGGAGTTCAAATCTCCCCCACGGCACACAACAGAATATCGGGCTGTAGTATACCGGTCGTACGCATCCTTCGGGAGGATGTAGACCCGGTTCGATTCCGGGCAGCCCGACTTTATGGTAGAATATATTTAGGTTGTTTTTATCTGTAGCGGGTGATCGCACTCACATAGGCACATATGTTGGAGTTTCGCCACCACCCGCTTCAAATGAAAATAATTAAATAAAAAAATCACAAAAATTATTTTTTGTGATTTTTTTATTTGGAGTTACCCGGTAGTGAGACTTGGCGAGGCACAAAGTGCGTTTTTTTATAAAAAACATCGCCAAGCTCTACTACCGGGTTATCCACAGTTTTGCTAAAAAAGTCTTGTGTTGTGTTTTGATATGCGAGATAATTAAAGAAGTTCGAAGCAATAAATATTCTGGTCGTTTTATTGCAAACTAAATTAGAAAATTAATATCGCGCGCGCGAAAAAAAATATGGCAGCAAAAAAGAAAGCAAAGAAGGCAGCAAAGAAGGGCCACAAGAAGGCAGCAAAGAAGGGAAAGAAGCGAGCATAGTTCTCCCTGGTCTCTTTAAAAAAAACTTCCCCGACGTTACGTCGGGGAAGTTTTTTTGTTTTTATGATAGAATATATTTATGGGAATTTTCGATAAAATATTCGGAGACGAGAGCTCCAAATTCATAAAAAACACCGAGGAAATAGTGGCTAAAATAAACGCTTTAGAGGCGGATATTTCCAAGCTTTCAGATGGAGATTTCCCCAAGAAAACCCAAGAATTCAAAGCTAAATTGGCTATTTCCGAGAATAAGCCAGAAACCCTCGATGAAATATTGCCGGAAGCTTTTGCTCTGGTTCGCGAAGCCATGCGGCGGGTGGACAATAAAAGGATGTTTGACGTCCAATTAATTGGAGGTTTGGCCTTGCATAAAGGCAAAATTGCCGAGATGAAAACCGGAGAAGGAAAAACTTTTGTGGCTGTTCTGCCGGCGTACCTGAACGCACTCTCTAGTGAGGGAGTTCATATTGTTACCGTCAACGATTATCTTTCCCGTATTGGCGCGGTGTTGATGGGCCAAGTTTATAATTTTCTTGGGTTGTCTGTCGGCGTAATCAATTCGCAAAATGTTTCTTATTTATACGATCCATCGCACAAAGAAGAAGACAAAGAGCGCGACACAGTCGGAGAATTTAAAATTGTCTATGATTTTCTGAAACCATGCAGCCGGCGTGATGCTTACGCTGCCGATGTGACTTACGGCACCAACCACGAATACGGTTTTGATTATTTGCGCGACAACTTGGCCACGAATATAAACGACCTGGTGCAGAGAGGACACAATTTTGCCATTGTCGACGAAGTGGACTCCATTTTGATAGATGAAGCACGCACTCCTCTGATTATTTCAAGCCAAGCCGGAGACTCGGAAGACTTTTATGTGAAGTTTTACCAAATAGCTAAGCAATTAAAGCGCGATACGGATTATGAAGTAGATGAAAAGTTAAAAGCAATATCCTTGACGGACGAAGGCATAACAAAGGCAGAGACATTGCTCGGCATACAAAATATTTACACGGAAAAAGGCATTAAATACGTGCATCATCTGGAGACAGCCGTCAAAGCGCAAGCAATTTTCGAACGAGACCGGGATTATGTCGTGAAAGAAGGCGAAGTCGTGATTGTGGATCCATTCACTGGGCGCTTACAGCCGGGCCGACGCTGGAGTGAGGGAATTCACCAAGCCATCGAGGCTAAAGAAGGCGTGAAAATTGAAAAAGAATCCCGCTCTTCCGGCTCTATCACTTTCCAAAATTATTTCAGATTTTATAAAAAGCTCTCGGGTATGACAGGTACGGCTGCCACTTCCGCTGAAGAATTTTTGAAAGTTTACGGGCTGGATGTTATTGTTATCCCCACCAATCGCCCTGTAGTGCGCATCGACCAAACGGATTTAATTTTCCAAACAGAAAAAGGAAAGTTTCAGGCCATTGCCAAAAAGGTAAAAGAGCTGAACACTGCTGGGACTCCAGTATTGATAGGCACTATATCTATTGAAAAAAATGAACTTTTGTCCGTTTATTTGAAACAAGAAGGTGTGCAACATGTTATTTTGAACGCTAAGAATCACGAAAAAGAGGGCGAGATTATTGCCCAAGCCGGCCGCCGGGGCGCTGTAACTATCGCTACCAACATGGCTGGTCGCGGAATAGATATCAAGCTTGGAGGTAACCCAATAGTAAAAGAAGAATATGAATTTGTGAAATCGGTCGGCGGACTTTTTGTACTCGGCACAGAGAGACATGAAGCGAGAAGAATAGACAATCAGCTCCGCGGCCGCTCCGGCAGGCAAGGCGACCCGGGTGCAACGCAGTTTTATGTATCTCTGGACGATGATTTAATGCGAGTGTTCGGTTCGGAGAAAATAAAAAATATGATGGGGCGTTTCGGCATACCCGAAGACCAACCAATTGAAAATCGCTTTATCAATAGAACCCTGGAAGGCGCGCAAGCGAAAATCGAAGGTTTCCATTTTGATGCCCGCAAAAACACATTGGAATACGATGACGTGATGAACCATCAGCGTAAAATTATCTACGAAAGAAGGCAGAAAATGCTACGCGCGGACAAAGTAGAAATCGAAAGCCTTTTGGGTCAGGTTTCTGCTGGCCATGAAAATGCGGGAAAAATCATAGAGGAAAAAAGAACAAAAATAGGGGATGCTGCCTTTTTGGAAACCGTGCGTCGCATTGCGCTTTATACTACAGACACATTATGGATGGAACATTTGGAAGCGATGGATTACTTGCGTAGTTCTGTAAATCTAAGAGCTTATGGGCAAAGAGAGCCGATTGTGGAATACAAAAAAGACGGACTGATGATGTTTAAAGAAATGGAGGAAGTTTTTAAAGAGCAAGTATTTTCTTTCATCAACACTATCAATACAGATAATGTAGTGAACATGCAAACAGATACTAGCAGTAGCTCAAAGGAAACTCTGGTAACCAGTCACAATGAACTCAAAGAATTTGCCGATAAAAACTTGGTTGCAGGACATAAGGGGGAAGTTGGCCGAAACGATCCCTGCCCATGCGGAGCGATAAATCCCGCGACTGGCGAAGTTTATAAATATAAAAAATGCGGGCTTATCAACGCCCCGCAACATAGAAAGTCGCTTATTAATTAATATGTCAAAGTGTCTCTTTGACACTTAAAGTAAAATGCTAAATCAAATAAAAATAGGTAAATATAGGCATTTCAAAAATAAGGACAAAGAATATGAAGTATTGGGTGTGGCAAAGCAAACAGAGACAGGTGAAAGTTTGGTGGTTTATAAAAAACTCTACGATGATTATTCTCTGCAAGTGCGTCCGTACGCGATGTTTATAGAAGACGTGGAAGTCAATGGTAAAAAAATGCCCAGGTTTGAATACTTGGGGGAATAGACGCTATGAAGGAAATCACTTACATTACCGGAAACCATAAAAAGGCAGAATACTTGGCTAATCTTTTGGATTTTCCAATTTTACATCATAAGGTTGACCTAGACGAAATTCAGTCTCTTGATTTAAAAAAAATAGTAAAACATAAAGTCAGGCAAGCGTACGATGTCATAAAGGCGCCTGTCGTGGTGGAAGACACAAGCTTGGAATTTAAGGCATTGGGTAAATTACCCGGGCCATTTATTAAGCACTTTCTCGAACAAATGTCCGAAGAAGATATTTGCTCGTTACTGAATGGCAAAGACAGAAGTGCAACGGCAAGGTGTGTGTTTGGTTATTTTGATGGAGAAAAAGAAATGTATTTCGAAGGCAGTATGGATGGCACGATTCCAGAAAATCCTGCTGGCGATGGGGGTTATGGTTTTGATAGAATATTTATTCCCGAAGGTTATAATGTGACCAGAGCGGAACAAAACGAAGAAGACCACAAGGCAGTCTACTTAAAAATAAAACCGATTTTGCAATTAAAAGAATTTTTAGAAAAACTTAATACCTAGTATGATTTTGCTAAATCAAATGAAATCTTTAATCAAAAAACTAAAAACAATTTGGTGGAGAGGGAAGTCTATCGGGGCTATGTATTATTACGGACATCCAACGCGGAAATTAAAAATCGTCGGAGTTACGGGGACAAACGGAAAGACTACAACGGCTACTTTGCTTTATCGGATAGCCACGGCGCTTGGTTACAAGGCGGGACTCATCAGTACGGTGGAAAATATCATTGTCAAAGAAGCCAAACCAGCCATTCATACCACGCCAGATTCCGTAACTCTCACAAAGCTTTTCCACGAGATGTCCGAGAAAGGTTGTGAATATGTTTTTATGGAAGTTTCCAGCCACGCACTTGACCAAAATCGTGTCTGGGGAGTAAATTTCGTCGGCGGAATTTTTACCAATCTGACGCACGACCATTTGGACTATCATAAAAATTTTGAGAATTATTTTGTCGCCAAAAAGAAATTTTTCCAGATGTTGCCACCGCGAGCTTTTGCCTTGACCAATGCCGACAATGAATATGGCCTAAAAATGCTGCAGGGCATAAATGCTAACCAGTTTTCTTATGGATTTGAAAAAGATTCGCATTTTCATGGGGAAATTAAGAAATTAGATTTTAATGGTTTAGAACTATCTTTCAATGATATTTCAATAAAGTCCAAACTTTTGGGTAAGTTCAATGCTTACAATTTGCTCTCGGTCTGGAGTGCAAGCTCTTTGCTTGGTTTCGATATGAATAAAGTAAATAAAATTTTAGAAACAATAGAACCACCGGCCGGAAGATTTCAACATTTTACATCAAAGAGCGGAGTAATGGTTGTGGTAGACTATGCACATACGCCGGATGCGCTAGAGAAAATATTGATGGCGATAAGGAAAATAAAACCCAAGGAGGGGAAAATAATTTCTGTTTTTGGCTGTGGGGGCGACCGTGACCCGATGAAAAGAAAGATTATGGGGCATATCGGGGCGACCCTTTCCGATTTTGCGATTTTCACTTCCGACAATCCACGCAGCGAAGACCCGGAAAAAATTATTGAGCAGATGAAAGAAGGATTGTCTCCCGAAGACTTTAAAAAAGTAAAAACAAATGCCAACAGACATGAAGCCATAGCCGAAGCAGTAAAAATGGCGCAAAAAGGTGACATTATTCTCTGCGCCGGCAAAGGTCACGAAGACTATCAAGAAATCAAAAGCGTGAAACATCATTTTGACGATATGGAGGAATTCAAAAAAGCTTATGCAAAATTATAAAGAATTTTTCAAAAATAAAAAAATTACTGTCATGGGCCTGGGGCTTTTAGGTGGCGTTGGAGATATTCGCTTTTTAGCGGAAGCAGGAGCAGATATTATAGTAACTGATTTAAAAAATACCAACGAATTAAAACCATCTCTCAATGCTCTAAAAAAATTTAAGAATATAAACTACACTCTTGGCAAACATGAATTTAAAGATTTTAAAAATAGAGATTTAATTATTAGGGCACCTGGCACACCACTTGATTCACCCTACATAATAGAGGCACACAAAAATAACATTCCTATTACTATGTGGGCAGCTTTATTCTCTCAATTTGCGGAGAGGATCGGAGCAATGGTGGTTGGTGTTACCGGTACTCGCGGGAAAACCACGGTAGCGACCCTGATTAATGAAATCCTTCTTACTGCAGGGAAAAAAGTAATATTTGGCGGCAATGTTCAGGGGACTTCAATTCTCTCTAACCTTCCAAAGCTTACCCCTGATGTTATAGTGGTTTTAGAACTTGATTCCTGGAAGCTTCAAGGGTTTGATGATTTAAAAATTTCCCCAAATATTTCTGTTTTTGGAACTTTTCTACCAGATCATCTCAATTATTATAAGGGAGATATGAAAAAATATTTTAATGATAAAGCAAATATTTTTAAATACCAGAAAAAAGAAGATACACTCATAATAGGTAAACAAGCTCTGTCTTTTGTTAAAAAATGGGCTGGAAAGGCAAAAAGCAAGATAATTTTGTCTAAAGATAGATTACCGAAAGGTTGGAAATTTAATTTACCAGGACTCCACAATGAATACAATGCGATGCTGTCTGTTGAAGTAGCGCGCAAAATTGGAATTAAAGATAATGTTATTAAAAAAGCTATTCAGAATTTCAAAGGCGTGTCAGGTAGACTTGAATTTGTTCGCGAAGTTAAAGGTGTAAAATATTACAACGATACAACAGCAACAACACCAGAAGCCACTATTGCTGCTTTAAGGGCTCTGGGTAAAAAACATAATATTATCCTAATTGCAGGAGGGTCTGATAAAGGATTGAAAATGGGTAATTTAATTAAAGAAATGCCAAAATATTGCAAAAAAGTAGTTTTACTTTCCGGAAGCGGAACTGAGCGTATGAAGAATAAAATTAAAAATGTGATAGAAGTTAATAGTATGAAAAGAGCAATTGAAATTGCAAAAATTTTTGCAAAAAGCGGTGACATAATTCTGCTTTCCCCAGCTTTTGCCTCCTTCGGAATGTTTCAAAACGAATATGACCGTGGCGATCAATTTATGAAAATAATAAAAAATTTAAAATAACATGCAAGATTTAGATCTATTAAAAATTAAAAAGATATTTTTTATCGGAATCGGGGGGATTGGTATTTCGGCTTTGGCCAAGATGGCTCTTTCGCGGGGGATGGAAGTTTCCGGTGTAAATGACGAAGAGGGTAAAACAATTGATTCTCTCAAAGAACTTGGTGTGGATGTGAAAATGTCAAAGGGCATTTTTGACGTACCGGAAGCAGATTTATATGTTTACAGTGACGCTTGGCTTTATCGTGGGCCGGAAATTTTACAAAAAGCAAAAGATACTGACAAACCAGTTTTGAGTTATTTTGAGGCACTCGGACAATTTGCTAAAAAATATAAAGTCATTGCTATAGCCGGCACACATGGCAAGACAACGACAACAGCAATGGTGGCGGGTATATTGGTGGATGCCGGGCTCGACCCGACGGTTGTCGTGGGTTCTTTTGTAAAAAAGTTCGACAGTAATTTCAGAAAAGGGAATGGTGAGTATCTGGTCGTGGAGGCGGATGAATACAACAGACATTTTCTAAATTTTCATCCTTTTGTTGTTGTGGTCACAAATATTGAAGCGGAACATTTGGATTGTTATAAAGACTTAGCAGATGTGCAAAGCGCTTTTGATAAACTTTTGTCACAAAGTGAAAACAAAATCACCAATTACACTAAATATTTAGAAAAAATTCCCAAACTATCTGTACCGGGCGTTCACAACAGGATGGATGCTTCGGCAGCGTTTGCCGTGGCGGAATTCTTGGGTATTAAAGAAGAAATCATTAAAAATTCTCTCGCTGACTTTAAGGGTACCTGGCGCAGACTAGAGAAAAAGGGGGTCACCAAAGAGGGTGTGACAGTTTACGACGATTATGCTCACCATCCGACGGAGGTACGGGCGAGCCTGGAAGCCTTGCGGGAACTTTACCCCAAAGGTACTAAAAATATCACGGTTCTATTCCAACCGCACCTCTATAGCCGGACGAAAGCACTTTTCGATGAATTCGTGACATGTTTCGACCAAGCGGACAATGTTTTTCTTTTGCCTATCTATTTTGCCCGAGAAAACCCTGACCCGGAAGTCTCAAGCGAGAAATTGGCCGACGCCATACGCCTGCACCGAGGAGAAGCGGTTGCTTTTGATGATTTTACCAAGGCTGAAGAATGGATTAGGAACATGAAACGGGGTCTAAATGACGTATTTGTGACTATGGGAGCAGGGGAAGCCTATAAAGTCGCCGAGAAGGTCTTACCAGTTGTCCACAACCCCTAAATTACCCTATTTTATACATATTTGTCAATTGGTATGTCTAAGAATACCCTTATTTTATAAGCTTTTTTTGGTTTGACATATGGTAAAAATGTTGCATAACTATTGACTTTTGTATTTAAATATGCTAGTATTAGGGTACATCCTTATAGTATAGGCGAAAGCTTATTATATAAGGGTTTTTTAGTTTTCACCTTCATTGGTTCGGCGGAGCACAACCGCTTATTATGAAAAAAACAAAAACAATAAGGTTCGTGGAGTCGTTTGTAATTTTACCAATAATGACAGTAATGACACCCTTCGGGTCTATCCCGAATACCGGTGTCAATGTGATAAACCAGCCACAGGTTGCGTTTGTCTCTCCGGCCGTCAAAATTGATCCAACCCTAAAATTAGAGGCGGATGCTATTGATGCCTATTTTGCGGAGCATGATATGCCCTTAGAAGGTACAGGCTTGAAGATGGCGGAAGTCGCCGATACTAACGATATCGATTGGCGCTTATTACCGGCCATAGCTGTGCGAGAATCCACTGGCGGAAAGTTTGATTGTAAGAAAGCCGCAAACAATCCTTTTGGTTGGGGATCTTGTAAAATTAGTTTTAAGTCGCTTGATGTTGCAATTGAGACGATTGCCAAGAATCTGGGCGGTAATAATCCAAGCACGGCCAAACATTATGACAATAAAACTACTAAGCAAATACTGAACGCCTACAATCCGCCGTCTATTGTGCCTCGTTATACCGAACAAGTTATGGCGATAATGAAGAATATTGGAAACGAAGATATGGTAATAACTCCTGTGGCTCCAGTGTTAGCAACTGCTAATATATAAAAAAAATTATTTAAACACAAAAAAAACGAACGCCTGGCGTTCGTTTTTTTTGTGTTTAAGGATTTTATTCCAAATATATCAGTGTCATCTTTTGGTCTTTCGGTTCGAACAAAGTGATTTGGAAATTGTAATTCTTTCCGAGCTCCAATTTTGCTCTGAGAGCTGCTTCACTTGGGAATGTCGAATTATGCACTAACCCGGCGACACCTTCTTTGATGGATACTAATGCACCGTGCTTGTTGTATTTAATTACCACGCCCTTTATGATATCTCCCTTCTTTAATTTACCTTCAAATTCTTTCCAAGGGTTTTCCTTCAAAGCTTTCAGAGAAAGAGAAATTTTACCGTCTTTTATTTCGATAACTTTTGCTTTTACTTTATCTCCAATCTTAAACATATTGCGCGGGTCTTCCACCAGGCCCCAGTCAAGTTCGGAGATGTGCACGAGTCCTTCCAACCCTTCTTCGAGTTTCAGGAAGATTCCGAAATCCACAATGCCGGCTACGGTGCAGTCTACACTGTCTCCGATATTATACTTACTTAAAACCTCCTTTTTCTCTTCGGGATTATTGTCTTTTTCCGAGAATATCAACTTGCCTTCCTTTGGTAGGGTGGAAATAATCATCACGGAGATTTTTTGCCCGACTAATTTCTTCAACTCTTTTAATATCTTGTCTTTGTCGGAATCAAGTACTCGCGGATAATGTTCGGCTTTGAGCTGAGAAGCAGGCAGAAAGCCAGCAATACCCTGCCATTCCAAAATCAAACCTCCTTTGTTAGCGTCTTTAACTTCCAAATCTAAGATGGTTTTTGCTTTTATCGCTTTTTCCGCCTCGCTCCAAGTGAGAGCTTGCTTGGCTTCTTTCAGGGAAAGTTCTATGTAGCCGTCTTCGTTTTCTGTGTCAACAATTTTTGCTTTGACGATATCGCCCAAGCTTATCTTTTTGATAACATCTTTGGCATTGATAAATTCTCGGCCGTAAATAATACCGGTGCCGAAAGGCGACAGGTCCACATAGACGGAGGATTTTTCTACTAAAATTACCGGACCTTCCACCAGGGAATCGATTTCCGGCTTGTTTACACTACGGTCAGTGATTGAACTTAAAACTAAATTTTCTTGCACTATTTCTTCTGTATCCATAAAATTAAAAAATCCGCATCAAAGCGGATATAGGCTTAGGTTCTCGGAGCGTGCTCATGCTGGGAGGGTTACCCCAAATCCTGCTTTTAATCCCGACGCCAAATGAATTTGTGTCGGGACTCCGACTTTACGTCGGAGTAAATTTATACTAATACACAAGATTCAAAAATGCAAGCCCGCACACTTATTTTTTGAAAAATAAGTGTGCGGGCAAGTAGTTTTTTATTTTATTTTTTGCTATACTATATATAATGATAATCACATATTTCGGCAAACAGTTTTTTAAGATTGGACAGGGAGAGATGGTCATGGCTTTTAATCCTGTCAGCAAGAGCTCCAAAACTGGCATATCGGCTCACTTTGGCGCAGATATTGCTCTTGTCACGACTAACCATTCCGACTACAACGGCGTAGAGCAGCTCTCGCATGGCGACAGGGCGCCTTTTATTATCAGCGGTCCCGGCGATTACGAAATCAAGGAAATTTTTGTTAAAGGTGTAATGTCGGGCGCGGAAATTGCTGGAAAAAAACATATTAACACTATTTACGTTTTTTCCGTGGATGGCATCAACATAGCTTTCTTGGGCGCGCTCGGAGAAGGGGAACTTTCCAAAGAAACACGCGAAGCCATCGATGGTCCGGATATTCTTTTCATTCCGGTCGGCGGGAATGGAATGCTCGATGCGAAGTCTTCTGCCAAGCTTGCCTCCTCACTCGAACCAAAAATGGTAATTCCGATGGACTACGATGAAAAAACTCTTAAAGCATTTCTCAAAGAAATGGGAGAAGAAAAAGCGGAAGTAATAGACAAACTGACGCTCAAGAGAAAAGATTTAGAAGGGAAAGAAGGGGAAGTAGTTGTGCTGAAAGCAATGTAAAACATGGAAAAAATAATTCATCACATAAGAAGAATAAGACAACAGCCAGAGCATGTTAAAAGGCACATTTTACATGTTCTTGTGGTGGTGTGCGGTATTATTTTAGTTTTGTTGTGGATTTATTCACTTGGAACAACTTTAATGTAATTAATTATGGTAAAAAAGAATTTAGAAACAACAGAAGAAAAACCCAGGGATGAGATTTTGGAGGTGGACGTGGTGGCGGAGATGAAGGAGTCCTACTTGGCTTATGCCATGTCGGTTATCACTTCGCGCGCCTTGCCGGATGTCCGTGACGGACTAAAACCAGTGCATCGCCGAATTCTTTTTGGAATGAATGAAATGGGTCTCACTTCCACCGCGCGTTTTCGCAAGTCGGCGGCCATTGTCGGAGATGTGCTCGGGAAATATCATCCGCACGGAGATACAGCTGTTTATGATTCGATGGTAGGTATGGCGCAAGAATTTTCTTATCGTTATCCGCTCATAATCGGGCAGGGAAACTTTGGTTCTATTGATGGAGACAATCCTGCGGCGATGCGTTATACCGAGGCAAAAATGTCCAAAATTTCCAATGAATTATTGAAGGATTTGGAAAAAGAAACTGTTGACTTTCGTCCCAACTATGACCAGACCCGCAAGGAGCCGATAGTTTTACCGGCCAATGTGCCGGCTCTCTTATTAAATGGCACGCTCGGCATCGCCGTAGGTATGGCCACAAATATTCCTTCGCACAACTTGACGGAAGTTTTGGACGCGACAAATTATCTGATTGAAAATGATGCAGCTACAACCGAGGACTTGATGCAGTTTATAAAAGGTCCAGACTTTCCGACAGGAGGCATCGCTTACGGTTACAAAGATATGCTTCATGCTTATGGCTCTGGCCGGGGCGGAGTGGTTTGCCGGGGTGAAGCCGAAATCGTGGAACAAAAAGACGGTAATTTTTCCATCATTATCACCTCCATTCCTTTTCGTGTAAACAAAGCTAATTTGATCGTGGCCATAGCCGAACTGGTGCAAGAGAAAAAGCTGGAAGGTATAAAAGGGTTGCGCGATGAATCCACCAAGGACATCCGAATTGTGATTGATTTGAAAAGTAGCGCCCATCCGGAAAAAGTTCTGAATTATATTTACAAAAATACTCAACTGGAATCAAATTTTAATTTCAATATGGTCGCTCTGGTAGACGGCGTGCCGCAAACTTTGTCTCTGAAATCCATTTTAGCCTTATTTATTGAGCATAGAAAGGAAGTGGTAAAACGTCGCTCTGCCTATGACTTGCGCAAAGCCGAAGAACGCGAACACATTTTGCTCGGCTTAAAGAAAGCATTAGATAAGATAGATCGGGTCATTACGGTTATTCGCGGTTCAAAGAATTCACAAATTGCCAAGTTGAACCTGATGAAAGAATTCAAGTTTTCAGACTTACAGGCAACGGCTATTTTGGAAATGAAATTATCCAAACTCGCCGGTCTCGAAAGACAAGCCGTGGAAGATGAATTAAAAGAGAAACAAAAGTTTATCACGGCGATGAAAGATTTACTCTCGAGCCCAAAAAAGATATTAAAGACTATTGCCGATGAGTTGAAAGAAATCCGCGAAAAATATGCGGACGAAAGAAGGACAAAAATAGTCAAAGGTGGAGTTAAAGAAATTTCTGACGAAGACTTGGTCCCGGAAAAAGAAACGATGCTCGTCTTGACCGCCGGCGGATATGTGAAATGCACCGACCCGGCAGAGTACCACGCACAAAAACGCGGAGGAGTTGGTGTGATTGACCTGGAAACTAAAGAAGAAGACTTCGTTACCATGCTTGTTTCTGGTTCAACACACAGCAATTTGCTTTTCTTTACCAATCTCGGAAAAGTTTACCAGATGAAAATGTACGACATTCCAGAAGGACGTAGGGCAACACGTGGTAAATCAATTATGAATTTCCTGGCTCTTTCCGGGGATGAAAAAGTCACTTCGATTTTGGCGATGCCAAAAGATTTGGGTACAACTCCTTCATCACTGATGCTGGTTACTAAAAACGGCACAGCCAAAAAAATGGCAGGCGCAGGTTTCAAAGATGTGCGTCGAAGCGGCATTATCGCCATTCGTTTAGACAAAGACGACCAGCTTATTTCCGCTTTGGTGACGGAAAAGGGCGATGAAGTGATGATTGCGACAGCTGACGGCCAATCCATTAGATTCAAGGAATCCGACGTGCGCGAAATGGGCCGTACTGCCGGAGGGGTGAGTGGTATTAGATTGGGCAAAAATGACCAAGTCATCGGCGTGGATGTCATAAAAAAAGCGAGTGAGAAAGCGGCCTTCCTAACAATGAGCGCGAACGGTTTCGGCAAGAAGACTGATTTGAAAGAATATAAAGTTCAGAAACGTGGCGGCTCCGGCGTGAAAACAGCCAAAGTGACTCCGAAAACAGGCAAATTGATTGTGGCGAAAGTATTGACCGGCGAAGAGGCCGAGCTCATAGCTATGTCTAAAAAGGGGCAAGTGATCCGTACTTCGCTCAAAGATATTTCCTCATTAGGCCGTCAAACTCAAGGCGTAACCATAATGCGCCTGCGTGCGGGCGACGGCATAGCCTCACTCGCTTGCATATAGTGATATACTATAGTTATGTTTACCGACCCATTAAAAAATTTAAAAACTCTGGGACTGCGGGAAAATGACATCGTGGCGGATTTGGGTGCGGGAACCGGATTTTATTCCATTGCCGCGGGAACGCTTGTGCCACTCGGAAAAGTTTATGCGGTTGAAATACAGAAAGATTTTTTAGATACCATAAAAAGCAAAGCAAAAGAAGCTCATCTCGGAAATATTGAAATCCTTTGGGGGAATATCGAAAAGCTCGGCGGGACAAAAATTGGCGATGGTATAGTAGATGTCACCGTTGCCTCGAATGTACTTTTTCAGGTTGAAGACAAGGAAAAATTTATTGAAGAAATAAAAAGAATACTGAAGCCAAACGGAAAAGTACTTTTGGTTGACTGGTCCGAGGAATCAATTATGCAAGGAAAGGGGATTGTTCCCAAAGATAAAGCGCGCGCAATGTTTGAGAAAAAAGGTTTTGCTTGGGTCCGTGATATTGATGCAGGCGCGCACCATTATGGTATAATTCTGAGGAAGAATGAATCCCGTTAGAGACCGCGGTCACGAAGTAGTATAATAAATAAATCAGTAATTTTATGACGACCAACTATATTAACAATAATTCACAAGAAGCGAAGATCGCGACCTGTCTCTAACGGGATGAAAAATTTCCAACTTATTATTTTGATTGTCTTCATCGCCGCCGCCATTTTCGGCGTTTTAGTTTTTTCCGGAGCGATAAAACTTGGCAATGATAACGGGGCAGGCAGCTTGGGTACTGTTACCCTTTGGGGTACTGTGCCGACAAGTATGATAAATACTCCGCTGGACGATTTCAATAATGCCAACCCCACCTTTGTCGTGAAATATGTGCAGAAAATGCCTGATACTTTCGACCAAGACTTGCTCGAAGCGCTAGCCACCGGTTCGGGTCCGGATATGTTTTTCCTGCCGGACAATCTGGCATATCATTATGCCAATAAAATTTTTCCCATTCCATATGCGAGCTATCCACTTTCTTCTTTTGAAAATGTCTTTGCCGGCGCGGGCGACGTTTTTCTGACCTCTAAGGGGATTCTGGCTTTCCCGATGTCTATCGACCCACTGATGATGTATTACAACAGAAGCATCTTGGATGCAAACGGAGTGGTTTATCCTCCGGCTACTTGGGACGATTTAGTCAGTTTGGTGCCGACGCTTGTTCAAAGAGATAATTCGAATAAAATAATAAAGCCTGCGGTAGCCATGGGACACTACTCGAATGTAAATAATGCCAAAGACATCTTGGCGGCATTGTTTATGCAAGCCGGAAATCCTATCGTTAAAGAAGCCAACGGAGTTTTTGGTTCGACTTTGGATTCGACGGCCGGGAATCTTCCCGCAATTTTGAAATTTTACACGGATTTCGCCGACCCCAACAACAGCGCCACTTATTCTTGGAATGCATCCTTCCCTAATTCTGTGGATGTTTTTTCGGCAGAAAACTTGGCATTTTATTTCGGTTTTGCCTCCGAACTCCCGACCCTAGTAAACAGAAATCCCAATCAGAACTTTTTTGTCGCATCATTGCCTCAGATTAAAAATGCAAGTTTCAAGCTCACCAGCGCGCGAGTTACCGGTATCGCCATTTCGGCTTTTTCAAAAAATCTTAACACGGCCTTTACAGCCGCGAGCCTGATGGCCACGACCAATTTTGCGGCGAAGTTCGCTACAGCTACGGGCACAGCCCCAGCCCGTCGAGATTTGCTTTCCACCAAGCCGGCAGATGCCTATTCGCCAATTTTTTACAGCTCGGCCTTGTATGCGAGAAGCTGGCTTGACCCGTCATCCAAAGATACAGATAGCGTTTTTAGTGGTATGATTAATAACGTGCTTTCCAATAATATGTCGGTGAGCGATTCGGTTAAAGACGCCAGCGCGAAGATGAGTCTTTTATTTAGCAGGTGATTTCGCAAAATCAGATGAAAAAATTATTAATATATTTATTTGTGTTTATGTTGCTAGTTATGCCGGCTTTTTCTCTAGCGGCAGGCTTGGTGCCTTGCGGTGGCGCAAAAGAACCTGCCTGCGATTTTAATACACTTATGGCTCTGGTTAACATGCTCATCAATTTTGTCCTTTATTATATGGCCATACCCATAGCCGCCATAATGTTCGTGTATGCGGGTTTTGAATTGGTAAGTTCCGGGGGTAGCACGGAAAAGAGGGGGATAGCCCAGAAGGTTTTCACCAATGCCGTTATCGGCTTGATTATCGCCGCGGCTGCGTGGCTTATCGTCAAGACATTATTATCGATTTTGGGTTATAACGGCGCCTGGATTGGTTTTTAAAAGAGGATATTGTATAATTAAGAAACAATGAATAATTTTATAAAGAAAAATTGGCAGAAATTAACTTTACTTGCTTTTATTTCTATTTTACCTGTTATTTCTTTGGCCGTTGACGAAAATACTCCAAGCAATCCAAACACTCAAGGGAAAATTATAAATCCTCTTGGCACAACTAGTACTCTACCTGCTTTGATTCAAAAAATTCTAGAGGGCATGCTGAAAATCGGCATACCTATCGTAGCGCTGGCCATTATTTACTGCGGTTTTCTGTTTGTTTTTGCTAGAGGAAATTCGGAAAAAATCACCCATGCCAAAGATGCTTTGCTTTACACGATGATAGGCGCGGCGATATTATTAGGTGCGTGGGCGATAGCGCAGATGATATCTGCCACTGTTTTGGCGTTGTAACATTATTAATAATTTAACCAATAATTTTTATGAATTTAGATTCCTGTGGAGATGGTTTGCTTGGTGTGTTGTGTAGAATAAATGGAGTTTTAGGGGCTGTTTTGCCGGTTTTAATTGCTTTAGGTGTTGTTTATCTTGTTTGGGGAATAGTACGTTATATGATTGGCGACAGTGAGGAAGCCAAAAAGAAAGGGAAAGATGGGATTATCTACGGTATCATTGGTTTGACAGTGATTGTTAGTGTGTGGGGGCTTGTCTATATCCTTGTTAATACTTTTAATTTAAACGACAATAATTACATCAATAAATCTGACCTTGATAAATTATTACCTAAACCATAGAGCTGTATTTATATGAAAAAAAATTTATTAAAATTTACTCCCATACTAACGCTCTTAGCTTTTACTCCTTTTGTTGTTTCTGCTCAAACTACAAATGGTTTGACTGATGTAATAACAAAAATTAGTGCTCTTTTTAGCGCCATTTTGCCGGTTCTGGTTTCGTTTGGAGTGTTATATTTTATTTGGGGAATGGTGCAGTATTTCATTGCCGATGGAGAAGAGGCTAAAAAAAATGGCCGAGACAGAATTATTTACGGCATTATAGGTTTGGCTGTGATTGTTAGTATCTGGGGACTTGTGGGTATTCTTAATCAAACCTTTGGCTTAGGTCAATCAACAGGTTTGGTTGGACAAAATTCTCCCGACCTTACTAATTTAGTAACCAAAGCAGGTCCCACTTCCGGTTGTCCTGACTTAAGCCAACCAAAACTTAAGGTTTCAGATTACTTGGATTATTTTACTTGTGTTATAGGAGGTTCTGTAATCCCATTCATTTTTGCCTTGGCTGTGGTGATGTTTATTTGGGGAGTGGTCAAGTATTTCATCCTTAATGCTGATGAAGAAAAGAAAAGGGCAGAGGGCAAGCAATTTATGATTTGGGGGATTGTTGCGCTTGCAGTAATGCTTTCAGTGTGGGGTTTGGTCGGTATTTTAAAAACAACTTTTGGTATCAACACGGGGAACTCGGTTCTTCCACAGGTAGTTCCTCCGACAAAGTAGAATTTGCTTCATGTTTAGGCAGGGGGTATAATTAAAGGACATTATTAGTTTATTATTAAAAAGTCGAAATTATTAATTAAGGATATGAATCCCGTTAGAAATTTACAAAACGGGGATATATCATAAAATAAAGAATATCGTATTATCTTTATATATATTAAATATGTAAGGAGAGTATGATTTCTAAACGGGATGAAAAAGAATTTAATGGTATTGTCAGGTTTGTTTTTTGCAATGGCGCCTATCGTCGCATTTGCGCAGGTTACCATTTCAGGTAGTGGTACCGCTTGCGACCCTGCCGCTTATGCCGGTCAGAATGCAACGTTATTCGGACTACTTTGCCGAATCGGTGTATTCCTAAACGCAGTTGTTCCTGTCTTAATAGCGCTTGGAGTAGTGTACTTCGTTTGGGGAGTTATTACTTTCGTTATTGCCAGTGATGAAGAGGCTAAAACAACAGGCCGAAACAGAATTATCTACGGCATCATCGGTTTGGCTGTCATCATCGGTATGTGGGGACTTGTGAATGTTTTAAAGAATACATTCTTCAATGTTGGAAACAATGCTAACATCACGCTTCCGACTGTGCCCGTCGTTATCCCTGGACAGTAAAAATAAATGATGATGGATTTATTACTTAGTTTATTTACTACAAAAGTAGCTTATGCTGAAAGCTTGAATGAATTTATTGCCAAGGCTGATAATCTGATTATCAACCCGCTCATTCTTTTTCTCTTTGCTCTGGCGGTGGTTTATTTTCTCTATGGTGTTCTCGAATTTATAATGAATCAAGAAAACGAAGAGAAAAAAACTGCCGGCAAGAGCCATATGCTCTGGGGCGTGGTGGGGATTACGATTATGCTTGGAGTGTTTACATTGATGAATATAGTTATAAGTACTTTTGGCATAAAAGGGATAACTCCTGAAACAGGGGAGGTGAATTTGCCACAATAAAAAATTAAATAAAAATGCGAAAGGGCAGTTCGTCTCACGACGGCTGCCCTTTTGATGTGCGTGCCGGCCCCCTCGGCGCGCGATATTTGCATGGGGCCTCCTTTCTTTGCGATCCGCTTTCGGCGGAGACCCTTATTGTGGCGCTGGTCGGGCGCTCGGCGTTTTTAACGTCGAATGTTGACTCTCTCGTACACCCACACTTTTACGTGTGGGTTTGCTTTGTCCGGCGACTCAAATTCTGTGTCGCCCGGATTAAAGCACTTTGGGGTGAAAAGCCCCCTTGCCGGCCGGTCGACCCAGTCGCATCCGTTATACTTGATGCGAAGTGGGTCACCGTCTGTCCGAATCTTGTAGTCATACCCTACAAAATTGCTGCAGGGCGTAACGCACTCGCCTTTGGGCACGAGCGCTTCGACGGTCTGCTGGGGTGGTGGGGGTGGAGGCAGTTTGCCGACGATGCATTTGCCGTCGCCAGCCTGACGATACGACCCTGCGGGGGTTTTAACCCACTTGCCGTCCTCGTCGTCCTCGCCTTCCATCATGAAGCAGTTGGCGGGATTGGCCTTGGCTTTCGCCTCGGCCCTGGCCTCGGAGTACTTGTACTTGCCGTAGCCTACAACAAATACCACAGCGATTGCGAGAAACAGCAGGGTCAGATTCTTGCTAGGGGTGTTCATTTCTTGCCTCCCAGTCCTCCAATGACGTTGATGTCTCTGACATTCGGAATCCCCTTCACATCAATTACGTACTCTTGGATTCCAGGAATGTTCAGTTGCCGAATTGTCAGTTCGGCCTTCTCATCCGACATCACCTTCTTGAGTTCGGCCAGCGCTTCCGCGATGGACTTTGCTTTCGAGATGACGTCCCGGGCCTTCTGGGTCTCTTCGTCGTAGTCGACATCTTCCAGTCCGGCGCTTGAGTCGACTCCGTATTTCTCCTCAAATTCGAGAATCGCGGCCTTCTTCTTATCATTTCCACTGGCGTCCTTAATAACATTGCCAGTAGTGGGATCTGTTTCGAAGAAGACGATCTTATCGACGTTATCTTTCTTGAGGAGCTCCTTCGGATCTGTGCATAACCCGAAATGGTCAGAGAGCATCCTTGTGAAAAGGTTCCTTGCCGCCGCTTTCACTGTGTCTTTCGTGAAGCTAGCGAATGCCAGGACCCCTTCTTTGGTTGCCTTGGGATGCAGAACAAACACATACTTCGCATCCATCAGCGCGCCTGCAGCAGTTGCCCAGGTTTCCTCCGGAATGTCTTTGAGTTCCGCGCGGAGGTCGACGAGTGTGCCGGGTCCTTCCCATAAGTATTTTCCATTTCGTCCTTGAAACATAACTCGCTGTTTTCCAGTGATGCTGTTAAGCACCGTGAGCGCGTGGTATTCGGGGGTGTCTTGTGTATAGGCTTGTGTCGTGAACGCCAGTATCACAAGTAAGATAACTACCCCTAGGAATCCAAAAATCCAATACAGTAGGATTCCCACGATTACTGCCAGCGCGATGTCGATTACGATGACATCAACAGGCGTACTTGTCTGCGGGATGTTCAGTTTTCCGTTTGCCATATTTCTCCTTTAAAATTGTCAAAAATCTAGTGCTGTGATTCCCATAAATTGTATCACAATAAAACAAAAAAGTCAACCCCACGGGGCTGACTTTTTCTAGGTTTTTCTTTCTCTTCCACCTAATGTAGGGGGAAGTCGGATAGGGGTATAATTTGTATTACTCGTGCTTCAAAGGGGAAGTTTCATAACTTTCTTTCGCTCCGAAAATTCTCCTTGCTAAGATGACTATTAACAGGATAAATATGGCGAACAGAATCCATTGGATGAGGCCGGAAGGCAAGAAACTGTTTGACCCGAAGATGGCATTGGATGCTAATGCACTTCCGCTGTCCGGATTGGTTGCGCTGTTGGGTGTGTCAGTAAAGGTGCCGTTTGGATTTGGGTTCGTGTTGGAATTTGTGTCGGTATAGTTGGTTGTGGCAGAATTATAATTGTTTCCAGCGTTAGTGTTTGCAGCAGCAGTGTTGCTATTTACTGTAAAGAAAACTGCGTTAGAATATCCACCGCCTGGTGCGCCATTGTAGACAGTGATATAGAATCCGCCGTTGGTTTTGTACGCATAGGTATCATTGCCTGTCATCTGCACCAAGAGGTGAGAGCTGTCGATGAAAGTTGTTGCGCGATTGGATGCATTAATTCTGGCGACAGAACCCGGAACGAACCCGCTACCAGTAATGGTTATAGTTTTGGTACCTACGCCTAAATTACTGGACTTTGGGTTGATAGTGTCGATGCTTGGGTTCGGATTATCTATATTGACCGGGTTGTTTACTGTTTGCCCGGTGTAGCTGTTATAAACATAATTATAACCGGTAGCCTGAGCAGCAGCCTGCTTAAAAGGCATAAAAATCGTTAAAAAAGCTAAAATAGTCAATACTTTCAGGCCCAAATTTATGCTATGTTTTATTTTTGTGTTATTTATTTTCTTCATGCGTATAGTATAGCATATTGAGTTGAAAAAGTCAAGTGTGCCGGGGAGAGGACTTGAACCTCCATGAGATTTCTCTCGCTTGCTCCTAAGGCAAGTACGTCTACCAATTTCGCCACCCCGGCAATGATTTCTTACACTTTGTCGCCACGAATATTTTCTCGCCGCCGCTCGAAAATTTCTCGGCCCCGGCTCGCAGTTTTGCTTGCTTGCAAAACATCGCTCCGCCTCGTCCACGCTAGAAATTTCCCGCAGGGGAAATTTCTTTAACGCGTGTCCGCCCTCTCGGGATCGAACCGAGGACCTTATCCTTAAGAGGGATCTGCTCTACCAGCTGAGCTAAGGGCGGATATTATTTTAATCTTGCGTTAGGTCTTGCCTAGCGCAATGGTGCCCGAGGTGGGAATCGAACCCACATGACCTTGCGGTCGGGAAATTTTAAGTCTCCTGCGGCTACCAATTACGCCACTCGGGCTTTTGTGTTTTTACCCCTGTGCGTTGTTTGCAGACTGT
>Ga0182021_10002089_pt1 | contig 23324 bp, 20 predicted proteins | sample 612E3MmetaG_FD_120493 | JGI IMG/M metagenome (GOLD analysis project Ga0182021, IMG submission 120493) | Permafrost microbial communities from Stordalen Mire, Sweden - 612E3M metaG (Illumina Assembly) | ecosystem: Environmental > Terrestrial > Soil > Wetlands > Permafrost | place: Sweden... | reverse complement strand
AGGACCGGAAGGACCGACTACGCCCTGAGGACCGGAAGGACCGACTACGCCCTGAGGACCGGAAGGACCGACTACGCCCTGAGGACCGGAAGGACCAACTACACCCTGAGGACCGGAAGGACCTATGACACCCTGAGGACCGGAAGGCCCGGAGGGGCCTAAAGGACCTGAGGGGCCAGAGACACCCATACTTCCCTGAGGACCAGATGGACCCGGAGGACCTTCACTAGCGGGGCCAGAAGGGCCTATTGCACCGGAAGCTATAAAAGCTGTAAAGAAGCTAATAGACAAAGTTGCTACATTGTCTTGTCTAGCTAATCTGAATTCCATTTTATAAGGGCTGGAACTACTTATATAGCCCCGGACTCTTTCTATTTTGGGGAACTTTTCACCATACCGATTAAGACTATAATCTGTGTCTTTTCGTGTATCTTTAATATATTTTCCTACTTGTTTTAAGTTGTCTCCCATTTCTCCCCCAAAGTTTTATGTAACTGGTGAATCCTCAATAGACTGTAATTGATAAATAGCAGTATTTGTATGCCATCTTTCACATTCCATAGCCCAAGAATTACCAGAAGAGGATTCTTTAATAGTCATTGTGTCTATTCTTACTCTTACTGGACCCATTTTCTTAGAGTAAAGCACAAAGCTATCTCCGGGCAGTAACCCTAAATCTTCCCCTGTATATTCAACTGAACATCTTTTTTCGGGTAATCGCCTATTCTTTAATTCATTTCTTGATAAGCCAATTAATTTGGTATAGTCAGCCGTATCTCTAAAGTCCTGCTGTCTTACTACTGTTCTTCCCAATATAATCTTGTTTTTATGGTCTTGTGTAAGAGTAAACAAGGGGAGTCCATCTATATCTGATCCGCTGGAATACAACAGAGAACCCATCTTGGAGAAATCATTTACTATCTGCCATTGAACAATTACATTTTGCCCCTCGCGCAAGATAATATCTGTATCTGTTCCAATTCTAGGAACAAAACTAAGTCCATCCTCTGTAATATTTGATTCTGTTTGTATAGCTTCTGTTAAACTACCTAAAATATCCATGTGATTTTGCTGTGTAAAGCTTGCTGATAACACAATTTCTTCGTTAGTTAAAACACCATCTAGATAAATATATCTATAAGTATTTGTTGATTCAGTATCTATACCGGGCTCACCATTATATGTGAGAGTAATATATGCCCCTGAACCTTTCTCACGGCTCCAAGCATCCCAGTTATCATCTACGCTACCTTCGGATACCTGCATAATTGTAATACCATAATTAGCTGCGTTACTTCCCCCTGCTATAACAGGTGCCCATGCCTTTACTATATTAGTAATATCCACAGATACCCAAGTATCTCGTGCTTTACCCGGTGCCCAATTAACCTTATCAGTCTCAGTCGTAGCAGGTTTATTACCCCAAGTTACAGCATTAGAGGACCAAACAGAAGTATCTGCACCCTTACCATACGTTCCTTCAGACCATGCGGAAGTATTACGTTTAACATAAAGATTAGGATTATGATAAGTAAATACATGATAAGAACGCATAAATAACTTAGCAGAAGTAATCGTAGTTACACTAGACCAGTCGAGTGCAAATTTCAGGAGCATTCTATCCTGAGAGGCTGAGCCTGAATCATAGGCTGCATATATAGCATTTCCTGCACCACTACCATAGTTGGCAGAACCACCATAATGACACACCCACGAGTCCTGTGTAACTGCAAAGTTCTTAGTTGCCATATTTACTGTCTCCTAACAATTAAAACATCTATCTGGATAGGCTGCTGTATCAATAGGATCATCTGTAGCGTCATATATCCCATTTGAACTATCAGTTTTTATAATTGCCCGATAACTTCCCCAAGGCAATTCACCATAAAGTTCGCCAGCCTCAGAAAATAGATTAAAAGTATATACTCTCCACTTATCTGTACCTACATCTAAGGACTTATTCAAATCTGTTATGCGCCACCATCTAGCCGAAACTGGGCCACCCATTACATCCCATGTATCATCAGCAGTAACCATTGAGTGACCCCCATGACCAGCCCATGTGCCACCCGTTACTACATAATTACCCAAATCTAACTCTAGTGGGTCATAAATTGCGTCATTACAACTTTCTAGCCAAATCATGCTAGTTCCGAATTCATCATCAATGTTACTCTCTGTTTTTACTCTTACCTTATCAACATAAAGGGGCTGTAGTAAATCTACTATGTACCAAGAACTAGTATCACCCGATACAACTAAAGGCTTATTTTGTTCTGCATATGTAGAATCATTTCCATCATTTATTTCCGGGGATAACTGAGAAGCCCCAATAGTTTCTCCTAACCCTAAGCCCCATCTACCCCAATCATAGGCATCAATAGTGTATCTCCATGAATAATCGTTACTATCAAATATACATAGTTGGGCTATTTCCCCCGCCCTCTTTCCATTATCCAAATCAACTATTACACTATCTTGAAGATCGTCATTCTCATCCCTGTAGGTAAGAATAGAAGTTGCCTCTGTTTGATAAGTACCATTATTTAATAGTAACTGTATGTTCATCTTACCAAAGTTAGGGCCTTTAGCGCCCAATACCATTATTCTATCTCCAACAAAATCAAAGGTAGCATAAGTATCAGGATCGTCCCATTTAAAAATGGAACCATTTGTGTATCTTGCGTCATATACCTGATGCAAGTAATCTACTCTATTGAAGAACACTCTTCTAGAATCCTCATTATAATTTACAAACGATCCTTGCCAATAACCCTCAAAGGAGTCAATGGACACAAATCCCTCTACAACCTCTATTTTTATATCATAGGTTGTTTCTGGTTTAAGTAGACCCGATTCATAAGTTATCTCAAATAATGGGTCTGCATGTAAATCATCTGGCATACTTGGTATATCATAAATTTCTGCCCAACTTCCCCATGTACCCATAGGAGAAGTATCATCCCGTTCTCTTAGATATATTTTCGCATGGCCCCCACCCTTACCAATAGGCACAGTAGTATACCATCTAAAGGATTGCCCTCTAAATTTCATAGTAGCTGTGGCACCCGGAGTATCAGACCAAGAATAACTAGACCCCCAAGAGAAGGGATCAGTTGTAGAATACCATGCATCTGCATGACTTATATACGCATCTGCTGAACCTTTCATTAGAGCATACTGAACATTAACAGGTCTTGGATTTGTATCCCACCCAATATCCACACTATCTGAAGTCTGGTCACTCTGATAAAGCATATTATTGTTTTGGTCTAATATGGCAAAAGAGAACCCATCAGGATAGCAATTAGCACAATCATTAGGGAAGAAAGTTGTATAATAAGTAGAAGGTGATCCTGTCCATGTTACTGTATATTTAGAGAAGAACCCACCCGGTTCAAATTTTCTATAACCGGATGGAGTAGTAATAGTATCATCTGAATCATAATACATATCATAGAGTATTTGAGAATTATTATTATCAATTCTTTGTAATCCTAGAGGTAGTATCTTATTAGCAGGTACCAATTCTTGAAGGGTTTTAATCTCAACAAGACTTGCATAACAATCGTTTTGTGGGTCTAAGCTCTTATCATTTATGGGGGCGGATATATAACCGCTAACGCCTAAGCACTCCGCAGAGTACACATTAACTACTTGATAGCCACTAGCAGTGGTTATAGTAGCGTAATTATCAGGCATAGACCAATCAATAGATTTAGGTGTATATACTATAGACCCATCAACATTATTACTATGTAAACTTACTCTAATAGGTGATGCCCCTACCCAATCCCCATCTATTGTTACAATATCCATAAATCTGTAGCTTTTCTTTGTATCATACTCCCCCGCCCATTTTGCCATATACCAAGCCTCTACATCTGTAATGAGTACCCTGATATAGCGTGCATTAATATAAGGAACATCCTGTGCTGTATAAACAGGGAAACTATCAAAGGAAGTACCTGCTTCATTATATCCTGTATAGATGTTTACCGGGCGACCCGGTTCTGTTATATGGGCTGTTCCATTAGTAGTATAAAAGGTAGTAAATTCTCCTATTGGAACACCACCTACATCTACTGGATTAGTAGAATCATTGGCATAGGCTAACTCAAATTGGAAGGACCTATTAGTTGTTTTATTTATCCCTCCCCACCAAGGAAAGTAAAGCTGAAGCTTATTTATAGGCTGTGTCTCTCCAAGATCAATAATAATTGCATCTGCTTTATTCATTCCCATCCAGAATTTATTAGTAGTATACAAAGTATTAGTAGGTTCTATAGAACCAGTAGCGTACTGTACCCCATCATCATCATCAATCGCAAAATCCTTAGAGTACTTACTTAAAGAATAAAACTGCTCTTGTATGTCAATTGGTCCAAATACACCATAACCATCGGAAGGCCCATAACCACTAGCTTGTAAATAATTGGGATAAGCAAGTGTGGGTGGTTGAAGATTTTGCACTATAGTAGAGGTAGCTGGTTGTGCTGCTATATTTACATATCTTAACTCATCAACAATTTGTCCCAAGGAATTATAGAAAGTATTCTGAGACTTTAATTGATCAACTAGAAATTGTGATATTGCCCCGGCTTTTACTGTATATACGCCCGGATTATCATCTACCCCCTGTATAGGACCATGTTGTTTTCTTACATTAGTTCTAGTATCCCACCATTCGATCATTTTTTGGGGGGTAGAAGGATTATCAGGATTTACATATTCTGACTTAGGATCAGTTTGGGGTATAGTAAATTGGATGGTTTCTCCAGCAGAATTAATTGCTAAAGTTAGTTCCTTGTCATTGGCGTTTTCAAGGACAACTGGATTTGACCCATCTACATCTGTAACTCTAATTTGATACATTTATTTTACCTCTATAGTGCCCATCTATCATTCCAAGTTATATCTATTTGTCCTTCCCCACTTATTTCAAAGTATGTTTTACCTGTTCCCACAAATAGAGCATAATCTACGTATAGTTGTCTAGTGTTTTGATTTTTTCCTGACTCATCTACTGTTGTATAATTAGAGGAATCTATTGTGAAAGTAGACTCTGAATCATTATAACCAGAGAAAGATAAAAACCCACAGAAATCCCCTGTTTCAGTGTAACCAGATATTGTGATCAAATCTGCTCCCGTAATGGTTATAATACAAGGAGAGTAAGTTCCGTCTGCTGTTGTTCTTGAAACAACATCAGTAGTTATCAACTCATTTCCAATGGAAGAAGATATGGTATGAGTAATTGCTGATAATAGATAAGGTTTAGCTTTAAAAACAACATCATACTTAGAGGTTCTATAGTTTTCTTTAACGTCCTTAGCATACTTTAAGGATACTGGAATAGCTTGATAATACCTGTCAGTGTACCCTACGTATAAGTCTGCATATCCCCTACGTCTACTTTTTAGATATGTGGCAGCAGTTTGTATCTGCTCCCTACATAGATAGTAGCTATCATCCATAACCAACATAGATACTGTTAGGTTTTTAGGATTAGTGCCCATATTTTCAGATATAGGATCATACGTATAGGGGGCAGCATAATCAGTGATTTGCACAGCATCCTCAAAGGATTCCCCTTGCGCATATCCGGGTAAAGTATAAGAATTATACTGCACCAAAAATTGTGCTGCTGGTTTAGTCATCTATTTACCCCCTATAGTTGCCGCGCGTTTTCTAAGTAGTTGGCTGCTGCTCGCAATATCTGTGGATCATCCTTTGCTTGACCAAGCAACCAATTACAACTATTACAAAGTAAACCCCTAAAACAATTTGAACAAGAGGTTGCACCCTCACAACACTTATGATTATGATCTACAGTTAATTTAGGTGTATACATAAACTTTTTACCAGAGCGAGTACGCTCTCTAGGTAGTACCACCTGATTACAGATGGCACACTTTCCTTCCTGTTTATCAAATATTTCCCAATAAAATTCGGGAGATATACCGTGATTAAGATATATTCCCCTCATAGACCTTTTTGGGCTGTTTCTGTGCTTAATCTCAAATCTTTGGAATATAGATAAATTATCCCACTCTTCTCTAGAGAAAGTTTCCTCTAAATCGGGAGGTATAGGGAGTACTTTTCCTCCCCTATTACTTTTACTTGTACCCTTTTTGGTGTATCTATATCTAAGGTATGAAGGTAAGGCATACCATTCTTCTTCAGTAAATTCTTTGGAAAGATTTTCTGGAATGGGCCTTCTAATCATATTGTTAGTCCACACCTTTAAATCCTTTAGATTTCTGTCATATACTGTTCCAACAGAAGTTCCTCTTTTGATTATCTTATATCTAGCATAAGAGGGAAGGGCACCCCATTCCTCCTGAGTAAACTCCCCCACTAAATTTTCTGGTACTGGGCGTTTAGTTTTATTTGATTTTCGTTCCATAATCTTCCTCCGTTATCTAAGTTTAGGAAGTATTTCTTCCCTATATTTGATAACGGTCATTAACTTTGAATGTTGGGCACTTTAGCGGACTCAATTTTGCTACAATTGGCGGGCTATGGATGCTCCAATTCTGTCCGCAAGCTGAGCAAATTCAGCAGGAGTTAATGTCGCTCCATTTATATTTAGTGTTACGTTAATTTGATTAGCCCCACCCATGCTAACTCCTGTTTGGGAGTTAACTGGAACGTTGGCTATGGCAGAGAAGTCTCCTGCCCCTACTCTAATTCGTCTTACAATATCAGACTTTGTTTCAAATGCTAATCGAGCCTTTTCAATATCTGCTAATTCCTGTAGTGCTTTACTTAGTATTGTTTCACTTATTCCACGAACTTCCATTATCTTCTTAGTACCATTAAGTAATTCTACAATATCGTTAACATCCTTAGCAGTTTCACCGGGAACTTGATTTCGTAGATTTATAGCATTTTGAATAGCCTTTTGTATAAGAGCATTCATATTACCAGAATTAAGTATCTGGTCAGGAATATCTAACAAACTAGTAGATACGGTTGGGGCTGCTGAAGCACCACTACCACTACTACTAGTTCTAGCTACATGTCCGCTACTAAAAGTAGTTGCCAAATTAGTCATAGCCTTTTGTGCAGCTTTCAATTGATTTGCTGCACCAAAATATCTAGCTGCCTGATTTTCTCCTTTAAGTGTGCCGTCAGCAAGAGCAGCATTTCCCATTGCTTCAAGAGCATTAATAGCTCCTGCCATATCAATATCAGCGGATAGATGGAATTGTGTCTTTATATTATCAAGAACAGTAGAAGTATTTATCAATAAGTCTAAATTCTTTATTAAGAATTGTATTTGATCTGCATTTAATCCATAAGCATCTGCTAAAGCAAATAACTGTGTAACTTGCTCAGTCATAGTTAGTGAAGCAGCGTTTTCCATACCCGGTAACTGGGATAAGAAACCACCCAAACTTTGCGCTGCCGCATCTACTTTATTGGTATCATTTAAGCTATCTTGTAGAGCTATAATTTCTGTAAAAGTATTTGCCTCCTCTCTTAAAGACGCAATATACTTATCATTAGCAGCTATATCTGCTGATGATACTCCACCAGATAGTTTCTTAATCTGGAAATTCTTAGATACATCAGCTATATGTTTTCCTAAATCGGTCATAGCTGCTGTTGCTTGATCATCCAAAGTGGCTATTTCTTCACTTATTGCGACCCCGTTTTTTATAACAACTAGTTGAGCCCCTGAAATACTATTCCACCATGTTATAGCAGACTCCGGCGTAGATTTTCCTATTTCTTCTACATCCTTTTTATATTTATCAGCATCCTCTGTAGCATCTATAGAAGCTGTTTGATAATCCTTGTACATCTTTAATATCTGATCAGTACTTGGGCCAGTATCGGACAATACGCCCTTTGGGAAGAATGTCGCTTGCAAAGAATCTCTAAAACCTTGCATAGCTCCCTGATTAGGACTATTTATAGAAGATTGCATTAATCCTGTGTAACCCTGTAAATTTGTTCCAGCCGTAGTTGCATTAAAATCTTTATTAAACATACTCTGAGCCTGAATCCAAGCTAAAGACCCTTCATACTGCTTACTTAAAAGAGTAGTAGGATCAACAGTAGCATAGTCATTTCTATAAGTAGCTTGTGCTGGTCCGCGCCAAGAGGGGGTTGAACCTGTCTGTACCTTTATAGGCTGATTATAGTCCACCCATTTTCCTGTAGTTGAATCATACCTAACCTTAGACATGTCCTGTGGTACGGAAGTAGTAGATGGGAATAGATCGGGATTAGTACCGTGAAGAAGTTCATATGTAGCCTTGGAAATATCTTCATTAGACAACAATCCACCTTTAGCTGCTACCATTGCCGAAGCTAGATCGGGATATTTCGCCGCTAACTCAGGTGTGGCCTGTAGTAACTTTTGATAAGATTCAAATAAGGAATTATTTATGGTAACTAATTTACCAGCAATAGTATAATAATCGTCAGATGCTTGTGATAGTTGATTTAGATCATCGGTAGATAAGTTGGTCGCCCCGCTAAGTCTATCCATAATGGTTTTATCCTCAGCCTGTTGAGAAGTAAGAGAATCATACTGAGATTGAAGTTGTTTAATAGATTGATAAGAATCTAGTTGCTGTTGTTTTAATTCAGCCACCTTTTGTGCGGCTTCCCCAGTATTTTGACCAAATAAACTTACTGCCATACCTACTGCAGATAAAGCTATACCGAACGGGGCTAATTCAGGCTGTACTACAGATATACCCATACCCAAAGCTGCCATTGCATTACCTAAATCTTGGGAAACGTTACCTCCTCCCATGACTGATCCAGCTATAGCAGCACCACCTGCTACCAAACCTAATGCCATACCAGATTTTCCTACTAATGCCCCACCCATAAATCTTGATGCCATAGAACCCTTACTTGCAAGAGCAGAAGCAGTAGCAGCTTCCGTAGTAGCTGCGCCCGCAGACGTTGCTGCTATTTGCTGTTGCTTCAATAAATCAATCTCAGTTGCAGTTGCGGTATTTAAACCCTCTGTAGCTAATGTAGCCTTTTCAATATTTCCTGCCATCGCATCATATGTTGATATAGCAGCTAATTTTAATGCATTAAAATCTATACTTAGGGCACTAATTATTTTAAGACCAAAGGCAGCTACTTTCACTGCAATAAATCCAGCAACAATGTCTCTCAACATCGGAACCAAAGGACCTAGTACTGAGCCTATTCCAGTTATAACATCCAATACCCCTGTAAGAACAGGTACTATCTGTCCTGCCATATCACTCATTCCAGCAGCAAATTTATCGAAGAAGAATTCTGTTAGCTTGTTTTGGAATACGGTAAATTGTGCGGATATAGATGATACTATTCTTGCATTAGCAGCTAAAGCCTCGTTTGTAGCATCTGTAGATTTTTGCGTTGCAGCAGCAATTTGATTATAAGCTTCCAGCAAAGCAGCAGCATCAGGTGCTCGTCTTGGGCCACCAGAAATAGCCTTAACAACTTCCTTCTCTTGACCAGCACTAATAACACCAGTATCAATAGCCTTTCTAATATCACCATATATATCCAAGAAGGGACGCATATTTCCTGCAGCATCCCGCACAGAAATACCAAACTTATTAAGCTCTTTAATAGAGCCTGATGAGTCAATAGAACCTACCAAGTTCTTGAATGATGTAGCCACTTCAGCGGGAGTTTTAGCTGTTACCTGAGATAGCACTTGAATGGCACCAATTTGTTGATCTATAGTCATTTGTGCCTGTGTACCAGCTTGGGCCATTACTGAAAGACCCTTAGTAATGTCTGAAATAGCATTAGCCTGACCATTAGCAACGGCAGCAATCTTGTTTTCTATATCCATTAATTGTGAAGGAAGTAAACTTAGCTGCTTCATAATAGCTGTTAAGGAGTCAGTTGCTTCAACCGTTGTCATATTAGCAATATTAGTTAGTACACCTACGGCTGTAGCTACCTGTTCTATAGATGCTTTCCACTGGCTAGCTGATTGCCCTGCTTTTTGTGTAGCCAAAGCAATATCATCCATCGCACTAATCATTTCTTGAATTGGAGTAGCAGTCTTGTTTGCTACGTCAGAGATAACAGAGAAGTAATCTCTTGCCTCTCCAATTGACATACTAGCAGTCAATGAGAACTGTCTTAGAGACTTGTCTAGAGCAGTTATTTCGGACAACTTCTGCATTGCGAAACCAAGGGTTCCAATAACAGCAGTAGTAGCGATAGTCCATTCAATAACTTTCAGGAAGTTTCTACCTGTTTGGTTAAGCATGTTAGAGAAACCTGACATTTGCCCACCAAAACGAGTGATAACCTTGCCTGTATTATCAACCTCAGCACTAAATCTAGTCATGTACCCTTGTAAATTTTGGAATTCCCCACTATACTCAGTCATGCCAGTCCGCATATTTTTTATAGGGACATTTATATTAGCATTTTGATACATATTTTCTACAGTACTAAATTGACCTGATCCAAGACCAGCCCCAAGTAATTGATTATATAATCCCTTCGCATTAGCTTCCATCAATTGAATATTTTTAGGCATAATCGTTGATGCAGATCGCAATGATTTATCTACTGCATTAGTGGCACTTTCAGCTTCGTTTTTTAATGCAGTATATTGGGTAGTAAGTGCCTGAGTTGCAGCAGTATGTCTACCTCGTACTGCTACAACCTTCTCTTCTTCTATGTTATTATTAGAAAGAAACGTATTTAGAGCTTGATTAGCAGCACTTTGTTTTTGTGTGGCTTGTGTTAATTCATCGGAACTTCCAGCAGCTTTTACAGCCTCAGTAGCATTTTTTACCTCATTTTTTAATGATGTATATTGTGCAGTAAGTGCTTTCGTAGCGGAGGCACTTACTCCCTTTTTGGCTGCAACTTTCTCTTCTTCTATATTATTATTGGCAAGAAATCCCTGATAAGCCTGACTAGCATCACTTTGTCTTTTTATAGCGGCTGTTAATTCATCAGTATTGGAAACATAACGATCAAACTTATCATATACAAAAGAAGTACCGTCACCTAGTTGCCTACTTGCCACGGTAGTTTGTTTTAATACTTTATTATACTGATCTAAATCATAAGAGGATTTTACAAATGTTCCTTCACCCTTTGTCCCTAAAGAAGTAAGAAGAGCTTCCTGAGAAGAGTACACAGGTGTACCAAGGGTTTGCGTTGCAACGGCCATACTTGCTTCCTGCATCTGTCTATTTAGTGCCCCTATCTGTGTTTCAGATGCGCGCGTAAAGTTTTGCAGCCCGCTTAGATCGCCTCTCCAACCAATGTTGTAGGATATCCCACCAGCCATTTATTCCACATCCTCTAAGTCTATTTCCGTATAATCTTTACCCTTTCTATCCTTTTCTATATTAAATACATCATCTAACCATAACTTTAATTTATATGGCTTGCCCCACAAATCTCTAGGCGGTCGCTTATCCTCAGGTAGCTCATTTAGAGAGTCTATCTTCATGCGATAAGCTATTGCTTGGGAAATAGTATGGGGCAGATCATCAGCACTTCCCAAACCTTTTGCTAAGGCCATATCTGTTCTAGAAGCTATTTGAAGTGCTAAACCAAAGGACTGCCCCTCTGCTAGTTTTTTACTTTATCCTCCTCAACCTCTAGATTTGAATATGCCTCTAGAAGTTGCTTCTGGATAACATCTACTGTATCCTTAAAATCTTGGGCGCTATCAAAAGATCGTATCTTAAATGTAGGGTCGTCCCAACAAGATCGCCAAACCTTTTCAATAGTTAAAGTCTGCATAAACATATAAAGAGGCTGTATGTTAGTCATAGCACCCTTTGCTAGCTCCCTTTTTTGGGCTAAAGTCATATCAGAAAGGGTGTCCTCTAGCTCCTTATTTTTTTGCAAAGTATACGCTTGTATTTCTTCAAGATACTTTTGATCCTGCTCTTTATTTGCAATGTCTAGTTTCTCTTGCTCTTCTAATGTAGGAGCATCAGGATCAGCCGCTATAGCCTCTATCTCAACTTCATCAGGGCGCACAACATTGGACATAGCTTGTTGTGTCCAATTAGCAGCCTGTGCAGCGCGTATAGCTTCTACACACTCTTCTTCTGAAGCATCCTCAAATATACCTACTTCCATCCTGTAATCATTTGTTTCTGGATCACGTAGGGCTGCTCTCTTATTAGAGGAGGCTACTCTAGCCTCAGCATAAGCTTCCTTTAAATCCTGATCACCTATGATTCTCATATAAACCTTTTTAGGTTTACCATCAGCATCTAATATTGGCTTTTTATTTTGATCTACTAATTCAATTGTTTTCTTCCATCTTAAAAGACTTGATAATGATCCCATTCCTGTTCCTCCATCTAATAAAAAAGTAGGGGAGTTAGACTATCTCGTAACTAGTCTAACTCCCCTTTATTTTGTAGTAAAAACTACAAGCCCTATCCTTTTATTGAATTATCTTATGCCCACGGACCAGAGCCGCTTGCTACAAACAGATCACCTGTAACTGACTGCCAACCAAATGTTTCCTGAACAGACTGGTTAACTGATGAAGAATCTCCCTCATTTGTAACGATGATAGAAGGTACATAGTAAGTTAACAATACCTGTGAGGTATTTGCTGGATTATAAAGTTGAATCTTTAGCGGCAATGAGTTTAGAGTATAACCCATATCTGCTTCTACAGCAGATGTGGCTGCACCTGTTAATATATTAACTAGATCGTTGTCAGTCTTTAGAACCGTTAGATCACCAGTAACGCTAGGAATACCTAGCTCAGTTGCTACTGGAACACCGAACGAACCCATTTCATTGATTTGCTCAGATGCAAGGGCTGCTCTAATTGTTGCTGACTGTACTCTAGGAATAGTATTAACACTAATCTTGACTGGAACATACTTACCAGCAATAGCTGCTGGCGCGGCATTATCCAATGCTTGGAATGTCTGTGCTGTAGCGTTACAGTATGTTAACCAAACGTTGTCTCCAACTGTTCCATTAATGAATGTTACTGCGGTACCTGCCACAGTAAAGTCTGTTCCTTCACTTAGCCAAGTTCCTGCTGTATTACTATAGCAATCTAGAATATACCCTGATGTTCTAGTTAAGAAAATGGGGGAAGTAGAAAGAGTAACGCCGGAAGCTGCTGAAACTGTTAAACTATCATAAACTACTGGTTGTCTTAACTCTTTCTTACTGTTAGAAGTTACTGTATAAGTAATAGTTGAGTTAGCTGCTACTCCGAATGAGGCATCCATCGCTGTTATTGCCCCACGTCTAACGTATAAAGCGTTTACAACTTGCAAAGAGTTGGTATCTCTAATGTTTCCAACAACATCAATTGGTTTAAGTGATGTGATGCTCACACCAGATGCCGGATAGGTTGCAGGAGTATACCCTGTCAAATATGAGAACGTATTGTGACTTACATCAAACGCCTCAATAGTAACTGTTACTGTTGGTATCTCTTGTGTCATACCAACGTGTAGTTTTCTGCCCAGTTCATCTACCGTATTGGTTGCTATGCTTAGGGGCCAATCGAATCTTTGTACACGAGCGGCAGCAAACAGGCCCTTTGGGGCCGCGATTAACGGCTGTAAATCCCTAGAATGGATTCTGGATCGTCTTGCCATGCGTTTTCATCCTCCTAAAAGGTTAATAAAAATTATTGCCTTTTCCTTTTATAGCCCCGCTCTTTTTTATGTATACGTGGCCGTCTAATTTATTAATATTCTCAAATTGCCCCAAATGGGCACAATCTAGTAATAATGGGCTTCAAATTTTCCTCTTATAACTGCTCTCCACCACAATACTTTGGGGGTAGTAAAAACTGGGGGCAAGGTATCAGCCCGTATAGAGTCTGTATCACAAATTATGCTTCCTAAAACAGTACTATTTTTATCTACAATAGATATGGAGGCCAAATCCATGAATTCCATAACAGCATCTTCAAAAGCCTCAGCACGAGGCTCTGACTCTAGGTATGCTTCAACTTGTACAGTATATGTATATGTTGAAGCATGTTGCCCCATATCTGTAAGAACAGGACTACTAGGAAGAATCTGTATTGCTACATCCCCTATTTGTATCTCCTCGTCCTTCCAGCCCTCTTTAAACGTTAGGCCAGTCCAACTCTGAGTAGCGAGATATGTTTGCAATGCAGTAGAAATACTTCTTTTTTCATAATATTGTTTTCTACCCATTTATCTATCTCCTTATATATTTATTGGGGCAAATCTTCCCCCGCCACCACGTACTTGATATTTACCAAGATCAGAGTACATAGGCTGTTCCCCCCAACCGCCATAATAGGTAGATTCGGAAGTTGCTCTAGGAGTGTAAGACCTTATATTTTGTAGAGCACTATTAGTGTATTCAGTGTAAACATCATTACCATACGCAATAATTGCTTCTTCCATCATACCTGTTACATCCTGCGGTGCGACATATGGACTAGATTCATGAGAACCATACTCCAAAATTAACCATTCTGGTGCCTTATTCCCCCATATTACAACCCTATCAATTAGAGTTTGATCATACATACCAGCGGTATTTATTTCTACGCCCCTACCTTTGGGACCTCTAGATACATAAGTTCCACCTTCAACTAAGGTTTCCCAAAACTCTTGTCTTTTTTCTACTTCCTCATTATATAACTCTTGCCCGGTATAAGGGTCCTCTAATCTATACTGAGACATACTGGATGAATGGTGAGAACCCTTACCATTTAACTCTCTTAAACTTGCTAATAGTGCATGTCTATGATATGCACGCTCTAAATCGGTGGAAGTTCCTAAATAATCCAAGTCTACATTTACTACTACGTCTGATCCCATAAACTCTACTGTAGCTGGTACGGTCCCTGCTAGAGATAGTACATGCTCTGTGTATATACGAGGAAAATTAGGCTCAGCCGCTAAACAAGCTTCCTCCAGCACCATTTTGACTATAAGAGGAACATTGTATCTAAGAACAGATGTTATGATTGGACCTGCCTCTGATACTGCCTGTGCCAATTCTTTACCAAAAGCCTCTACACCTGAGGAATCTATTACTATGCGGGGCATCCAACCTGCCATTACTTATTCCACTTCCTCACCTAATCCAAGTATTGTGGTAATATCTCTAGTATAGTCATTCATTTTATCTAACAAAACTTTTTTTATAAGTGCGTAAGGTGGTGAACCCTGTCTATACATTAATTCAATTGTATCCAAAGCTAACCGTAGATGCATTCTCTTACGAGCCTCTATATCTTGTAAGGCTTCAATCAATTGCATACCATTCACTTTGTTATATTCAAATAGATTGCCACACTTAGGGCATACTACATTAGATGGTACTGCCATTTCCTTCTCCTTTTACTTTGGGCTATTACCCATATTTTTAAGCACTAAATGATACTGCGTTATTATAGGTGTTCCAACAGGAACAATCTTGGATATTGTCATATCATGACCATCCACTAATACGTGCCCAGTAAATGTTTGACAAGACATTGCCAAATCATAGTACTTCAGCCCGATCTTAGCTGTGGCATCACCTACATAATACTTTCCTCCGGGTGTGGCTGTTATATTCTGATCATTGGTCCATCGTATCCTAGCAGGTACCGCGTTTGCTACCTCAGTCAGCACCCAATACGCTCCCTTACAGATAGCACATTTAGGATTAAACGAGCAATCGTTAACTGAATCATAATCAGTAGCCGCTAGGCACGTCGGACAAGCTGATTTACTTGTAGTATATAGATAAATAATACGTTGAATTCCCGGCAAAATTGTATCTTCTACATGCAATACCCAACTACCATACACAATTAATCACCCCTTATAAGGGCTAATAAAGAATCAAACTTTTGTTTGCTCGTTTCATAGTTATAATTAGTCTCCAAAACAGTTCTAGCATTCGTTACCATTTCATGGTTTATACCATTGGTAAGAATTTCACGCCCCAAATTTACAGCCTTTTCTAGATCAAAGGGGTTAACAGACAAATCAGGATATAGCTCAGACTGCAAAGCAAGACGCTCTGATCCAATGCAAGGTATTTCTAGGAAAGCCGATTCAGCCTGTAATCTTCCGGGTGTGTTTCTATCAGCTAAGTTAAATACGAATTTACACTGAGACAGTATATCCATATATTCCTCTGTATCTTTTCGCTCGTGAATAAACACTCCTTCAACATTGTCTGCCCAGTACGCGCAATACGGGATTAGCTGGCTTGGAATAGATAGAAACACTCCTTGTATATCAGGAAACTCTAACTTTAGTCTTTGAAAAGCAAGTACATTACTTACAAAATTCCTGTCATTATCGGATGCGCCTACGCCTAGTCCAACATATTTCTTTTCAGAGGCACGTAATTTACCAAAACGTTCCTCATAAGTCTGTACCGGAAAGGGAAGTCCAACATTTACTACAGGTCTAGATGGGCAGGCAACAGAGTACCATGATCGCTCTTCTTCAGAAAGAGCCATGATCCCATCCAAATATTGTAGGTCTTTGATATATGCTACCTGCTTATCCGCAGATATCTTTGAAATATGGGCGCTAAGGGGATGATCCGACAATCCAATTAAAGCAATATGCGGCCACCGATTACGTATTTCTTTATGCCAACCAATTGCATCTAACCACATTGTATGAATAATAGTTTTATAAAGACCAGCCTCTTCAACTTTCTGTATATAGGGGATATCCAACAAGTGCATCCATACCCCGTTGTCATACTCCCCAGTATTTGGTTTGTCTCCGTAGAAAATCGCTAATTCTCCAATTGCTCTAACTGCCATTACCTTCTCCTTATAACTGACCAAGTTTTAATTTTAGGCCCCATTTTTCATTGAAGTAATCAAACTTATCATTATGAATATTTAATCTACCGTGTGTTTGATTTACATAGTGAATATATTCGGCTGTAGGACAAGACACTATTTTATAGCCAGCCTCTCTTGCTCTAAAAGCCAGATCACATTCCTCTCTGTAACCCATACCATAGTTTTCATCAAAGTACCCGATCTTATCAAGTACCTCTCTCTTTATAAATATGCAGGACCCTTCAACTGCTTGTTGTTTTTCTACCCCCACAGAATCCTTTGGCTGACCAAAGTGCCTATGTGCGGTGTTGCCGTCACTCCCAACATAGATTCCATAATTAATAATGGTATTACCATCGTTAGATAGTGCTTTTCCGCCCACAATGCCAATCTTAGGATCACTATACGCTAATTTACTCATTTCAGTAACAATATCAGATAGAAGAATGGTATCATCATTAAGTAAAACAACGTCTGTAGTGGACGAAGCCATCATTGAGTTGCACGCTTTTAACCAACCAACGCTATTTTTCCACACAGACATTCTTACATCTTTAACCTGTACTAACACGGATGCAATACAATTCGCTGTCATCTGATTAGCAAAATAAGTTGGAATTAATACTTCTGTATCCATGTGCTCCTTTCTATACTAGGGCTGCAAAATATCCTAACCACTTGTAGCTCTCTGGATTATACCAGTTATCAAAGCCATTTAGTGAGGAGACTGTAGCTGCTACCAATCTCTTTCCGGGTAAAACAGGCAGAAGTATTTTAAGCTCATCTATGTCCCTTTGTATAGGGTTGTTTGCGCCCGCTGGAACATCATAAGCAAAGTCTCCATCCCTAAAGCTACCTAATAATAGTGAGCTTTTATAGATGATTGACGATGCCAAGATGATTGGTCGTTCATCACTCTGCACCACACTTGGAGTAACTATGAATGACTCCGAAGAGGGGCTAGTAATAGTATACTCTCTTGACCACCTGAATGCAAGTGATTTTATACCGTCCGAAAGATATCCAGCTAGTTTAGAATCCGTGTCCTCAGCCTGAACATACTTTTTTAATTGCCGTTTAAAGGATGGTACCAAATCTAAACAATCCATATACGTCACTCCTTTATTCGACAGATTCCATTGCTATAGGGGTAATTTCTTCCATTCTTTCCTGAATCATATCAATAATTTTCTGAGAACGCTTTTGTGCCTTAGCCTCGTCAAGAAGCTTGGATAGTGCCCCCTCTGATGTTACAAAAGGCAGCTTCTTTTTAAGAGCAAATAAACTCTTAACAAGTTCTGTAGCTTGTTCATCAGAGATAGCATTCTCTGTAGTAAAGTCTATATCGGGTGCGGTAGAAGCAATCAAATAACCATTTTCTAGCATAGCCTTATTAGCTAACACAAAATCTCGTATCTGACTCTTCTTGATTCCCACATAAGGATTATTAGGAGTTAGTACAATACCTGTTCTATCTTGTGTAGAAAATCTAATACCAATAGTAAATTTTACATTAGTCTTGTAAAATTGAAGTTCCTCGTCCATTATATCCTCCTAGATATTCTAAAAATATCCCTAAATGTTAATGAATTGTAGGTCATCTTAAATGACTTTCTAACAAAAATGGAAGGGTCAAGAGCCAAAACTGACTCTTGACCCTTCGATATTAATTTAAAGTGGTTACGGCTTTGTCTGTGTAGTTAATTCGATCTTAACAAGACCCTGAGCGTTCCAAAGCATCATACCATACTGAACCCATGTCTCATAGTTCCAATAAGGAGGAGTTGGCTCGTTGTCAATAAATTCCTTTGTCTGAGGACCACCGTAAGTAATAAACTCACCAATATTATCCCCAACAACTAATATAAAGTTATCAGGAAGAATTGGCTTTGGTGGATAATCCGTTCTATCGAATATCTGTGGAATTCTTACAATATTGCTTACTCCACGATAATTCTCTACGGCCTTTGTTCCGGGTCCGTAAGGAGAAGTTACTTGGAATTGTCCGAAAGGCTGACCATTAGTTGCTAGTGGTGTGCCACTATCGGTTGCTACTGCCCCTACGATCTTATACTGACCAAACTCAGAAAGTGGTGCTAAGGAGGTTTCTGTTCCAACAATAGCTTTTACTGATCCTGACCAATAATTAACGTGATCAATAGCCGCATCTAGTACTGCTGCTGTTAATGCTGCCCCACCTGAAATCCAGTTAGAACTGCCTGAACCTGTAATAGTTAAGGCTGATGCATTTCCTGTGGTCCATACATTAGCAAGAGCATTCCACATGCGCATAGTTAGTTTTTCCTGAATTGCCTTTGAAATATCTGATCTAACAGTTTCAGGTGTAAAACTAGGCCCACCATGTTGCAGTTCTAGTGTATTATACGAAGCTTTCGCTGATAGAATATCTAGATTATAGCTCATGGCCTTATCTTTAATAGCAATTTGCTGACCCAATGTTATTTGGCCCGGTACAATTTGCTGTACGTTATACTTACCCTTATATCGCTTTACAAGCATATCCCCAATCTTAATTTCTCTGGTATTCATAAAGGCACCAGCAACATCAATTGTTAGATAAACGGGGTCAATGTACTCCGTTATAATCTCGGCCAATGCTTGCTTGTCTGTCTTGGCAACTTCTGCAAAAGCACTCCGCTGCTCGGGGGTAATGCGTGAATCATTCGGTACTCTCATTCTTTATCCCTCCTTACAGTTTTGCGTTAGATGTGCCAAATAGTTTAACAGTTAGTGTCTGGTCCCCGAAGGTTCCTCTAGACATAACCATACCAATTGCAACACCCGAAGCATTAAAGCTACCGGCTGTTACATTGCCCTTAGTTGTAGTAGCCCAGTCTGCATAAACACCGGCTCCTACCGTAAAGTCTGTAATAAGTCCAGTATAATATCCTGAAGCATAAGTTACAGTTGTTTCTCCGTCATATACCAAGCACATTGCTCCAGAAGGAACAGGCTGATTATAGAACAGTGGTGGAATTTCATAAACTGCTACAGCAGCAGGCCACGGTGTTTGGAAAGCCTCATTTGGGTCCATAGTAAATGAATTCTCTGCCGCGCCCTCTGTACCATCAGAGAACGGATAAAGACCAGTACCATTAAGCCCGTTGCCATTGTTGAAATATGGTCCGGGGTTAAGTGGCTTTGCCCAGTCTACAGCAGAAACAGCCTTATTTGCCTGTGCTTGTGTAGCTGGAAGAACCATTCTTCCGTCTGAATCACGGAAGCAAAGCTTACCTCTTGCGGTTGATTGATTTACCCGCGCGCCATCAATGTCATCATATTTATTTACCATGAATGCGGCTGAAACGGGATTTCTCATTGCTGTAATTGCGTCTGCCATTAGTTTCTACCTCCTTTATTATTAACTTGGTCTAGATAATGATTTAAGTCCTGCTTTCAGACCTTCCTTGTCTAGACCGTTGCTGCTAGCTACAGCAATTGGTCGGGGGACAGGTAGAAATGTCTTAACAGTCGATCTATCTGAGGCACTAGCTGTTTGTGTTGTCTTTTTGGCTTCAACTAAATCTGTAATATATGTTTCAAAAGCCTCTTCAGAAAGACCTACTAAGAAATCCTGCTTCTTAGCAATAGCCTCATCATCTGCTCCTAGTTTAAATCCAGCCTCAGTTACACGAGCTATTCTTGCGGCCTTAACAGCCTCTTTTTCTGCTGTTGCAATTTTATCTGTTAATTCAGTAACCTTCAAATTAGTTTCTGCAAGGGCTGTATCCTTTTCAGCGATTACAGCGTCCTTAGCAGCTAACTCTTCCTTTAAGCGATTTACTGCAGACTCAGCCTCAGCAAGTGCGGCTTGAAGCTCCTTAATCTCTTCCTCCGTCATGTTATTACCTCCTTGTGTTTCTTCAATTTTACTTGCTTGGCTCCAATCTGATGCCAATTGTGATACTGCGGTAACAAATTGTTGATCATCTATATTCTTATCTGTGGCTAAAGCCATTAAAGCAGTTCTGGAACCGTAAGCCGGATGACGCACAAATGTTGCAGCTTTAGTAATAACTTTTTTCAACCACTCAATTCCACCGGACTCCTCACTTTCACTATAAAGTAATTCATATGAAATACCGGGGGCGTCACCAGCAGCATAAGCATCCTTTAAATATTGAATCTCATCTGGAAACTCGTCTGCATATAGAGTTGCATCTGCTACTAATTTATTTGTATCTCCTTCCGTAATCTTAGTCATCGTTCTAATATGACCAATTGGAATAGAGCCCTCATGCCCTGCGGCCATACCAAGAAACTTCATCTTAACTGGTGTTCCGATAGAGGAACGAATAATGTTATTAAATTCAGATTCTTGTATACCTTGATGGTTATTATTTCCCTGATCATCCGCAAAAACAAACTTAGCAGATGTAAGTAGGGGGTGTTTAAAGTCCCCCTCTTCTTGGGAATCATAAATTTCGGCTTTAGACTCAAAAAACGCTATCTTTAATTTGTCAGACAAGGATATCACCTCCCTTTATAACTGGACATAAACAAGTATATTTGGGCGGGTTAATAAAAATTAATGTATAATTAATACACCCATCTTCCTGATTATGTGGTTTTTAGCCCATCTATTTCGATAATACCATACTCCTTTATACTAACTATGGTACCTTTAAGAATTACTGTATAGGAAATATCATCCCTATCATCGTATCGTTCTAAATCAGATGCTACTATAAGAGCTTCATCTGTATCCTGTAATTGTACCCCCACGGTTAATGTTGGTTTAAGATTTAGTTGCTCCAAATTTCGGGGAAGAGGACTACGATCCATATGAACATGATCCATCCAAAGTACTGCTATTATTTTATATTGATTGTTGCTCATCTACTCATCCTCATTATGTAGCAAAGGTGGGGTAATCTCTAGAACTTCCGGTGTTATTTTAATTCCTCTAGATTCCGCTACCTTTATAAGCAAATTAATAAACTCCTCGTCAGGCATTAATTCTTCTGCCTTGACATTTATTCTAGAAGTAGGCTCTCCTTTTTGAGAAGGAGTAGAGGGAGTACCCGTCTTTCGTTCACTTAATGGTGGGTTTTCTGTACCAACTGGTCGCCCCGGTAGATTTGGTGTGCCCCCTATTTGTGGGGGTGGTGGACTGTATGGAGTTGGTGGGAAGGCTGGTAAACCAACACTTAGGGAGGCTTCGTCCTTCATTAGCTCAACTTCTGTCTCATAATCAGTACCAACTGATTCCGCGCGAGTTGTCCGACTGATAATACCTTCCTTGTAAATCTGTGCAAATACAGCAGCGGTCTTAATAAAGTCTTGCAACCGTATTGGTCTAAATACTGGGGATGGCAAATTTCTAAAGTTATTTAAAACGGCTGCTTGGGAATATATATCAGTTATCCATTCTATTAGCATCATTCGTAGCTCTTCCATCATTGGAAGAACTGCCCAAGTGGATACTTCTGCTCCCGTACCTGCACGAGTCTCACCCGTAATTAATACCCTAGTTACTCCTAATCCCTCTTGAATCTCTTCGTTAGTTTGTGTATACTTCTGCTGATTAAGCAAAGCCTCAACGTCTGGTGAAATCCATGAAAGTTTAGTAGTATGGTTAGAGAATAAAATAAATATTCTTTCCATTAATCTAGGATTATTGGATCGAGCAAGAATTTGACTCTTTAATTGATCCATATTACCCTTAGTTTCATCTGTTAATGGAAAATCTTTATCTCCTTCCTGTACTAACAGAATTGCACTAATAACTCGGGCAGCTACAGCAAAGTCCATTCGTCTTAGTTGCTGCTTAAACACTAGTGCTTCAAGCACATTATATAGATAGGGTGTTGGATAAGGACTTACAGAAATCTCTTTGCGCAAAATAGGGTCTGAATCTGTAATCTCTACCCTGCTTCCACCACTCATTACCATTTTTACATATTCAGGAAATACGGTAGCTAAATAGTTATATCTAGCTTGTTGGTCCTTTACAGGACCACCCTTTCCTTGAATTAGGGCAATATCTTTTGAAGGTACCTTTAAGTAGAATCCCTTGGTACCCCAACCTACCCACTCAATTTCAATTAAAAGTGGGGGATAGTAATCAAAAACTGGCATAACATAGGATTTAGCTGCCTTTAAATCAGGACTAATATCACTACCCTTCATTACTTTCCAGTCTACGCGAGGAAGAAACATACCCGATAGAAAATACTCCAAGGCGGCTGTAGATAAGAACCTCATTAATCTAGATGGGCGTCTATGCAGAACAGCGTTAAAGTACTCATTAGCTTCATCAGTAGTTTTACGTTGCCCATTTCTAATTTGAGTAATGGATAATTCAGAAAGTCTATTTACTACTGAAGCAGCTATTCCCCCACGCTGATAAAAGTCGTAGCACATCTGAATAACGCCATGATAATCTCTTGGTATAAGTAACTTTTCCGGCACGTTTCCTTGTGCTGAATAAAAACTATCCAATCCCCCGTATGGCTGATAAAAAGTACCCACATTTTCTCCAAATGGGGACATACCCTCCAAAATAGAGGCTTGT
>Ga0182021_10002087_pt1 | contig 23325 bp, 11 predicted proteins | sample 612E3MmetaG_FD_120493 | JGI IMG/M metagenome (GOLD analysis project Ga0182021, IMG submission 120493) | Permafrost microbial communities from Stordalen Mire, Sweden - 612E3M metaG (Illumina Assembly) | ecosystem: Environmental > Terrestrial > Soil > Wetlands > Permafrost | place: Sweden... | reverse complement strand
CGTAGGGGTCTTTCGCGGTCACGGTGACGTTGTGGGCGACGCCGGCGACGTCCGGGCTCGGGAAGCCGGAGACGACCAGGGTCGTTGCCCCGGCGGGGTTGACATGGAGCGTGGCCGTTCCGGTAGCCGTGCCGTCGGCACCGTTAACCGCGTGATCGCCGACCGCCGCGGCGGAGCATGAGTGAGCCGGGCAGGATGTGCTCGAGTCGACGGTGAAGGTCGTGGCGGACGTGACGTCGCCGAGACTGTTTCCGTGGGCATCGAAGCCTTCGGCGGTGTAGGCCTGGCTTCCACCGGCGGCGATGATCGCGCTCGGGGGGCTCAGGACCAGATGATCGAGCGCGCCGTGATCGAGACCGAAGGCATACAGCTTGCCATCGACGGAGCCGACGTAGACCACGCCGTTAGCTACCGCGGGCGAGGACCAGATCTGGTCGCCGGTGGCGCCCGTCCAGAGCGGCGTACAGGTCCCGCCGCCGCTGTTGCAGCCGACGGCGAAGGCATACAGCTTGCCGTCTTGGGCCCCGACGTAGACCACGCCGTTGGCGACCGCGGGCGCGGACCATCCGCCGCCGTTGCCGCCTGTCCAGACGCCGGTGGGGCCGGTCCAGAGCGGCGCACACGTCCCGCCGCCGCTGGCGCAGTCAACGGCGAAGGCATACAGCTTGGCGTCGTCGGACCCGACATAGACGACGCCATTGGAAACCGCGGGCGAGGAATCGTGACCGCTGTGTTGAAGGTTGCCGGTCCAGAGCGGCGTACAGGTCCCGCCTCCACTGTTGCAGCCGACAGCGAACGCATACAACTTGCCGTCCTCAGAGCCGACAAAGACTCTTCCGTCGGCGACCGCAGGCGAGGAGCCGATCATGGCGTCGGTGGCGCCCGTCCAGAGCGGAGTACAGGTCTCGCCTCCACTGTTGCAGCCGACAGCGAACGCATACAGCTTGTCATCGTTGGACCCGACATAAACCACGCCGTCGGCGACCGCAGGCGAGGAGTAGATGCCGGCGCCGGCGCTGCCGGTCCAGAGCGGCGTACAGGTCCCGCCGCCGCTGGCACAGCCAACAGCGAAGGCATACAAATTGCCATCCATGGAGCCGACGTAGACGACGCCGTCGGCGACCACGGGCGAGGAGTACAAGGCGTCGCCCGTTGTAGCAGTCCAGAGCGGCGTGCAGGTCCCGCCGCCGCTGGCGCAGCCGACTGAGTAGGCATTCAGTTTGCCGTCGACGGACCCGGCGTAGACCACGCCGTCGGCGACCGCGGGCGAGGAAGTGCCGCTTGTGGCGCCCGTCCAGAGCGGCGTGCATGTCCCGCCGCCACTGGCACAGCCAACCTCGTACGCATACAGCTTGCCGTCGTCGGACCCGACGTAGACCACGCCGTCGGCGACCGCGGGCGAGGTGTAGATGCCGGCGCCGGTGCTGCCGGTCCAGGACACGCCCAAACCGAGGACGCTGGAGGCGGACAGAGTGGTCTCCGAGGGGTTGTTTCCGCTATGGCTCGCGCCCTGGTGGAACTGCGGCCAATCGCTGGCTGCGGCCGCCGTGTGCACGAGGAGAGTGGCCGTGCCGGTTCTGCGACCGTCCGTGCCGGTGACGACGTGATTGCCGGCCGCGGTGGCCGTGCACGAAGCATCCGTGCAGCTGCCGCCGCTGATGGTGAAGATCGTCTCGGCGGTCACACCGCCGAGGTCGGTGCCGTAGGCGTCCCAGCCCTCGGCGGTGTAGGCCTGATTGGCGCCGGGGGCGACGGTCGCGTGGGAGGGTGTCAGGACCAGGTGGTCGAGCTGGCCCGGGGCCAGCGGCCGCCGGATCGAGAGCCCGGTCACGTCCGTGTCCGTCACCACCACCGGCGTGCAGGCGCCGGCATCGGTTGTGAAGTGGCCGGTGGCGCTGGCGGAGTAGCAGCCCGTCAGCCCGACGGTGCCGTTGTTCGGGGTGAACCAGACTTCGTAGCTGCCCGGCATGACCGCGAGCGAGAATGCGCCGCCGGCATTCGGGTCCGTGTTGGCGAAACTGATGCCGGCGTTGACGTCGATGTGTCCAAGAGGCGTCCCGTCGGGCTCGGTGATCGTGCCGCTGATGTGCAGGGCGACCTGCATCTGGACGTTGATGTCGTGAACGTCGCTCGCCCCGACCAGCAGTTTCGTGCAATCGTTCCCGGTGATGTGGCCGGGAGCGGTGTCGGAATAGCAGCCGTCCGCGTACGTCGAACCGTCGTCGCGGAACGTAATGAAGCGATCGTGCCCCGGCAGGACGGTGATCGAGTAGGTCCCGTCGGCCGCGGTGTGGCCCCCGGATTGCTCGGCGGAGACGCTGATGCTGGCCAGCCGTGCCCCACCGGAGCCGGTCACGGTGCCCGTTATGTGCACGCCGAGCGCCATCTCGACGTCGATCCCGGTCACGTCGGACGTGGCCACGGAGACGGGGGTGCAATCGCCGTCGTAGCCGCCACCGCTCCGATAGCACACATCCACGTAAGCCCCGGAGTTGTCGTGGAATGAGACCGTGTAGCTGGCGTCCTGCAGCACCGAAATGGAGTAGTTCCCGTCGCCGTCGGTGACGGTCTCAGCGCCGAAGTCGCCCGGGCCCCAATCGCCAACAGACACGGTGACATTCGCGAGTGGCCCATCTGGTCCGGTGACCGTTCCCTGGATGTTCGCCCTGGCGAACATCGCCATGTCGATGCCGGTCACGTCGGAGTCGGTCAGGGTCAGCGAAGTGCAGGCCCCCGTGTCGGTGAAGTGGCCGGGCAGGACGATGGCGGAGTAGCAGCCGTTGTCGATCGAGACCGTGTAGCTGCCGGGTGGGACCACCAATGAGTAGGCCCCGTCCTTATCGGTGTGATACCAGGCGCCGTTACTGGCGGCGACCGTGACGTTCTCCAACGGCGTCCCGTTGGAGTCTCTGACTGTGCCGCGGATGTGGAGGCCAACCGGCATCACGACGTCGATGCCGGTCGCATCCGACGTGCTTGCATCCACCGACGTGCAGATGCTCGGATCGGCCGAGAAGACGCCGGCGGCATAGCAGCCGTCGGCGTACTGTGAATTGTTGTCGTGGAACCACATGTTGTAGCTGCCGGGCAGGACGTTCAACGAGTAGAACCCGTCCTTGCCGGAACTGACCCAGACGGCGAAGGGACCCACGCTGGCCTTCACGTTGATGTTCCCGAGGAGAGTCTTGTCGGTCCCGGAGATGGTGCCCGAGATGCGGTGGCCCTCGGGCATGGAGACATCGATCCCGGATACGTCGGAGGCCACGACAGTCACCTGCGCACACGGAACCTCGTTGCCAGTGGCAAGGCCGCCGACGACATAGCAGCCACCGACATGGCTGCCCTTTTCGTCAGTGAACGAGACGCTGTAGCTGCCTGGATTGACCGCGACCGAGTAACCGCCGTCGGATCCGGTGTATGTGGTGACGAAGCTATCGCCCTTGACGCCGACCCAGATGCCCTCCAGCGGCGTCGTTCCGTCGGATTCGGTGACCTTGCCGCTGATTTGCAGGCTATGGGGCATGGCGACGTCGATTCCTGTGTGGTCGGAGCCGCCGACGTCCACCGGAGTGCATGCCTTCTGATCGAAGGTGAAGTGGCCGGTTGAGGCGCCGGAGGAGTAGCAGCCGTCGGCGTAGGTCCCGGTCGGGTCCTGGAACGTCACGGAGTAGCTGGCGTTCCGCAGGACCGTGATCCAATACCTACCGTCGGACCCGGATTTGGCCCAGGTGCTGAACGTGTCCCCGACGGCACCGACGCTGATGCCCGCGAGAGGCGTGGTTCCATCGGGGCCTGTGACGGTTCCGGAGATGCGAGCGGTGGGCTGCAGGCTGTACGCATAGAGCTTGCCGTCCTTGGAGCTCGCGTACACCCTGCCGTTGACGACCGAGGGGGACGAATCGACGCCCGCTCCGGCGGCAGCCGCCCACAGCGGTGAGCAAGACCCACCGCCCGTGTTGCAGCCGACCGCGAACGCATACAGGTGGCCGTCGTGGGACCCGGCGTACACGACGCCGTTCGCGACTGCGGGCGAAGAGAACTCGTAATTGCCTGTTGCGCCCGTCCAGAGCGGCGTACACGACCCGCCACCACTGGCGCAGCCGACCTGGAACGCATAGACCTTGCCGTCGCCGGAGCCTACGTAGACGACGCCGTTGGCGACTGCGGGCGAGGAGCCGACCCAGCTGCCGGTATCGCCGGTCCACAGCGGGTCGCAGACTCCTCCGTCGGTGCGGCAGCCCGCGCTGAAGGCATAGAGCTTGTCGTACTTGACAGAGCCAATGTAAACGACGCCATCGGCGACCGTGGGCGATGACTTCTCGCCGCCCGAATCGGCCGTCCAGAGCGGCGAGCAGATTCCTCCGCCGGTCGCGCAACCCACCGCGAACGCATAGAGAGTGCCGCTCTGCGATCCGATGTAGACCACACCATCCGCGACTGCGGGCGAGGAGTTCATGTCCGCACCGGCGCCCAGGTCGCCGGTCCAGATCGGTTCGCAAGTCCCGCCGCCACTGGCGCAGCCGACCTGGAACGCATATACCTTGCCGTCGTCCGAGCCGACGTAGACGACACCGCCCACGACGGTGGCGGAGGAACCGACGGCGCCGCCGGTGGCTCCGGTCCACAGCGGAGAGCAGGACCCGCCGCCGGTCGCGCAGCCGACGCTGTACGCATACAGCTTGCCGTCAGCGGATCCGACATAGACCACGCCGCCGGCCACGGCCGGCGCCACGGAGCCAATCGGGCCCCCGGTGGTTCCCGTCCAGAGCGGAGTACATGGAGCGCCGCCGGTGGCGCAGTCGACCGAGTACGCGTACAGCTTGCCGTCGTTGGAGCCGGCGTAGACGACGCCGTTGGAGACGGTGGGCGAAGAATCCATGGGGCCGCCGGCAGCGCCGGTCCAGGCCAGACCCAGGCCGGCAACGTTGGTGGGCGAGATGGTCGTCTCGGCGGCGTTGTAGCCGGTGTGCGCCGGGCCGTTGTGGAATTGCGTCCAGTCGCCCTGGTCCAGCCCGAAGGCATACAGCTTCCCATCCTCGGACCCGACGTAGACCACGCCGTCTGCGACGGCGGGCGAGGAGAAGATCGCGGCGCCGGTTTCAGCCGTCCATAGCGGCGAGCACGTTCCGCCGCCACTCGCGCAGCCGACCGCGAACGCATAGAGGTTGCGATCGAATGACCCGACGTAGACCACGCCGTTCGCGACCGCGGGCGAGGAGTAGATGTAGCTGTTGGTGTGACCGGTCCAGAGCGGCGAGCAGGTGGCGCCGCCGGTGCCGCAGCCGACCGCGAAGGCGTAGAGGTTGCGATCGTATGACCCAACGTAGACCACGCCGTCCGCGACCGCCGGCGAAGAGAAGATGTTGGCGCCGGTGGCAGCCGTCCAGGCCGGCGAGCAGGTCCCACCGCCCGTGTTGCAGCCGACCTGGAACGCATACAGGTGGCCGTCGTATGAGCCCACGAAGACCATGCCGTCCGCGACCGTCGGCGTCGACCAGGAGTCCCAGCCGCCGCCGATGACCCCCGACCATATGGCGGTGCAAGTCCCGCCACCAGTGGCGCAGCCCTCGGCAAACGCATAGAGGTGGCCGGTGTCCGACGCGATGTAGACGACGCCGCTCGCGACCGCGGGCGAGCCATTGCCGACCATCTCGCCGGTCGTGGCCGTCCACGTCGGCGCGCAGGACGCATCGCCGCTGCCGCAGCCGACGGCGAAGGCATAGAGCTTGCCGTCGCTCGATCCTACGTACACGAAGCCGTCGGCGACCGCGGGCGAGGAGTTGACGTGGCCTCCGGTGGCGCCGGTCCATAGCGGGGTGCAGGTCCCGCCACCGCTGGCGCAGCCGACCTGGAACGCATAGACCGTGCCGTCATACGACCCCACGTAGACCACGCCGTCGGCGACCGCAGGCGACGAATCGACGACGTCACCGGTGGTGGCCGTCCAGAGCGGCGAACAGGAACCGCCCCTGGTGCCGCAACCAACGGGGAACGCGTACAGCTTGTGGTCGTCGGAACCGACGTAGGCGACTCCGTCGGAGATCGCGGGGGAGGAAAGGATGGCCCCGCCGGTGGCGGCCGTCCACGCAACGCTAAGGTCGTCGACGTTCGAAGGCGAAATGCTCGTCTCGAGGGCGTTGCGTCCCGTGCGCGTTGGACCTGCGTGGAATTGCGTCCACACGTCCTGGACGTGGAGCGCAGCCGTGCCGGTGGCCGAGCCGTATGTGCCGGTCACGGTGTAATCTCCGGCCGCGGTAGGAGCGCACGAGTGGCCCGTGCAACTCCCGGATCCGGAGATGGTGAAGGTGGTGCCGGCGGTGACGTCGCCGAGGCTGTGCCCGAACGCATCGAAGCCTTTCGCGGTGTAGGCCTGGCTTCCGCCCGCGGCGATGGTCGCGCTCGCGGGGCTCAAGACCAGATGGTCCGCGGGGTTCAGGTCGAAGGCATACAGCTTGCCGTCCCCGGACCCGACGTAGACGACGCCGTTGGCGATCGCGGGCGAGGAGTCGATGTAGTCGCCGGTCGTGGCCGACCAAAGCGGTGTACAGACCTTGGGGCTGCCGCTGCAGCCGGCGACGCCGGCCGCGTCCAGGGCGTAGACCTTGCCGTCGTTGGAGCCGACGTAGACGACTCCGTTGGCGACCGCGGGCGAGGAATCGATGGCTCCGCCGGTCGTCGCCGTCCAGAGTGGTGCGCAAAGGGAGCCGTCGCTGGCACAGCCGACCGCATAGGCATACAACTTGTGGTCCTCTGACCCGACGTAGACCACACCGTCGGCGACCGCGGGTCCCGAGAAATCGATCGCGTCGGCGGTCGCGCCCGTCCATAGCGGGATGCATGTCTTGGGGCTGCCGGTGCAGCCGGTCAGGCCGTTCGCGTCGAACGCGTAGAGCTTGTCGTCGTTGGAGCCGACATAGACGACGCCGTCAACGACAGCGGGCGAGGAGCCCTGGATGGGAAAGCCGGTCATGCCTGTCCAGAGGGGCAAGCAGACCTTGGGACTGCCGCTGCAGCCGGTGTTCCCGGCCGCGTCGAAGGCATACAGCTTGCGGTCCCCGGACCCGATGTAGACGACCCCGTTCGAGACCGCGGGTGAGCCTTCGATGAGAGCGCCGGTGGTCGCGGTCCAAAGCGGCGAGCAGACTTTCGGGCTGCCGCTGCAGCCGGTGTTCCCGGCCGCGTCGAACGCGTACAGCTTGCCGTCCTCAGACCCGACGTACACGACTCCGCCCGCGACCGTCGGAGACGAGTACATGTGGTCGCCGGTGTTGGCACTCCAGAGAGGCACGCAAGTCTTGGGGCTGCCGCTGCAGCCGATTACCCCCGCAGCGTCAAAGGCATATACCTTGTCGTCGTAGGATGAAATGTAGACGACACCGTTGGACACGGCGGGCGAGGCGATGACCATGCCCGCAGCGGCGGCGGTCCAGAGGGGAGCGCAGCTGGCGCCGCCGCTGGCACAGCCGGCCGCATATGCATACAGCTTGTCGTCCTCGGACCCAACGTAGACCACGCCGTTGGCGACGGTGGGTGACGAGAAGTAGATGGCGGAGCCGGTGGTGCCGGTCCAGGCCAGGCCCAGGGCGCCCACGTTGGAGGTGGACAGCGTCGTCTCCTGGGCGTTGTAGCCGGAGTGGGTCGGGCCGTTGTGGAATTGAGACCAATCGCCCGTGGCCGCGGCCACGGGACCGGCCAGTGGCCCGCCCCAGACCGCCAGCATCCCTGACAGGAGGAGCGCGGTAGAAGCGACTCCACGAAGCCGGACCATACCTCGGCGCGAGACGTCACGAACCCCGGTCGCCACGAATGACTCCACCGAACCCACTCCTCTCCCGCCAGCCTTCTAGCCACGGACATCGATGTGTCCAGGACGGCTCGGCCGGCTCAGGAACCCCGTACCCCATTGTCCCGACGGACTCATCAATCCTACTCGCGCGCAGCACGTCATAGCCAACCAATATGCGGGCAGGCCGTGGATCATCTATCGCAGACGCGCCACCGATACCTCCGCGGGCAGGTGGTGGCCGAACCAGGCTAAGATCGGCCGGGGCAGACCCCGTGGGAATTGGGGAGTGACCGTGGGTTTCATTAAGCACGCCGCGGAGGGCATGCAGAACCGGTCGGAGAAGGACCCGACCGAGCTCGCCCGCGACCAGCTCCGGCGTGAAGGGGCGGACCCGGACCTGCCTCACGAAACCCGGCATTTCCTATATGTGCCCGGCGCGAAGGCTGCCCAGCAGATCGCCCGTTCCCTGGCCGGGCCGAAGAGACGCGTGGACGTCGAGACGTCGGCGCGGAAGGGCTACTGGATAGTGGCGGTGACCCAGTCGGTGGCGATAACGCCGGCCGCGATGGCCGGCCTCCGCGCCGAGCTCGAAGCCGCGGCCACCCCACTCGGGGGCGAGTACGATCGCTGGCAGGTGGTCGTCGCGAACGACTGAGCGAAGCGAAACCGTTGGCGCGCCATTGGCTGAGCCGCCCTCCCCTACCCCGCGGCGACCTCGATCGGAGCCTCGCCGAGCTCTGCCAGCACCTCGTCCACCCGGGTGAGCGGGCGCATCGACTCCCAGTCGTCGCCGACCTTGATGTCGACCGTGAGCGGCACGTCGAGCGTGAGGGCGCTCTCCATCGTCTCGCGCAGAATCGACGCGACGGCGTCCACCTCACCGCGCGGGACTTCCAGGACCAGCTCGTCGTGGACCTGCAGCAGCATCCGCGCCTTCAACCCCGCCGCCACGAGCCGCTCGGGCAGGCGAATCATCGCGATCTTTATGATGTCGGCCGCGGTGCCCTGGATCGGCATATTGATCGCCATCCGCTCGCCGGCGCCACGCAGCGACGGGTTGGACATGCGCAGTTCTGGAATGGACCGGCGCCGGCCAAGGAGGGTGGAGACCCAACCCTGCTGCCGCGCCAGCTCCTTGATGTGGAGCATGTAGTAGCTGATGCCGCTGTATGTGGCGAAGTAGTTGTCGATGAACGCCTTCGCCTCAGCGCGCGAGATCCCGGCGCGCGAAGAGAGCCCGAAGTCGCTCATGCCGTAGGCGAGCCCGAAGTTGACCATCTTGGCCATCGAGCGCTCGTCGTGGGTGATGTCTTCGGGAGCTTTGTGGAGGACCCGAGCGGCGGTCTCGCGGTGGATGTCGGCGCCGCGGGCGAAGGCGTCGCGGAGGTGCTCGTCGCCGGAGACGTGGGCCAGGATGCGCAGCTCGATCTGCGAGTAGTCGGCGGCGAGCAGAGTCACGTCCGGCGCGCCGGCAACGAACGCGCGGCGGATGCGCCGGCCCAGTTCTGACCGAATGGGGATGTTCTGCAGGTTTGGGTCCGACGACGAAAGCCGGCCCGTCGCGGCCACTGCCTGGTGGAAGGTCGTATGCAGTCGACCGTCTCGCTCGGAGACGAGCAACGGCAAGGCTTCGATGTAGGTCGACCGCAGCTTCGAATACAGCCGCCAGTCGAGCAGCTTGGCGATCATCGGGTGGGCCGGCTTGAGTTCCTCCAGCACGGACGCGTCGGTCGAGTAGCCGGTCTTGGTTCGTTTGCCCTTGGGCAAGCCGAGCTCGTAAAAGAGAATCTGCTCGAGCTGCTTGGGCGAGCCGAGATTGAAGTCGTGGCCGACGTCGATGTAGATCTCCGCCTCAAGGCGGGCCATCTCGCGGCTGAACTCGATGTCGAGCGCGGCCAGCGCCTCGCGGTCGATGGCGACGCCGGCGGCCTCCATCTCGGCAAGGACCGGGATGAGCGGCATCTCGATGTCACGGAAGAGCCGATCGAGACTGGCCTCGACCAGCGCCTTCTCCAGAGGCTCGCGAACGGCCAGCGCGGCGAGGGCGTCGAGGCCGACCCGGACGGCCGGCGGAACGTCTCCGGCAGGCGGGAGCGTCACTTCGAGCCGCTCGTGGGCGACATCGGCGATCGTCTGGCTGCGCAGCGAGGCGTTGAGGAGATACGCGGCGATCTGCGTGTCGAAGGCGACGGGGAGTGGCTGCGTGGCGCCGCCGGCGATGTTCGCCACGACGAGTGGCTTGGTTTCGTGGCCGACGACCCGGGCGCCGGACCGCAGCAGCAGATCGCCGAGCCGGCCCACCGCATCGTGACCTTCCGCGACCAGCACGCGACCGTCGCCGCCCGCCAGAGAGAGCGCCTGCGGCATGCCCCGCATCGGTCGCGAGTCGTCCATCAACAGCGCGGCCCCGATCTCGTGCTCGCCTTCGGGCCAGCGCGTGGCCGCCAGCCAGGCCGCCGCCTCGGCCGCGTCCTCGTCCGTCGCTTCGAAACGGTCCATGAGCGCCGGGTCGGCGACGGCCGCCCGGAGCGCCGCGGCCAGATCCACGGTTCCGGATGCTTCGGCCGGCCGGAGGGGCCGGCGTTCGGAGGCAGGAGTCGGCGCGGGCTCGGCCAGACCCGTCGAACCGAAATCCATCGAGAGTTGAAGTTGCGCGCCGTCGCCCTGATCGATCAGGGAGCGACTCTCGCGGCGAGGGGCCCGCGGCGCCTCGCCCGCAACGCGCGCCGCCGGCACACTCCCCACCACGGATCGAAGCGCCTCGGCGGCGTCCACGGCGGACTCGCCGGTGAGCGCCGGCAGCCGATCGATCAGCGAGCGGAATTCGAACTCGCGGAACAGCCGCACGACCTCGGCCCGGTCGTAGTCGGCCAGCCGCGCCGCTTCCAAATCCAGCGTGATGGGGAGATCGCGAACGATTCGGCTCAGCTCGCGGCTCGCGAACACCTGCTCTCGGGCCTCGACCAACTTCTCGCGCAGCTTGTCCGGCTTCACTTCGTCGAGGCGGGCGTAGATTCCCTCGATCGAGCCGAACTGGCCCACGAGCTTGGCCGCCGTCTTCTCGCCGACGCCGGGGATGCCTGGGATGTTGTCCGTCGGGTCGCCCTTGAGGGCCTTGTACTCGATCATCTGGTCCGGCCGCAGCTCGAAGCGCTCCCAGATCCTGGCCGGGTCGTAGAACACGGTGGAGTCCACGCCCTGGCGCGTCGTCATGAGGCGCGTGTGCTCGGTCACGATCTGCAGCATGTCGAGATCGCCGGTCACAACGGTCGTGTCCAGGCCGCGCGCGTCGAGATCGCGGGTGATCGTGCCGATGACATCGTCCGCTTCGTAGCCGGCCATCTCGTAGACCGGGATCCGAAGCGCGGCCACGACCTCTCGAACCTTCGGGAACTGCGAGCGCAGGTCGTCCGGCATCGGCGCACGAGTGGCCTTGTAAGCCGCGAACTGCTCGTGGCGGAACGTCGGACCCGGCAGGTCGAAGCAGGCGGCGACGTACTCGGGCTGCACGTCCTGGATCCCGCGCAGCAGGATGCTGCAGAAACCGAAGACGGCGTTGACGAGCTCGCCCTTGCTGGTCGTGAGGGGCGGCAACGCGTGGTAGCCGCGGTAGATGAGGCCGTTGCTGTCGAGCAGCATCAAGCGCGTCATTGTGGCCTCGGGCTGGGCGTCGGCGCCGGCGCAGCAGCGGCCGGTGACCAAGTTTACCCCGAGGTCGACGTTCGATCGGCGGGTCCGTTGGGACAACGTCGCGGGCAGGCGGCTCCAGACGCAAAGCCGGGGGCCGCGAGCCTCAAGCCGCGGGTGCCGGGCCGGGGGCCGCGAGCCTCAAGCCGCGGGTGCCGGGCCGCGGGCGGCGCGGACTCCCCTAGCGACGAGCCCGGCGAGCGGCGAACCGGGGGAGGGCCAGAAGCAAGACCCCGAGGAACGCCAGACCCGCGAAAGCAAGCAGGGCGACGTTGCGAGAGTCCTGCTCAGGGGCAGGCCGCCCAGCGGCTCCGGAGCCTGGGGTCGGCGCGGCGATCGAGACGCCACCCGGGGCGCCGGCAAGACCGCCGGTCTCGGGCCCGAGGGCTGTGTCGCCGGATGCGATTGCCTGGGCTCCGGGGGTCGAGGACGGTACCTTCGGCGACGTTCCGTCGGCCGGGGACGTGGGCACGGTAGATGGCACGCCGGACAGGGTCGTGGCCGTCTCGCCCGTGCTCTTGCGACCGGGATTAGTTTGATCCGCTGCTGGGACCGGCACGCCGTACTGGGTGTCGCTCGTGCCGGCGGCATTCGCAGGGCCGGCGACCGCGAGCGTGCCCTGGCCTCCGCCGCTACCGCCGGGCGCGAAAGCCGAAATGGCTCCGATGAGCACTACGCCGATCACGCCGGCGGCCACCATCGAACCCCCGAGCGCCCTGGTTCGACCGAGCCAGTCGAAGATCCCCCGGCCGATGTGTCGCCGGCCGAGATGTGCGACATCGGCTTCGGTAAGTGTGAAGTCGCGTGGTCTTGGCGGGACCGGCAGCGCGGCCGTGGCGGCAGAAATCGCCCCGAGGTCCGCGAAGAGGTCCGCGCACTGCTCGCAGGAAGCCATCTGGTCGAGAGCGCTGCTGCGTTCCCTCTCATCGACGTCGCCTCCGTACAGGCGAACGAGGAGAAGCTCGTCGTGGGTTGAGTGGGTTGCGGCGGGTCGTTGCATCACAACTCTCAGACGATCTCAGCCACGGAACAGTTCCCGGACCGGTTCCAGGGCGCGGCGGAGCGCGAGACGGCCCCTGTGGATGCGCGATTTCACGGTTCCGATCGAGATGCCCATGATCCGCGCAATCTCCCCGTAGTCGTATCCGTCCACGTCAAACAGCACTATGCAGTTACGCTGGTCGAAGGGAAGCGCCGCCAGGGCTGCCGCCAGGACGCGCGACCGTTCTCCGGCGAGCGCCGTGTGCTCCGGCTCGAAATCCTCCGGGGCCGGCGGCTGCCAGCTCTCGTCCTCGAACTCCGGGTATGGCTGGGAGGGCCTGCGCTTTCGGGCACGCTGGAGATCCATGGCCGCGTTGACGGCAATCCGGCTCAGCCAGCTCTTCACGCTCCCGCCCCGGAACGAGCCGAGGTTGCGATAGGCGCTCAGAAACGCCTCCTGAACAACGTCGGCGGCCTGGTCGCGATCGGGAACAAGCCGGTACACGAGCCCGAACAGATGGTCCTGGTGGCGCTCGACAAGCCGGTTGAAGGCAGCGAGCTCGCCGCCGACGGCCTGGCTCACCAGGGCGATGTCGATCCCCTGCCCCGGGTCCGCGGCCCGGCCGACCTCCGCCTTCTGCGCGTCGGTCACGACTCGCTCGTCAGCCATCTTTCGTCCACGGCGTCCTCACTTCGCGGCGTCCGATCAGGCCGCAGCGGCGCGAGGATAGCATCTGGCAGGCCGGGCTCAGACCCAAACGACTCGCGCCCGAGTTCGATGTCGCCCGCAGGCCGGCGCCCGGAGGCTGTACCATGCCGGCTGGCCCTGCCGACGTGGCGGAACTGGCATACGCGCTCGACTCAAAATCGAGTGGCCGTGAGGTCATGCGGGTTCAACTCCCGCCGTCGGCACCACTACCTCGCCCTTGAACAGCGCCCGCGCGTGCGCCGCCTCAGCAGGCGGACGAGCCCGAGTCGATGGCGGAGGCCCCGGCCCCCGGCATCGACTCGTCCCATCCCGCCTTGACCAGCGCCCTTAGCTTCGGGAGGGTGTCTGCCGGGTCCCACCCGATATAGCCCTGGCCTCTGGGCTCGCCCACCGTCTGCGGCGTCAAGGGAAGCTGTTGGATGTTGTCGCCCAGGACCGTCTTCGCGATACCCGCCCAGGCTTTGAGGTTCTGGGCGTTGGTGATGTCCAGGTCCGTGTTGAACCCCTGCGGCACAGCTTGGACCGCACCTATGAGAGGCAGCACGTTGTCGAGCGAGGCGAAGTGGCAGGGGTCCAGCTGCTTGCGCATGGAGGTCATGAAGTTCTGCTGCCGGACGGAGCGGCCGAAGTCGCCCTGGGGGTCGTAGATACGCGTCCTGGCGTAAGCAAGGGCCCAGGCGCCATTCATGTGGTAGGTCCCAGGCTTGATGATGATGCCGACGTCCACCGCCGTCCCGGACACCGGGATGACGGTAAGCCCACCGCTCGACTGCGCCGCCTGGTCCTTCATTTGCTGGACACCGGCCTCATGAGTCGGCACGTAGTACCCCCAATGCAACGAGTCCCCGCACACGGAGTTGCCGGGGATCGGCATCTTGGACCCCAGGATCTGCTGCCGGGTACCTGCGGGACCACATGGCTTGTCGTACAACTCGTAGCCGACATGGATCGTCACTCCACCGAGGGCATCTACGAGCAGCGACAGTCCTGTCGGGTTCATCCAGATCGAACCGTCGATGTGGATCCCCAGGAGGGTACCGACGGTCATCTCGAGACCCTTGTAAGCGCGCACGTAGCGATTCGGGTCGCCCCTCTGACCGCAGGTCGCTGCGAATTCAGGGATGGGCCACTTCTTGCACTGGTCGAGAATCTCATTGGCAAGATTGAAGAACGGGGGTCCGAAGCTCCCCGCCGGGCAGTTGTAGCCAGGATGCTGGTAGTTGGCGGCGATCTCCTTGGTCGGCAGGGGCGTGCAGTAGCTGTTTCTCGGGATGCTGATCAGCTCGGCCTGACCGGTGGTGATGCTAGTGCGGACGACCATCAGGCTATCGAACCCGAGTTCGCCCGCGGTTGTGCCCCTCTCAACTCCAATTCCCGCCAGGAGGATGTTCAGCTCGCCGTCCGCGTCCCAATTCTGCGAATCCGTCGTTGTCGAGAACGTTGGAATCGAGTTCATGTCGTACGTGGGCATCGGCGTCAGAGAAGCCTGCCCGGAGTCCAACGGACCCGGCTGATCTGATGCGATCGCAATGTCCGTTGCGTCCGGTCCGTTGTCGGTCGCGGTCGCGTCTGGACCGGGGTCTGTCACCCAGCACGGGATCTTGGCGGTGAGGCAGTACAGTGCGTGCTGCCAATCCATGTCAACCTGGGCCACAGTACCGTGGACCGCGACCGTGCTCATTAGCACCGCTCCGACCCCGAGCGCGGACATCCACTTGATAGCGGCCGGGTTGCTGCGGCCAGGCGGCCGACGTGTCTCCTGGTCGTGTCTTCGGTCCTGCCGTTCCGCGAACCTGCCCGCCGCGAGGTAGGCGTCGACGACTGCGAATGCGTGGTAGACGAGACCCGCAATGTCAACTAGCAGCAGGTTCGTAAGCCATTGCTGGTTCAGGGCCAGATTCAGGATCGACTGCCGGTCGAATATGAAGATCAGCCCGACAACGGCCGCGGTCACAAGTGCCGGAATGGCGATGATGAACCCTCGGTAGGTCTGCCCCACCGCCGCCTGGCCCAACCCTGGAAATACAGCCGAGAGCAGGGCCGCGCCCACTGGGGTTCGAAGTCGTGACGGGACCTTCATCAACCTATGATCTCCCTAGTGCGAGGAGCCGGCTGCATGTCACCCTTCCGAATTGCAGAGTGGGTTGACCCGCCGCTTTCCGGTTGAATCCTCGCCTACTATGCCCGAAACGAGTTGGTAACAGTGCGCGCCACTGGGCGGCTTTGGTGCGCAATTGGCATCTGGATGTGGCGGCTGAGGGTAGGACGCGCGCCCCCAGTACGTCCGTTACGGCAGGAACGCAGGGAGACTTGGACGCGGACATTGTACCTGGGAGCGCCTCCGTCAGGCGTTGAGTACTCCGGCGCCCTCAGAACCAGACCACGCCGCCGGCGGTGCCAAGCGCGACGATCAGACAAGCCCAGAGCCACACTGCGCCGACGGCCGAACACACGGCGTAACGCATCCGGTCCAGCCAGAGACGACGCCCCAGAGCCGGCGGAAGCGCACCGATCAGGGGCCGGGATCCGCTGAGCTGGGCCACTCCGTTACCACCTTCCGTGACCGCCTTGAGCGCCGCTCGATAGGCGAGATGCGCGGCCACGCTCGCCGGCGGCGAGTCCGGATCGGCGCGGGTCGCCAGATCCGCAGCGGTGGTGTCGAGCGTTACGCCCTCGAGCGCGTCCGCCGCGAACTCGAGGTCTGCGCGGCGATTCCGCTGGGGCGCGGTGTCCGTGGGCAGGCCGGCGATTTCCCTGCGAGCCTCAGCCGCGCGGCCGGATAGCAAGAGGATCCGGGCCCGCGAGGCGGCCGATCCGCTGCCCTCAGGGTGGCGCGCCAGCCATTCGTCGACCTGGCGCAGATTGGCCGGAAACCTACCTCCGACCGTCTCGCGCCAATCCTCCGACGCCTCCCAGCTGATCCAGCCAAGGACCTCCTGCGCCGGCCACAGGTGACGGTTTCGGAAGGCGATGACGGCCTCGAGCGCCGCCGTCGGGATCACGGAGATCGCCATGAGAACAATGCCGGGGAATGCGAGCGCGAGTCCAACGAGGAAGAACATGATCGGACCGGCCACGGCCATCAAGAGCAGGATCGCCGATTCGAGCCTGTTGCCTGGGAACACACTCGCCTGGAGAACCTCGAACGGCCCCGCGCCGACGCCACGCGCGACTGGCGACTCGACGGCGCTCACGACCCGCCGCCGGCCGAAAGCTCGACATGGACGAGGCCCTCGCCCAGGCGGCGTCGAACCTCAGCGAGAAACTCGGCGTCGTAGGCCACGCCGCTGCGGATCTCCATCGGCAGCGTGCCGCCGCCGGGACCCGGAATATTGAAGACGACCCGCGTGGCCCCCGGGCGTTCCTTCAACATCGACCTCAACTCCTCCATTGCCCACACGATGCGGTCCGTGCCCGCCCCTCGGGTGAAGCCTACCCTGAGGACCCCGGCCTCCGGCGCCTCGAAGGGCGTCGTGGGGGCGGATGACGCACGGGCCGCGACGGCTCCCGCCTCATCGGGGAGCGGCGGTTCCTCGCGGTCCGGAGCGAAGACCGCAAAGTCCTCGGGTTCGGGCGGCGCGGAGAATGGCTCCGCCGGGGGCACGGCCGAAGCGGCCGAGCGCTGCGGCACGAGCCCCTCGCCCGCGGGCGAGCGCTGTGGCGCGGGCACCGCGGGCGAACCACGCGAACTAACTTGCGCGAGCGGCGCCGTCGAGGCGGGCCCAGCCGCGGCCAGAGCGGTCACTCCCCCACCCCGCAGCGGCGAAACACGGACCTTGGGCCCAACCGGAACCGCGTTCGCGGACGGGACGCCGATGGCGGGCGGCACCGCAGCACCGGCCACGGACGCTTCCGGCGGCGGAGCGGCGGCAGCGGATTTCGTGCCGTTTCCGTTTCCGTTGCCGTTGCCACTCCCCGACGGCCAGCGTCGGCCGCCACCCCTGCCGCGGTCACCGGCAGCCACTTCCTGGGCTATCGTCGCGGGGCCCCGGGCGGCGGCATCCTCCCAGACCCAGACGGCGTCGGCGAGGAGCGACGCCTCGTCACCTCGGTGATCGATTCGGCCGGCCACCAGGAGTATCGCCCCCTCGGCGAACGTGCCGCCCGAGGTCACGTACATGCGCGGGAACACGACCACCTCCAGCGTCCCCTGCAGATCCTCGAGCGTGGCGACTGCCATCGTCTCCTTGTTCCGTGTGGTCACCGTTCGAAGCCCGGTCACGATCCCGCCCATCACCACGCGCTGGCCGTCGAGGGACTCGTCCTTGAGATCGCCGGAGTAGGCGGTGACGTACTGGGCGATCTGCTCCGAGAGCGCACCGAGTGGATGTTCGGAGAGATACAGCCCGAGTAGTTCCTTTTCCCAGCGCAGCCGCTCACGCGACAACGCCTCCGCGACCTGCGGCAGCGGCCTCTCAAGGTCTTCGGGCGACGAGCCCATGTCGAAGAGCGCGGTCTGGCCGCTCGCCCGATCGCGCTGGGCGGCCTGGCCGGCTGCCATGGCATCGTCGAGCGCCTCGAGCAGCTGGGCCGGATGCCCGAACCTGTTCATCGCCCCGACCTTGACCAGCGACTCCAGGACGCGCCGGTTCCCCAGCCGCAGATCGACTCGACTGCAGAAGTCGCCGAGCGACAGAAAGTCTCCGTCGGCCTGCCTGGAGTCGATGATCGACTGGATCGCGCTTTCGCCGACGTTCTTGACCGCCAGCAGGCCGAACCGGATGGCGTCGTCCTCGACCGTGAATTCGACGAACGAACGGTGGACGTCGGGCGGCCGGACGTCGATGCCAAGGCGCCGGCATTCGGCGACCGCCGCGGCGACCTTCTCCTCGTTGTCGCGGAAAGCCGTCAGCACCGACGTCATGTAATCGACCGTGTAGTTTGCCTTCAGGTATGCCGTCTGGTACGCGATCAGGCCGTAGCACGTGGCGTGGGCCTTATTGAAGCCGTATCGCTCGAACGGCTGGAAGGCGGCGAAGACGGCGTCGATCACCGACGGTTTGACGCCCCGTTCGGCCGCCTGGCTGACGAACTTGTGCCGCATCTCGGTCATGAGCGCGGCCTTCTTCTTGCGGATCGCGTAGCCGAGCATGTCGGCCTCGGGACCGGTGAAACCGGCCAGCGCCGTCGATGCGGACATGATGTCTTCCTGATAGACGAAGACGCCGAAGGTCCGATTGAGGTACGGCTCGAGAAGCGGGTGGAGGTAGGTGACCTTCTCCTCTCCATGCTTGCGCCGGATGTAGGCCGGGATGTTGTCCATCGGCCCCGGTCGATAGAGCGCGACCATGGCCGCCAGGTCGAAGACGGAGCTCGGCCGAAGCTCGCGAATGTATCGCCGCATGCCCGCCGACTCGAGCTGGAATACGCCGGTCGTCTCGCCGGAAGCCAGCAGCTCGAACGTCTTCGCGTCGTCCAGCGGAATCTTCTCGAGGTCGATCTCCTCGCCGCGATGTTCGCGAATCAAGTCGACGGCCACGCGCAGGATCGTCAGGTTCGAGAGCCCCAGGAAGTCGAACTTGAGGAGGCCCAGCGCGTCGACGGCGTGCATCTCGTATTGCGTCATGACCGCGTCGGAGTTCGTGGCGCGCTGCAGCGGCATCAGCTCAGTCAGCGGCTCGCGGCTGATCACCACTCCGGCGGCGTGTGTAGAGGCGTTGCGTGCCACGCCCTCGAGCTGCTTGGCGAACTCGATGACGCGATGGACGCCGGGCTCGTTCTGGTACATCTCCTTGAGCGCCGGGCTCGTCTCGATCGCCTCGTCGAGCTTGATCCCGAGCTGGTTCGGGACCGCCTTGGCCATGCGGTCGCCATCGCCATAGGACATGCCCACGACCCTGGCGACGTCGCGAATGGCGGCTCGGGCGAGCATCGTGCCGAAGGTGATGATCTGGGCCACGTGATCCGCGCCGTACTTGCGGCTGACGTAGTTGATCACTTCCTCACGCCGCCCGTCCTCGAAGTCGACGTCGATATCGGGCATGGTCACGCGGTCCGGGTTGAGGAACCGCTCGAATGGCAGCTGGTAGTGGATCGGGTCTACCGGGGTGATACCGAGGGTGTAGGTCACGATTCAGCCCGGAGCCGAGCCGCGGACGGTGATGGCGATGCGCTGGTCGCGGGCGAACCGCGTGAAGTCGGCCACGATCAGGAAGTAGCCGGCGTAGCCCATGCGGCAGATGACGTCGAGCTCGTAGTCGAGGCGGGCTTGAAGCTCCGGAGTAACGGTGCCGTAGCGGCGGGCGAGGCCGGCCTGGCACTCCTTGCGCAGCCAGGTCTCGATCGTTTCGCCTTCCGGCACGGGGAAGCTGGGGATTCGAAGCTGGCCGAACGGCAGCTTGAGGTTCACCATTTCGGCGATCGCGCGGGTGCGGCGGATGGCGTCCAGGTTGTTTGGGAAGAGCGCGGCCATTTCGGCCGCGGACTTCAGGTAGAACTCGTTCGACTCGAAACGCATCCGGCCGGGCGTGTCGAGGTTGTTGCCCGTGCCGACGCACAGCAGGACATCGTGCGCCTCCGACTGATCTCGCCTGACGTAGTGCAGGTCGTTCGTCACGACGAGGTTCAGCCCGACCTCCGGCGCGAGGCGAAGCAGCTTGGAGTTCAGGGCCCGCTGGTCCGGCAGGCCGTGATCCTGCATCTCCAGGAAGAAGCGGTCCTTGCCGAGTATCTCCGCGTATGTGCCGGCGGTCTTGCGCGCCAGGTCCCAGTCGTCGACTTCGAGTGCCTTGGCCACCTCACCGCTGAGGCAGGCGGACAAGCCGATCAGCCCCTTGGAATACTTCGCCAGCTGCTCGTGATCGATCCGGGGCTTGTAGTAGTAGCCCTCGAGATGCGCGTCGGTGATCAGCCGGCAGAGGTTCTGATACCCCTCCCAGTTTTCCGCCAGAAGGACCAGGTGGTAAGGCTGGCTGTCGGCCTTGCCTTCCTTGTCTCGCATGCTTCGCCGAGCGACGTACGTCTCGACGCCGACGATCGGCTTGATTCCCTTGGCGGTGGTGGCCTGGACGAACGCCACCGCGCCGTAGAGCGCGCCGTGGTCGGTGATTGCCATGGCGTCGAAACCGAGCTGCGAGCCCTGTTCGGCAAGCTCGGTGATGCGCCCGAGCCCGTCCAGCAGGCTGAACTCGGAGTGGAGATGCAGATGGACGAAGTCATTCGGCGCGACGGTCACGGGAGGTAGGGTACCGCGTCGAGGGTGATCGCCACCGCCTACGATGTCGTGCGAGGAGGCGAGCGTGGAAACTCAAGACTCGAGGCTGGTCATTGGTGACGGCGAGCGGAGCCTGTCCTTGAGCGACCGCCGCTGGATCGCCCAGGACAGCTCCGCAACGTGCGCCGTCGTACTCGAGATGCCGGGGCTCCTAGCATCTCGGCGGGTCCAGATCAACTTCTACTACGACGTTGCGGCGGAGTTGTGCGAGCTGTTCGAGCGAATGGCAGCTCAATGGAAGGGCTGGCAGGGTCGGCTGACCTGGAGCAGCGCCGACGCGAACCTCCAGCTCGGGTTCACCCACAATGGCATCAGTCACTCCACGATGGATGTCGCCCTCAGGGAGGACCCGGCCTTCGGTTGGCGGATCACAGCAGAAATCGACATCGAACTCGGCGCGATCGAGCGGCTGGCCGCCGAGTTGCGGGCCTTCTTCGACCCTGCGGCCGTCTGAGCCTCACAGCTGGATGGCCGCTACCGCGTCCGCGTAGTCGCGGTAGCGCGGCCTGACTCCCGCCAGATCGCGGAGGACGGCCCAGCGGCGCCGGCCGCGTCGAAGCGCTTCGATTGGATCGAAGAGGAGGAGGATCGAGCGGCGGCCGATGGCGGGCGGATCTCCGCGCCACCAGGCTTCGAACGCGTCTTCCGGGTCCGGGCAGACGCTCGCGAAGCTGGAGCGATGGCAGCGGAGCGTTCGCAGGACCTCGGCCGACCACAGCGCGACGACGGCGTGGGTCTCGCTGTGCCATCGTTCGATGCCGGCGCGGGCGGCAAGCTCCGGCCCGAGGTAGCTCCGTTTGGCGTTGAAGCTTCCGAAGCTGTCCTGGATATTGGGGAAGCGGGTCCGGTTCTCGATATGGAGAAGAGCCGCCCTTTCGGTCGACCAGGCGACGAGGTCCGCCCGCCCGGCGAACTGGTAGTGCTGGAATGGCTCGTCGATCCCGACCGTGAAGCCCAGCCCGCGCAGGTGAGTGGCTTCAGCTTCTCCCATCGCGGCATGGACGGGGTCCGCCGCTCGGCGGGTCAGCGGCTCTCGTCGTCGCGGGTCGGCCAGCTCGAACTCGGCGTGAAGGTGGAGGGCCTCGGCAAGGCGCACGTATGTTCCGAGCGAGCAGACCACACCCGTCTCGGCCGCGTGAACTGTCGCCAGTCCCACGTTCGCCAGTCGCGACACGTCCCTGACCGAGAGACGGCGACGGCGACGCTCCTCACGAATGCCTCGGCCGAGCACGATCGCGACTCGGGTCAGTTCTCGCGTTGTTCTCAGCTCCCGAGCGGGGTCCGGGCCATCGGACCGGCGCCCCGCTGCCCTCCTGGAGGCGAGATCTTGCAGATGTTCGGGTGACCCGAACGCGATTTGGGAATCCGATGCCAATGGACAACTCCGGGAGACTGATTTGGGTGGCCGGTGGACCCAGAATGTCTCGCGGCGATCACCCAGCGCTTACTTGCGAGTGGCCGGGCGGCGTTTGTGCCTCCCAGATCCCGGTCTGACGCGTTCCAGGCGGGACGTGACCGCGAAACGCCGATTCGCGTTCGGCTGGCCCGACAAGTGCGAGATCGGCGCCGGCTCGCCGTCGCGGCCGAGCGGCGAGCCGCCGCCGTCGCGCTGGAGACGCGGTCAGCCCACGGGCTCGGCCGGACGCAGCTCCCACGAGGTTCCGTCGGGCGTGTCGCGGAGCTCGATGCCCGCGGCCAGGAGGCGATCTCGAATGCCGTCGGCGGCGGCCCAGTCGCTGGCCTCGCGGGCGCGCAGACGCGCGGCCAGCAGCGCTTCGACGAAGGGCGCGACGAGCTTCGCCGGATCTCGAGACCCGCCGACCGCCATCTCGCCCAGGCAGACAATGGCCGCCCGCAGCGCAGACCGGGCCTGAGCCAGGGCATCGGACTGGTCCGTGTCACGCGACCAGGCCTGGATCGTCTCCTCCAGCGTCAGGATCGCTCGAACTGCCGCAGGCGCGTCGCACGCGTCGAGCGAGGTCTGGAAGATGCGGTCGAGGTGCTCCACCTCTTCGCGCAACGGGCGAGACGTCGGGGCCCCTGCCAAGGCGCCGACCCCTGCGGCGGACGGCGGCGCGGCCGGCGCAGTTGCGCCACCCGTCGAGAAGGCCGCGGCGACGAGTTCCGCGATCGACACCTCGGACCCGGCCGCGAAGACCGTGCTTCGGCCATCCTTCCGAACGGTGACCGTGCCCAGGCCCAGGACAGACGCCGACCTGGACTCCAGATCGATGACCAGGGCCGTGTGCCCGTCGACGCCAAGGATGAAGACCTCCGCGGGTAGCTCCGCCTCCAGAGCCCGCAGCCGCCGTTCGCCCATGTAGCAGAAGCGCGTGTCATGGTTGCCGCCCTCGGCATTGTCGTAGTGAGGCACGACTGCAACGGGCAAGCCTAGGGGGGTCAGTAGATCCAACCCGTCGAGCCAGCGCGGGGCCTCCCCCGCCTTGTAGATCTCGTAGACAGGGATCGTGAAGCGGCCCAGAGTCAGGGCGGCTGCGCTTGCCATCGTCACCGCGCCACCCTGGGCGAGTTTCTCGGCCAGAAGCCGCGGTATCTCGGTGCCAAGCCATTGGCGGAGCGCGTAGGACGGGCTCCCGGGCCCGGCGAAAACCAGCCGGGCCGCTCGAACCCGGGCGTGAGCCGTCTCGCGCACCAGCGTGTCGACCTCGGTGGATCGGAATGTGGCGATCGTGAATGGATTGCCGACGGAGTCGCGGAAGTAGTCGAGCGCCCGATCGGAGATGTCGTCCGCGTTCTCCTGGAAGCCGTACGGGGTGTCGAGCAGGACCGCCGCCACGGGGCGCCGACCCAGACGATCCAGAACCGCGCGGTGGACGCGGGCCATGGTCGGCGTCGTCTCGCCCGAGCCCATGATGGTCAGGATCCTGGGCAAGGCGGCGGCGCTCATCGGCGGCGTTCTCGCGGTCGGCGGCGTTCTCGCGATTGGCG
>Ga0182021_10002085_pt1 | contig 23335 bp, 19 predicted proteins | sample 612E3MmetaG_FD_120493 | JGI IMG/M metagenome (GOLD analysis project Ga0182021, IMG submission 120493) | Permafrost microbial communities from Stordalen Mire, Sweden - 612E3M metaG (Illumina Assembly) | ecosystem: Environmental > Terrestrial > Soil > Wetlands > Permafrost | place: Sweden... | reverse complement strand
TCCACCTTTTAATTTTTCTGTACCCATCCCTAATGCTCCAGTTCCCTTACTGAAATCCATTCCACTTTGTTTTGCGGCAAATTTTCCTAATCCTGTTTGCCTGAAATCAAAACTATTTTTTGAAAGACTATTTGCCATCGCAAGCTTTCTTTGTGCGCCCCTGTCTCCTGCTGCCGCTTTTGCACGGAGTTCATCATTATTTGCAATACGCTGAGCATATCCTCCTATCGTTTTAGTTCCCAAGAGTGCTGCTCCGCCTGTCGCAGCACCCAAAGCAAATCCTCCCACCATTTTGGCTCCAGCTAGTAATTTTTCTCCTAAGACACCTGAACCCTTCTTTGCAAAATCAGTTGCCTTAATAAGCAGAATTAAAATTACCATTGCCGGAATAATCACAAGCAAGAGAGTCTCTGCTATGCCATTGTTTGTTATAAGATTGCCGAATATATTTGACCTTATCATTAGGAATATAAAATACATAAAGAACATAAAAATTGGTGCCATAAAGGCTACGGTGAGCAGGCGCTTGAACCAAGAATCCCAGCCTATATACTCAACTTTATCCAAAAGCGGAATAGTCGAAGACATAAAAGCAAAAGGAGAAAAAATGATCAAGACCCAAAGCTCAATCAACCGGCCGACAAAAGCTATACCCGATATAAAAAATGCGTATATGGCAAAAAACATAACCGCTCCGGTGACAAGAAGGAGTCCAAGTATTATACCGGCTGGTGTATCGTCTAATATTTTAGAATTAGTATCGGGCTTAACACCACCGTTGCCATCAGATATCATTGGCGTTCTGGCTTGTTTGAAAAAGTTCTGCCAAGTCAGACCACTTGTGGGGTTAAAAGCTGAGACCATACCCCCTGAAATGTCTTTTCCTGCTCCGTCATAGGGTCTAGGGGTGATTGATCCGTCTGGATTTTTTGTATCAACATTGAGCTTATTATAAAAAATCAAAGCGACAATGTTGGAAGTATCAATGACTACTTCTGTGAAAAACATGGAGAAATTTATTAAGAGCGCAATAATAATAACTCGAACAATCATCTTTTTTGCATCGTGTCCCATATCTAAGATAATTTGGATGGCGATATAAAGCAAAATTAGTATAAAGAAAAGATTAGAAAGATCGCGAACGACGGCCCAAGCGGTGGGTATGAAGGTAGACTTGGTAAATAATGTGCTATATACCGTAAGGGCCACTAAGGTATTAAAAAATTTTGCCGCTATTAAAAGAAGAAAGGCCGGGATTACATAAAAGAGGCCGTAAGCAGCTTGAACGAAACATCCAGGCCAAAAGGTGCCTGAGGCAAGTGGATTCATTGAGCATTTTATTTGACTAACTTGTTTTTCAAATTCTGTTTGTCCTGTTGGAGTCGGAGTAGTTGGGGTTGCCGTCCATGTTCCATTGCTTGGACACTGTGCGGATGTGGTAGTGGTTGTTTGCGGAGGACCGGCGCCACCATTTGCTGGTGGAATAACGCAAGTTCCAACGGGGTCTGTTGCTGATGGGGGTGCTGTCGATGTTCCATCTGCATTATCTTGTGTCCAAGCCACTGTAATTTTTTTATCCGGATTTATATTTTTATTACACTCATCATTTGTCACATGGGGCATGGTCCAAGGTCGAGTTAATGATGGATCTGTAATTGTGCAAGTTCCAACTGGATCTGCCGCCCACACCCTCCCCATCACACCGAAAAGTCCGACTAAGACTAGAAACAAACCCAGCGCATACAATATGTATTTTATTTTCCTGTCGACGTTTTTAATTTTTACTGAATCTTTTGGCATTGTTCTACTTTATAAACTTTATAACTACTCTGCCTATTTTAGCACTATTTTTGCTTTTTTATCCTAATTTTCTGTGTATATTTATTTTTTGCTTGACATTCATTTTTGGTTTGATATGCTATATTTAGGTGTTTGAAGGGTTCGCCCTCTCACGGCACTAAGCTGTAGCAAACACCTGACAAAGGACCCGCCCACAAGGCGGATTTTTTTTATTTCGTTCTAAAACCAATTTGATTTTTTGGCTTACTTTTCTCCATAAACAATTGTTTTAATAAATCAAAAACTTCTTTTAATTTATTATCATATTTCTTTTCCATATTTTCTATTTTTACCCTCAGCCTTGAATTCGTTGCTAGTAATTCCCTTAACTGTGTAAAAGTTCTGATTATTTGAATGTTTACCATTATTGCTCGTTCGCTATTTAGAATACTTGAAAGCATTGCGACACCTTGCTCAGTAAATACATAAGGAAGATATTTTTGGTGTTGACCGCGACCTTTCTTTAAGATCACAAATTGTGATATCAAGTTGCCTGCGTCTAAGGTGCCAAATTGGTACCTTAAAGATTCAAGTTCTTTTTTGGTGAGTTGAAACATAAAGTCAACAGGAAAACGTGTAATGTTTCTTTTTACAGCTCGGTTTAAAGATTTTGTTTCCACTTGATATAGCTCTGCCAGATTTTTGTCCAACATAACCTTTTTGCCACGAATAAAAAGTATTCCATTCAAAATTCTTTCACTCGGGATTAAAACATTTTTAATTTCTTTTTCAGCCATAGTGTTATTTTATCACATCTAAAAAAACTTGCATATATTTTTGTACTTGCTACTATTTATATAGGCATTATATCATCTAGTTCTTTAAATTAAGTGCAGTGTCTGAATATTTCGTCCAAGCGAAAAAGGAACAGCAAATATACAGAGGAGTATATAAGCTGGTTATAGGAAAACATTAAACTTACTTGGAAAGCGTGCGAGCTAGAAATCTCGCTGACGATCAAAGAGGAAAAGTATAAACTATAGAATATGCTTCTGCTCTCGTTATAGGACAAAAAAGACCTTGAATCGGGGTTAGTCCTGCTATTAGTTCTGCAAGGGACGAAATAGTACAAAAATAAACTTAGCTACTTACGGTTCTCCTATATGGTGGTACAAAGTAACCCACCCTGCATTTAATTTAGAGAATTAAAAAACTTATTTATACAGCTCCGGATGAGTTCCTATATTTGAAAACAAAATATAGTCTTCTCTCTTATATTTAAAAATTGCCCGAAAATTTCCAGTAATATTTATGCTATTGCAATCAGCATATTCTCCGTGAAGTTTGTGATTATTAAGCAAGGGATTAAATTTATCTATTTTAAGCAGTTCTAGCCGTTCATAAAATTTATAAACAACGGATTTTGGAATCTTTTTAATTTTCTTTTTAAAATTCGAGGAGTAATCAATTTCCATACAATTTATACCCCCAAAGACTTACGCATTGCTTCTACGGTTGAAAAGGGTCCTGCCGTTTTTCCTTCTTTGTATTCCTTGTCCGCATCCTTTATCGCTTTTATTGTGCGAGCATTGGGGATTTCTAATCCTCTAAACTCTATTCTTTTATCATCAAGAAAATCTTTTGATAACTTGTTTAAAATACTAGAAAGAGTAAGCCCCATTTCATTCGCGGTCTCGGTTAGCTCCCTTTTTATTTTCGGGTCAGTATTAAAATTTATAACTGTAGTATTACTCATACCCATAAGTATATATTATACTATATATAGAAGTCAAGATGTGGTGTGGATAACTATGGTCAAAATCTTTTTGCATTTTTTGTATTTATTCCCCTCTTGCCTGCCCACTGTAGCTTTAGCGAAGGAGGGAGGGGTGGATTTTGTAATCAAAAGACGGGGTGGATGGATTAATTTGCATTCCACTGTATCCCTATGCCCGTTCCGCAGGCAGCTTTTGTGATGTTGGTTGTGGTTGATCCATTTTGCGTGCAGGTGCCGTACGGAGACCAAGTACCAGCGCCCACTGGGGTATTCGCGCAGTTGTCTTGAGTTATGTTTTGGGTTGGCGTGCCGTTGACAGTGCAAGCGCCAAGCGGGCTAGTGTTTGGCGTCGTTGCTGTCGAGCTAAAGTTGCCATTCAAATTTGTACAATCAGATTGTTTTATGCTGTGGGTTGGCTGAGAAGCACCAGGAAGAGTGCAATCCCCCACTGGATCAGCTACTGTTGTTGCCGGTGGAATTATTGATGGTACCGTAGTGGTTATTATAATTGGCAGAGTGATAGTTTGAGCTGGCACTGAAGAATCTTGAATTATCACAGAAGTGTTTCCTGCGGCGACACCGATGACGGTTATGTTTGCGTCAGACCCATACACGGTTGCAAATTGCGGGTCCGCGATGTTCCAACTTCCCGCTCCGCTGGTGGTTGCCATGCAAACATCTCGAGTTACATTAGGCGTTGATCCAGCCTGGCCATTATCACAAGTTCCTAGAAGATTGTATGGGGGAGTGCCCCCATTGACAGTAATGTTGTTTACAGCATTACCGGGGAAAATAGAAACACTCGCCGGGCTGACGGAAAGAGTGGCGCCTGTGGCAGGATTTGTTCCGGCGACAGTGTTGGTTACCAAAGTGTTGCCTTGATAACTCCAAGAATCTGTCGTTGAAGAACTGCCGTTTATTGCGCTACCGAGAGCGTTCAAACCTTGATCTAAAAAGTGACTGACTAAAGTATTTAGAATAGCAGATAGACTGCCTTCCACCATTGACCCGAGCGCGCTTTTGCTAACGTCTACACCGAGCGCGGTAAAAATTTGATTAGCTGCCACTGAGCCGGGGGTGGTGTTTACTAAGCCATTTGAGCCGTCAGCTTTTTTACAAGTGTTTTTTTCATTAAAATCAGCTTGGGCTGTTTTTTCTCCTTGAGTCCATGTGTCAATAATGCCTTGGTTTTGTGTGTTACAGTTATCTAGTTGAGTTTGAAGGTTACTACAATCGGGAGGTGTGGCGCCTTCTATTGTATCTTCATTTTGGCAGTTTTTAACAGCAGTTGTCTGTGAGCTACAATCTACAGATGGTGGCAATGGTACTGAATATACAAAAGTTGGTTTTTGAAATTCATTTGTTCCATTGTTATAATCTGGGTTTATACTTGCTGGACAACTTTGGGGAGATAAAAAGCCCATCCCTTGATTTAATGTGGTGGTTATTTTCTGCGCGGCGTTTTGGGTGGTGCCTTGGAGCTGGCGGGCTAGCTGATCTGTCGCCATCATATTGAAACCCAGATAATTATTTTGCGGGTATTGGGTGTTAATCAAAAATCCATTCCACCCACCGGCATTGAAATTGTTTCGGTAATTGGTTGCCATTTGTGGATTCATCACCGCAGATAAAGAATAGGCCGTGTCTGCATCGGCCGCCGCTTTGTACCTGTTTATCACATTTAAGGCGAAATCTTGACCATAAGGGAATCTATTTGGATCATAGCCGAAATCACTGACGATAGTTTTAATTTCCGTTTTGGCAATGTCGTGAAAGAAAGAATCGGAATTTGTCAGGAAAAGCGGAGAGCCGTGAAAGCCGGTATTAATCCAGCCAGTAATGCCTTTGGTCAATTCCTGCAAGAGCCGCCTCTCGATAACCATTATTGTCTGTTTAAGGATTTCTGCCAGTGCATTTGTGATAGTATGACCTGTTTCTATGCCTTGTTCACTTCCTGTGAATATATTTGCAATTAAATTTGATCCGTCAAGAGTGTACCATTGCGCCTGCACTTTTTTGGGAGCGGAAAACAAAACAGCTGGGACTATTATTAGAGTAATTAGCAGAGCAGAGATTAATCTTGTCCCGTTAGAAATAGAGGCTCGTTTTGATGCCTCGCGATTTCTTATGGGATTTTTATCTTCGTTTGTCATTTTCTTGCTTACATTATACATCTTCCCTTTTATGGTTTCAATTTTTGATCAATAACACTGGCCAGATTGTTCACATCTGATAAGAGCGTGGTGGCATTTTGGTTATATTTAGTCATTCCGCCCAAAGCAACGACCGGATCAGTATCATAAAGCTGAACATCATTTAGATTTTCCAATACCCTCTCAAAACTGTTTAAAACGTTTAAATGCAAAGATGCGAGAGATGCAGGCACTGTCATTTTTAACATGTCATTTACAAAACCATTTATTTGTTTTATATTTGGATCAAGTTGCGATAGTACGCTTGGGTCCACATTGTTTGCGTCAGCAGAAAATTTTTGTAGTATATCCAATATAGTGTTTTTTGTAGGATTTTTTTGCAAAATTACAGCTAAGGCGTCGGCGTATTTTTTTACGGCAATAGCTGTGTCGTCTTTTGATATTTTAAGGTCAGTAAGTACATACACTTTTCTTACCGGAGTATTTTGTATTTGGCTAGCTAGCGAATCTCCCAAACTGCTCGCCGTTGTCTGATCCATCCCTCCGTTTTGGCTCAATGTCGTGACGGTGGCCATTAGATCCTGAGAGAATTTAGCTGTTTGAGTTAAATTTTCCGGCCCTTTAGTCAAAGGCTGTCCTTGCTCTGTTTGGTTTTGGGCTATCAATTTTTGTATTGCCACGGAATCTGGTGTGCCCGGGGTAGTTTCTTTCTTGGTTGGGTCGAGCCCATACAGGCTTTCTTCCCAATCCGGCACTCCGTCGCCATCGGAATCTTTGTTTACCGCATCTTGCAAGGTGATTGTGTTGTCGTAAGCCAAGCCAGCTTTCTTATTTGAAAAACTGATGGAATTTTTAAACGTAAACCCTGTTTTTATTAAAAAAAGCACAACAAGAAACAAGACTGCTAGAGCAACCCAAATTTTCTTTTTATGTTTTAACCAAATGTTTTTAATAATGAGTTAATTGTAACACTTTATTATTTTTTAGCGAGCAATAGCCAGTCTGCCAGAGTCAAATCCTCTGCTCTTTTATTGCCCAGCTCCGGACCTAGGTCAAAATTTGTGTTTTTTAGCATTTTTAAGTTGCCGGAAAGTTTTTTTCTCTTATGCGCAAAGCCAGCTTTTACTATTTCCCAGAATTTTTGTTCAAAATCCTTTGAATTACCACCCCCTACCCCCTCCTTAATCAAGGAGGGGAGGAATCTATTCCTCGAAATATTTTTGATTAAAATTACCGCCGAGTCAACCTTGGGTGCGGGAGAAAAGTATCTTGCCGGCACTTTCATTATCATGGACGGTTCGCCATAAGCCTTAACGGAAATGGAAAGTAAACTCTCTTTCCCTCCCCTCCTTTCGGAGGAGGGGCTAGGGGTGGTGATTCTTTTGGCAACCTCATGCTGCACCATGAGCACCATGCGCTCCGGCTGGTGTTCCGCGGTCAAAAACTTTTTTAAAATAGTGCCGGTGATGTTGTAAGGAATGTTGGCTATTATTTTGTATTTGGTTTTCTCGCCCCCTGACAAGGGGGAGATTAAGAGGGGGTCGAATTCCAATATGTCTTCATTCAACAAAACTAATTTTTTTTCCGCAATTTCTTTTTCAAACTTCATTTTTAAAAAGTCAAAAAGCTCGTAATCTTTTTCCACAGCAATAACGACACTGGCTTTTTCTAAAAGCTTCTTGGTCAGCGCGCCCTTGCCGGGGCCTATTTCCAAAATTACATCATCCGATTTTATTTCTCCCGCCTTGACTATCTCTCGCAACGCAGGTTCCGATTTCAAGAAATTTTGCCCCAATGATTTTTTTGCTCTGTACTCCACTTGATTATTTGAATATAAAAACCCCAATAATTAAAACAAGATAGGCCATATATACCATAAATCCTTTCCATTCTACGTAGTTTTTTGCGGTAATAAAATACCAAGAAAAAATAACGGCAACAATGGAAGGTATGAACAATATCGGAGCATTAAAATACCAAGGAATCAAAAGAAAGAAAAAACAAATAATCCCGGCAATTAATTTTTTGGATTTATTTAATCCAAGCAAGACAGGCAATGTTTTTATGTTATCAGCTTTATCCCCCTCAAAATCTTTGATATCACGGATATTGGTGACGGCCGTGAAAAATATAATAATAGCTAGGACGAGTGCGGGAGGAAAAGCCAAGATGCTTTTATCGTTATTTACCAAGAAAAATCCGGCGAGAATAACCGAGAGGCAGGCCAGACTGACCAAGAATGAATTTATGATTACGAATCTTTTCAGGCGAAGTGGCGGATTGGAATAAATGTAATAAACAAATAAAAATAAACTCACAAAAAATAACATATAGTGACTAGCTGCATAGGCTGTGAGGAAAGTGAACAGTAAAAATATTTTCGACGCAATTTCCATATCGTCTTTTGATAAATCTTTTGAAATAAAAGGGCGGTCTTTGTTTGAAATGGAGTCTATTTCTTCGTCATATATATCGTTCTGACAAACACAAAACATCCAGGCAGAGATGAATGAAATGAAGGCCAAAATATAAACCTGAACATCAACCCAATTTGCAAACCAGGTTGTGTGGACTAATGCAGAACCGAATAAAAATAAAAGAAAAAAATGAAAAATTCTCTCTGGCCGGCTGTTTTTTATCATTACCTGCAATTTCTTGCGCGTTCCAAGGAAAAATAAAAATATGGTGGCAACCATCACGACGAGAGTGTTGAGCCCAATCATAATTTTATTAAAAGCCAAATCAAACAATCCTAAATTGTCGGTGGTAAAAGCCGGATGAATATTGTTTTGAATAATATGCGAAGAAAATGCCGATTGCACGATTGTATTTATCGGCGTATTTTGTTGTATTGCAAACAAGACGGCAAACGATGGCAAGGAAAATATAAAAAATATCAGGCAATAAAATGCTATAGCCGCTCCGATTGCTCGGTATATGTTTTTTGTCGTAGCGTGAACGTAAATATAGCAAAAGATAATTCCTAAAATTGTTTCAATCTGAATGCCGAGGGTTATGCCAGAGTGGGTGTGCCAACCAAAAAAAGTCAGAAAACTAAAAAATAATTCCTTAAGGGGTAAAAAGAAATAACTTATCTGATATCCGCCGATTCCTCCCGCGACAAGGTCAATGATCGGCGCCAATAAAATGATTGAGGAGCCCAAGATGCCGATGGCCAAGGCCTCGCGTATTTTTATCTTGCCAAAAAACATCAGTATGCACATAAGACCCAAGGAAATGGCCAAATAAGACACGCCGTAGTGAACGATGGTCGGTAGGTCAATAAGCACAAAACGCCCCTTGCTGAAATCAGGGTATTGCTCAAAGAATGTTCTGATTATGGCAATACCGGTGAAAGAAATAATCCAGGACCCAAAGGTTAAGGGCAGAGACTCTGCATATATACGAAGCTTTTCCATACAGGAAACTATATCATAAATATATTGTTTTTAATAAACCCTTCTCCCCTTCTTTTTCAAACAAATCTCCTGGAATATCCGAAATAAATTCTGACGGCGCGTTTATATTGCGCGAGCCGAAAATGGTGCGGAAATTTGCAAAAGATAAAAATAATTTTTCTTTAGCGCGGGTGATGGCTACATAAAATAATCGGCGCTCTTCTTCTCTGTCTTCACCTGTCTGTGTTTCGTTGTGCCGTTCGTGCGGGAAAAGCCCGTCTTCCAAGCCGGTGACAAAAACGTATTTAAATTCAAGGCCTTTTGACGCATGTACAGTCATAAGCTTAACGGTCTTAACTTCTTTTTTCTTTTCTTGGTTAATCATAATACTATCTTGGTCCGAAGCGAGCGATGCGTCTTCCAAAAGCTTTTCCACACCTGCACCGTTTTGGAGGTTGTCGTATTTAAGAGCGAGGGTTGCGAGCTCTTTTATATTTTCCAACCTCTCCATATCTTCTTCGGTGCCACTCGAAAGCTCACTCTCAATGCCGGACTTTTTTACCACAAATTTTATCACCGCACTTACTTTTTCACTTTCTATTTTTTCTTTTATCTCTTCCAGCGTTTCATAAAAATTATTTATTTTAATTCTCATTTTTATTGGCAAATTTTCCATATCATTTGCAAAAATTTTCACCAAAGTCACCTTGCCGATGCCTCGTGCCGGGAAATTTATTATTCTTTTTACGTCGGACAAACTATCCGGGTTTAATGCCGCGCGTAAGTACGCGAGTGTGTCTTTGATTTCTTTTCTCTCGAAAAATTTCACACCCAAAACCTGATATGGAATATTATAGCGAAGCATAGCTTCTTCGAGCGCGCGGGATTGGAAATTTGCGCGGTAGAGGACAGCTACCTCACCCCAACCCTCTCCTGGAGAGGAGAGGGAGCCAGACGGAGAAGCGGATTTGCTTTTGCGGGGTGTTTCGCAGACTGACGAGTCGAGAAGCAGCGCTGGGGTACCAGCCCAAGATAGCGACCCCGAAAAAGCAGAACCCGCTTCCCCGTCTAGAATTTCTAAGATCTTTGTCGCTACGAAATCCGCTTCGTCGTTTTCATCTAGCGCTTCATATAGTCCTATTTTTTCGCCGACGATATTGTTGGTAAATAAATTTTTGTCCGGCCTGTATTTATTTTTCTTAATTATTTCATTCGCCGCTTCCAAAATATTTTTTGTGGAACGATAATTTTGTTCCAATAAAATTATTTTGGCATTCGGGTAATCTTTTTCAAAACTTAAAATATTTTTCAAATTCGCTCCCCGCCAAGAATAAATATTTTGATCTGCATCCCCCACCACGCAGATGTTTTTATTGTTTTCCGAAAGTAATTTTGACATCAGATACTGCACTTCGTTGGTGTCCTGATATTCGTCTATGTGAATATATTCCCATTTCTCCTGATAAATTTTCCGTATTTCAGCATTGTCTTTCAAGAGTTTTGTGGCTTTTAAAAGCAAGTCGTCAAAATCCAGCGAGTTCTCTTTCATCTTTTGCTTTTCGTACAAATTCCAAATCTGCGCGACTATTTTTGCCATTGTTCCCGCTCCTTCCCTCTCCGTGTAATCTGCCAAATATATAAATTTTCCTTTTTCGCGTGAAATTATATTTTTTATTTTCTTTGGGTCGTACTGTTTCGGGTCAATACCATTTTCTTTCATTATTTCTTTTATCATCGAGGTTGTATCGCCCTCATCCAAGATTGTGAAATACTTCGTCAGCCCCAAAAGCCGAGCATTTTCTTTGATAATGTAAACTCCGAGCGAATGAAAAGTGGAAACGAAAGGAATTTTTTCCTGACCTTTGGCATTTTTCTCAATTTCCGCAATTATGCGCTCACGCATTTCCTTGGCCGCCTTGTTGGTGAAAGTCACTGCCAAAATTTTCTCTGGAGCAACGCCATTTTTAATAAGATTTACGATTCGGTGGGTGATGGTTTTGGTTTTCCCCGCTCCAGCCCCGGCCACAATCAAAAGAGGCCCCGCCACATGCAAAGCCGCCTCTTTTTGCTCTTTATTTAAGCCTTTCAGATGCTCGTCCATCAATACAATATAGCACACTCAAAAAATAGTCCCGATATTGGGACTATTTTTTGTATTCTATAATTAAGCTTTACATTCCCGCAGCTCTTAAAATTTCTCCTATCTTATCGCTGTTTAATGGTGTAGTTAATTCTTGACGATGCTCGGCGAGCCACCTGGCTATTTCATGGTTGTGTTTAACTATTTCGGTCAATGCACTGGTTGAAAGATTTTGTGCTTCAAAAAGAGCATGCGTAACTGTGCCAGGGTCTTCTACTATACCGGCCATGTTTAATGAGTCGGTAGTGTATAGAAGATTTGCGTCTCCGCTTGAAAAACCAAGAGCTTTTAGTTGTGTTGGAGACATTGCGTCAAACTTATCTTTTAACGCATCAATCATATGGGTTCTCGCTCCTTCGCTTAACCCTGCCATAGAATTATGGGAATCCAGGGTGTGTTCAATAATTTTCCAAGTATTTTCACCTGAAGTAACGGCATGATTAAGAAAGTGTGGAACTATTGGTGCGGGAGGAGTGAAATGAGGTGGTACTGGAGGTTTAGGCAATTCTACTTTATTAAATAATTTTCCGCCAATGAGCCAACCGACAGCTCCACCTGCCAAAACAGCCGTTGTCTTTCTAAACATTTTCTTTTTTCTTTCTCGATCAACTTCTGATTCAACCATTTCATTAGAAGAATTAACTTCTAGCGCAAGCCTGTCAGACAGATTATCCGCAAATTTCAATGCTGGATTTCCTTTGGCTAAAGTATTCATGGCTTCTTGTGCAGCCAGTTCATTGTCCTTCTTTATTATTCTTGACGCGATATATCCGCTTTCTCCGAACGTCTGAAGATTGTCCGCAGAAACACCCTTTTCAACCTGAAGCATCCTTAGTCTGGCAGCTTCCTTCTTTATATCCTCGACTGAAATTTTAGCTATCTGTGTATCTAATGTTTTTTCCAAATCCAAATTATAAATACTGTTTTTCTTTATGTCTCTATTTATTTCATTAATCAATCCTTTATGTCCAACTAATTTAGAGAATCTTTCAAGTCCGGCTTCTACTCCGACATATGTGCCTACGCCCCCCATAGCGGCTCTTGTACCAACAATTCCCGCACCTACAACAGTCCCCACGGTAGCTATTGCTGCTCCTCCAAGCAGTGCGCCTGCGATTAAGCGAGTTTTGCCGAGCTGGCGCCATTTTGTTTTCATTTTTTCACAAATATTTTTCTCAATACCCTGTACTGAACGTGTATCAACATTTGTCTGTTCTTCGCCCAATAGACCAACAACCCGAGTTTGCATTTCCGCATTACATTCTGCTGGGGTTATTGTTCCAGCTTGAAGTCTTGTTTCTAGATCATTCTGAAGTCTGTTCAACTCTGCTTTTCTATAACGAGAAAGTATCTCTTGATATTCTTTTCTAACTTCTTCCAGCTCCAGGGCGCCTTCCTTCCCGCCGAATTTCATTTCTTCTGCGCCGAAGTTTAATTTTCTTTTGAAAAATCCCCCGAGTCCTCCCCTAAATACATTTCCACGCAATCTTTTTGCCTTTAGATATTGATCTCTTAATTCTCCAAGTTTCTTCACATCTTCTGGTGTCCACGGTGTTGGCTCTGGTGTCGGTGGTACAACTGGTGGCACTGGTTCAGGTGTTGGAGGCGTAGGGGGCACAGGTTCCGGCGTAGGGGGCACAGGTGTAGGTTCTAGTGGTGGTGTTGGTTCTGGCGTAGTAGGTGGCACGGGTTCTGGTGTCGGAGGGGTGGGTTCAGTCGTAGCAGGTTCTGGTGTTTTTTTTATCTCACTCCGCATAGAATCAAGCTCTTCTTCGAGTTTATTATATTCCTTTTGCGCCTGTTCCAGCTGACTATACCAAATAGCTTTCTGCTCTTTTTGCATTTCAGTAAGATATTTTTCATTTAGCTTCTTAATTTTATCCTTAAGGGCTTGAAGTTTGGCAACTTTTTTATCTAGCTCTGATTCTGGAGGCATGGTATCCATTTTTTCTTGGAGTGCCCGAAGTTCCTTTTGTGCTTGTTCTAATTGACTATAACAAATAGCTTTCTGCTCTCTTTGAGCTTCAGACTTATATTTTTCATTTAGACCGTGTACTTTCTCTGTAGCTGTTTTGAGTTTAGAAGCGATATCTACTTTTGTTTCTTTTTGCATTCCCCTTTCAGTTTTTACGGTTGGCACAGATTCAAATTTCTCTTGAGTATCATTATCCTCAGGAAGATTATCTTCTCCATACGGATTGCCATATTGGTCAAGGACCGTACCCTTAGGAAATTTTTCCGTTTCACTTTTTTGTGGTTTTTCCATGTTCATAAATATTAAAAATTATTTAACTGCGACCATTGGTTGTTGCATTTCTAGAACTTCTTTTTTAAAGTTCGCAATTGTCTCGGCCACCATTAAATCAAAGTTTGCTATCTTGTCTCTCAAAAATGCAATCATATCTCCATCAGAGTCGAGGACTTTATCCAGTTCTTTTTTGTCTTCTTCTGTTAAAGTAGATAAAACTTCTAAGTTTATTCTATTCTCCACGACCTCCGTCATTTGATTTATTAAAAGATTCTTTTTTTCTACAGGCATTGAATCCAGGCCTAACTCCTTAACCAAATTTATATTTAACAATTCTGTTATCATATTTTTTTCATTATTATGTTTCTAATAAATTTCCACGACCTTAATTATTAATAACTTACTTGGATTATATAACTATTTTGCTTTTATGTGAAAAGTAACTTAATTATACAGCTGTTAAGATAGTCTGTCAATCCCATTAGAGACCGCGAGGTTTCGCAGCGACCCTCTGCCTCTAACGGGATCAAATTTTTCTATGAGGGCCTGCCCAGTACCGAGCTTTGCTCTGGTTCTGGGTTATCCACACCCTCCCCTTGCCAGATTGACTTTTGGCTGTTTTTGCGCTATTCTGTTCCCGTACCCAGAAGTAGAGGAAACCTCACTACTGGGCAAAGCCCTGAGGAGAAGTCCGGTACGAATTGACCGAAAGATGGAGCCGACAGTAACCTTCGTGAGAACCTTAGTTTGCAGAACTTAATAGGTCGTCCTGCGATTCTGCCCTTGTTTTATAAGGGTTGAGAAGGAAATCTCGCGACATTTAGTTTGTTTTATAAAAAACTCAAATAAAATACTAAGATCCGTCTTGGCGCACTTCCTTCTGTTTGGGGTTCTTTTGGTACCCCTGCGGGTGGTGGAAGCAAACTTCCTTTCTTCCCTTTTTGTCGGCGATAGTGCCTATGCCGAAGGTGCCAATTCGGGCAAAGACGCAGTAAAAACCGAACAGCACGACAGCAACTCTCAAAACCCTGAGCTTTCCCTGGAAGCCAGGGTTTCTTCTGCTTCGGTTTTGCAAAATAAACAAAGTAAGAGCGACCAGAAAAGCACCAAAAAAGACAGCACAACCAATACAAGTAATTTGATAGCAAGTGCAAGCCAAAGTCCTAATATCGTTGCCGACAACGCTATCCAGCCGGCGACGGGCCCGATGGGCGTCTCGGACGGCACAGACGCTCCTTCCCCTTCTGTGAATGACACAAGTGTCTATGTGGTTCGGGCCGGAGATTCCATTTCTCAAATAGCTGATATGTTTGGCGTTTCGGTCAATACTATCCTGACTGCCAACAACATGAAAAAGGGAGACAAGCTGACCCCCGGAGACGTGCTTCTGATTCTACCTATTTCCGGCATTGAATATACGGTTAAAGCAAAAGATTCCCTTCAAAGCATTGCTAAGCTTTATAAAGTTAATATAAATGACATTGTTCAAAATAACGACATTGCTCTGAATACTCCACTCGTTGTTGGCGACACGCTTATCATTCCAAACGCTGAAGTTTCCCAGGAAAATGACAAACCTATCCCTGCCAAAGACCTGGGCGCAAGTATAGCCAAAGACAAACAATATTACGTAGAGCACCCTGTGCAGAACCTCGCCGGATACTTTATCGACCCTGTTCCGGGGTACAGATTGAGCCAAGGTATTCATGACAAAAACGCGGTGGACTTGGCGATAGCCAAAGGGACTCCGATTCATGCCGCAGCTGCCGGCGTAGTTCTCCTTGCCAGAGGCGGATACAATGGCGGATTCGGCAATGTTGTAATCATCAACCATCCGAACGGCACGCAAACCGTTTATGCTCACCAATCAAAACTGGCCACTCACACCGGAGACCAAGTCTATCAGGGTGAAGTTATCGGCTATGTCGGTTCTACCGGCCACTCCACCGGCCCTCACCTACACTTTGAAGTTCATGGAGCGCAAAATCCCGGCGCAGATGATTCTTGGAAATACTAAATACCTGCCAAGTGTATCGCCCCATATAAAACTGCCACGCCTAAAACTGTGGCAAAAGTCGTCCACGCTGTCGGATGGCTATGATGGCTCTCCGGCAAGAGGTCCGACGCTCCAATATACAGGAAAAACCCTGCAAAAATGGCCAGAATTACGCCTAAGGTTGTTTCCGAAACGGAAAAAAATAAAGTAGAAATTACTCCCAAAACCGGCGCGAACGCATCAATTAAAAGCCATTTAAAGGCTTGTCTGCGTGTGCCGGAATTCTTCAATATCATATTGACGGTATTTATGCCGTCGGAGAAATCGTGCACTAGCACTGCCGTCGCCACTATCACTCCCACAGCCGCGGACACCTGAAAAGCCAAACCCATGGCCACGCCGTCGAGCAAACTGTGAGCAGACAAACTTCCAGCTCCCAATATTCCCCTTTCGTTTATTTTTCTTGCGGCGCCTTCTTCCTGGTCGTGCGAATGAAAGAAAACAAATCTGTCTAAAATTGTATAAACAATAAAGCCTAGGGCAACGACAGAAGTGATGTATGAAATACTATAATTCGCGCTACCGAGGTTTATAGCTTCCGGCAATAAATCGAAAAAGGCGACACCGATGATTGCTCCGGCCGAGAAGCCTAAAATCAAATGCAGTTTATCTTTGAAACGCAAAGCAAACATTCCACCCAGAAAAGTGGAAATCAACGCCGCGATACTTATCAAAATAATCATAGGGTGCCCCATTCGCGTCTCGGACATGGGTATACCAAGCAGTATAAGCCTTTTTGGGAAATTTTCCAAGCCCTAAAGTGACCCACTCGCATAGGGTCAATTTCCAGATCAAATGCCGATTTTGGAGAAATTTATATTCATTTTAAGAGACAGTGTCTCATTTCAATTTCAAAAGATCCATATTTTATATACAAACAAGACAAATGAGACACTTTTGGCGGATTTCACCCTGTCTCATTTAGTGTATAATTCAACAATGCAAGAAAAAAATAATAACTTAATGGGATCAGTAAAAGTATTTTGTCCGGGATGTAAACGAATTTCCAAGATGGATTCAGAAAAAATATATAATATTGGCATAGAGGATTTTGATTTTGTCGTAAACGGAAAATGCAAAAATTCAGCTTGCCAATTAACCATAAATGAGCATGTTTGGACTGAAACTGGGGCTGACGGAGAAAAGAGACTGTGCATCGGAAATAGAGATAATATTGACCATCCTGTTGCCACAGCAAGTGGTGTTTTTACGACAAATGGCAAACTTGATGAAAATAAGGTCAAAAAACTTTTTACGCTTAAAAATATCCAAGAAATTAAACCGAAAATCATAAATTCAAAGCATTCTGCTTCAAGGCTGTAAATTAATCCACAGCGTAATTTGCAAAAAATTTATAGAGTAATATAATTCAGATATAAGTTAATAAAGTTTTTGTGGTATTGATATTTGGATAACGAGTTCCTTGGTTCGCCGGGGAAACATGAAGCCGTTTATCAATGATGCTAATAACCGAAAGGTTGGCATTATTGATAAGCGGCTTTTTTCGTTGGTCGATGAAAAAGCCGTTTTATTATCAAACTAATTAATTAAAATAAAAAATATGAATAACATTAATAAAAATCTAAAAGTTGTGTATGTTCCTATTAGTGAAATTAAAAAGTCCGAGTATAATCCTCGGAAGCAATCAAAAGATGCCGAGGATCAACTTACGGAATCTATAACTAAATTCGGAATTGTCGATCCGGTAGTTTTAAACGACGCTCCGGATCGTAAAAATATCCTCATTGGAGGTCATTTCAGGGCAGTTGTCGCAGAGAAATTAAATTATACAGAAATACCTGCCGTCTATGTCACCATCTCCGATATTGAAAAAGAAAAGGAACTCAATATTCGTTTAAATAAAAATGTTGGGGAATTTGATTTGAATCTCCTTGCCCAGTTTGATGAAAAATTCTTGGCGGGCATCGGATTTTCAAGCGAAGAAATCGACGAGATTTTTCCAACCGAAGAAAATCCGGAAGTTTTTGACCTCCAAAAAGAATTAGATAAATTGGATATCAAAAATATAAACATCAAAAAGGGCGATAGATTTAAGTTCGAGGATCACGGGATTGTGATGTGTGGCAATAGTATGGAAGAAGCCGACATGCTTACCCTTATGGATGGCGAGAAGGCCGATCTGTGCCTGACCGATCCTCCTTATTTACTAAATTATTTAGTCGGCAAGAAAAAGCACGGTGAGACAACTCAGGGTTTTGGTCTAAAACGTGATCGCACCTATCTCGGCACTGAAACATTACCGGACAACTTCACTGAACTTTGGATGGCTAATGTAAATAAAGTACAGAAGCCGGATTTTTCAATCATCATCTTTGAGAATCCAAAAAATCTACGAACGATTTGGAATGAGTTGGAAAAATATTGGAAATATCGAAACACCATAATCTGGCATGTACCGAACAGAGTCCAAGGATTTAGCGCAAAATATAAATTTTTCAACAAGAGCGACATCGCTGTCGTTGGAACTTCCGGCAAAGTTGAACTCAATATTGATCCAGAAAATGAACCGCTTTTCCAAGAAGAATATGAGAGTGCCTTATTTGCCACCGCTGGAAAACCAACATGGGAGGGATACGAAAAGGGTAAAAAAATTTGTCCCACTGATTTTATTGAGCACATTGCCGCAGATCAAAAAAGTTCCGGTCAGTCAATTATTTTTGGCACCAAGCCGCTTCCGGTTCTCATTCCTTACCTCAAAGTTTTAACGAAGCGTGGAGATCTGGTGCTCGAACCCTTTGGCGGCAGTGGTAGTAGTGCTGCGGCCGCGATTAAACTTGGTCGAAAATTCCGTTTGATGGAAAAGTCCGAAATATATACGGCTGTAATTCTAAATCGATTAACTAAATTAACGGGAATCAAGCCGATAAAAATATGAAGGAAAATCTTAAAAAATTATTGCTTGAGAAACTTAAGACCACACCAATTATTCAAGCCGTTTGCAGTCAGACTGGCATAAGTCGTGCCACCTACTACCGCTGGATAAAAGATGAAAAGTTTAAGGAAAAAGTTGATAAGGCAATTTATGAAGGAATTGAACTTGTAAACGATGTGGCGGAGGGTCAATTATTGGCGGAAATAAAAAATCGGAATCTGTCTGCGACAACTTACTGGCTTAAAAGCAGACATCCAGCCTATAAATCAAAAATCGATATTAATAATCATATTTCGCGCGATCTTCCGTTGTCACCAGAAGAAAACCAACTTCTTGATGAGGTGGTTAAAAAGATGACGGAAGAAACGAACAGTAAAGATGAAAAATAAAATCAGAGAAACATTAACGATTGATGAAATTGTTAAAATTCCAAAATACAGAATTTCCGCTGTCCGAAAAAGTTTTATGCTGTTTATTAAAATCTACTTTGCCAAACAGCTGAGTTATCCATTCGCCGATTTTCACAGACAATGGATTAAGAATGCGGAAGATAAAAATATTTCCACATTTCTGGTGGCTGGTTTTAGAAATTCAGGCAAGTCAACAATTCTTTCCGAGTTTTTCCCCATCTGGGCGATTATTGGAAAACTGGAAATAAAAAATATTCTAATCGTTACTCAAACCATGGCCAGAGCGGAACAGATTTTGAGAAACATTAAAATCAATTTTGAAAGTGGATTGTTGAAAAGAGATTTAGGGCCATTCAAAGAATCACCAGGCCCATGGAACTCGTACATAATTTACCTGCCGAAATATAATGCGTATATTCAGATTCTTTCTAATGACCAGAATCCTAGGGGGCTTAAAAATAATGAACGAAGACCGGAGCTGATTATCTGCGATGATATGGAAAGTCTTGATACAGTCAGAACGCAAGAATCCCGAGATAAACTATATACTTGGTTTAAGAGTGAGTTGATGCCTGCTGGAGCGGACTTTGCCAGATGTTTTTTTATTGGTACCCCGCTTCATGACGACTCGGTTTTTTCACGGCTGAAAAAAGAAATCGAGGATGGATTATTAACTGGGGTAGCAATGATGACTCCGATTATAGATAAAAATGACATACCCCTTTGGAACACTCGTCATAAAACGAAGGAAGCAGTTGAAGAGGAAAGATTGCGAAAAGGAATTCCTGAATATATTTGGAATATTGAATATTTGCTTGATACTTCAGCGGAAGAAAACCAAATTATCAAATCGAGTCATATAAAATATTATGACCCAAGTATTCTCCGTAAAGGACGTCTTGTTGATCGATTCATTTCTGTTGATCCGGCGGCAACGGCTAATCCAAATTCCTGTGATAGTGGCATTGTTGTTCTTTCAGTCTGGGAAGATAATGGGCAAAGATTTATGTATGTTGACGCTGTCTACAAGAAACACGTTGAACATGTTGAGTTGGTCGCTTTTTTGGCTGGTCTTGCAAGAAGTTACGACCCATTAAGGTCATTGCCTGTCTATGTTGAAATCGTCGGATTTCAAGGCGCGATTGTAACCCTCTTGAAAAAAGAAGGCATTGATGCTAGAGAATTTCCTGTACATGGGAAAGGAAAAGCCGAGAGGTTGGTTGCTGTTTCAGCATTTATTGAAAGAGGTATGGTGTTATTTCTAAAAAATGATGACCTTATTTCTCAATTAATTCATTTTGATCCTACAAGAAATAACGACTTGGTTGACGCGCTGACTCAGGCTATCCAAATTGCACAAAAACCAGAGTGTGGGGTTTTTCAGATTGTTAGAGAAGATCTTGAAAAGATGGGAATTAATAGAAATAATTATTTCGTTAATAAGCAACCGTCTAAATATAACTGGTATAAGATGGCCGGGGACCAGGGCGGGTGGTAAAAGGAACCTCAGGTTCACTGCACATGTGCAGTGAAAAATATCTATATTTTAAAGCATATATTCGCTCCACTAGGTGGAGCAACCGCTAAAATTATTTAGCTGGAAGTCGCCCACCGCTCGCAAGACAGTCAGCAATAGATGCGTACGCAGTATAATTTGTCGTTCTTACGTAATAAGTGGTACCAATTGCGTGACATATTCCTGTGGTGCTTTTTTTAACTGCCGGCTCAGATGTGGAAGTAGTTGGAGTTTGGGGATTGGAAACAGTGGGCTGAACGATCGTTGTTGTCGTTGGGGTCACTGGCGTAGACACAGGGGGTGTTACAACTTGTGGCACAAGCACAGGAAATGTTTCAGTTTTTGGTAATATTGATGGACTCGTTTTAACGGTTGAGGTTTTAGTTAGATTCAACCGTGCGGTATTATAAGTCACCCAATCAGTAGCAATTTCGTACTGCGCATCTAAAATTGAGATTTTATTTGCACAGACTTGTTTGTGCAAATAATTTTCAAACGAATCTTTGGTAAACGAATTATTTTTAATCAAATGCGATTCAGGGAAAAGATTTGAAATATCGTTACTGCCACCCAACTCGAGGCTGATCAAATGATCCACTTCATAATTAGATCGTGTTGACCATGGAATACCATACTCTTGAAAAACTTTTTTCTTGGTTGCGGTAGAAACATTGCGAACAGTTTTAGTGTAACCAACAACACAAATTACTTTCGTATCGGTGGTTAAAACCGCGCCCGGCGTGCAAGACGGATCAGGCAGGACCTGATTTGCGACACATCCTGATGTTTTTGTTTGAATCCCGTAATCTGCAAGAGATGGTGTTGCTCCAAGCAGAAGCAGGATCAGTGTGACAATTGTAAGAATTTTTGTTTTCATATTATTTCGCAAGAATTTTCTGTTTTTGTTTTTCAAACTCATCTTGGTTGATTATGCCTTTTTCCTTCAGTTCGGCAAGCTTTTCAAGTTCATGGGCAGTAGTGGTTTTGTTCTGAACAATAACAGGAATTTCTTTGTCCTTACCGGCAGACATGGCCAGTGCTACCACCCACCCGATGAGTGTCCACCCAAGAAAAATATTAATCACTAAAACTGATGATCTGTTGTTTTTCTTGTTGCTGTAGGCGTTAATCGCTGGAATGAAATAGATAAAAATTATAACTATTGCTAATACCATATATTTATTTGCACGCGGTAGACGAACCGAGTGGCTTATTAATAGTAATATTTAATCCTGTCGAATCGACACAGGAAGATATGTTGGAATCGCTTTTAAGTGGTACCGCTATAGCATAGTTCGATCCATCTGACGATATATTGCAAAAATATTCACCGCTACTGGCGTTTTCGGCTGAATTAAGTAACGCCAAAACATCTGAATCAGAACAAGCTCCTGTGTAAGAATTATTGCCAGTACCAGTAAAATATATTTCCATCTGCGCGCGCAAATTTGATACATTGGCTTTTACCGTAGCATCATCTCCTTTTATTCTTGAATCGTTAATACTATTTAACGCAGGGAGAACTGAATCTGCAATTGTCTGCTTGATTTGGTATGTCTTATACTCCATACCAGAAAAAAATCCAATTGCTAGTAAAACTATTACTGATAACACTCTGCCAGTTGTGGTTGAAAGAAACTGTTTAAAATCATTCATATATTTTTAATTATTTTGTAATTCAACTGTTATTTTATTTTTACCTAGACCTATGGAATATGGCTCAAAAATTAACTCCGTAATGCCAGCAGGAATAATTGAGGTCGGTATGTCAAAACCTATATAGCCCGTTATGGTTTTTCCGGGATCAATTGTTCCACCAGATAATATATTTTTGTCACACATAACAAGAGTTGGGGTGTGCATATCACCGAACATATCTATGACGCTAAAATCAAACATATTATATTTCAATGGCTTAGTTCCATTATTTGTTTGAGTTATTGAGACAGCTAGTGGGTAATTGTCTGTGTCTAAGTCTGGATATTTAGGAATGCATTTATCAAAAGAATTTACCGTGAGAGTGTAATTTCCTAATTTTATCGGCTCATTTATTTTATAGATACTTTTGCTGGTTGCCTGACTTGAAACAGATTTCTTCTGTGGACTAGATTTTTCAATATCAACAGTCCGAATCGCTGGGATGCTTATGTTGTAATTGGCTTGAGAAGTGTAGGTGTAACTTCCACTTAGAATACCAGAAATATTTATGATATCGCCCTCAAGCACATCTGTATTTTGAGTATATGAAACCCAGATTACATCTTTCCAGTAACCGTAACCAAGATCAGTCACATCAAGTCTTATAAATTTACTAGCATCACTTTCTTGTATCTGTTCTACCTTGCCAGTATATTTTGCTTTTACTCCTATAAATTTATCAGGATTCTTGGAAAGCTCTGCGTAAGATGGACCATCTGTCGCTTCACTTTTTATTAACTCAGTATCTTTTTTAGAGAGACGACTTGAAAAGAAATACCAGCGTCCATTCAGTGAGGCATAGATGGAAGTATCTGTAGCATCAGTTCCGTCAGAGCTTTTATAATCACGCACAACTTCTTTTACATTCGTGTAAACTTTACCAGTTACTGGGTGAGTCCAGGAATCCAAATCTTTTATTTCTTTAGTGGTTATATCTTTATATAAAGGTTCTCCAGTAAAGGTAGCTATGTACTCCTCTTTATTATCCCAGCGTGCCTTATCGTCTGGATGCATGTCATCCCACATGACATTGAAGTTATGTTGCACCGTTGCTTTATTGTCTACTTCAGCAATTTTTTCTATGGATAGATATTGCTTTGGAATAATTGATAGACCAAGCGGTGATTTAAAAATTAGGAGGCATAAAACGATAATAAAAATTATTAAACCTACTATATAGATTAACTTTTTATTTTTCATAAACGTGGATGGTTTTAACAAGCGGAAAACAAAAAGCTCCCCGCCAGGTGATGGTCCGAAGACCACC
>Ga0182021_10002084_pt1 | contig 23339 bp, 10 predicted proteins | sample 612E3MmetaG_FD_120493 | JGI IMG/M metagenome (GOLD analysis project Ga0182021, IMG submission 120493) | Permafrost microbial communities from Stordalen Mire, Sweden - 612E3M metaG (Illumina Assembly) | ecosystem: Environmental > Terrestrial > Soil > Wetlands > Permafrost | place: Sweden... | reverse complement strand
TGTTCTGTTTCTTCCCGGCCCCCGCCAGGCAGCCGGGGTCGATGCTCTCGATCCCGATGAACACGCGGACCACTCCGGCCCGCGCGGCCTTCTCGATGAAGCCGGGAAGCCGGTGGCACATGGTATCCACCTGGATGACGAACTTGACGTTCAGCTTCTCCTTCTGCCGCAGCTCGATCAGGCGGTCGAGGATGGCTTCCCAATGCGCGTTGCGCGAGAAGTTGTCGTCGGTGACGAAGAAGCGATAGATCCCCTGCGCCACGTTCCGCCGGACGATCCGCTCCACATCGTCGGCCGACCGCCGCCGCGATTTGCGGCCCTGCACGTTGATGATGGTGCAGAAGGAGCACAGGAACGGGCATCCACGGCCGGCATCGAAGCTGGCGATGGCGCCGCCGGTTCGCCGGATCTGCGCCGCGGGAAGAATGGGAATGGCCGATCCTTCCAAAGACGGCAGATCGTCCATGTAGTTATAGAGCGGCTGGAGCGCGCCGTTCCACGCGTCGCGAAGAACCGTCTCAAGGCGCCCTTCGGCCTCGCCCGCGAACAGAGAGACGCCCAGGTCCCGCGCCTCCTTGAGTTCCGGCGGCATATCCGGCAGCATGGCCAGGCAGCCGGAGACATGAAAACCGCCGATGCAGACCTCGACGCCGGCCGCGCGCAGGCGGCGCGCGATATCCATGGCGCGTGGGAACTGGTTGGTCTGCACGCCCACCAGGGCCACCAGCCCGCGTCCGCCGCCACGGGCGATCCGCCGTGCAATGCGCTCGGGTCGGATGCGCGCGTTCGCTTCGTCGAAGGCGGAGATGTCGATGGCGACATCGTCCCCCAGCACGCGGCGCTGTTGGCAGTCGAGAGCCAGGCCGTTCAACACCGCCAGGGTATTGGACGGCATCGCGGAGCGAACCCATTGGATGACGTATCCGTCGTCGTCGTAGTGCGACGGCTTGATCAAGACCAGGGAGAAGCGCTTTGGGTGCTGCCGAGCGGTCATGAAGCTATCCTGCATGAAGCGGCAAGAACCCCGCCGATGGCCAATGGGACGACGCCGGCATTGTGCTAAGAATTGTACCAGCCGTATACGGCGGGGGGAAAGGGGGGCCATCTCACTGGACCCGCGGCATCGCGCCGGCGGGGCTCTTGCGGTCCCCCACGTGCAACTGGATCTGGTGCGCTCCGGCGGCCAGCGCGGGCGCGCGGAAATCGATCTGCAACACGCCGTTCACCTCCAGCGGCGCGGAGCCGCAATACTCCGTGGCAACCGGCTGCCCATCAATCGAAAGCCGCGTGCTTAAGGCCGGCGTGGGCAGTGGGATGCCAGCAAATATGGATTTCCAATGGTGTCCGCCGCGGCCAGTCGCGTCGCGCGCGAGTCTTCGCCGCCAGAGTCGCCGGCTGAAAGCCGGCGGCAGCCACGATTGGCTGCCCCACAGCCAAGTGCATACTCGTTACTCCGCTTGCCGCAGACCACCAACATCCGCCGCGCCGCCGGTTACAATTGGCGTGGGGAGGCAGCGTGCTGCGTAGAGAGGCTTTAGGCTACCTGGCCGCCATTGGACTGGCGGGTGGCGCAACCGGCGAAGACACAATCTGGAAGGACTACGTCGCCTGGTATCGCAAGCAGCCCGACACCGTATCGGACCTGCGCGCGGCTTATCTCGAGTACCTCAAGCGGTCCGGCGTGAACGAAGCTGAAGCCGCCGAGCGCTGTCAAGTGGTCGACCGCCTCGTACGCCAACGCCGGGAAGAACTGCAGCCCGCGTTCTTCGACCGCACTTACTCCACCGCTACACCGCGCTTCAACACGGGACCGAACGCGCTGCTGGTTGAGACCGTACGCGACCTCGAGCCCGGCCGCGCGCTGGACGTCGATATGGGTCAGGGCCGCAATGCCATCTTTCTGGCGTCCCAAGGCCGGGCCGTCACCGGGTTCGATTATTCCGCCGAAGGGATCGCCGCGGCCCGCCGCGCCGCCGCCAAGGCCGGCGTCTCTCTCGACGCGTCGGTCGGCCGCCACGAAGACTTCGATTTCGGCCGCGCGCGATGGGACCTGATCCTGATGAGTTACACCTGGGTCCCCTTGCGGCCCCCGTATCTCCAGCGCATCATCGACGCGCTCAAACCCGGCGGCGTGTTGGTTTTCGAGCACCTGATGGACGAATCCGGCAGCCAGCGGTCGGCGGCGTGGCTTCCCAAGCCAAACCAGTTGCTGGAGGCGTTCGGGGCTCTTCGCATCCTGCGTTACGAGGACTCCCGGGCCCAGGCGGACTGGTCCTGGAGGCCCGAACGAATCGCCCGCCTGTTGGCCAGGAAGTAAGCCTAAACCCGGCAGCGATTTCACTTTGACTGCTTCAGGCCCGCCCCGCAAACTCGCGGCTCTCCGTGGACACCCTTACTTTTTCACCTTCTTTGATAAAGAGGGGAACGCGGATCTCGAGACCGGTCTCCAGCTTGGCCGGCTTGGTCACGCTGCCGCTCGACGAATCGCCACGCACACCCGGTTCCGTGGAGGCAACTGCCAACTCGACGAACGGGGGCAATTCCAGGCCGATGGGATTGCCATTGTACTTGAGCAGATAGACCATGCCTCCGTCGATCAGGAAGTCCCGCGCGTTCCCGATCACAGCGTCGGCAAGTGCGAGGGTCTCATAGCTTTCCTGGTCCAGGAAGTAAGAACCGTCGCTGTCTCTATACAGGTAGGAGGCTGGAACCGTCTGCAGATCCGGCTCTCTGAACTTCTCACCCGCCTTGAAGGTTTTCTCAAAGACCGCATTGGTGATCAGGTTACGGATCTTTAGACGCACCAGGGTCTGCCCGCCCCGAGCGGTAGGCGTGTTCACCTCCACTTCGAGGCAGGAGAACGGAGTGTTGTCAATCTCGAACCGGGTCTTTCGTTTGACGTCAATCGCATCGATCAACACGGGCATGAACTCCTCAACGGGTCGGCAGCGGGGGCCGATGGAGACGGCTCCGCTTCTCTCTCAAGTATAGGGCGAAGCGTGGCGCGGTCGCTTTTCCCGCGGGCAGTTGAGCGAGAAGTCGACTCGTTCATTGGCCTCCATGGTGCGATCCCGAGCGGATCGCGCTATCCGGAAGTCGACGCCTGTGGACGCCGAATCGGGGCGGTCCGGACAACAACTGGCGAGTGGCGGTGAGGTTCTCCGGCCGCTTGAGAAGGCACCAGCGGGCGCGGATGTCATCGAGCGCCTTGTTCACCTTGGCGACAATGTGGAACCAGTCGAGGATGTTGAGCGCCTGGGAGCACTTGCGGGACCGGGATCGGTGCCGTGTCGCCAGGCGTGGGTCGGACGCCCTCGTCCGCGCCGGACCGGGAAGACGAGGGCGTCGGCCGCGGACCAGGGGGTCCGCCCCACGCACTTATTGCACCGACACCGTCACTTGCCCCTGGGTGTTGTAGCTCAACCCCGTGTCCGGGGCGGTCAGGGTGATGACGATGTTCACCGCGCCCGAGGGAGCGTTGGCCGGGATGCGCACGTTGACCTGCATCACTCCGGAAACCAGGCCGGGCGCCGAACCGTAGTACTCCACCAAAGCCGGAAGATTGCCGACCGTGGCGGTGGCCCTCAGCAGCGGTTGCTTCCAGGGCGCGGGGGCGTTGGCCGGCGCGATGGCGCCGGTCGCGCCCGCGGGCGACGTCTGCCCCTCGCCCGTCATGTAAACGGACACCACCGAACCTTTGGGGGCCTGTGTGCCCGGTCCGTTGACGGTAATTCCGTCCTGGTTCAAAATGGCCCCCGGTCCAAAGCCCTGCAGGTTCTGCGTGTAGATGCCCGGCACGGCCGGTTGTACGCTGTATACCAAAGGAGTGGACTGCACGCCCTGGTACTCCACCACAACGCTGGTGGTGGGCCGGCCCGCCACCTCGTACGGCACCAGCACACTGGTCTGAGTGGCGAGGGCGTAAACCACGGGCGCGGGAACGCCGTCGAACAGCACGCGGGTATTGCCGGCGCTCGTGCCGAGCGCGCCGCCGCTCCCGGTGAGCGCGCCATATGCGAGGGTGGATGGCCCGATACTCGTGCCCCAGATCACGATATTCTCTCCCGGCGACACCACTCCCGTGGCGTAACTGGCGGCGTTGGTGATGGCCACCGGTCTCACCGTGATCTGTGTCACCGTGTAAGTCACGGTCACCGAAGCCGCGCCCGCCGGAGCGTACGGCGAACCGATGGCGATGGTGGTGCTGTAACTACCGGCGGCAACACCCTGCGTGTTGACCGACACCGATAGAGTAGCCGGCGTGCTCCCGCTGGTGGGCGTTACCTGGAGCCAACTGGCGCTGCTCGGAATGGTCGCCGAGAAGGGAGCGTTCCCGCCCGAAGACGCGAGTTGGAAGGTCTGCGCCGCCGGAGCGGCCCCCGAGATGGTGTAGTTGAAATTCAGAGCCGCGGGCGTAGCCGTGAATGTCTGCTGCGCAATCACATTCAGCGTCACCGGGATGTTGATAGGGCTCCCGCCGGCGCCCGCCGAAGCGATGGTGACCGTACCGCTATAAGTATTCGGCGGCAGGCTGCCTGCGATGGCGGCCAACCCCACTTGCAGCGTCGCCGGAGTGGTCCCGCCGACCGGGGTCGCGGTGAGCCAGGCGTTGCCGTCGGTGGTACTGGCGGTCACCGTGAAGTTGAGGGGTCCGGGCGAGCCGGACACGGTCACACTCTGCGCGGCCGGTGCCGCGACGCCTCGCACCTGGGTAAAGGAGAGCGTGGTGGCGGGCGCCGAGAGGGTTCCCGTATTCACCTGTAAGACCACGGGAACGATCAGCGGGCTGCCGGCGGCGTTCGGACTGAGCACAATGACTTTGCCCTGGTACGTGTTGGGGGCGAGCCTCGAGCCATCCACCGACACGTTGAACGAGCCGTTGGTGGTGCCGGTCGAGGGAGATACCGTGAGCCAGCCGAACCCTCCGTCGTAAGCCGATGGGAAGAAGGTCAGCCCAGGTCCGCTACTGGTTACTCCCACCGTCTGCGCGGGCGGGGCCGACCCGCCGACGCTCTGCGAGAACGAGAGGCCGGTCGAACTCACCGAGATAGTCCCCGAAGTCAATTGCAGAATCACCGGAATGACTACCGGGCTGTCGGCAACCGTGCCGGCGGGACCCGATGCCGTCACGATAACGCTGCCCGTGTAAGTGCCCGGCGGAAGGCTTACCGGCGGAACCGCGATGAGTTGGAGCGTGCCATTGGTATAAGTAGACAACAGCCACTGGCCACCCGAGTCGGTGTGAGGCTGGCCCACGCTCAGGGTCAGTTGGTCGGTGGGGCTGCTGCTGGTGAGTGTATAGCTCTGGGGTTGCGACACCTGGCCGCTGTAGGCCTGGGCGGTAAAGACCAAAGGCTGCGATGGGTTCACCAATAGCAGTGCGTTGGCGCTGACATACAGCGTCACCGAAATGTTGACGGGGGTCAGTGTGGCCCCGGTTGCCGGGTTGGTCACGGCCAAGGCGATTTGGCCGTTGTACGTGTTCGCGGCGAGGCCGGAAGTGTCGGCGGACACAAAGAACGAGTTGCCCGCGGTTCCATTGACCTGGCCGGTCAATTTCAGCCACGAAGCGGTGGGCGTGGCGGTGTAGTTCAGCGGCGCCCCGGTGCTGCTGCCGAGCGTGACAGTTTGCAGGGCGGGAGCCTGCTGCCCGATCTGGTACGCAAACCAAAGCGACGGGGTACCGTGGATGTCGACGCTAGTCGTCAGCACGGGATCGTTGGTCACCTTCAGAGTCACGGAGATGGATTGCGTCACGCCACTGGCGGTGAACGATACGGTGCCGGTGTAGGTTCCGGGGCCGAGTCTGCTGGGATCCGCGCCGATCGAAACCGGAGTGGGCGTGGTCCCGGAGGCTGGCGTGACAGTCAGCCATGCCCCGTCCGCCGCTTTGGTGGCCGGGGTGACCGTGTATGGCAGCGCCGCGCCGGTGCTCCCCGGCGTGATGGAGGTGGCCGGCGGCGGCGCGGTTCCAATCTGATACAGGAAACTGATCGGCGCCAGGTTGAGGTTCAGCAGCGGATTGCTCGAGACCGTCAGCGCGACCGGAATATTCTGGGCGGGGCCGGAGGTGTTCAAGGTCAGAGTGCCAGGGCACGGACTGGTCGTGGGCGTGCAGGAGGCAGGAGGGGTGACGGTCACGTTGACGGTCTGGCTTTGACCCGCCCGGACCGTTCCGGTCAGCGGGCTGGCCATGATCCAAGAACTGCCCTGAAACGCAAAGTTGACGTCCTGAGAGCCGGCCGTGAGCGTGATGGGCTGCGTGGTCACGTTGTTGGTGGCATTGACCAACTGGTAGTTGAACGCCAGCGAAGAGGGGGAAACCGTCAATTGAGGCGAGGCACTGACGATCAGCGTCACCTGCACGGTCGCGGGGACGCCGGTGGTGGGCGTGATGGTGATGGTTCCCGTGTAAGTGGCGGGCGTGAGGGTCTGCGCCACCGCTATGGCAATCTGAGCGGTGACCGCGTTCGTCGGGCTTCCGCTGAGGGTCGCCAGCAGCCAGTTTCCCCCGCTGGCGGTGCTTGTGGTCAGGCTAACCGTGGTATTGGAAGGAACGGTCAGCGTGGCACTCTCCGCCGCCGGAGGGCTGGTGCTGCCCAGGGTGTATAGAAACGTTGGAAGAATGGACGGATTGACGCCGATGCTGCTCACCGACACATTGACCGGCACGCTGTGAAAACCGGCGGAGTCGGAACTGTATACCGACAGCGAACCGGTATACGGCGTGGTGCTGGCGGGCAGGGGATCGATCGTAACGGTGATGGTTCTCGGCGTCGCTCCCAGGGTTGTGCCCAGAGAAGTGTGCAGCCAGGTGGCCGCCGAACTCGGCGTTACCGTGAAGTTGATGGGCGCCCCCGAGCTCGCGAAGGCGAGCTGCGCGGTGGCGCTGGTGTTGGCCTGCACGGTGAGGCTGAGTGGATTCGGGCTGATGTCCAGCGTCTGCGCGTGCAACGCCGCTCCAGCCGCCAGTAGAGAAACGAGCAGTTTCGGAATGGAATTGAGACTCTTCAAGGCACACCTCCAGCGATCGGGCAATCCGGACGGGGGGAACGCCTCAACGCACAACTTTCCTAGCACGGCGCGTGCCATCCGGTTCTTCTCCTAAAAACATAATGGACTGTTTATGTTTTAGATACAAGAGAAATCGCGAGTTACGGCGAATGGCGGCCGTGCCTGAGAGGCGCCCGGAACGGCCGCCGGCCCGGTTTCGCGGCGCATCCCGACACAATGGGTGTAGCGGCCGGCCTCGATTCAGGCGGGCACGCGCGCGCCGTACAGCCCGTGGCTCAAGATGTACTCCAGCACCGGTTCGGGAACTTCGGCGGGGCGCTCGCCGGCCGCCAGGGCGAGCCGGATTTCCGAGGAAGAGACGGGAAGCTCGATGGTGTCGAGCCGTTCCAGGCGGACTCCCGGCGGCGCTTCATAGAGATGGCCGGGGCGGCTCACCACAATGAAAGTGACCCTCCGCGCCACATCCTCCCACCGGAGCCACGTACGGATCTCGGCGAAGGCATCCGCGCCAATGATGAAAAAGAGTTCGTCCTCGGACCCTATGCGGGCCTGCATCTTCTCGATGGTATCGATCGAGTAGCTGCGCCGGCCGCCCTCTTCCAGGCGGGAAACCTCGAAACGCGCCTCGCCCTGGCACGCCAGCTCGGCCATGCGCACGCGGTCGTCGTAAGGGGCGTGGGTGATTCCGGCCTTGTGGGGTGGATGGGCGGCGGGAACGAAGAGCGCGCGGTCCAGTTGGAAACGGTCCGCGGCCTTCCTGGCGACCGCCAGGTGGGCCTTGTGAATGGGGTCGAACGTGCCTCCGAAAATCGCCAGTTTCATGGGGGCGGCGGGGCCGCTGTCTAGGCCCTTTCGATCTTCACGGAATTCACCCGGACTTCCTTCACGGGCCGGTCCTGGGCGCTGCGCGGCACTTCGGAGATCTTCTTCACTACGTCGTATCCCTCGGTCACTTCGCCGAAGACGCTATGGCGGTTGTCCAGGTGCGGCGTGGCGGCCACGGTGACAAAGAACTGGCTCCCGTTGGTATTCGGTCCGGCGTTGGCCATGGAGAGGATGCCCGGCTTGGAGTGCTTCAGATCGGCGTGAAACTCGTCGGCGAAACGATATCCGGGACCACCGCGTCCCGAGCCTTCCGGGTCGCCGCCCTGGATCATGAAATTCGGGATCACGCGATGAAAAACGGTGCCGTCGTAGAACGGCTTCCCGGTCTTGGTCCCTTCCGCCAGATTGACGAAGTTCTCGACCGTGCGCGGCGCCTGGGCGGCGAACAGCTCGATCTTGAAGGTACCTTCCGTGGTATCGAATACGGCGTAGATTTGGTTGGCCATCACTGCGATTGTAGCAACTCGGAGCGGCGCACCCGCGTCGGCGCCCGCGTCGAGCGCCGGAAAATCGACCGTCGAGGTGGCGCGGAAACGCCGGGAAAGATCGGGGCACCGCGCTCGCACCACCCTATAATGGGAGAAATGGCCCGGAAAATCCCGCGCGCGCTGTGGATTGTTCTGCCGCTGGCGTATCTTCTCTACTTCTTCGATCTGGGCGCGATGGGCCTGGTAGGGCCGGACGAGCCGCGCTACGCTTCCATCGCGCGCGAGATGGCCCGCTCCGGCGATTGGATTACGCCGCGGCTGTGGGGCCAGCCATGGTTCGAGAAGCCCGCGCTGCTGTACTGGATGACGGGCGCGGCCTTCCGGCTGGGTGTCGGGCCGGACCTGGCGCCGCGGCTGCCGGTGGCCTTGATGGCCGTGGGCTACCTGGTCTTCTTCTGGTGGATCCTCCGCCGGGAATTCGGAGCGCGCGCGGCGTGGTTTGCCACCCTCATCCTGGGCTGTTGCGGCGGCTGGCTGGCGTACAGCCAGGTGGGGGTCCCGGATCTGCCGATGTCCGCCGCCTTTTCCGCCGCCATGCTGCTGGCGCTGCCATGGATCGGCGGGCGCGACACGCGGTATTTGCCGGTTGCCGCGGCTCTGCTGGGACTGGCGGTGCTGGCCAAAGGGCCGGTCGCGGTGGTCCTGGCCGCGCCCCTCTGCCTGCGCTTCCGGGACGCGCGCGATCTGGCGAGGCCGCGGGTGGTGGCGCCCTTCCTGGCGGTGGCGCTTCCGTGGTACCTGCTCTGCTACCTCCGCAATGGAGATGTGTTTCTGCACGATTTCTTCGTGGTGCACAATCTCGGACGGTTCACTTCGAATGCCCTGATGCACGTGCAGCCCTGGTGGTTCTACCTGCCGGTGCTGGCCGGCTTGCTGCTGCCCTGGTTTCCTCTGCTGCCGCTGCTGGGGCGGCGCGCGCCCTACCGCGACCCGCGGCGGCTGTTCCTGCTGGCATGGGTGGTGTGCGGGATGGTCTTCTTCATGGCCGCCACCAACAAGCTGCCGGGCTATCTGCTGCCGCTGTTGCCCGCGGCCGCGGCGCTCATGGGGCTGGCGCTCGAGGAAGTCCCGGCCGCCCGGGCGGGCCCCTGGCTGGCCTGCTGCGCCTTGCTGCTGGTGGCGTTTCCCATAGCTGCCCGGATGCTTCCGGCGGCGCTGGCCGGGGGCCTTTTGAAGGCGCCGCTTCCCGCGTTTCACGCCACCTGGCTGCCGGCTGGTGGAGTGGCCGCGGCGGTGTGGCTCCTGGAAAGCCGCGCGCGCCGGCTGGCGGCGGTGCTGTCGATCGCCGCCGGCGCCGCCGCGGGAACCGTCTACCTGAAACGCACGGCGGCGCCGGAACTGGACCGGATGGTTTCCGCCCGGGCGTTGTGGCACGAGGTTTCCGGCCGCGCCGATGCGGTCTGCGTCGACCAGGTCGACCGCAACTGGCGTTACGGGCTGAACTACTATTCCGGCACGCCCCTGCCGGAATGCTCGGCCGAGCCCAGGCCGTGGTGGGTGCGCCAGGCTCCCGGCCAGCGGCCCAATCTCGAGGCGGCGCCGCCAGCCCGCATTTCTCCGGTTGACCTGCACACCCGTGACGTTGTAACCTTCCCTTTCCGGAAGTGATCCATGATTCTTCCACAAACACATGCCGCAGTCCTCTTCTTGATGATCCTCAGCCTGCTTTGCTGGGGTTCTTGGGCGAACAGTTACAAGCTCGCCGGGAAGTGGCGGTTCGAGATCTACTATTTCGATTTCGCGGCGGGGGTGGCCATCGCCGCTTTCCTCTATGCCGTCACCGTGGGCAACCTGGGCTATGACGGCTTCTCCTTTGTGGACGACCTGATGCACGCCGGCAAGCGCCAGTGGCTGTATGGGTTCATGGGGGGAGTGATCTTCAACCTGGGCAACATGATTCTGATGTCGGCCATCTCCGTGGCGGGCATGGCAGTGGCATTCCCCATGGGAATCGGAGTCGCCACCATCGTGGGGACCGTGCTGGGCTATGCGGGCGGGCGGGCCGGAAGCCCCGCGATGTTGTTCTTCGGCTGTGTGAGCATGGCGGCTGCCGTCGCCGCCTCGGCGCTGGCCCATCGCTTTCACGCCGTCCTGAGGCACGAACAACTCGCCCGGGCCGGAAAGGCCGCTAGCACCCGCCGCCCGAGTTCCATCAAGGGGATCGTCCTGGCGCTGGTGAGCGGCCTGCTCATCGGTTCTTTCTTCCCGCTGTTGGACAAGGCCAGAGAAGGCGAAGCCGGTCTCGGTCCCTACGCCGTCGTCGCGGTCTTCGCCATCGGCGTTCTCCTCTCCACATTCGTCTTCAACGTGTTCCTGATGAACCTTCCCGTGGAGGGCGAACCCGTGGAGGTACTCGATATCTTCAAGAGCACCCCCAGGCAGCACATGCTGGGATTGGCGGGCGGCGCGATTTGGTGCACCGGAATGGTGACGAGTCTGGCCGCCGCCAGCGCTCCCGCCGAGGCGCGCGCGGGTGCCGTGGCCGCCTATCTCCTGGCGCAGGGATTCGCGCTCGTCGCCGCGCTGTGGGGCATTCTGTGGTGGAAGGAGCTCAAGGGGGCCGACTTGCGCGTCAAGGCGCTGGCCGGCTTCATGTTCCTCCTCTTCGTGTGCGGGCTGCTGCTGATTTCCCAGGCGTCTCTGCCCGTGCGCGCGGCCTGATCGCGCCTGCCGCCGGATGCGGCCATGGCGCGGGAATCCCGGTCAATTGAGGTATACTGACGGTTCACATCCGATGTTGCAGTAAGGAGGGTTATGCCCAGGCAGATTACCACCGCGCCGGAAGCCAATGGCAGGCGCGATTTTCTGAGGGTCTTGGGAGGGGGCGCACTAGCCTCCGCACTGGCCTTCAATCGGCTCTCCGCGGCTGCCAAGCCCGGTTCAAAACCGATACGGGGACTTTTTCCGATCGGGTCGACGCCCTTCACCGATTCCAATCAACTGGACCTGGAGTGTCTGGCGGCCGAAGTCAAGTTTCTGAATCGAGGCGGAGTGCATGGCGTCATCTGGCCGCAAGTCGCCAGTGAGTGGACCACGCTCTCGAAACAGGAACGGTTGGATGGGGCCGAAGCCATGGTGGCAGCCGGCAAGGGCGGCAAGACGGCCATTACCATTGGAGTCCAGGGGCCGGACATCGCCACGGTCCTTGAGTATGTCAAGCACGCGGAAAAGATTGGCGCGGACGCCCTCTGTTCGCTGCCGCCGGAAGGCGTGACCGACGACAACGCCCTGTTCGACTATTACAAGCAGATCGGCACCACCTCCGACCTTCCGCTCTTCGTGCAGAGCCAGCCTTTCCCGATGAGCATGGACTTGATCGTCCGAATGTACAAAGAGATCCCCTCGTTCCGGCAGATCAAGGACGAAGCCGGAGACACTCTGGCGCGCATCACCGAGATCCGCACCCGGACCAACGACGCGGTCAAGGTTTTCACCGGCAACGGCGTGCGCAACATGGTCACCGAATTGATGCTGGGAGCCCAAGGGTTCTGCCCGACGGTCGACCTGGCCGACATCTACGCTCAGGCGTTCGATTTGTGGTACGCGGGCAAGCACAGCGAGGCTTTCGATATGTTCGGCCGGGTGCTGTGCTTCGGCACCATCAGCGAGACGGTGGGCGCGCCGGGGAAGTACGTGTTGGTGGCGCGCGGGGTCTTCAAGAACACACGCTCGCGCCGCGGGGCCATGGCCACCGGGCTTCCGGGCGCGAACGCCACGGGAGCCGCCGCGGCAGCGGCGCGCGGTGGAGCAGCGCCTCCGGCGGGGCGGGGTGGCGGTGGCGGACGCCGCGGCCCCAGCAAGCCCTTCGACGCGGAAGGCGAAAAGACCATTCGGGCCGCGCTGGAGCTGCTCAAGCCCTACATGAAAGCTTGAGACTCTGCGGGGCAGGATTGCATCCTGCGGCGGATTTTCAATCCGCCTGCCGCCCTTGGATGCGCCCGCCACGACCGCGGAGAACCGCCACCACTCGTTGCGGCTTGCCGCCATGTGGGGCAGGATTGCATCCTGCGGCCGAGTTGTACTCGGCCCTGCCTTCCAAACTAGGAAAGGGGACCGCCCACCGGACGGTCCCCTTCTTCTTTCTTCAGCTCGGCTTCCGCCGTACCCGCCTTAAAACTGCAATCTCGTGGCGAACTGCAAAATGCGGCCCGAGTTGCTCTGCGACGAGAGCGAGCCGAAAGCGGAACTGGTCACGGTAAGGTTCGGTCCGCCGAACTGCGTGTGGTTGGTCAGGTTCAGCATGTCCATCGAGACCACGAAGGCGAGGTTCTCGTGGATGGTGAATTTGCGCAGAATCTTGGCATCCCAGTTCCGAAGCGGGTCGTTCCGGAGGCTGTCGACGTACTGCGGGAACACGCGCGCCTGGTAGGTGCCGGGCTGCAGCGCGGAACGGCCCTCAAGGCCCACGAAGGTCGAGGGCGGTGCGGCCGAGCCGGTCCAGACCGCGGCCGGGTCGTACCACATGTGAAGGTTCTTATCGTGGATACCGTCGTTCAGGGCCGCGGCCACCTGGTCGACGCTGCCGAAGTAGAACTGGTTGCCCCAGGAGATCATGGAGCCCGTCTGATAGGTGTAGATCCAGCTTAACTGCCACCCGCCGGCGACATAGGAGAGCGGTCCTTGTTGCAGCCACTGATGGCTCTTGCCGAACGGCAATTCCACCACGTTGCTCCATACCAGCCGGTTGGGACGGATATTGGAGTTCAACTGCCAGGACGGTTCCGGATCGAATTGGTTCGGAAGCCACTGCTGGCGGCCCCACATGTGCGCGTACTGCACCATCGACTGGAAGCCGTGCGACCACCGCTTCTGGTACATCACACGCACTTCGTTGTCGACGATCTTGTTGCGGAAGTAGTTGGCCTGGTTCAATGCGAACCCGGCGTTGGGATAGGCGCGCAGCAGTTGTTGCACCTGCAACGTGGTGGAGGTGAAATTGCCTTGGTTGCTCAGGTAGTTGTACAGCGCCGGGTTCGAAGACTGAATGGCGGGCAGCGCGGCCAGGAACGGGTTGGCTACGGTGGCCTTCATGGCGTTATCGGTGGCGGCGCTGTAGCTGTTGGAGAAGTTCCAATACTTCGCCGGCAGGTAGCTCAGGTTCCGGGTCATGGGCAGGGCTGCGTAGGCGCCGTTGTAGGAGACCTCCACCCGGTTATTGCCGCGCAATTCGCGCTGGATGCCCAGCGAGTATCGTTGCTGGTTGCCCGGCTTGTAATCGCGCGGCGTGTTGGTGTATCCCTGGCCGTCCAGTTGGCCGGCGCCCAGCGAATTGCCGGCCGGCAGCACCCAGCGCGAACCGGTGGACAGTACCGGGAAGGGATTCATCATGGGGTTGACACTGCCAAAGTTGGCGGCCGCGCCTACGCCGCAGCAGAAGGTCAGGCCGTTGTCGTTGGTGAGGATGGTGCTGGTGGATTGGCTGTAGCCGTTCATCCCGGGACGGGTGTTCATTACGTTATAGGTATCGGCGGACCAGCCGGTGCCCGCGCGCAGCACGGTCTTGCTGTTGATCTGGTACACCAGGCTGAGGTTGGGCAGGAAGCGCTTAGTGCCCGAGGTCCAGTTGTCATACTTCTGGCCCAGGTAGGTAACCCCGCCCACCACCTGGAAGGCGCTGGCCGGCATTCCCTGTTGTAGCATCTGGACGGCGGCGTTGGAGGCGTTGGCCGGGTTCGAGAGCAGGCTCGCATAGGCCGTCTGCACGGCCGAGGCGTACGGCGGCGCGGCGCTGAAATCGTATTGGCCTTCCAACCCCCGGTTGAACCGCTCGGTAATGCCGGCTTCACGCTCGAAACGCAGGCCGAATCCGATGCGCAGTTTCGACGTCACACGGAAATCGTCCTGGAAGTACACCGACTGGTGGGGCGTACTCCAGAAACCCGTGTCGTTGGTGTCCAGGGAGATCGAGTTGGGCAGCCCCATCAGAAACGAGGCGTAACCCAATCCCGTATTGGAGGCGGTCGTCGTATTATCCGCCTGCCGGTCGTAAGTGTTGTTGAACGCAAAATTCCCGCTGGGATTCCCCCCCGGATTGACCGATGCGTATTGATAGCGGCGGATCTCCACGCCGTACTTGAAGGTGTGGCTGCCCTTGACGGTGGTCATCCTGGCGGCCATCTGCTCGGTCGTCCCCCGCTGGCTCAGGCCCGGATCGGCGGCGTGGCCGGCGGAAGCGTAGTAGGCCACACCAGTGATGTTGAATAACGGGAGAACTGCCTGGCTGCCGGCCTTCTGGTCGATATAGCTGGGCAGACCCACGGCCGAAGGCGGGTATTTGAAGTCGATGGGGAGCTTGCTGCCTTCGGCGTACTGACTGACGCTGGCCGTGACATCCAGTACGTTGTTGGCGTTGATGGTGAACAGGTAATCCAGGCTGCCACCGCGCGTGGGCCGCCACAAGCCGTTCGACATGATGCCCTTCAGGGGCGTGTCGTGCGCCCAGTCGTACTGGTCCGAGAACCGCGAGTTGAAGTACCACTTGCCGTTCAGGTGCTGCCGGTTGTTGATGTTGTAGTCGTAGCGGTTGATGAAATCGGGGAACCAGTCGTTGTTGGCCTGGGTCGCGTCGTAGAAGTTGTTGGTGCCGTCGGCCTGCATCTGGGGCGGGTTGTTCGGCATGGGAAAGATCTGCGACCAGAACTTGGTGACCGGGTTGTTCTGTATCGAAGCCGGAAGCGTGTTGTTGGGAAAGGGCGTGCGGGTCACGTGTCCACTCACCATGGCCCCCGACCGCGGGTCGTACACGATGTATTGCGAGGGATTGGTGGTGCCCTTCAATAAAGCCGAGAAGTCGCCCGTCCGCTGCGCCGCTGTGGGCACGGTATAGTAGGGCGTGCCGTAGGACGGGGCAATGCTCACCAGCTTGCTGTAAGAGACGTAAAAGAAGAGCTTGTTCTTGCCATTGACGACCTTGGGAATCCAGACTGGTCCGCCTACCCCGAAGCCCGGAATGGTCACCCGGCCCGAAGCCTGCTCCTGTGTGCCAGGGGCGATCGTGCCATTGGCTAGACCCTGCTGGTAGTTCAAGCGCGTGAAGTGCGGTGTGGCGTTCCACCGGAACTGCTGGAACTGCCAGAAGCCCGCGCCATGCAGCCCGTTGGTGCCCGATTTGACGGTGGCGCTGATGAACGAGCCAATGGCGTGGCCCATGGAAGCGTCGTAGGGAGAGGTCTCGATGCGCACTTCGTCGACGGCTTCGGCGTTGGGCACAAAGCCGGCGCGTCCGCCGTTGGTTCCGGTAACCGGGTTGCCATCCAGCAGAAACTCGTTGGTGCCGGTGCCCAGGCCGGCGGAGTCGAAGTTGGCGGTGCCGGCGTGATCGAGGGCTCGGTTGTTATCCGGCTGAAGGCTGCCGGTGAAGATCATGCCCGCGGCCATGGCCTGCAAGGCGAACGGATTCATGGTGGTGTAGGGCAACTGGCCGATGTCGCGCGTGTTGAGCGTGCGGCCGGTGGCGGCGTTGGTGGTGTCGAGCAACGGCGCATCCGCGGTCACTTCCACCGATTGCGTAGCCTGCCCGATCTCGAGGTGCAAGTCGAGAGCCAGACGGTCTCCGGTGCTCACGGTGATGCCGGATTGCACCAGCTTCTTGAATCCCGCCGATTCCACGGAAACGGAGTACGGCCCCGGATTCAGGAAATTGACCTCGAAATATCCTGTTTGATTGCTGGTGGCTTTCTCGGAGACGTTGGTCGCGGTGTTCGTCACCACCACCGCGGCGCCCGGCACCACCGAATTCTGCGGGTCGACGACCTTGCCCGTGATGCTGCCGCGCGATTCCTGCGCCAGGCAGACCGTGGAAAGAGAGAGCAGTAGTAAAACGTCCCGCATGAGTTGCAAACGTAGCATGTAACCTCCAATACGGCCGGAAACTAGAAAAAATCGGCGGGCAGGCGGAAGCTAGGGACTTGCAAAAATAACCGATCTGCGCGGGGCCCGCAGTCGGCAGAAATTCCGTTCCCGTGTTTTCTTTGACTTGCAGAATTCGAGGCCGCATCTCCGGCGGATTTGGCGTCTATTTCGGCCTGTTTCTGCATAAGTCGGCTAATATTGCAAGTTCCTAGGAAGCGCCTGCCCCACATGGCGAGGTGGGACAGACGCTTCCGTCTGTCAATGTCTCAAAACTGCAAGCGCGTGGCGAACTGCAAAATGCGCCCCGCGTTGCTCTGGCCCGAGAGCGAACCGAAAGCGGAGCTGGTCACGGTCAGGTTCGGCCCCGAGAACTGCGTGTGGTTGGTAAGGTTCAACAGGTCGCACGAGACCACGAAAGCCAGGTTCTCGTGGATTGTGAACTTGCGCAGGATCTTGGCGTCCCAATTCCGAATGCCGTCGGAGCGCAGGCTGTCGATGTACTGCGGGAAGACGCGCGCCTGGTAGGTGCCAGGCTGCACCGCCGAACGGCCCTCCAGACCTACGAAGCTGGAAGACGGCGCGGCCGAACTGGTCCAAACCGCGGCCGGGTCGAACCACATGTGAATGTTCTTGGAGTGGATGTCGTCGTTCAGGGCCGCAGCCACCTGGTCGATGCTGCCGAAGTAGAACTGGTTGCCCCAGGAGATCATGGCACCCGTCTGGTAGGTGTAAACCCAACTCGCCTGCCATCCACCGACCACATAGGCCAGCGGTCCTTCGCGCAGCCATTGGTGGCCCTTGCCGAACGGCAGTTCCACTACGTTGCTCCATACCAGCCGGTTGGGACGGATATTGGAGTTCAACTGCCACGACGGCTCCGGATCGAACTGGTTCGGCAGCCACTGCTGGCGGCCCCACATGTGGGCGTACTGCACCATCGACTGGAAGCCGTGCGACCAGCGCTTCTGGTACATCACGCGCATTTCGTTGTCGACGATCTTGTTGCGGAAGTAATTGGCCTGGTTCAATGCGAACCCGGCGTTGGGATAGGCGCGCAGCAGTTGCTGCACCTGTAGAGTGGTCGAGGTGAAATTGCCGACGTTGCTCAGGTAGTTGTAGAGCGCTGGGGCGGAAGACTGAATGGCGGGCAGCGCGGCCAGAAACGGATTGGCCACCGTGGCCTTCATGGCGTTATCCGTGGCGGCGCTGAAGCTGTTCGAGAAATTCCAGTACTGCGCCGGCAGGTAGCTGAGGTTCCGGGTCATGGGCAGGGATGCGTAGCCGCCGTTGTAGGAGACCTCCACCCGGTTGTTTCCCCATAACTCGCGCTGGACGCCGAGCGAGTAGCGCTGCTCCGTAGTCGGCTTGTAATCGCGCGGCGTGTTGGTGAAGCCCTGGCCGTCCAGTTGGCCGGCGCCCAGCGAATTGCCGGCGGGCATCACCCAGCGCGATCCGCTGGGCAGCACCGGGAAGGGATTCATCATGGGGTTTACTTTCCCCATGTTGGCGGCCGCGCCCACGTCGCAGCAGAAGGTCAAGCCATTGTCGTTGGTCAGAATGGTGCTGGTTTGCTGGTTGTAGCCGTTCGCCCCGGGACGCGTATTCATGACGTTGTACGTATCCGAAGACCAGCCCGTGCCGCCGCGCACCACGGTCTTGCTATTGATCTGGTACACCATGCTGATGTTAGGTAGGAAGCGGTTGGTGCCCGAGGTCCAGTTGCTATACTTCTGGCCCAGATACGTAACGCCGCCCACCACCTGGAAGGCACTAGCCGGCATGCCCTTTTGCAGCATCTGGACGGCCGCGTTCGAGGCGTTGGCCGGGTTCGAGAGCAAAGTCGAATAGGCGTTCTGCACCGCCGAAGCGTAGGGCGGCGCCGCGCTGAAATCGTACTGGCCTTCGAGGCCGCGGTTGAAGCGCTCCGTGATGCCGCCCTCGCGTTCGTATCGCAGGCCGAATCCGAGGCGCAGTTTCGACGTCACCCGGAAATCGTCCTGGAAGTACAGCGCATGGTGCGGCGTGGTCCAGTACCCGGTATCGTTGGTGTCCAGGGTCATCGAGTACGGCAGGCCCATCAGATAAGAGGCGTAGCCCAATCCCGTGTTGGAAGCCGTGGTGGTGTTATCCGCCTGCCGGTCGTAGGTGTTGTTGTACTGGTAATACCCGGTGGGGTTGCCCAACGGGTTGACCGAGGCATAGTGATAGCGCCGCTCTTCCACGCCGTACTTAAACGTATGCTTCCCCTTGATGGTGGTCATTCTGCCGGCCAACTGTTCGGTGGTGCCGCGCTGGTTCAACCCAGGGGCTCCCACGAAACTGGTGGAAGCGGCGGCGGCTACGCCGGAGACATTGATCCACGGCAGAACGTCCGCGCTGCCGGCCTTCTGGTCGATATAGCTGGGCAGCCCGACCTTCGCCGCGTTGTAGTCGAAGTCGCTCGGCTTCTTGTCGCCTTCGGAATACTGGGTGATGCTGAAGGTGACGTCCAACACGTTGTTGGCATTGATGGTGAATAGGTAGTCCAAACTGCCGCCGCGGGTGGGCCGCCACAAGCCGTTCGACATGATGCCCTTCAGCGGCGTGTCGTGCGCCCAGTCGTACTGATCCGAGAACCGCGAGTTGAAGTACCACTTGCCGTTCAGGTGCTGCCGCTGGTTGATGTTGTAGTCGTAGCGGTTGATGAAATTGGGGAACCAGTCGTTGTTCGGCTGGCCGCCGTCATAGAAGTTGTTGGTGCCGTCGGCCTGCAACTGGCTCGGGTTGTTCGGCATGGGCCAGATCTGCGACCAGAACTTGGCGAGGGGGTTGGTCTGCATCGACGCCGGAACGGTGTTGTTGGGGAAGGGCGTGCGGGTCACGTGTCCGCTCACCATGGCCGCCGTCCGCGGGTCGTAGACGATGTACTGCGAGGGATTGGTGGTGCCCACCAGCAACGCCGAGAAATCGCCCGTCCGCTGCGCTGCTGTCGGCACGGTGTAGATAGGCGTGCTGTTGGGGGGAGCGATGCTCACCAGTTTGCTGTACGACACGTAGAAGAAGAGCTTGTTCTTGCCGTTGATGACCTTGGGAATCCAGACTGGTCCGCCGACGCCGAAGCCCGGGGTGGTGACGCGGCCCGAGGCTTGCTCGGGCGTGCCGGCCTTGATCGAGCCATTGGCCAGTCCCGCCTGGTAGTTCAGGCGCGTGAAGTGCGGGGCGGCGTTCCAGCGAAACTGCTGGAACTGCCAGAAGCCCGCGCCATGCAGCGAATTGGTGCCGGATTTGACGGTGGCGCTGATGAAAGATCCCACGGCGTGGCCCATGGAAGCATCGTAGGGCGAGGTCTCGATGCGCACTTCATCGACCGCTTCGGCGTTGGGCACAAAGCCGGCGCGTCCGCCGTTGGTCCCGGTCACCGGGTTGCCATCCAGTAGAAACTCGTTGGTGCCGGTACCCAGGCCGCCGGAGTCGAAGTTGGCGGTAGCGGCGTGGTCCAGGGCCCGGTTGTTATCGGGCGTCATGGCGCCGGTAAAGATCATGCCCGCGGCCATGGCCTGCAGGGCGAACGGATTCATGGTTGTGTAGGGCAACTGGGCCATGTCGCGCGTGTTCAGGACGCGGCCGGTGGCGGCGTTGGTGGTGTCGAGCAACGGCGCCTCCGCCGTCACTTCCACCGATTGGCTGGCCTGCCCGATCTCGAGTGCCAGGTCGAGAGCCAGACGGTCGCCCGTGCTCACCGTGATGCCGGCGCGAACCAGCTTCTTGAATCCCGCCGATTCCACCGAAACCAAGTACGGCCCCGGGTTCAGAAAATTGACCTCGAAATATCCTGTCTGATTGGTGGTCGCCTTGTCGGAAACGCCGGTGGCGGTATTGGTGACGACGACGGCCGCGCCGGGCACCACGGAGTTCTGCGGGTCAACGACCTTGCCCGTGATGCTGCCGCGCGATTCCTGCGCCAGGCAGACCATAGAAAGACAAAGCAGCAGCGCCACGCCAAACAACAAGGCGCGATTCTGCGCGAGACGCGAACGTAGCATGTAACCTCCAATACGGCTCAAATGACCCGTCGGTCCATTCTAGGCCCAGGCACGCGATGATGCAAGGGACAATTTCAGACCTTAAGAGGTTGTATACTGTAAAACGCCACCGCAGCCCCGGAAGGGCTTTGCTTTGAAGCGATTATCCGCGCCCGGCAGGTTTTGCGTTAGCGCTAGCCGGGGGAGCCGATGTTCCGCATTGCGAATTTCGCGTGGCGCAGCCTCTCAGGCTGCCGTCTCCGCACTCTTGCGGAGACGTTTTGTGGGCTCCACGGCCTCCTCGGAGGCTGCGTCAGGCGTGAATCAGAACGAAACCCGGGCGCTGAACTGCAGCTTGCGCGGCGAATTCGCCATCGCCGAGAAAATGCCGAAGTTGGCGGAATCGATTCCCAGTCCCGGAGCCGCGAAATGAACCGCGTTGTTGACGTTGAACGCGTCGGCCTGGAATGCCAGTCTGATCCGCTCGCGGATAGGGAACTCTCTCCGCACCGTGACATCCACATCCGCGTTGTGCGGCGCAAACAGCCCGTACGGAGCCGTGCGCGGTACGCTGCCTACCGTGTACGGCTGCGGGTCGACGAATGCCGCCTTGTTCAGGTAGGACGTGGTGGTGATATTTCCGGTCCCCGGCGTGCCATTCTGCCACACGCTCCCCGAAAAGCCCGGTGCATAGTGCGGATAGCAGGAGGCGTCGATAATGCCGCCGCCGTTGCAGGTGCCGGTGATCGACAAAGGCGCTCCGCCGCCATACGTGAAAATCCCGGAAAACTGCCAGTGGCCGATCAAGAAGTCCAGCGGCTTGACATCGCTCTTCAGCTTGCCCGTGCCAAATGGCAATTGATAGACAACTGTGGCGCTGACTACGGTCGGGTGATCGATGACCCCCGGGCCCTTCTCAAGGAAGTCCTTGTTCGGATCGCGCACCCCGGCCAAATCGTCCAGTTCCTTGCTGTAGGTGTAATTGAACATGAACGTCAAGCCGTGCGACAAGCGCTCGTTGAGCGAAAACTGGAGCGAGTTGTAAGTCGAATTTCCAACATCCAGCCACGGATCGGCGATGGCGCCATATTGCGGGTAGGGCCTCAGAGCCTGGGCCACCGTTCCCGTGAAGTTCGGGAACGGGGTCTTGAAGCTCGGGAACATGGCCTGAACCGTTGCCAGGGAGGCTGCGTTCAGAGTGGAGCTCAAGGTCCCTTGCAGCGGAAGATACGTCGTCGGAATCTGGTTGGTCATCGGCCCGGCCACGCCGGCGCCAGGCAGCCAATGGCCCGCGCTCGCGCTATAAGACAGGCTAAACATCAGGTGCTGGGTAAGCGAGTGCTGGATGTTGAGATGCCAATTCTCGTAGTAGGGGGCTTTTCCACCGAAAGCTGGATCGCCGTAAGTCATCCCGACAGCCGTGGAGGGGCCAGCCCACGGCGCCCCGGCCGCCAATGCAGCCGCGGCGGTGATATAACCCACTCCGTAGCTCGGGTTGATATACGGTGGGGGAATGGGGTTAGCCGGGACGCCGTTATCCCAGATGTACGCCGGCTGCCCGGTGGCCACCGAGGATGCGGCGTTGCTGCCGTTAAAACCAACTTGGCTCAGCCCCTGCCGTCCGTTGGTGCGCCCGCCCACGCCGCCGGCGTGTACGTAGAAAATACTATAGCCCGCTCGAATGACGGTCTTCTCACCCACCCGGTAGGCCAGCCCGATGCGAGGCCCGGGGTTGATGTTGTGCCGCTGGACAGGAGTCGCGCAGTTGCAACCGGCGGGACCGCCGCCGGAAAATTGCAGCGCTCCTGGAATGCCGCCAACCACCGGGTTGGGCACATTGGGATTAAAGAAGGACATCCGGTTGGCCACTTCCGAGAACGGGCCCCATATGTTCCAGCGCAGGCCCAGATTCAGAGACAGGCGCGAGCTCACCTTGAAATCGTCCTGAGCGTACCAGGCGTATGTCTTGTAACGCCCGCCGGTTTCGCTAATCGACGCTTGTGTAACGGTACTGTTGTCCACCATGCCCAACATGTAACTCGCCCATGAGAGACCCGTGGTAGAGGCCAGCGCGCCGTTGACGAACTGGGCTGTCTGATTGTTGGTGAACCCAAACGTGCTCTGCAAAGCAAAGGTCTCGTTGTCCTGGAGCGATTGCCACTGGAAGCCGAACGTCAGGTTGTGCCTTCCCTTGGTCCACAGGACGTTCTCCTGCGCGTCATAGGTGTTCTGCGCTTCGTTGTACGCACGAGCGGTGCTTCCTTTCCAGCCTATGGGAGCGTTATTGCCGGAAAAGGTGGTTTCCGGGAACGCCGAGCTGGAGAATCCGGGGGGCAGACCGGTGAGGCCCGCCTTTGTGGGAAAGCCGCCGGCGGCGCTGGGGTCCGTCAGGGGGATCCACATACGGCTCATAGACAGGCTGGCTTGGTTGACCAGGCTCGGGCTGATCACGTAAGAATCGTGAAGCTGCGACACGGTGGAGTACTCGATCACGCCTCTGCCGTCCGTATAAGGATAGGGCAGTGTCGAGGTGGTGACCGGTGTCAGGCTGCCCACAATCGGCCACAGATACCTACCCGTGCTGTACAGGCCGAAGATCCGGTGTTTGTCGCTCGCATTGTAGTCCATCTTATCCGTGGTGCTATCGTTATTCACCGTGCTCGGCAGCATGGCCAGGTAGTTGTTCGTGATATTGCCGTTGGTGGGGGGCGGAAGATAAGACTCCAACGATTGGGAAGCCTTGGAGAGCCGGCTGGTGGGAATGACGTTGCCGGGGAACGGCGTACGCGCCGCGGTCCCGGTCGCGCTGGTGGGGTCGTAAATCAGTTGCGGGAATTCGCTGAAGTCGCCCGTCCGCTCTTTCACCGTCGGTATGCTCTGGTAGCCGACGGGGGTGGTGGCGGAAACCAGACGGTATCCATCGTAGTTGCCGAAGATAAACAATTTGTTCTTCCGGATGGGGCCGCTGACCGTGCCCCCGAATTCGTTCTGATGGTCCGGCGGCAAAACCGCCGCGAAGAAGCCTCGGGCGTCGAAAGCCGTATTCCGGAAGTATTCGTAAACACCGCCGTGGAACTGGTTGCCGCCCGACTTGAGAACG
>Ga0182021_10002083_pt1 | contig 23342 bp, 32 predicted proteins | sample 612E3MmetaG_FD_120493 | JGI IMG/M metagenome (GOLD analysis project Ga0182021, IMG submission 120493) | Permafrost microbial communities from Stordalen Mire, Sweden - 612E3M metaG (Illumina Assembly) | ecosystem: Environmental > Terrestrial > Soil > Wetlands > Permafrost | place: Sweden... | reverse complement strand
TAGGCAAGCTTTACGTTTTTTGCCCTTAGTCCCTTTGCATCTTCCACGACATCAAACGTAACGGCTGCTCCAACTTGAAGTTCATCGAAAGTAACACCGCTTAAGTCTGACGAGTGAAAGAAAAGATCCTTTACTTCTCCTTCACGAGAAATAAATCCAAACCCTCTATCTGTTTTTGTTTTAATTGTTCCGTTCATAGTGTTTTATAGACTTATTGATTAAATCTACTTATACCTCCTTTCCTTATTAATATTATACTATTTTATTTAGGTGGTGGTATCACTGTAAACCACAATGGACTACTGTCTTTTGAATTCCCATAATTATAGTCAACGGTTATCTCCGTATCTTTCTTAATATCGTTTAAGGCAATAAATTCAATTACTCTTTCTGCATGCTTTATCTTATACATTGCGTTTGGTTCATATGCATGGTTATAGATTGATCCAAAGCCCAACGCGACTAATAGTCGTTCTTTATTTTTGCCAAAGTAGAAAAAATAAGTAACAAGAATGCTTTCTTTTAAATTAGACATGTCGTGTTTTGGAACCTCAATAATAGGACATCTCTCAATGATTTCGTCTTTTTTAATATCACGCCCGGCATAAACTCCGCGTCCCGCATTATGAATTTTTGATTGATTAATGTATATTTTTCCTGAGGTAAAAAGCTTTTTCATTATGTGATTATAGCAGAAGTATATTTGAGGTTACTCAGCTCCGAGGATTAGCCTCGAACCTTTTGACGTAAACCAAATCTTGTGCGACACGAGGCGCGAATTTTTTGACTTCAATCTAAAATAAGAGTATAAAAAAGTTAGAGTATTTATCTAAATATGAATATAAATATCAAATGGCTTTGCCTAGCGTCTGGTATTTTATTGCTGTTAGGGATTCCAACCGGTTGGCCATATAGCTATTACATTCTTCTTCGTTGGATAATCTCGATAGTTTCAATTTATATTGCTTATGACTTTTATAATTCTAAACTTCAAGCTTGGGTATTAATTTTTGGGGCCTTAGCGATTTTGTTTAATCCACTTGCCCCTATTTACCTGTCTAAACAAACTTGGATTGTTTTTGATTTTATCGGAGCCTGCATATTTTTCGTAGCAGGATATTCAGTAAAGAAAAACAAGCAATGAAAGCAATAAAAGATTTGTTTACGGGAGCCCTTGGTATAGGATTATTTTTGGCGATCATTATAATATCTGCAATTTTCCTTATCTTTGGTCTTAGGATTGCCTCTGCAGTCTATCCCATATTAGAAACCATAGCAGCTATATTTATTATTATCTCCCTTTTTATATTCCTCCCGTTAGCTCTTTTTAAGAAAACTAGAATGATTTCAATATATGGATTTTCTATATCGGCATTTATTTTTGCAATTAATGTATGGATATTCTCTCTTCTCACAACTTATTTTTATTGGGGAATATTTGGGGTAGTTGTTGGGATCATGCTGGGAGGCATAGGGGAAATTCCAATTGCTGCAATTGCTTCCTTATTGCATGGAGATTGGACAAGTATTTTTAACATAATTTCTACCGTCGTTCTTTTTCTAATAGCACAGGGTTTAGCTGCATATTTAGGAAGCAAAGTGGAAAAAGAGGCAAACTTGAAAGAAAACTCGGAATATATTCAAACAGAAAATATTATTGAAGCAACCGGAGTAAATCAGCTAATACCATCTATATACGCCACTCCAACTTATCTTGCTGACAAGAGAGATGAAATATACCCAGAAGTGAAAGAATTTATTACGGTTAAAAAGGAAATTACTGTTTCTGACCTACAGAAAAAATTTGCAATTGGATATTCAAGGGGAGCAAGAATAATGGATCATTTAGAAGAAGATAGTTTAGTTAGTGGTGCAGAAGGAGGCGGAAAATCACGAAAAGTTCTAAATAATGATTTACAAGGAAAGAAAATTGTTGAATGTCTAGAGGCATTTGGAATACAAGCAGGAATTGATGAAATAAATCATAAAAAGAACGGAATAGAATATTGTCTTAATGTAGCTCTTGGCTCTCCAATGGAAGAAATAGTTATAAGAGGAAGAGACATTGCCGCAATCGTAGAGTCTCCCACTGGAAAAGTTAAAATTCAGGCTCCAATTCCTGGAAGATCTCAAGTGGGAATATTGGTTCCGACTAAAAATTAAAACAAACATGAATAAAATAATTAGATTATTAATCTTTTCTCTATTTTCCTTTTTATTCTTTTTGGGAGCAAGTAAATCATTGGCAACTAGTGGTTGTTGCTCATGGCATGGAGGAGAATCTTATTGTGATTATTCAACAAATCGTTGGGTTTGTGGAGATGGCACTTATAGTCCTTCTTGCACGTGTGGTGGGGGATATTATGCCGCTCCTGTAATTCCAACCATTCCAACCTGCCCATTTATGTCTTACTACGATTCCCTTTCCTCTTCTTGCAAATGCATGTCTGGTTATATAGCTTCAGGAAATTCTTGTATTTCTCAACAACAATATTGTTGGAATACGCTCGGATACAGTTCAACCTACAATTACGGAACCGGTCGGTGTGAATGCTCTTCTGGTTATGTATATAACAACGGTGCTTGTCAAAGCGGACTTACATACTGCATGAATAATTACGGTAGTTTTTCTCAATATGATTATTTATCTAAAAACTGTAAGTGCATGTCGGGTTATCAATTTAATTCCTCTGGAACAAGATGTATTTCGAAAGACGAAGCATGCCAGAACCAATTAGGAATTATGAGTAAATACGACTCTCTGTATGACACTTGTGATTGTTTGTCTGGGTACGAAATAGTTAGCGGTATGTGTGTTTCAAAACCAATTCCAGTAAGAAATATTATAATCCCGCGTATTCCAACGAGCACTCCAACGCCATCCTACAAAAATACACCTACTCCAGAGCTACACACTAAAATATTATTAGCACCAACAATAAATATAAAATCATCTAACTCAGGTGGAATTGCATCTCCTGCATCAGCAACTTATAAGAGCTTTAACGAAACGCAAAGTGTGTTAAGTAAAATTATTTCTTTTATAACACACTTATTTAAGAGATAAAAAATAGTAATCAATAAATTAAAAAATATGGAAGAAGATAATACAAATAATAATGGGCTAGGTTTAATTGGAATATTGCTCATAATTGGGGTTATTTACTTTTGGAATCAAAATAGTGACCTCAAAAAGCAAGCTGTTGCATATCAATCTTGTATATCGTCTTACCAAGAGCAGGAACAAAACTTCAAGACAGCGATAGACGATGCAACTAGCTATCTAGAGCAGGGTGGAACAGATAACTACACCAGTGCTCAGGATTCATTAAATATTGATACTACTCTAGTTGATTGTAGTTCTATACAGGACTATCCAACTCCTGCTCCTTAGCAATTAAGACTTGACCTTTCCTCTCAAAAAGTCTATATTTTTGACTTCAATCTAAAAAAAGAGTATAAAAAATCTATAACCTATGAAAAATAAACTGTTTTTACCTGCTGTAGTAATTGGTGTTGCCTTAATTGTTGCTGTAAATTTAGTGATTAATTATTTTAAATATCAACAATCGTTTGCATTGAAACAGAATTGCCATGATGAAGCAATCAAGTTTGTTAACAACGAGCAATCAACTTTTGAAAAACAAATTAAATATGACAATAGCTCTCAATCTACGGCTTTAATATTGGATGAGTATAATCAAAACTTAAATACTTGTTTAGCAGTTTGGATTCTTAACAGGAAAACAGACCATATAAAATTTCCTTCTTTAGGAGATTCAGAAACAACCTATATTTCCGATGTTTTGACAGGAAAAATTATTGATTTTTGGTGGGAGGATTATGATTCTATATCTTTTAACACAACCTCAAGTGGCGGAAGTATTGATGGTAAAACAACAAGCAATGCAAAAGACTTCAATAATGAAATTGATTTGTTGTTTGGAAAAAATAATACCGATGCATATGTCCAACCTCAAGTTACACCCTTACCCAATCCAACAAGTGGATATTTACCTAATCTAGACAGCCCAACTCCAACCATGCAATCACCAACTGTCTCAAATCAGCAAACCTTTAACAACTCATGTACATACGGTTCAATTTATTGCACTTGTTTATATGACGCTTTGCATCAGATAGACCCTGGAAATGAAACAACAGATTATATAGCAGAGAGTACAAATGGAAATAATGCCCCTATGATAAACGCTTACGCTGAATGTAATAGCAGATTTAGTTCAAAATGAAAAAAAGAAATAATTAAATAGCTTAATTTTGTTCTGAAATCTTTAAAATAACTTCATATTTTTCTCCAAAGTCGGCCTTTGCTTGTTCAAAATGTATTCTCAAATATTCTTGGGCTTGTCTTTTTGTATGGTGCTTACCACTTATTACACCTGTGCTTCTTAAAACTCGCCACCATCCTGCTTCATCTTGGATTATTTTTGCCTCAAATATTTTTATAATTTTTGTCATTCATATATTATATCATTCCTCTTGACCTTTCTTCTTTAAAAGAATATATTCTTCTTAGGTGTTTTTAGTAAGAAACGAAGCTAGAAACAGGTTATGTCTTAGACATTCCCGCATTCTTACTGTAAATTTGACTTCTGTATGGGTTTGTTGTTCTATTAAAGTAGGTGATGAGAAGAAATTTTTCCTACAGCGTGATTATTATTCTTTCTAGTCTTTTGCTCCTAATTGCCATTGACGCAACTCTATGGTTGACCATTCAGGCAACAAACTATATGAAAGGTAATTTTAATGAAACATTATTAATTTTTGCGGTTGATCTATTTTTGATTGGGTTTGCAGTTTATATTTTTGGAAGAATGAGACCTTATGTAAAAGGCGATGTTGGAGAAGAAAGTATTAAATATATTTTAGACAAATTGCACGGATATTATTATTTGTCTGACATAATGATTGGAAATAGAAAGGTAAATATGGATTGTGTCGTAATTGGTCCAACGGGAGTATGGATGGTTGAAGTGAAAAATTACAGGAAAAAAGAAATCAAATTGGATAAGTGGTTATTGGATGATATGGAGCAAGTAAAATATGAAATGAAGCCTTTGCAGGAGATGCTAAATATTCCCGTAACGCCAGTCTTAGTATTCGCAAATAAAGCGAAAATTCACTTTGGCATGGTTCCACAGTATGGAGTTTACGTAATAGGAAAACCATGGTTAGAAGAACTTATCACTAAAACTTCAAAAGTTGTTTTAAATCCCGAGCAATGCCTGGAAATAAAAGAAAAACTAAAACCCTACACGAGTAAAATAAGCTAATCTTCCAAAAACTTCCTTAAAGTACTATAATCCAAACTGTAAAATCTATGTTTGATAAGAAATTTTTTGAAACATACCCGCTCTATAAAAAAATTAATTTAATATTGCCTGAGTATGAAGATCGTTTTAAACACGTACCGAAACCTGCTATTAATATGTATTGCAAAGTCTGTAAATCTGAACAGACCTTTAACATGCAAAATCAATATTTTGAAGACGAGACAGTACGTCCTCCTTTTTTTAATCACCAAATATGGGGAAAAACCGTTAAGACAGAATATCTCTGTGCTGGGTGCGGGGAGTTCGAGTATTTATTTTTTATAGAATTTGTTACCACAGATATTTCCAAGAGCGGAGATTATATAGGATTTGTTAGAAAGGTCGGTCAGACGCCCCCATGGGAAATAAGCATGGACAGAGAATTAGAAAAAATCCTTGGCGAAGATGCGGAAATATACAAAAAGGGTTTAGCATGTGAGTCTCAATCTTACGGTATCGGAGCTTATGCCTATTTCAGACGCATAGTTGAAAAGATAATCGATAATTTACTAAGTCAAATTCCCGAATTGATTGAAGACCAACAAGATAAAGAAAAATATTTATTAGCCCTTGAAAAAACTAAAAAAGAGAAAAACACTGAAGCAAAAATTGAGTTGGTCAAAGATTTATTACCTAAATCGCTAACACCGGACAATTTAAATCCGCTTGAAATAATTTATTCCTCTTTGAGCGAAGGTATCCATGAAAAAAATGATGACGAGTGCTTAGAAATAGTCGCGGAGATTAAGACTTCATTGACTTTCCTGTTAAAAGAAGTTTCATCCAAAAGAGCAGATAAAAAGACCTTCACTGAAAATATAAGAAAACTTCTTGACAAGAAAGCTTCAAAATAACCTATCCTTTCGAAAAATTTCCCAAAGTGTTATTATTGGTTCAAGTTTATGCAGAAGCCTTATTTTCTCGACAAAGACAAAAACTTCGCTCTATATTTGGGTGATTCAATAGAGCTAATGAAACAATTTCCTCCTGAACATTTTGACATGATTTTTGCCGACCCTCCTTACAATCTTTCCAATGGTGGTTTTACTGTTCATGCAGGTAAAAGAGTCAGTGTTCATAAGGGAGATTGGGATAAAAGTAGGGGTTTAGAGGAAGATTTGTATTTCCATATGAAATGGATAGAGGCTTGTAAAAGAGTTTTAAAACCAAATGGAACAATTTGGATAAGTGGAACTTATCACTCTATTTATAGGTGCGGCTATGCTTTAGAAGTAAATGGATATCATATTTTAAACGATATTTCTTGGTTTAAGCCAAATGCTTCGCCAAATTTAAGTGGAAGGTATTTTACCGCAAGCCATGAGACTTTGATTTGGGCAAGAAAAAGTAAAGATGCTAAGCACACTTTCAATTATAAATTAATGAAAAATGGGGAATGGCATCAGGAAGACTTTATGAAAAAACCAGGAAAACAAATGCGTTCCGTATGGGCGTTTGAAAATAATTCCGATAGATTTCCAGAGGATGTTTGGTCCATAACAACGCCAAAACCCTCCGAAAAAAAATACGGCAAACACCCAACACAAAAACCGGTTGCATTACTTGAAAGAATAATACTTGCAAGTACAAATAAAGGAGATGTAATATTGGATCCATTCACGGGAAGTTCGACAACAGGTATCGTTGCAGCCATGAACGGGAGAAAATTTATAGGGATAGATAAAGAAGAGGATTATCTAAAATTATCAATAAAAAGATTTGAGAATATTAAATAATAATGAACAAGAACATAGATATTTATAAAAGGATAAAAGGAATTAACGATATTAACGATGTTGTTAAATATTTTTTATCAACACTTCTAATAACAAATAGAGGGTGGGGTTTTTATGTGGATTGGGATAAAGTATTAGATTTTGTAGGAAAATATAAAATAGAGTTAGGAATATTAGAAGCTGTTTTGCAATCAGACGTTAAGGAATTTTTCGAAACAATTAAAAAATATCCTGAAGTTATTAGAGTTTTCCCTCGATTGTTAGCAATAAGAGATGATAAATTTTCTATTATTGAAGACCCTGATACGAGAAGATATTTAAATTTTGATTTTACAAAGCTTCCAGAAACAGATATTGAAATTTATGAATATATTGATTTTTGGAGAAAATCAGGGTTAGCAAATGTTTTAAAAGAAGTAAAAAATTTAAGAGATTATTATATGGGTGTTGAAGTAGGTTCGGACACAAATGCTAGAAAAAATAGAGGTGGTGTTGAATGGGAAAAGTTTGTAGAACCTCTAATTATGCAAATAGCTTATAAAAATGGTTATCAAGTAAAAATAAGACAAAAATTTGAGAAAGTATTAAGAGACTTATCTTTTAAGGAACCACCTATGGAATTACGTAGGAATATGGATTTTATTGTTTATAAAGGAGGTAAATTTGTTGATATAGAAGCAAATTTTTTTTCAGGAGGTGGCACTAAATTAGAAGTTCCTGGCGCTTATGTTAACAGAACTTTTAGCCAGGGATTTACATTATCATTGTTTTTATTTACTGATGGCTTTGGGTGGATGTCATCTAAATCATTAATGCAAGATTATTTTAATAAATTTCCATGTATAGTTAATTATAAAATGGCCAAAGAAGGAGTTTTAGAAGCAGGATTAAAGCAAGTTCTTGGTTAAGTTTATTTTTAGAAATAATTTGACTTCTTAGCCACAAAAGAGTAATCACCCTATAGCCTTGACACTTATTTAAAAAAAGAGGATAATTATTTTACGTTAAAAGGGCGAGGAAGACGCCTGGATGACAACCTCAAATTGCCACTGCAGGATTCTTCGCTACATTTTCGGAGGCAAAAATTATTAACATAGATTGGTCCCATCTTGATATCCTTGATTTTATAGCAGCTACGCTTGTTGCTCTCTTACTATGGATATTAGAAAAACAAAGAAAACCTTCCTTAACTCTTGAAGTAGCTGATTCCTCTGATTTGAATCTTCCTCAAGGGAGATTCAAGGCAGTTAATATAAAGGTTATTAATCGAAGGCGAACGAGCTTTAGATCTTTTTTCAATCAAACAGCTACTCAAGTTAGGGGTATTTTAATTTTCAAAGATTTTGATTCAAAAAAAGAACTATTTAAAATAGTTGCTAGATGGAATACTACCCGTGAACCCTTAACGCCGGATTACAAACAAGTAGATGTGGGTCTTGCTTTGACTAATCCTCGAGAAGTTATTTCCCCAGGAGAAGAGGCTACTATACCGGTAGCAATAAAAAAAGAGAAAAATACAAGTTGCTATCCCTTTAATAACGAAAGCTATCTTCATCAAGATTATTCAAAACCTGAGTGGGAGCTAGCAGATGACAAAGTTATTGTTTCCGTACAAGTTAAATCCGCAGAATTAGAGTTAAGTCCTGTAGATTTTTTAATAATTAACAAAAAGAGTTTATCTCAGTTTAGCATCTCCGTAGTAAAAGGGGGTGAAAAATAAATGGCAAAGAGAAAAAATTTAGTAAAACCTAAATCTAAAACACTAAAAAAAGCAGAAAGAGATTTGCATAACAAAAAAGCATCTAAAACAGTAAAAGGACCAGCCGGATACACAGTTAGAAATGCAAAAGGGGTAAAAGTTAGGCATAAGAGAGGTAGTGCAAGGTAATAAGGAGATGAAGCGAAATGGTTAATAAAAAGGTTAGTATTCCAACTAACGTTGGGCAACAAGCATCGGAACAATTTAAAAAAATTCTTCCAATTACTAGAAAAGAAGTAATAGAGGTAGTTGAAAAAAAGAGAGGTAGCGCTAATCGTAAGTGATTTTAAATTTTTTACAATTTATTTTTAATTTTCAGGTTGCAGGTGATTTTTGGGCAATGATTACGGCAATTGCCACTGTACTTTTATTTATTTTTGGTTATATTCAATTACTTTCATTATCCAGAACCTCTAAATCCGATTTTATTCATCGATTTAAAAATGATTTCTTTACGGAAGAAACAAGAAAATTATTTGACCTTATAGACAGAAATATGATTAAATTCTTTGATAAACAAGCAAATTCATATTTTCAGAAAAATGATGGGAAAGGAAAGAAATATTACACCTCTGAGATTGATGATTTAATTTTGGGTCATTTTGAAGATTTGGGAGTATTTGAAAAAAAAGGAGTGGTGGATATAGAAATGGTCTACGAACTATTTGATTATTATATTGAAACCTGCAAGGAGAATTCAGAAGTAGAAAAATATCTCGTAAATGCAGAGGGCGACGTTTATGAGAATTTGAACTATATCTATAAAAAATGTAAATCTTTTGGTGCGTTTAAAGAATTAGGAAGAAATATGTTATTGTGGAGAATGGAATGGAGATTTTGTAGATGCTAAACATTTAAATTTGACTTCTTAGCCACAAAAGAGTACTTTCTTTTTGTAGTTACAATTAATGACAGACGAAATTCTTATAAAGCTTCAAGATTTTTTAGAAAAACATTCATCTATTTCCAATGAAGCTGATGCTATTTATTTACTAGTGCAAATAAGAAAGTTACTGGATAGAGAAAAAGATCTTGGCAATATTAATTTATTTCCTACAATAAGATTTTATGCAGACTGGTCACTTCACACTCAAAAAGATAAAATTACAGATGAAATTAAAAACGTAATGCTAAAAATAAATAAAATGATACCGATGGACAAAAATCCTTTTCACATAAAGGGAAGATTTGATTTTATTTTTATGCCTGAGTTAAAAAATGAGATGCAGGGATTATTAACAAAATATAATTTACCTGCAGATTTTGTTAGTGAAAAAAATTGGCAAATATTTGTAGACACATTAATACAAATTCTTTCAAACCAACCTATTAACAATCCAATACCTAGTATTAAAACATTCTGTTATAAACCTTTTCCTAAAGGGTTGATACTGCTAGAAATTCAATTTACAGATCAAAGAGGTTTATTTACATTAAGAAACGCACATTAGTTATATTTCCAAAAACTAAGCTTATTCCATTTCCACTTTATGCAAAGGTTTGCATAAGAAAAAGAGGTTATCTTACCACCATGTCTACTAAATCCTGTACGGCTTGTTCCCTTTCCCTTTTTTGGATACTCTGAAGAGTTTCTCTCGGTTGCGGAGAACTTTCAGACGAAAATATTTTCGGGCCGTCGTAATGAGCCACGGGAGTTGCGTAACGAAGCACGCCTTGCTTATCTCTGAACTCTACAAAATCTATAAACGGAGGAACTCCTTCTTTTCCAACCCTATCCGGTCTTGGTTCACGTCTCGCTACTTGTAGTTTAAAAGTTTTAAAAATCCCTTCTTTTGTTAATGCTCTCTCAGTCATTATGTGGAATGATATATTTATTGAGTAATTTTGTCAACTATAAGTTTCTAGGGGTCTTGCCCCTCTTTTGACAAGGGTCAAGATGAACTCCTTTCAGTCGCCCTTGCAAAATTCACCCCGCTTGTCGTTTCACTTCTATAGGTAGCAGGCAGGCTGCTACCTAAATATTAATTATTTATGAAAGGAGGTGAAACAAAATGCCAGTATTAACAGATGATTTAAGGAAACAACTTCCTCCGTTACATTCAAAGGAAGAAGAGAAAGATCCACTATTAATCTGCAAATATTTTATGCCGCTTAATAGATGGGTTTGGTATCCGATTGAATTTGATGGGGAAGATACTTTTTTCGGATATGTAGTTGGCGATAATCCGGAACTTGGATATTTTACTTTGAGTAAATTAGAGAGGATAACGGAAGCTTATGGACTACAATTGGATGAAGCATTTCAACCAACAAGATTATCCGAAGTAAAGAAGATCCATGAACCCTGGTTATACGAATAGGTTGTTTGAAATCTCCCGTTTACTCTAAGCGGGAGATTTTATTTTGTATGTTTCATTTTTGTTAAGGTAGAGGATTTATTGAGATATATTTACTTTTGATTATTTGGTTTTAGTTATTAGTGTTTTTTGTCATTAATTTTTATGTCACTTTTTATTTTCTCTTATATATTTATATATAAGTATAAAGACGTAAAGATTTTAATATTTCAGCTTCAAAATTGTTAAAAAGTAGTATCATTCGGCTGATACTAATTTGGTAGGTTTTTTTTGATTTTTTGTAGAGATTTTTTTAAGTATTTGTTGGTTTTAGAGTTTGAATTTTATGGAAAGGTTATTATTTTTGTTGTATTTTTAATTTGGGAGTTATTTTGAATATTTGCATTTGTTAATTTAACGAATTACATCCTCTTATATTTATATAAGATATATAGAAGCTGTGATTTATCGATATTTAGCTTCATAAACATTAAATTTTAGTATCAACGCGTTGATACTATTTTCTAGGTTATTTTTATGAGATTTTGATAATTATTTTAAGTATTTTTGGTTATTTTTAGTTATTAATTTAATAGTTTTTGATGTTGAGTTGCGTCCTGGGGAAGAGATTTCTTTTTTTATTGTTTTTATGAGAATTACTTCCTCTTATATTTATATAAGTATAGAAGGGAAGGACTTTTTTGTTTTTTAGCTTCATTTTCTTCCATTTTTTAGATACTACGCGTAGTATCTAATTTTAGGCGTTTTTAATAGTAGAAATAAGAAGAAATTTAGCCTCCGTGTCGCAAAATAGAGGTTGTCCGGCCACGACAGAAAAATCTATACAGGTATAATTTGACTTCGGAAAATTAGAAGCGTATAAAGGGGTTGATGAAGAAAGCCATTTTTATTCTAGCTGCGGTTCTGCTTTTTGTTGTTTCAACATCTTCTGTAGAGGCAAGAACATCTTCGTTCAAAATAAAATCCTACACGCCAAAAATAAAAACTTATGCCCCCAAAATAACTATTCCAAAAATTACTACGCTAAAGAACTACAAATCAGGCGGGAGTCTTTACTTACAGAAAGGTTATGTAAAGAAAAACGGCACATATGTTCAACCTTATCTTAAAACAAAAGCCGACAATACCATTTACAATAACCGCAAATATATTTTAGGTTACTAAAATTTGACTTTGGAGCCCTTACAGGATTTCGGTTGCTACAAGGCGCGGGGGTTTCGCCCGGCCCGCAAATCGTAATCATAAATAATAACTATAAATATAAATAAGTTTCTAATCTCTCCGTTCTCATTCATCTCCCATCCCGTTTTATAATCCTGAGTGAAGTCGAAGGAATAACATTGTAATAACGGGAAAAACTTGACTTGCTCTCTTGTTTCGTAATAACATTGTTATAACGAGGTAATTAAGATTCAGAAAATATTATGCAAAGAAAAATTATTAGAATTGGAAATTCATACGGGATTATCTTGCCGAAGAATATCCTTAAAATTATGGATTGGGATGTTCACTCGTTGGAGGTAATTGTTGACACCGCTAAACAACAATTAATGGTAAAAAAGAAGAAATAATTTCACTATGGAAAACCCGCAGAACCAAACCTCAATTTTATACACGGTTTTTCGGTATGTCACTATCGGGATGGGAATTATCGGCATCGGCTTTGTGCTTCTGGCTATTCTGTATTTTTTTAGTCAAAAACCAACTCTCCAAAAGATTTCCGTTTCTCCCACTATTACTCCCGTTGCTTCTCCGTCCTCGACGGTTTTGGGTACTTCTTCAAGTCTGTCCAAGTGTCATGCTATTCAAGTTGACCTTTCTGATGCGCAGGCGTTTTTACCTGACCCCAGCTGTACGCCGGGAGAGATTGACCCAAGCGTTACACAAGATAATATCTTTACGACAATTTGTCACGCGGGCTATACCCAAACAGTGCGCCCACCCGTTTCGTATACTAATGCATTTAAAAAACAGCAAATTACTGACTACGGATATCAAGATATGAATATGAAAGATTACGAAGAAGATCATTTTATCTCGCTTGAGCTAGGCGGCAGTCCCAAGGATCACAAAAACCTTTGGCCGGAGCCTCATCCCTCATTTAATGAAAAAGATACAGTCGAAAACTATTTGCATTCTCAAGTTTGTTCGAGAAAGCTAACACTTGTCCAGGCGCAACAGGAGATTGCCAAGAATTGGTACACTATCTACCTGCAGATTAAATAATTTGACTTCGGAGTTCTTCCAGGATTTCGGTTCCTTACGAGCCACGGGAAAATTAATATTGTATTTTTTGGAGATTTTGATTAATAATTTGTTGCACTTTTATTGGCGTGGGTGTTGCTGTTGGAATTAACTTAAATACTCCCGGCAAAACTTTATTAAGGCCTATTGTTGGGACCGGCGTAAGAGTTGGGGTTGGAGTAACGGTTGGAGTTGGAGTTACAAAAACAGTCGGAGAAGTTATTGGAGTAACCGTAATTTCTGCGCTTGGAGAAGCCTGAGAAGTTGGAGTTGGAGTTGCTTTGGTTGCGGTTGTTTTTATTTCTTTTGATTTAGAGTATGTTCCCGCAAAGTAAGAACCCGCGGCAATAATAATTGCTAATACTAAAAGGGCAATAAGTAATCCGTACTTTTTCACTAAACGGAATGTACAACTTTATAAAATAAATGTCAACTAATTTGACTTCTGAGGTTTTTGTGCTAGAATTATTTCTAATATGGCAGAAGATGCAGAAAGAACAGCCGCAGAAAAAGAAAGTAACATTCAGAATATACTCAGAGGGGGAGCACCATATGTCCCACCTCCTACAGCAAGAGATCATGAAATAGAGCATATACTTAGAGGAGGAGCACCACATGATCGACCTCTAACAGAAAAAGAGCGTCGTATCGAGGATATACTTAGGGGAGGACACTAGTTCAACCTATTCCATTCATCTCCGCTCATTTCATTTAATTCTCTTTTCGTTATAACATTGTTATTACGGGGTAAATAAAGTTCGCAACATCGTAAAAAATATTATGAAGAAAAAATAATTTGGCTTGTTAGGTCCGAAATTTTCCAGTGACTGGGGGTTATTTTTTAGCTACTTTTTTCTTCCTTGCAACCGGTTTTTTTACTTTTGGTTCAGAGGTTAAAACAACGTCTTCTTTGATTGCTTCTGCAATTTCCCTAATCGGTTCTTCTTTTGCCAATAAACTTAGAATTTTATCCAGTTTTGAATTTAGCGCTTCAAACTGTTGCTTGTGTGGATCTACCGGTGGTTGGTGTGGGCCTCTGTCTTCAAAATCAGGACGTCTCGGGGGTGGGGGTGGTGGAAAATTTCCCGGTCTTGGAGAATTTTCCCTTGCTCCTTCAAACCTTCTTTTACTTTGGAAACAATCTCTGCAAAAAACCGGCTTACTACCATTTGGCTTAAAAGGAACTTCGCATTCTTTACCACAATCGCTACAAATGGTTTTAAACATAGTTTGTGGCTTGTCAAAATCTCTGCTTTTAAAATCTCTTCCGCCTTGAGGTTTATTGTCTCTCTTAAAATCTCTCACAGGGTATTATAACATAGATTAACACATAGATGTTTTAAAAGCGCTTAATAGGGATGGATAATAATTTGACTTTGGGGATTTAAAATTTCCCGTGTATAGCAACCTATAGTTGAAAAGATTTCCATATTTTGCTATTATCTTCTCCTATGGCAATTTCAAGAATAGAACAAGCGGGTTATCCTTACATAAAAGGTTTGCATGGTATTCCTTTTAACCAGCTACCGTTGGAATCAGAAGGAGTTGTCGTAAGTGGTTCAGGAAGACAATTATATTGCGAACTGGATCAAAGCAGAATTTCTGTCATAGACATAAATGAACAAATGCTTGGACTGCTTGCAAGAGTTACTCATGGGATGATGACTTTAAATTTACAAACCAGATTAGATGCTAATAGCTCAACAGAAGTTCACCCCGATTTATTTGGAGCAAAATTTGTTGAAATGGCTTTAGTCAATTTTCGAAACAATGGCGTTAACGTCGTATACTTAATTGGAAAATGGCATCCTGGCTCTGTAAATTACGATGCCTTCCAGAAAGTTAAACTTGCGACTGGAGATATGGTCTTAGCCGCAAGATCTACTTGGACCGGAAAAATTGCTGCTCTGCATGGTTTTACAGAATTAAAGGTGGAAGATATGCTTGAGGATGAAGAAATGGGGAATAGATATGTACGGGCGATTTTTAGAAGGCCGAGATAATTTGACTTTGTAGGTTGCAAAAGATTATGCTAAATATGTAATGAAAAAGGGATACAAGGATAACATTGAAAAGCTCACTTTAGAAAACGAAAATTTCCGCCACGTTCTTTACACCGCTAAGCATTGTCAGTTGGTTCTAATGTCACTTTTACCCGGGGAAGAAATCGGCATGGAAGTCCATGAGGGCAACGACCAATTTTTCCGCTTTGAAAAGGGAGAGGGGAAAGTAATTATTAACGAAACAGAATATTTAGTTAAAGACGGAGACGCGGTAATTGTTCCATCCGGCGCAAACCACAATGTCATCAATACTTCACAAACTGAGCCATTGAAACTTTATACTCTTTATTCGCCGCCGCACCACCAAGACGCAATGGTTAGAAAAACCAAAGCAGAGGCAGTTGCAGACGACCCCGAATTTGCCGGCATCACTACGGAATAATTTGACATCGGGGTTGTGATATAATCTGCGCATGTCAGGGTCAATCGAATTAAAACTGCGGGATAAAGATGTCCAAAAGCAACCGAGAAAAATGCATCTTCCGCCTTCTTTGCCGGTATTTGTACCCGAAGTCATTACTCCCGAGGACACAACAACCGAAGCATGGGTCCTTCGCACTTCGCGGGTGGAGCATCTTATCAACGTTCCCCTTAATGTTGCCAGAAAAGTAATTATTGTTGACGCTTTGGATTATCATATTACAACCAAAGAAAAATTAGCCCTAATTGCTTATGGGTTATGGACAGTATCCGGCAATTTCGACGACATTCAACAGCATCTTGGGATAAACAGTTATGCGCGGATAAATCCGCTTCTCGATTTAGTTATAGATAATGCTCAATCCTCAAGAAGTAATATTAAATTGGGTGATTGCATCAAGGAAGTGTCGGAAATAGAAGATGTTTTAAGAATTATCGAACCACTAGCCAAAGATAGCAAACGTAGAGAAAGACTTAAAGCGGTTGTCGAAGAAGTGCTTAGGTTGCAGGGTGATGGTTTAACTAATGAACAAATTCTAAAAAGAAAACAGGAGATTAAAGAGAGAGTAAGGTTACAATTGCGAAGAGAAGCACGATCTAAAACTACGGAATAATTTCGTCTTGACAATTTTGACTTAGAGTAATATAGTGCAAAACATGTCAGCAACGGCAGATAAACAAGAACTTAGGGGTCATCCTGAAAGTAACAAAGCTCCCAGACCCGGAATAAAAATAGCAGTCATTAGAACACCTGCCGACACGGATTTGCTTGCATATAAAAGTCTAAGGGTGAAGTTCGGGCAATTTTTTGTTGATAGTGTTTACGTAGGAGGGGATACATCTCCTTTATTTGTTGCAGTGAGAAATCCTTGGGAAATAACCGCAGAAGATGACAGAACCAAACAAACCGCTTGGGAATTTTTAGCCAATGTTGATTTAAGCATTTTACCGGAGGACTTAAGGGGAATGGTAGAAATATTTAGACAAGAACAACAACAAAAAGTAAATTATTCCTTAAGGACTTTTAATATTGATAGAGCCAGAATTCCGGAGGAAGAGTGTTGGAGAGAGCATATTCCCGGCGCAAGTTATTTTCTTCTAACCCCTGAATACAGACCGGGTTCACACGCGAAATAAAATTCAATTGACATTTATTGCGGTGCTATGACAGAATAACTTCTCTTTCTTGTAGCCATCTGAAGTATTCTTTACTTGTTCTTCTCGAAAGAGCTCTAGGCAAGCGAGAATCCGCGCGTCTCGTAAAGAAAGGACAAATACGCGCCATTTCTTGCTGACTGCCTTTGGCAGGAAAGATACCCGTGATTAAACCGGGAGTTACCTCAAGATTCCAATTTTCCTTTTCGCACCCAACATCATAGCTATCGTTAGTATCGCCACTCTGTTCAAAAAATGGACATATTTTGCAATTCGGTCGTGCTTTTGGAGAATGAGCTAATTTTTCCGACATAGTAAGAGGGAATATACATCTATAGGCTTACTTTGTCAAGCAATCGTTTCATCCAGTACATCATTAAGAAACGTACTGGGAAGCGCATCTTCAATTGCTCTTTGTGCAGAGTGGACAGCACTTCGAACTTCGTCACTGCCATTAAGATTTTGAATTTGATTTTCTAACGCCTGCAAGCGCAAATTTTTAAGCCTGTCCCGAAAATCTTCTCTAGTAACAATTTCAAAGCGAGGCATTTCATCCTCATCCGGAGGCATTTGGTATAAAACTCTCTCAGTAGTTGTGCCATCAAAAGCAACTTTAATTTCCCTAATGCGGTAACAAGTAGTGGCAAACCTTAGAAGTGCTTGGGTGGTTGGTTCATCCAAATTACAATAGTGAGCGGATTGCCTAACTGACTTTAAGGCTCTTTCTTTAGGAGGAATAAAAGGTTCTGCTGTAGGCCAGATTGATCTTGATTTATGCTCTTCCACGGTTTTGGATTATTCCACTTTTAACTTCAAGTGTCAAATAGACTTGATTTAAAAGGTAATTTCAACCTCGACTCGTTCTGATAATTCAACATATTCTTGGGCAATTCTTGGTTGATCTGCTTGATCTTCTTTGCCCAGTGCCATACCACCGATAGCAGCGAAATCATCAAAGGGACAAATAGCAAACCCAAAGACAGGGAGAAGTGGGATTATTCTCTCTTCAAACTGACAAATTATTCCTTTACGCTGCGGATGTTTCTTTTGTTTGAGGTTTGGAATTCGATTGCATTCAGCTTTTGCCATTGGGGGATTATAGCACAAAAAAATGGAGACCCCGCAGGTTTGCCCAAGCGAGGCCTCCGCGAAAAATTATAAACCATTTTCCGCTAATGTCAACCCTCCAAAATTATCCCTTCAGTTTTTACTGCTTGACCCCACACAACTTTCCTTTCGCCTTTTCAATTCTATCCGAATACGGCTCAAGGAGCGTTTGTTGAGGGGTCTTCGGGGTAAAAAACATTTACCCCTTGACACACCCTCAATTTATATGATATAAAAACAATCACTCTATAGGAATAAATGGAAAAGGTGAAAAGCCTTTGCCATTTTTTTGGCATCAGCCAGTACTCCTATAAGACGAATTTATCTAAAGAGAGATTTATCTAATGCCTAAAAATAGTAACGACATTAACAAAACAAGAATAAACTGGGGAAAAGAATTCGCCCTCCTGCCAAAATTAGACCTTCTTGCTATTCAAAAGCAGTCTTATCAATGGTTTTTGGAAAAGGGCATTAAGCAAATCTTAGACGAAATTTCCCCGATAGACGACTTCACCGAAAAAAACTGGACCCTGCAACTCAAAGACTACAGAATAGGAAAAACCACTAACACTCCCGAAATCGCTTTGGCCAAAGGTGTTACTTTTGACGCGCCGCTGTACGTAAATGCTACCTTAACTAACAAAAAAACCAACGCGACCTACAACCAGGAAGTTTTCTTAGGCGATATTCCGCAAATGACCCAGCGTGCCACTTTTGTTATTAATGGTATTGAAAGAGCAGTTGTTAACCAATTGGTCCGCAGCCCGGGCGTTTTCTTTACCGCGACTGTGGACAATGTGACTGGTAAAACCCTTTTCAACGCCGAGATCAGGCCGGTTCACGGTAGCTGGTTGGAATTCATCACGACCCGACATGAAACCGTGATGGTAAAAATTGACAGACGCAGAAAGTTTTTAGTCTCCACTTTTCTTCGAGCCCTCGGGATTTCCTCAAACGAAGACATCAAAAATAAATTCAGAGACGTAGAAACCGACGGCAAAACCCAATTTATCGAAAACACTTTGCTTAAAGATGAAACAACCGACGCCACGGAAGCTTTAATTGAGATTTTCCGCAAAATGCACCCGGGAGAACCGGTCGTTTTGGATAAGGTTAGAGAAAATTTCCTCGGGATGTTTTTTAATAACCGCCGCTATGATCTTGGGGCTGTGGGAAGATACAAAATCAATAAAAAATTGGAAGCGACGGCCGGATTTCACGCGCCGTCTTTGGAAACAAAGATTTTAACTACAGATGATATTATCGGCACGATTGCCTATCTTATTAAACTAGCGCAAGGGGTAGAAGGAGTAGATGATATTGATTCTTTGGCCAACCGCAGAGTCAGGTGTGTGGGCGAATTGGTCGCCACCACAGCTTTTAGGATTGGCGCATTAAGACTGGAGCGAAGCGTTAAAGAAAGAATGAGCTTGATCCAGCCGGATGTTCCCATTTCCATCGGCGGCCTGATTAACGCCAGACCAATCATGGCGGCGATTAACGAATTTTTTAGGACTTCGCAGCTTTCAACTATTTTGGACCAAACGAATCCATTGTCTGAAATAGATAACTTAAACCGTTTAACCGTAATGGGAACCGGCGGAATAAGCAGAGAACGAGCGGCCTTTTCCATCCGCGATATCAATAGTTCTCAATATTCAAGAATTTGTCCGATTAGAAGTCCCGAAGGTCCAAACATCGGGCTGGTAACATACCTGGCTTTATATGCCAAAGTTAACGAATTTGGATTTTTGGAAGCGCCGTACCGCAAAGTTGTCCATGAAAAACACGGTAAGGATGTCAAATCTATCGCAACTAACGAAATAGTTTATCTTTCCGCCGACGACGAACGAAAACATTACATCACCGATGCCCAGGTTGTAGCTTCCGACGGCAAAATTTCAGATGATAGAGTCCCTGCCAGATTCGACGGCGAGTTTATGGAAACGGAAAAAGAAAAAATCGAGTTCGTTGACCTTGTACCACGTCAAGTAGTCGGCAGCGCCGCGTCTCTAATTCCTTTTGTCAGCCATGATGAAGCTAACCGTGCTTTGATGGGAACCCACATGCAGTGTCAGGCAGTTCCTTTAATTACTCCGCAAAGCCCGGTGGTCGGAACAGGAATGGAAGGGCTGATTTCGCAAATGATGAATCGGGTTGTCTACGCGCCTTATGATGCCGAAGTAGTTTATGCCGACGCCCAAAAAATTATCATCAAAGGTAAGGGTCAAAAAGAAGAAACGCTTAAAGTCAGCTCTTTCCAAAAAACTTCCCAAGCCACAGCTTATACCCAAAGGACTATGGTTAGAACCGGACAAAAAGTTAAAAAGGGCGAGCTTTTAATTGACGGACCGGCTTCGCAAAATGGAGAATTAGCGCTGGGACAAAATCTGTTAATCGCCTACACTTCTTTAGATGGACTGGGCTACGAAGACGGAATTGTTATTTCGGATAGATTGGTTAAAGAAGACACGCTTTCTTCAATTCACATTGAGAGATATGACTCAGCTGTGGTTGAAACAAAATTGGGACCGGAAGAAACCACCCGTGATATTCCTAATGTTTCAGAGGAAGATTTGGCCAATTTGGACGAAGAGGGAATCGTCGTTATCGGTTCGGAAGTTTCCCCCGGAGACATTCTGGTTGGTAAAATTGCGCCAAAAGGCGAAACCGAACTTTCTGCCGAAGAAAGACTCTTAAGAGCTATCTTTGGAGAACAGGCCAGAGAAGTCCGGGATACTTCTTTAAGAATGCCGCACGGCGAAAGAGGTACGGTTATTGATGTGCAAATTCTGGACCGCAAAAAAGGCGATGAGTTGGAGCCGGGTACCATGCGCAAAATCTTGGTTGAGGTAGCGCAATTAAGACACGTGGTTATTGGTGACAAACTGGCAGGAAGACACGGAAACAAAGGGGTAATCTCAAAGATTCTTCCAGAAGTGGACATGCCCCATTTGGCAGACGGTACGCCGGTTGATATAATCATTTCTCCAATCTCCGTTTTGGCCCGTATGAACTTAGGTCAGCTGTTGGAAGCGCATCTTGGTTGGGCGGAAATAACTTTGGGCGAAAAAATCGCGGCGCCGGTTTTTGAAGAAGTCAACGAAGAGAAAATTATCTCAGAACTTAAAAAAGCCGGATTGCCGACGGAGGGCAAAACGACTCTTTATGACGGACGGACCGGTGAACCATATGAAAATCCGGCGGTGGTCGGAATTGAGTACATGATGAAACTTATCCACATGGTTGAGGATAAGACTCATGCCCGCTCAACCGGACCATACTCGCTAGTTACCCAACAGCCTTTGGGAGGAAAAGCCCAAATGGGAGGACAGCGTTTGGGAGAAATGGAAGTCTGGGCATTGGAAGCGCACCGGGCAAGGTATACTTTGCAGGAAATGCTTACCACTAAATCGGACGACGTTGTCGGCCGGGCCAAAGCTTTTGAAGCCATCGTTAAAGGCATGGATATTCCGACTCCAAAAGTGCCGGAATCGTTCAAAGTTTTAATTAAAGAATTAAATGCATTGGGGCTCAATGTTGTTCCGGTTGGAGCGACAGTGACAAAAGCGATTGCCGATGTTCCTTTGGAATCAATTGAAGCACAGAAAGAACAGGAAGAAGTCTCCGGAGAGGCCAAGGAACTTGAAAAAGAATTGGGCGCAGCGGTGGTAATTGAAGAGGGAAGCGTTACAACCGACGCGCCGATTCAGGAAGCCTCAAGCCCAGAGATAAAGGAGGCAGTTAATGAATAACGATAAGAAAAATAAAGACATTACCATTTTGGATTTTAAATCTTTAAAGCTGCTTTTAGCGGCTAAAGAAGATATTTTGAATTGGTCTTATGGCGAGATTACTAAGCCTGAAACTATTAATTACCGAACTTTAAAACCGGAAAAAGACGGACTTTTTGACGAAAGAATTTTTGGACCGACCAAAGATTGGGAATGTTATTGCGGGAAATACAAAAGAATTAGAAATAGAGGTATAATTTGCGATAAGTGCGGCGTTGAAGTGACGCTTTCCCGCGTCAGACGCGAGAGAATGGGACATATCACTTTGGCATCACCTGTAGCACACGTTTGGTTCTTTAAAGGTTCATCTTCGCCGTTATCGCTTATTTTGGATATGTCGCAAAAAAGCCTGGAAGGCGTCATTTATTATGCTTCATATCTGGTGACAGAGCTCGATGAAGAAAAGAAAAAGAAAGGTTTGGAGGATTTAGGTAAAACTATTGAACTTCGAAAAGCGGCTCAGAAAAAAGAAATCGAGACAGAAGAAAAAGCGATTGAAAAAGAATTACAGGATAAACTTAAAGATGCTTCCAAAGCTAAAGTTAAAAGTGAGCAAAAAGCCTTAATGAGTCAAGAGTTTGATTTACAAAGAAGGCAAAGAGTGGCAAGGTTAGAAGAAAGAGCCACCGGTGAAGCAAAAAAACTCGACGAAATTCAAGATGCTCTAACCAAGCTAATCAGAAGTCTTAAAGTCGGCAGCGTTTTGTCCGAAGACGAATACTTTAAGCTTTTAGAATACGATATTCCGGTTTTCTTCACCATTAAAACAGGTGCGGAAGGGTTAATGGAACTAGTCAATAAGATTGATTTGGCAGCCTTAATAGTATCGCTTCGTGAAGAAACAGCTAAGTCCAAAGGACAAAGATATTTCAAGCTCATCAAAAGGTTAAGGCTTTTGGAATCAATGCGCAAAGCCGGCGTTAGCCCAATCTCAATGGTGCTTTCGGTGCTTCCGGTTATCCCGCCGGATTTGCGCCCAATGGTACAGCTGGCCGGCGGCCGGTTTGCAACGAGTGATCTTAATGATTTATACAGAAGAGTAATTAATAGAAATAACCGCTTAAGGCATTTAATTTCTTTGGGCGCGCCGGAAATAATCCTGCGAAACGAAAAAAGAATGCTACAGGAGTCGGTTGATTCTTTAATCGATGCATCACAAAGATCAAGTCAGGTTGTCGCGTCACCGCTGCGTTCACTCTCCGACATGCTAAGAGGAAAACAGGGAAGATTCAGACAAAACCTGTTGGGTAAAAGAGTCGATTATTCGGGCCGTAGCGTTATTGTGGTCGGACCGGAGCTTAATCTTTCCCAATGCGGAATTCCCAAAGAAATGGCTTTGGAAATGTTTAAGCCGTTTGTTTTACGCGAGGTAATTGTCAGAGGCTACGCTCCAAATATCAAGAGCGCCAAACG
>Ga0182021_10002082_pt1 | contig 23348 bp, 23 predicted proteins | sample 612E3MmetaG_FD_120493 | JGI IMG/M metagenome (GOLD analysis project Ga0182021, IMG submission 120493) | Permafrost microbial communities from Stordalen Mire, Sweden - 612E3M metaG (Illumina Assembly) | ecosystem: Environmental > Terrestrial > Soil > Wetlands > Permafrost | place: Sweden... | reverse complement strand
CAGCTGATGGTGCTTGAGGAACCTCATTTACTGAAATATAATCTGTTTCTCGTTGCATGTTACTTCCAGCTGCATTTGTTACCGTTAGTTTTACCGTGTAAATTCCCGCCGAAGTATAAGTAAAGGAAGGATTCTGGGAAGAACTGTCTGTTGTTCCATCATTATTGAAATCCCAAGCATAGGCCAATGGAGCAGTCCCGGAAGACTGGTCGGTAAATGTTACGGTAAGGGGGGCAGTCCCGGATTGTTTATTGAGGTGAACGCAGCAGTTGGTGCTACAGCAGTCGGGTTTGAGGCGATAAACCCGGTTTTTAATGTAGTATTACTGCCAGCATTGTTAGTGACCGTGAGTTTTACGACGTAAGTTCCGTCTGCACTAAAGGTAAAGGAAGGATTCTGGGAAGTACTGTCTGTTGTTCCGTCGTTGTTGAAGTCCCACGCATAAGTCAGTGGAGGAGTTCCGGTTGACTGATCGATGAATGTTACGGTAAGGGGAGCTGCCCCGGTCTGTTTATCGGAAATAAAGGCAGCTATTGGTGCAATCGTTGCTATTGTAGATGGTTGGATTACTTTTGGCGAATCCCCGGTAGTACCGAAATGGAATGTCTTATTGACCACACCCGTTTTGGTAGTATCCAGGTACCAGTTCCCGTTTGATGGGCGGAAAACCCCGACGTTGGTAATCCCGTCCCCGTTTCAGTCCCCGATAACGGGGATATCCCCGGTAGTACCGAAATGGAATGATGCAGCAACGACCCCGGTCTTCGTTGTATCCATATACCAGTTACCCGTTGCGGTCCGGAAAACTCCAACTGCGCTGACAGATCCGATCAAACAAAGCAGTAATACCGTCACTCCCAGAAACGTAACCGAAAAAGTGTTTTTCAATTGTTTTCACTCCAGATCGCAAAAAATTCACTGAGTCATTTGAGTGATTAAAAACTTGGTAACTTTGAATTATCAATATAGGCAAGGCATCTCTGCATTGCACAGCAAATTTATCGAAAAAGTTTCGAAAAAACAACGGTGATATTTAAATCAATCCGGCTAACCCCCATATATCCCCTCTAAAGCGAGAAAAAGAAAAACCTCGCATATGAGAGATCGAAAAAAAAGGAAGTACGGTGTTTTAAATACCGGAACTGATATGGAGTTGGGTCCGTGTCCATCTTATACAATTGAGTGCTGGCCGGATTTAGCAATGTTTTCAATTTCCGACAAAAAGTCCGGGTTTATCCAGACACAGACCATAGTTGACTTTCGACAATTCTTTATTTTATTTCCTAACATTTCGTCCAGAATATTGTTTTTACTTGAGGATATTTCCACAATTCAATCCGTTTTTTAAATTAAAAAAAGAAAATATTCTCAATCGTAAACATTCTAGTATTCAACTTGTTTTACAGTTCAATGTAATAACCAATATATATATCAGGAAAATTTTGATAGATTCTACTGAGAACACCCGATTACTTCGGATATCTACGTATTTGTTCATGTAAAAGTTATTTTCCGGTGAGCGGATAGAAAAAAGACTCCTCCCTCTTCCTGGAGAATTCAGAACCAGACCAAACGCGTATTGGTTCAATCCGGCATTCTTGTGAAACTTTCAACATATTCAAGAACGTGAATTTTTCTTCTGAAATCAGAATGATTTCACGATTTTTTTAGTATTTGACTCTAAAAAAACTAACGTGAAGTGCAGGAAGCGGCTGAAAATTTTTCCGCGGGACGAATCTATCTATCTTCCAGTAGGGAATATAACAATACTCTTTCAATCAACAATTTTCAGAACAAATATTAGGTTTGATTTTTCAAGGATAAAAAAAATAGTAGGAAGCGGAAGATCCTCTGAAAGGTGTTTATCTGGGTGATGTCTGTCGGATCTTCCTTATAGATCCCTGTTCTGGCCAATTAATATAATCTGGCATGGCACTGATGCAATGCACTCCCTATCGTGATAGAGCGGCCGGGAAACATCGGGGACATTTTCGGCATGCCGGGCCTTGTTTGTTTTTTAGTTATGTGATGGAAATGCTTGAGGATATTATCATCCGGATGTATCTCGAAAATGGTAATTTTGTGATTTGTATCTCCATGATGTTGACCGGTTTTTTTAAAAAAGGGGGAGAATACGGGTTCTTAGGAATGATTACTCCAGTGTGCGGCGGTACGTTGCGATACCGAGCATGAACATCGCCCCGGAAAAGATTAGCAATGCAATGAGATCGATACCGATGACATCGAGTCCTTGTCCCCTGAGAATAATTCCCCGGAGTGCATCCACTCCATAGTACTCGGGATTGATGATGGTGATCCAGCGTAACCATTCCGGCATACCAATAACGGGATAAAATGCGCCTGATGTCATGAACAGGATGAGGTTAAGGAATGCCACGACAGAAGCATATTCCTGCTGGGCAGAAAACCGCGACGCAAAGGACACTACAAGGCTCGTAACACCGACACATGCGATCAGTATCACCAGGATGACTAAAAGGAATGATTCGAAACTCTGGATCGTAATGCCGGTAAGGAAAATGTCGATAAGAAAGATGGTAAACCCTGCAATAAATGCCCTGACGGTACCGCTGGAAATGATCCCGGCGATGATACTTGTTCGTTGCACCGGAGTGACGAGATAACCTTCGTGGATCCCGGCTTCACGGTCCCGAATAAGAGCGATCCCACCGCCGAACATAGTCGAGGTGAAAATTGCCATCATGATGACGCCAACACCGAAAAACTGTATATATTTAATATCCCCGTAAATTTTATTGACATCAATGGGATTAGTCGCTCCAAGAGAGGCAAGTACACTACGTACCGCTGATTCCACAAGAGTGGGAATGATAGAATTCGAACTGTCGACATACAGGCGGACTGCATTTTCATTGGATATTTCTGACGGGAACACTATAACTGCAGATATCAGTCCTTTTCCCAGATCCCGTTTGGCCGCAGTTTCATCTTCATATATTGTGACATCCAGCAGTTTTGGATAGTCTTTCTGGGGGATATGGTTGAGGGCCACTGCTGCGCTGGTAAAAAGCGGGGTGTCATTATATGGCGGCCCCTCCTGCACAACCCCGACCGGAACGTGACTGATGGTACCCCCGAAAGCATTGCCAAAAATGACCAGGTACATAATGGGCATCATCAGCGTCATGATGACCACAAACGGGTTACTCAAAAATTTCTTAAAATCCCTCTTGAAGATCGCTACCGCTCCCCGGATCATGAAGGCCGGCCTCCGCGTGAAGGCTTTGTCTCCTGGTGCCCCCCCTCATCCAGTTTTTTGCCGGTCAGATGGATGAAAACGTCTTCCAGGGAAGGCGACCGGATCGATATGGAGGTCATGGGGGTGGAAAATTTTTCAAAAACTGCAACAATCTCGGGTAACAGTTTGCTGCCGTTCTTTGCAGAGATGATCAATTTGTGATCCTTGACATCGACCGAGTTGATGAGTGTATTCTCCCGTAACACCGGTAGCATCTTTTCATCAATGGAATCAAAACCAATTTCGATAAGGTCACCTGCAGGTATCAACTGTTTGAGGTTTTCCAGAATATCAAGGGCAATAAGCTTCCCTTTATCCACAAAAGCGATACGGTTACAGAGCTTTTCTGCCTCATCCATGTAGTGTGTTGTCAGGATGATCGTTGTTTTTTCTTCGTTGAGCTTGGAAATCTGCTGCCAGACCTCATGTCGGGCTTCCGGATCGAGCCCGATGGTCGGCTCATCGAGAAACAGAATCAGCGGGTGATGAATAAAAGCACGGACTATCTCCAGTTTCCGTCTCATACCCCCGGAAAATGTCTGGACTTTCATGTAGGCCCTATCCGTCAGCTCGGTCATTGCGAGGAGCTCCCAGATCCTCGTATCCAGGATGCTGTTATCAACATTTACGAGTTTTCCGTAAAATTCAAGGTTGTCATACGCGGTCAGTTCAACGTCAAGGGTGCTGTTCTGGGGACAGACACCGATGATACTCCGGATCTTTTCGGGATCACGAACAATGTCGAATGTGTCCACGCATGCTGTCCCGGCAGTTGGACGGAGGAGGGTCGTCAGGACGCGTATAAGAGTACTCTTTCCTGCCCCGTTGGGACCGAGAAGACCAAAGATCTCCCCTCTCTTCACTTCAAATGTTACATCATCTACGGCTGTAACAATACGATTCTTCTCTTTGAATATTTTTGAAAGGTGGTCAATCCTGATGATACTAATACTATCAGGAAGAGAACTGCAGCTTCCTGGGGGTTTAGATATTTCCCGGAGGATTGTTTGAGTATCTGTGGCGGGCTGGTTCATTTACTATGATCTGAAGGTTCGGTGCGATAGGACTTAATTCCTGCTCTGCGTGTTCCGGGTTATAGGAAGAAAATAATTATCCGTCAGCAACGATAACTCTGCACAACAGCAGATACATCCTTGAGGAGAGCAGAATGATTACACTCCGTTTCTACCGGATTTATGATATCGGCAGGGAGATCGATCTCGACTGGCTGGAACGAGCCCTCGCTCAAAGTTACTACACGGCACGGACCAGCTTTGTCAGGGTCAAACAAAAGTCCATCATGATCGAGGATCCCCCTCTCATGATCCAGATGCACCCTATCCGTGTTGAACGGGAAGGACGACCGTTTGAGTTCGCGGTGGTTGCCCGAGTTTATGATATCGGTGCAATCAGCTTCTGTTTCATCTATGAAAACCGGGACGCACATTATTCTACGCTTGAGGAGATTGCGTTTTTGTTTGCCGGCCAGGAGGGGTTATTAGAATTCTACGTCCAGTATCTCAAGACACTCGGCGAGATCATCAAACCCCATATCAAAAACTTCGCAATAAATCCCGACTTCTTTGAAGACTATACCGTATACGTGACGGATCGCCGTGATGATCTGATCGACCCCGTTCCCCTCCTTATCGGGGAGAAAGCGAATATTTCCCCCCAGATGAGGGAAGAGATCATCAGGAATTCTTTGAGTTATACAACTGAAGATCTTTCAATCCTCTCCTGGGATTCAGCCCTCCTCTGCAACCCGGAAAGCCCCACCGATCTGATTGACCTGATTGAATTTGCCAATGTGCAGGTGCTTGAGCTGCGCTATTATGACAGGGAACTGACCCGAGAGATGGAAAAGATGTATGATGATATCGAACATGCTGACAGGCTTTCCCAGTTCCGCCGGAGCCGTCAATACCATGCAATCATGGCAAAACAGATGGAGACTTATGCGGAAATTTCTGAAATTATCGAAAAAGTTGATAACCTGATCAAAGTTACTGAAGATGTTTATTATGCCCGGGTCTATGCAACCGCATTAAAAGTGCTCAGGAGCAACCAGTGGAGCGAGAGTGTGACACGTAAAATTGATGTCATACGTGAAAATTATTCGATGCTTTCTGATGAAGTCCGGATCCAGCACTCAAATTTCCTCGAATGGGTGATCATTATCCTGATTGCCCTTGAGTTCGGGCTTGCCATCTGGCAAAGCGTACGGTGATCCGGGGGACTCGTGCAATGGTATTTGAATGCCAGCAATGCGGGGAGTGCTGCCACCACATGGGGCGGGTCCATGAGATCAAAGAAACCCTCAGCGACTATGAGTTTCTGGTCAACAACAAGTACACCGGGGAGAAAACAGCAGAATGGTGGATATTGACAAACAACGTCTCTTTGCAGATAAAAAAATTGTATCTGACCTTACGGAAGCATGCCCGTTTTTACGGTATCAACCAAAAGACGGGATGGCATATTGTACTGTCCATCTGACCCGCCCGGAGATCTGCAGGGATTACGGGTGCTGGCGCCTGCTTATCCTGAATTCGCGGGGATCGAGAGCAGGCAGGATTATGTACCAGCGCTCGTTCTTTTCTGATGATACTGAACTGTCCCGGCTCTGGATGGAATGTATTGATCCCCTTATCGAGGCCGACGATAAGATATGGGACGAGAAGGTAACTTTTATCCTCATAAAGGCTGGTTATCGCGTAAGAAGATAACAAAACCTTGTCTGACCCCGGCAGGGGACCGGATTTTCATATTTTAATGGCAAAGTCCGTGTTTTGACCTAAGTCATGCTGATGCTCTACTGAGGATTTGAACGCTTGAAGCAGAGAATACAGCGGGTTCAGAGTCTTATCTTTGAATTGCAGAAAATTCTTCGGTATCTTTCCTACGATCGTTCGTTTCCAGCACCTGGATTTGTGCCTGATCCTTTCCGATAAGGTACCAGGCACGATGGAATCGGCGTTTTTCGAGGAAAAAACCGGATTTTTAAAAAAATTTATGCCGCTGTGCGAAAGTCTCCTCAGTATCGGGGAGGTTTTTATTATACAATTCCGCAGAGTTGTAAACTAAGTAATCTCTATCTTATTGAACAGGCGGATTTACTTTTGGAACAGCACACAACCGCCCAAATTTATTGATGCTGTATGATTTAAGGATCATCTCGTCATTCATATTCTTTTCACCGATACCGATCCGGCTCAACTTGTCACGAATTATCCTTATATTTTTTTCAGTGTGTTGCATAGGGTCATAATCTATTTATTCTGCGACATGATAAATAGATGCTTTTGAAAAAGATGTCAGTTTTCACTATTTTTACTTTTCAGGGAAATTTAAACAGAGAATAAGAACGTGTCTCGGTATCAGGAAATGCTTACTGAACCTGAACAATTTACCGGCGGGACAATTGACCTTTTTCCCTGTTGCCCTCGCCTTTATCACAAATGATTACATATAACAGAAAATTACGGGAACAACAAGACTAATTGGAGATGATGAATGTGCATTCCATGCATACCAAGATAGTAAAAAAAATTCCGTTACAGGTACCGGTTCTTCCTCAACCAGTCCGCCTGGGGGGGGAGATAACGGTATATGATATCGCATTTCTCATCCTGGAATGACCAAGGAGTAACGATGAGAATATCGCCTTCCCGAATCCATACACGCTTCTTGATCTTTCCCTTGATCCTGCCCATCCGGGTAACCCCGTCGTAACACCGGACGCGGATATGATTTGCACCCATCATAAGATCAGCAAATGCGAATTGTTCATTGGCCCATTTCTTGGGTAACCGTACCCTGACGACGGGAGATCCATCTTCATTTACTGCGTTCGGGTCAAATGCATCATTATTACTGTTGTTATTATTTCTAATTCAGACAACTCCGTTGACATATATCTAAGGCGTCCGGCACGATTAACATATGTATTGTTTTTAAATATCCGGTTATCGCGGTAGTTCCCGGGAAACCTAAAAGCGCTCCTGAAGGCAGACCGCCGGAAAGATTACGGTCACAATTTAATGTCATACTATTATATGACTTTTTCACTTTCTCACCGCACACAAATTCCTTATGGTATAGCCCATCAAATCCATATCCATCGATGATCGGCAAAGGTGCATATCTTAAACAGCTGTCGGCAGCCACCACCCAGATGAAATCAGTTACAGTGGGAAGAGAGCTGGCGGGGAGCTCGCCGCCTTCTGTCTTCATCGGGAGCTGGAATTATCCTGATGTCTTTGCCGGACCGATGATTGCGCCAATGCACGGTGATACTGCCATCATGGATATGCCGGAATCCTGGATCACGGAGAGCAAAACCCAGGAGCAAATTATCGGGTACAGGATGAACCTCGTTCGTGGCAAACGTGTAGTCAACGCAGCTGATCTTGATAACAGGTTTGTTGGAAAACTCCAGGAGATCTCCCTGTCGAATGCCTCGATAGAGAGTGAAGTATCGTTTCTCTCCCAGCCGGAAGGGATGTCATTTTCTGAGGAGCACACGCCGTTTGGGCCCAGTGCTCCGATTGAACGATTTGAGATAACAAGTGGGAAATGGGACCGGAATCTTGAAAAAGTGTATTATGACACTGATCTGAAATCAGCCGAAGCAGTGGTCGACCTGCATAAACATGGAGTTCCCTTCTCCAGTATCCAGAAGGCATTTTCCGTCGGAACAATGGGAAGAGGTCGGGGACGTCACCTGGTGCCAACCCGGTGGTCGATTACTGCCTGCGACACTATGATCGGGGATCGGCTTCTCAATGAAGTAAAAAAATACCCTGTCCTCGATACGTGGAGGGTGCATGAATTCTCAAGCCTGCACAACAACTATGCGGTGATTCTCCTGCCGACCGGCTGGCAGTATGAATGGTCTGAAGCATTCCTGCATGTGCTGGGAAATGAGGAACTGGTATTTTCTGATTATGAGGGAACCAGGAAGAAAACGGAATATTCCCCTCTGGGAGGGTGTTACTATTCCTGTAAGATGGCTGTTCTTGAGGCTCTCGCGCAGGAAAGGAAGCAGGCCGGGGCTATTATCCTGCGGGAAGCACTTCGGGGATATGTACCCCTGGGTGTATTCAATGTGAGGGAAAATGTGAGGAGTGCAATGAGACAACCTGCACAGGAGTTTGAAGATATCCGTTCTGCCATTTCTTCCATCGCAGGAAATTTTACCCTGCCCATGAAGCGGTTTATAGAAGAGGGGACCCTTCTCAAAAATACCCTTCGCGAACGGCAATGCACGCTTCGTGACTTCGCAGCGCCTGTTTCAGTATCTGACAGAATTGCAGGAACGTGACCCTGAAGGAGAGGGAAAGCGATGGGAACCGATCTCCCGAAAAACACATCTCACCGAATCATCTTCCATATCGATATGGATAGTTTTTATGCATCGGTGGAAATGCATGAACGCCCGGAACTTCAGAGAAAACCCGTTATTGTCGGGGCGGATCCAAAACATGGGAAAGGCCGCGGGGTTGTTGCCACCTGCTCGTATGAAGCCCGGGCATTTGGTATCAGGTCCGCGATGCCTATTTCACAGGCCTTTATGCTTTGCCCGCATGCAGTATTCCTGCCCCCGGATTTTTCCCTGTATGCCCGTGCTTCGGGAGAGATTATGACCCTTCTCAGGTCTTTTGAATTCCGGTTCCAGCAGGTGAGTATTGATGAAGCATTCCTTGACCTGAGTCCTCTGGGAAGTTTTAATGCGGCAAACGAAATCGCCGGTAAGATAAAAACAGCTATCCGAACAAACACGGGCCTTTCCAGTTCAGTTGGCGTGGCACCGACAAAGATTGTTGCAAAAATTGCATCGGATTTCAGGAAACCCGATGGTCTGACCCTTGTTGAACCGGATAATGTACGGATATTCCTTGCATCTATGCCAGTAAGAAAGATACCCGGCATCGGCAAAAAGTCGGAAACAGAACTGTTTGAGCTCGGAATCAGGAGCATCGGGGATCTCGCGGCATATGATATACAGAAGCTGGTAGCGCGATTCGGCCGGGGTGGCATCTCCCTTCACCAGATTGCACTTGGGATCGACTGCAGTGAAGTTGAGGAAAGGGACGGTATGAAATCCGTTTCCCGGGAAACTACGTTTGAACAGGATACTGATGATCCCAACCTCCTTTTCCTCACGATGAATGCCCTTGCTGAAGACGTACACAGGAACCTGGCCGATGAAGGGCTCAGGTTCAGAACTATAACGGTAAAAGTGAGATTTGAAGGTTTTATAACCAAGACGAAAGCAAAAACTCTGTTACATTTTACCAATAATGCGACGACACTGCGCAGCGGAGCACAGGCACTGCTCAGGAGCCTATGCGGGAGCGGCAGGGTCAGGCTAATCGGGCTTCGTGTATCCTCCTTCGAGCGGAATGACGCTCACCAGACAACTCTTTCCTCTACTGACAGCCGCGAGCATTTTCATGAAGGCCGGAAAGATCGGGTATTCTGGTGATAGTTAAGGTTTTATCGTTTCTGGCACGTGAAGGAAAAACGGGCGTTTTAATACCAAAGGTAAGACTGAACCGGGATAACAATTCCCGGAGGAACATTCAGGTTAATTGTCGTAAATATATAAGGTGCAGATAAGTACCTCCTTGAACTATCAGAAATGCATCTGCCGATCTGTTTTAGTATAAATGGATCAGCATAAGATATCGGAGTGATATGGAGCGCTATCGTTTTAAAAAAATAGATGCGTTTGTCGAAAGCTCATCAACCGGGAACCCGGCCGGCTGTGTTTACCTGCCAGATCAGAATGCATTATCCGTCGAGGGTATGCAGCAGATAGCCCATGAACTTGCGGGTTTTGTAAGCGAGGTTGTCTATGTCTACCCAGACGAAGGGCATACCGCCCTCCGGTATTTTTCTGCCGAGCGGGAAGTTCCCTTCTGCGGGCATTGCACTGTAGCCGTAATGTATGACCTTATAAAAAATGATGTCGTGCTTGCCCGGGATCCCGTCATTCGCATTCATGTACAAGGCCACGACGTTCTTGTCCGGAACGAGATCGCTGGTACGGATTCAGTTTTCATCAATGCACCTCTGCCACAGTTTATCACTACCAGCCTGACCCGGGATGATGTCGCCGCAGCCCTGAAAATACCTCCCGGGGAAATAACAGAAAACCGCAGGATAATGTTAGTCAGTGCCGGTCTTAAAACCCTGATTATTTCCCTGACCTCCCTTGACACTTTGATTTCACTGCGTCCCGACCAGAAGAACCTGCGTGATTTCTGCCTTGCAAACAATATCGAGATCATCATTGTCTTCACTGATAACGTCTCATCGGACAATAATTCGTACCGCACCCGGGTTTTTGCTCCTATTTATGGTTATCTGGAGGATCCGGCAACGGGAACAGGCAATGCGGCACTGGGTTATTACCTCCTGAACGCCGGCACATGGGACGGCAGTATGCTCAGGATCGAGCAGGGCAGGAACAGGGATAACCCAAATATCATTCGGTTAGTTAGTGACGCATCGAAGGTACAACGCAGTGTTTTTTTCGGTGGAACCGCGAGGGTGAGAATTGAAGGAGAATATCTTCTTTATTAAAAAAGGTATCATAGTATTTCAATCCGAATTTTTTTCTTAAATCTTTAATAAAAATTTTTTCAGCAAATTACTGTTTCGCTTTCTCTGGGTTCCGTTAAGCCTTCGCCCCCCGATTTGTGCCAGCCGCAGATCGATCAGAAGAGCAGGAATTGGAAAAAACGATACTCGGAATCCCTTCCGTGAGATCCAAATTTTATCAAAAGACATCCGTTCATAGGAAACACTCGATATCAATGGCACCACCATCTATTTCTTGAGCAGCGGAGTGAAACGGTATACTACATAAAGTTCAAATTTATGGAAACACGAAAATCGGGCCAGCCGCCCGAAAATTGTGAAAAAGGACAGATCGAGGATATCGCAGCTCGTATCCGCTTAGCCCGCAGCAAAGAAGATCTGGGAATCATACTTGCCCATGAAATTTCAGCATATACGATGTTCGATCTCCAGATAATTGGTGGCAGGCTCAACGGGGAAATAGAAAAACTCCCTTTCCCTTACCGTGAGGCAATTCGCCCGTATTTTCGTGAACAGCTGTTTGGCAAACACCACAAGCTCCTCGCTATGCACCATAGAAGTGCATTTAAGAATACCGGTCAAATCCGAGACCCGGAAACATTTTCCCAATTCTGCGGGATGATTCCTGAAGGATGTTTTTCATGGAATGATTCGGGTGAACGCAATCCCTATTTCCGGAACCCCAAGAACCGTCTCTTTTATTATCTCATCGCTGCATTCACGATGTTTATCCTTGACGAACCTGGACATCCCGTCGGCATGCCGTTCCCCGGTGGTTTTTTTGTTGAACAGCGGGGCAAGGATTATTATTGTCTCATCCGGGACAAGGAAAAAGAGGTATTTTATTCGATCTGCAACTTTTGCCCGGCCCACCAGACAGAAAAGAGCTGACATGAGAAAATATTTTTACTCTTCTCCTGCGGTGTTCTGACCAGTCATCTCTTTACGTGGCTCCCGTCACAGAACGGTTTATTATACGATTCCCCGCACCGGCACAGGGTCATTCGGTTACGAATTTCGTAGACTTGGCCATCAGCGGCTTCTACAGGGATTCCTCCCCGCACCCAGAGTGGACCCTGTTCATCCCGCGGGGGATATTCAATGATCACAATGGATTTTTCAAATTCCGGTTCAAGTGCCTCGCCCGACTGGTTATCATAGACAACCAGTCGTCCTGACGGGCAGTTTCCTGCCTCTTCTACGGCGATTTCCCGTGCCTCCGGATTGTCAGACTGCCGGATAAGGTTCCATATTCCCCCGGCACGCATACAAAACCGGGCATGTACACACATCCCATCAGCATCCGTCATTGACAGGGTGGGGCCGTCGATTCGCTCGGCCTTTTCCAGGTAGGGAGTATCATCTGCCGTCTCTTTTCCATCGAAGTGAATTTTTGTATGCATCCCGTCACAGAATGGTTTGGTTTTCGATTGACCGCAGCGACAGAGAGCAAATTGCTCTTTTAAGGGATAGGTCATAACCTCATGCCAGGAACTGCAGTAACCTTCCGAATCGTTGCGGATCTCCTTTTTAATAAGGGGAATCCCACCTGAAACAAGGTAAGGCCCGTTATTGCTCACCTTGATCTTCATCCTGTCGCCGGCCGCTGAGGAGTTGTTCTCTTTATTGGATTTCATTGGTCTCGCCTTCTGGGTTGCCTTTGACGTATCATTGCATGCAAGGGATTTTAGTCTTTTCAGCAGTCTGAAGCATATTGTGAATGTTTTGATTGCCAAAATCCCGACTGTTCTGTGGCTTCCCATTTTTTATACCCTGATTTAACGAGAAGCCATGCCGGCAGGTAAAGGAGAATTAGATACAATCGGATACCAGGGATTGAAAAACGCAAGCCCTGTCAGGACGATGAGAGCACTCCCGATTGAGATGAGATACACGAACAGGACCTTTGCGTCATACACCAGTACATTGGGGGTGAGCCCGGTCAGGCGGACGGTAATTGCGACAGCATAACAAGAGACCGAAAGACAGAGAATGAGGGCCGGGACAAGATATGCGAGTCCGCCGAATTGTAAAGCTAACCAGCACGAATCACTGTAGCAGAAGTCAGCTGCATGATGGTAAAACTGCATGTCTTGCTGGTTAGCAGTATGGGCACGCTGATCGGCAGGCTGGTGTAAGACTAAAGGTGACAAAAGCGAGGAGCCATGTGTACATCGTTGAAGCGATAACTCCGGTGAGAATTGCAAACATCATAAGGACCCCTCCCGGAGGAAGAATCCGTGTAAGCACAAAAAGAAGAAACCATAGTAGTCCCAGCGGGATCAAAAAGGAAAAAATTGTCTGGCCGATAAGGCTCCAACTACAGTAAAAATCAATAAGGTCTTTTGCAGCAAGAGGAGGGTACGGGAAAAATGAAAACCGGTGAACAAGGGGGCGAGGATGTTTCTGAATCGTTTTGTCGTATCGGTATATTCCGAAGTGAAAAGGAGAATGGCAACAGCAAAAGGAATTATAATAACAACACATGTGGCAATCCGGGTGCTCCACGAAACGTCTTAAAGAGCGTAAGTGGAGGGTACATAACGGCGACATTGATACCCGTTGCCTGGCAGAGGCCGGCCCAGCCAATAAAGAAGAGAGCAAAGATGAACAGGAGCATCTGTTTTGAGCGGGCATAAATCGTAGAAAGAAAAAAAACAAGGGAAAGTCCGGTAAGGAACGAGAAGGTAAGAGTGAGCATCAGCCAAAGAGGGAGCGACAGCGGTACGCCAATAAATGGTGAAGCGATGGCAAAACCTGCCGTGAACGGGAATACCCAGAGAATGAAGTAATGCACGGTATCCTTTACAACAAAGTTCAGAAAAATTGTCCGTTCTGACAGGGGAAGGCTACGGGCCGAATTGCAAGAAGGCTTGCCTGCCCGAACCGGCGGTTCATTGCTTCTATGCCAATAAGCCCAAATGCCCCAACCATAATACCGAGCAGGATGAAGAGCCCATGGATAATAGTTGCGAGATCTCCTGCCGGGAGCACTCTGCGGAACAGGGGGAGGAGAAAAGAACCCGTAAACGCGATGCCAAAGATCATGACGGGGAAGAGGGCAAAGCTCAGGATGCCAAAAATTGTTGAGTGGATCTGTCATTCCTCCTTTGTCATATTTGCAAAAAGGCTAGGCATGGGAACCTTCTGCACAAGGGAGAGGAAGAAATCGTCCAGGTGCTGCAGTTGTGCGGTAAGTTTGCGATTGTGCCGTTATGGAGAAGTTTACCCTTATGCAGGACGGATTCTATCCGGAGCGTTTCTCCTTTTCTTTCATACGATCAGTCAGACTGCCCATAACCGAGAGGATTGCAGGCATCAGGAAAATCGCTCCCATTAGTGAGAACCCGACAGCGATCAGGGTCGTAATGCCGAAGTTGCTGATGATAGGGAAACTTGACAGGCAGAGGGCGGAGAAACCGAAGAAGGTTGCGAGCCCGGATATTGTTATTGCCGTACCGATCTTGTTTACACTTTCCTGGATTGCGGCAATGTGATCATGTAAACGCTCTTGTTCTTCTGCGTAACGCTCCATCACAAGGATAGTATATTCGGCTGCGACGCCAATTGTCATCGATCCAAGTGTTGCCGTAAGCGGGGTATAGGCAATGCCCAGCACAAACATCGCCACCGCGTTCCACCCGACGATGATAATAATCGGGACAAGAGGACTAACAGCGTGGATATGACGGTACACAAGCGCGAGGAATACAAACACGAGTATGAACCCGAGTAAAGTCATCGATTCTTTCGATGATACGAGCCCGTTGATGAGCGCGGTGAAGAGATAAAATGATCCTACCGGTTCAAGAATGATCCCTGTTGGCGGCTGCAGGAATGCAATATCCTTTTCCATCTGGACTTTGAGGTTATTCTGGGCGCTTACTTCCAGTTTGATGGTGTTGAACCGGATAACACCTTCCATCGAACCGCTCAGGTACGATTTTTTAACACTGGCCGGGATCCTTTCTATCACAGCATTGAGCTGGTTCTGGTCTTCCGGTAATACGCCACCATTGTATGCAAGAATATACGTCACAATACTCGTCGCCCGGGTTAGCTCAGTATGGCGCGCGAGCTCATAATCCTGGAATTTTTTTATCCACTGCACGGTATCGAGATCTGTGACCCGGTTTCCCCGTATAATAAAATCAGCGGTGCTTGTCGAACCGAGAATGCCGGTTACTTTATCCATCTGGACTTTTGCAGGCATATCGCCGGGAACAAAGGCATTCTCGCTTGTTTCAATGGGGATGAGGGAATCGATCTGGAACCCGACCAGTGCGATCATCCCGGCAATCAGCAGTATGGGCAGGGGGTTTTTCGCAATTTTTACTGAAATACCGGTCAGGAACTTTCCATATGACCATGAACTCTTTCTTTGTGTGCTCCTGCCAGAAATCTTTGCATTTGTTGAAGGGATGTTTTCGCATGCTCCTTCGCCGACTGCATAACAGAGCTCTGTTTTTTGCGGTTTAGGCGTATAGTTGAGGAGATGGGCACTTGTCGGGATACCGATAAGCGAAACGAAATAACAGCTCATAACGCCTATTATCGCCACAAGCCCGAATGAGCGGATCATCGGAACCGTCGAAATAAACATCGCGGCAAATCCCATGCAGGTAGCAAGCATTGCATACATAACAGCAGGGCCGGTACGGGTTATCATTACTGACACGGCTTTATCGAGGGATCCCTTTCGCGCTTCTTCATCCAGCCTTGCATGGAACTGGATACCGTAATCGATCCCTAGACCAATCATGACCGGGAAAGCACCAAGCACCGCCATATTGAGCTGGATACCCGCAAGCCCCATGAAACCCATCGCTGTCGTCAGGCCAATGCCCACAAAGACAACGGGGAGAAACCGGTACCGGGCATAGGCAAACAATATGCCCATGACGATGACCATCAGCACCATTGCACCACCTATGAGCACACCCATAGACGATCCCATCTCGGTCTTCATCTGTTCAGAGAATGCCGCGCTTCCTGAAACAGAGATCTTTACACCGGGAGGTGGTGTGTTATGCGCTATAAGCGATTCTACATTTTTCAGTGTAGTGCTTTGGGCATTAGCAGACAATCCCTGTGAAAGGGTGATTTGCACCAGCGTCAGGACATTTGAAGGTATAGCGGTTGTTTTTACTTCGGGAGGGAGCAGATTAACTATCTGGTCGATATCGGTTTTTGACTGAGGCAAAATGCCCCCGTTTGCTCCTTTCAGGAGGTCTGCGACACTTGCAGACCCTACAACGTTCTCCTGCTGATTGATATCCTGTTCAAGTTTGTCGATATAGCTGATGACCTGAGGGCTGAGGGGATCTTCTGTCTCCACAATAAGAATGAGTGCATTGGATGAGAACGTATCAGCATAGTGATTGTTGAGGATTCCCTCCGGTGAATTCTTATCCAGATAGGTATCGTTGCCGGTCTCCATGGTGATGAGAGTCATGCCATACAGGGCAACGACAAAGATAATCACGATGACAGCAGCAACCCGCCTTGGGTGGTGGTTGATGACCTGTGCAAGCCTTCCAAATATCCGGTCAATCATAAGAAATCATTTCTATCCGATAGCGGGAGCAGAATATGGGTGTCTGAAAAAGGGAAAATCATTCCCGATGCAGCAGGGGCAGTCATGAAGGTACCTGCGCAAATCGTTACAGTCATGAAATGTACCCTCGTTAATGTTTGCTCGTTCTCTTGCGATATATCAGGTAACCAACGAGGATAACTCCTGCAGCAATCACGGTCAGGACAAGTGGGTTACCCAGCGGTGAGGTTTCATTTACGATCACAATCCGGACTTTCATCGGGTCTGAGATCAGCGGATTATCTAGTGCATCACGGTAACTTACTTCGGAATCGAGTGCGTACTCTTTAATCGTCGCAGTCTTGTCTACGGAAATTTCAAAAGCAGCCTCCCCGGTTTGCCCCGGTGCAAGTGTACCGAGAAATGCTGTGTCATCATTGCTTGTGAAGGGATCGACAGCGCTGATGCGCGCCTGCACATTGTATGCTGGCGCACCACCGGTATTGGTGTACTGGACCGTGACCACTTTTTTCTGGCCCGGAGAGACGGTATTTGGCGTGGATCCGATAGCAAAATCAATTTTTTTACCAACGGGAAGACCGATGGTTTCCACAACTGACGTCACCTGGTCCCCTTCATTATTTTCATAATCTACCAGGACATCGAGCGGGTAAGTCTGGTCCTCCGCGTCACTGGAAATAGATACCTTAAATCGGCTGTTGATGACCTGATCAATAAAAAAATCTCCTATGAACATGCTGCTTACTGTCGGCAAGATCGGGCTGTTGTCATTACGAACAATCTTAATTACGGCATTTTTCCCGTTCTCATGACCAATGTTTTTGACCGTGAGATTGATGTAACCTTCAGTACCGGCGTTAAGGTGCTCCCCTTCAGCGGAAAGAACGCTTATTTTCACTTCGGGTTTAATTTTTATAGGAAGATTGAATGTCTCATTGTTCTCACGATAAAAATACTGAATGGCGTCGGTCCCGTACTGGTCAGCTTCATACAGGTACGTGTACTTTAATGTCAACGGAAGGTCGTAGGATCCAGAGGGCGCATTAGGATCAACCTTCATACTGATTACACACGTCGTGGTGCTGCTGCCCTTCAGGTCCCCAAGCATTTGCGGGTCTGATTTGATGGTAACCGGGGCACTTCCCGAATCCAGTGAAACGGTCAGGAATTTTGCTGTATTCGGGAGATCATTTGGTGAAATGATAGAGGACTGGATAAATTCAAATTGATTGACCCCCTTGTTCTGAATCACTACATTGAGCTGGACCGCATCTCCCGGCCCTACCTCATTCGTACCGGATATATATGCAGATAATTCCGGGCTCCCCGCCATGTATTTTGTCCCCGCGGCCTGAACCGGAGAAAGAAGAAGGATTGCAATTGCAATGCAAATCAGGCTGTAAAATATCAGCCGGGTATTGCATTGCGGCGAACCATATGTGGTGATCTCTAACCACGAATTCTTACGATATCCCTTTTCCTGAATACTCATGAATATCCTCTTGATAAATACTGGTTTATAGATTCTTAAATCAAAAGTATATAATAATATTTGATATTGGTTATACATATCTATAATAAATAAAAAATCTCCGGATCATAAAACAGTTGTAACCTGATTTCCAGATTAATTCCTGAGCGCAGAAATCCTGTCCAGAAGACATTTTTCGCTCTCTGTCGAATCGGTGATGTCAGTCATGGTAATATACGTAGTCACCGTGTTGTTAAAATCTGCTGAAGTGACCCTGCCGAGGATGGACCGACGGCTCCCATCTTTACGTTTGATCAGAATGATCACCTCGCCAGGCTTTTCTGACCCGGGCCGGGAATTATTGATAATCTCTTCGATCTTATCGCGATCTTTCTGGGAAACCAGGTCAGCGGATTTTAATGTTGTAAGTTCGTTGTCTGAATATCCGGTAATATCTGCAATTCGATGGTTGGCAAAAACAACATTGCCGTTTTCTACGATAATTATCCCATCATGTATGTTCTCGGCCATCATGCGGAATCTCTGTTCGCTCAGCCTGACTGCTGCTTCCTTTGCTTTGAGTTCAGTTATATCGGTAAGAATGATAAAGGTATAACGGATATCTGTATGCTGCACGGCAGTTATCCGGGCTGACACAAACCGGGTCTGCCCGTCTTTCCGGAGGATCCACACCTGGAGTTCACTAAGGCCCGCTTTACTCTCTTCCATCATCCGAATCCTGCGGGTTGCCTCTTTTCGATCTTCATGGAAAACAATTGTCAGTGGATCCATCTTATCCAGTTCTTCAAAACAATAACCAGTAATCTCCGATAAACGTCTGTTCACAAAAACGAGTTTTTTGTTTTCCATGATAATGACCCCGTCTTCGATATTCTCAGCCATCATCCGGAAACGCTCCTCTCTTTCCCTTATTTCCCGCTCTGCAAGAACGTATTCCGTTATATCTTCAAGGATAATCGTGAAGCCTTTTCTGCCATCTTCAAAAACAGTCGGTACAGATTTCTGTTTGAAGATCCGTGATCTTTTGTCATTAATCTGGAATGTGATAGTGTTTACTTTTTCTTCTAATTCAAGGGTAAGATTTTCGAGCAATTCATGAATATCAATTCCCGGGGGGTTAAGATAAGAAATATTTTTCCCGACTGAATCCCGGCGGGAGAGATTGAGGAGTGTTAAAAAATTATCATTCACATCGATGATGCGGGACTCATTGTCAAGAACCATGATGAGTTCCTTTGAATAACTGAGCATTGCAGAAAGGGGAACCCTCTGGGAAAGGGTGAATACCTTTGCCATACCGTAGGATCGCATCTCCACTATCCCAGAAATGAGGAGGATATCCAGATATCTTCCGATAGTATTCTTGTTTTTTTCGAGTGCTTTGGAGATATCCGTAACACTCATTCCCTCCGGATTCTTCTTAAGAAGATCTTTTATCAGGGAAATTTCATGCTGGTAATCCTGCATCATAAGATTAATAAATTGGTTCGTTTATCATGAATGGTAAGATATTGGCGATATTAATAATCTATGTGTATAGTTAATACAACAAAATTATTTATAAATGTTTATTATTGCAAGTCTGATACCCCAAGAGACCTCTTGCATTACTCTTTTTACCTTAAATGTTGACTAATCTCTCAGTAATTTGATTTCCTGGGACGATTACTCTTTGAGGGGAAAATGCTCTCCCTTTCAAAACGAGGCGCAGTCAGGTACTCCTTTTCATTTTAAAAACCAGGATTTTATAATGGGATTCATCCATTTCCTGCGGTTTAAACCATAATTTTTATTGAATGGATAATGCTTGCTTAGATTATCCAGGAGACTCGCCGAGCTGACTTCTTCAAATTGGAATAATTCCCATAAGGAACCGTTGAAGCAATCGAAGAAAGCCCAGAACCGGTAATGCGAAGTCATCCCAAGACCAGGGGTTGGTCGAGGAATAGAAACGCAAATCTTCTCGCTGATTTTTTTACCGGTTTTTTAACTATTGAATCTATCTGATCCATGAATTTATCTCATACTTAATTCCGGAATATTTTTACCTCAATTCTCTTTCTTTAATCCGGGTAATATTGGATGTTAAAATTGTATTGTACTCTTGAAATTGGATTGAAAAACTGAACTTTCTCAAAAATACAACAATAGCAACTTTTCAACAGAAACAGTTTGCAAGAAAAATCTGGAATGAGTTATATTAAGCACCCTCCTTCCCTGCTCCGGGGATTGAGGGAGAATATCTGCTGCGAAATGCAAGGGTTCAATTTAAGGGTTCATGCTGAAACAGGAATATGATCCACAAATCTGTGTCAAATGAACCATCATTACCGGTTCTCTCCAAACTACACGGGAGGTAAATTGTGCAGCCGAAGAGCTTTTAATACCGGGCAGGATATTTTTACATATCGTAACAATTCAGTTCCTCTTTTATGATCTTATAAAATTTATCTCTTGCATAACGTTCTAGCCAGGGGCGATGTCCGCATTTTTTTAAAAGGATAAATTTAAATTTTTTTATAACAGATAACAGGGGAATTCTTACCCCGTCGGCAGGATGTGGATCATAGTCCCCATGAATTGCTACTACAGGACAGGTGATGTATTTTCCGAGCGCAACGAGATCTCCGCTCCTTCTCAGTTCCTGTACCTCTTTCCAGACCTTCTCATAAATATCATAACGATATTCAACCTGGGGATACTCACATGAGAGGGGATCAAAAGAGTCTGCTTTATTGATAATTTTCCCGAATTCTCCAAAAATTTCGTTCTTGTTACCTGACCTTGGATCATCAAGTCTGGCCACGAGTTTTTTTATTGCTGTTTTGTCTTTATGCGAAAGGCGGTTTAATCGTGTATTCATAATACCCAGAGCATACGTATAATCAAACACACCGCTGCTCACGAGAATAAGTTTTTTTACCAATGCGGGATTTTTTGCGGTAAAGATAAAACTTAGCTGTGCCCCCCACGAGTGCCCAATCAGGATAACCGGCAGATCTCCCTGGTCAACCAGCACCTCTCTCAATTCTGTTATTTGTCCATTGACTGTTTGTTCGGTCTGCAAGGGTTCGAGAACCCCCTGTGACTGTGATATCTCAAACGCTACTGCTGCCATTTCTCCACCTGCCCCCGGCCCCCCGTGAATAACCGCAACGGTAAACGGGGACTTCCCGTAGGTTCTGAGATTTTTCATGAGTCCTCTCACCCGCTTTTATTGTTTCTTCGTGACTCTGATTTTGCAGTTTCTCCTTAAGCCTTATAGAATTTTGGTGCTTATCAAATACCCGGGAAAAGAAAAAAGATGCTGTAACTCTTTAGGAAAATCAAAATGCCCGGTTCTGTAATTATTCCTGGTTTCTATGCAATTCTTAATGGAATTGTTTTTTTCCTCTATGCTGGCGATAAAAGGGCCGCACAGAAAAACACGGAGAGAATTCGGGAAGATCACCTCCTTTTTTTTACCCTCATCGGACCTTTTGGAGCCTATATCGCGATGAAAGTGTTCCGGCACAAGACCCGAAAATTGAAATTTTATCTGGTACCGGTATGTGCAGTTCTTCACATTGGTCTGCTTGTATGGTTAGCTATTTGGTACGCGAAATGAAGTCAGCGATCCTCTCCCCCGGGAAAAGTGGCGGTAACGAAGCAGGAGAATACGAATCCTGCTTCTATAATAACGGGTTTTTCCATACACTCTTTTTATGCGAACTAACAGGAATCACTATTTTCTCGATCTGGCAACACGATGTGCGCACCAGGGCACCTGTCTGCGGCGTAATTTCGGAGCGATCATAGTTGACGAATATAATACGATCGTTTCAACCGGATACACCGGTGCCCCACGCAAACAGATGGATTGCACGGAACTCAATACCTGCTGGCGAAAGGATCATAATATTCCTTCCGGATCCCATTATGAGCGGTGCCGGAGTGTTCATGCTGAGATGAATGCACTTCTCCAGGCAGGTAAAAATGCCCGGGGATGTACTCTTTATCTCGCAGGTTTTGAAGTGGAAACAGATGAGCTGACACAGATCTGGCCCTGTTTCCTCTGCTCAAAAATGATAGTGAATAGTGGTGTTACCAATGTCATTCTGCGGATTTCGAAGGACAACTATAAGGAAATGGATCCGATGGTCCTGTACCAGATGCGAAGCCGGGAAGCTTTAGGAGATAAGGAGAAGCGATGATAAATACCATCTGTTGGTATTTTATCAATAATCATTGTTCAGTGCCGGCAGAACAGACGAAATCTGGCTTTAATTACCTCTTTCATATTTTTTTTGTTTTTGTGAAAATATTCTGACCTTCCCGTTGATCGGGAATAACCATAAAAGAATCAATAAAGAAGAGCCTTTAAAAATGAAAATGAAAAAATTAATAAATTTATAAAATTAGAACCGGGGTTTCCGGTGTTTCGGCAGGCAATCCCTGCAATATACTGGCCTGCCTTCGGTCGGCTTGAATGGAACTTCGCATTCCTTACCGCAGTCTGAACAGGTTACTTTCGTCATTTCTCGTGGACCGGAGTCCCTTGGGCCGCCAAAGTTTCTGGAGCCGCCAAAATTGTTTGATCCAAACATAGTATTACTCATACAGTATAAAACTGTGATACCTTATACGCTGCCTCAGCATAAGAACTTCTCTATCATAACAGGAAGAGATCCTACGGATTATTAGGTGGTAATACCGGGTCAAAAACATCTGCCGACACTATTTTTGCGGTTCTTTATCAGTGTAAGCTAAATGATAAATAATTATTTTCCAGCAATTACGGAACAACAGAGGAGTAAATTTTTCATTCATTTTTTTGGACCATAGTTGACTGAATTGAATGCTTCACCGGCTCTCGGTCCATATACCCAAAAAATTAAAGAATTGACTTTTATAAAACTCCGCGCGGTAATAAATGGAATTTTCTCCGCCGTGCACCACTTGTAATGGACCCTTCTCCTGACTCGTACTGAATGGATCATCAGCTCCACTGATCCAACATACACAGTTTCATTCCCCGAAAATCAACCATCCCCAGAACATCGGATCTCCAAAGATCCGCCGCTTTTACAAAGAACAGTGTTTGCTGCCCGGGTGAGGCAGTCCTTTACTTACTTAAAAGAACCAAACACTAAGAATTACAACGGAGTGGGGAAACAAATGGGTCAGGAATCGAATCCCTGCGCTGGAAACCATTTAAACTGAAATCCCTTTGTTCCAATTTATTTTCAGGCAGCCTTTATTTCATTATAAACGCCTACCAGTGAGAGACTGATCAGGTTCATCGTTGTGGCAGAATACCACAAGTAGGATTCAAAGAGCGTGAGCCTCGTGATCCATCCTGTCCAGAGCATTACACAGATGATACAAAATGCAATGAGCGTATCGAGAGCGAGGAATATCATTGGTTT
>Ga0182021_10002081_pt1 | contig 23353 bp, 25 predicted proteins | sample 612E3MmetaG_FD_120493 | JGI IMG/M metagenome (GOLD analysis project Ga0182021, IMG submission 120493) | Permafrost microbial communities from Stordalen Mire, Sweden - 612E3M metaG (Illumina Assembly) | ecosystem: Environmental > Terrestrial > Soil > Wetlands > Permafrost | place: Sweden... | reverse complement strand
TGGAACTCTTCAGCACGCCGCCGACACAGCATAAAAAAAGAACACCTGGCTGTGAGAAGCCAGGTGTTCCAATCGGGATGGTAGCGGGGACAGGATTTGAACCTGTGACCTTCGGGTTATGAGCCCGACGAGCTACCGGACTGCTCCACCCCGCGCCGCTTGGAGAAGGGAGTATAACACAAGTGTTGTCCAGGAAAGCGCCGTCCCAAACGTCGGCTCCGGGGCTGCCTGGTCCGTAGCTCGCCCCTTGCCGGGAGGCACCGGCGAGGCCGAAGTTCACGACGCGGCCCGAAGACAGCCTACTACGCTCGTGCCCGCGATGGTCGCCTGCCTCTGGGTGAACGTGACCTCCAGCGACGACCCGAGGACAACTCGGCGAGATCGCCAGGCACTCCATGCTCCACGCCATCGGCCGGACTGAAACCGGTATCGACGCCGCCCAGGCCCTCAACATCGCCAGCGCCCAGGATGTTCAGGAGGTCGTTCCTTCGTGGGCGTTCGGCAGACCATATGGTGCTTTCTGGTAGCTCTACCTCTGGGCCTCAGACCGAACCGTCTCGCACCGACTCCCGGCTGACACACCTTCCTGGCGCTCCCCCTGGTCGTACCCGGCGGTGTTATCCCTGCAAACTCAGGGCACCGGCGATGGTAGTTCGCCAGATTCCAACCAATGGCCGAGGCGCGGCCCTGGCTCTGCCTGCCACGCTGTCGGCCGGAGCAATCGCGAAAGTATCCGTCCCTCCCTGCCGATACAGGGAGAGGAAACCCTGGAAAGGTCGGGACCGAAGCGCATGGGTCTGTTGCACCGCTTGAGAAGGAAGATGAACCGCCGAGGACAGGGCGCGGCCCCGCCGCTCCGCTGGCGGCTTCCCCGTCCCGTACCGTCCACCCTGCGCGCAGCCGGACTCATGGCCTGTGCTCTGGTCATCGGAGCGATCGTGTTCTGGGCGGGCACCGGCGGTTCCGCGCAGGCCGTGCCGACCACCACCTCCGTCACCCTGCCGCTCGGCCTCACGATCACCACTCTGCCGCTGGGCATCACCACGACCACCACGGAGTTCACGCTCCAAGGCCAGGCCAAGACCCAGGTGGACGCGCTTCAGGCGCAGGCCGACCAGGTCCAGGCTCAGCTCGACAACCTGGACGACCAGCTGGACCAAAAGACCGAGGAATACAACAAGTGCCTCGAGGACCTTGACGCATGCAACGCCCGCCTCGGCGAGCTACGGCGCACCGTGGCCGACGCCCAGACCGAGAAGGCGCAGCGGCAGGCGATGTTCGCCGCGCGGATCAAGGCCATGTACATATCCGGCGGCCGCGACCAGTTGCTCCAGATCATCCTCACCGCCAACGGGTTAGACGACCTCTACAACCGGGTGCGTCTCGTGTCCACCATTGCCGACCAGGACCAGCAGTTGGTCTCCGGCCTCAAGGACAGCAGCGACAGGCTCGACCTTCTGCTCAAGGCCCAGGACGACCAGAAGCGTGATGGGCTGCGGCTGCGAACCGACCTGGAGGCCGCAGCGCGAGACATCCAGGCCACCATGGCTCAGAGGCAACAGACACTGGCAGCGGTCAACGAGCAGGTCGCAGGCCTCGTCGCGCAGGACCAGGCGCGGGCGAAGGCCGAGGAGGACAGGCTCAACGCCGACTTCGTGGCCAAGACCGAGGCCGCCATATTGGCCGCGCAGCAGGTGGCGGCCAGCCACCTCCTGAACGGCGGCCAGCTCTACCAGGGCACCCTTCCTCAGACCGACAATGCCATCACCAACCAGGTAGTGGAGACGGCGGCCGCCTACTTGGGCATCCCGTACGTATGGGGCGGCAGCAAGCCCTCCACGGGAATGGACTGCTCCGGCTTCGTGCGCTACGTCTTCAAGCAGCACGGCGTCATCCTGCCGCACTACTCCGGCTATATCGCGCAAATGGGCGTTCCCGTGGCCCTGGCCGACATCCAGCCGGGCGACGTGGTGGCCTTCGGCTCTCCCGTCCACCATGTGGGAATCTACATCGGCGACGGGCTCTTCATCAACACGCCGGGCGACCACGTGAAGATCCAAGAGCTGAGCATCCGCAAGGACCTGACGGCCATCCGTCGCTTCCCGCTACAGATGCGAACGGGACCGCCCCTGTTCGAGTAAAATCGGGGTATGCCAATACCCGCGATCATCCTGATCTGCATCGGTTGCGCCCTCATCATTGCGGGCTTCGTCTATCTGGGCGTTATGATCGTCCGCTTGATCAAAGCCGCCCGCGGCGTGGGCATCAACTCCATGACCGACGTCCAGATCGTCGTACGGAAGGTCCAGGGGCTGGAGCCACGCTTCCGGCGGCTGGAAAGTAACCAAACGGTACTCGTGGAGAGCCTGCAAAAGCTCTCCGTCGACGCGACGAAGCTCGGATACCTCAAAGACCAGTTGGAGGACGCCACCGGGCACGTCACCAGCATCAAGAAGTAGGGAGCCGGGCTGTACCGCACCGCCCCACTGAAAGAAAAGGCCCCGCCCTCCGAAGAGGAGCGGGGCCTTTGTTCGTTCCAGGGAACGATCCCTAGACCGGGACCACCTCTTTGACCGCCGGCACGTTCTCTTTGAGCACGCGCTCGACGCCCATGCGGAGGGTCATCTGCGACATCGGGCAGCTACCGCACGCGCCGACGAGCTTGACCTTCACGGTACCGGTCGCTTCGTCGACATCCACGAGCTCGACGTTGCCGCCGTCGTTCATGAGGGCCGGACGGATAAGATCCAGTGCCTTTTCAACTTCTTCTTTCACCTGATTCTCCTTATTACTCTCAGACCTTGAGGATGGTGGCCACACCCTGGCCGCCGCCCACGCACATGGTCGCCAGGCCGTACGTGCCGCCCTCTTGCTTCAGAGCATAGATGAGGGTGGTGAGGATACGGGCGCCCGAGGCACCGATCGGGTGGCCGAGGGCGATGGCGCCACCGTAGGGGTTGACTTTCTTCATGTCGAAGCCGAGCTCCTGGGCCACAGCGCCGGCCTGCGCCGCGAAGGCTTCGTTCGACTCGATGATATCCATCTGGTCGACGGTCATGCCGGTGATGTCCATGACTTTCTTGGTGGCGTAGTACGGGCCCATGCCCATGTACGCCGGATCGAGAGCGGCACTCGCGTAGCCGACGATGGTCGCCAGCGGCTTGAGGCCTTTCTTGTCGGCCCATTCTTTGGAGGCCACGACGAAGGCGGCGCCGGCGTCGTTGATGCCGGAAGCGTTACCGGCCGTGACGGTGCCGTCTTTCTTGAAGGCGGGCTTCAGTTTGGCCAGGCCTTCGAGCGTGGTGTCGGCACGGACGTGCTCGTCGGTGTCGAAGATCTTGGGATCGCCCTTCCTCTGCGGGATGACCACGGGGACGATCTCGGTCTTGAACTTGCCGTCAGCGATGGCCTTGGCGGCTTTCTGCTGGCTCTCGTAGCCGATCTGGTCCTGGACTTCGCGGCTGATGCCGTATTTCTCGGCGACGTTCTCGGCGGTGATGCCCATGTGGATGTCGCACGTGGAGCACCACAGACCGTCGAGGATCATCTCGTCCTGAAGGACGCCGTCACCCATGCGGTAACCCGTGCGAGCTTTGGCAAGCAGGTACGGGGCCATGCTCATGTTCTCCATACCACCGGCGACCATGACCTCAGCCGCGCCGGCTTTGATGGTGTTAGCGGCCACATGGAGGGCTTTAGCGCCGGAAGCGCAGACCATGTTGAGCGTCCACGCGTGGATATTCTCCGGGACGCCGGCGATGAGTGACGCCTTGCGGGCCGGGTTCTGGCCCTGGCCGGCTTGGAGCACGTTACCCATGACGACTTCTTCGATCTCGCTCGCATCTACACCGGCACGCTTGAGGGCCTCGGTGATGGCGATCGCGCCAAGCTGGCTCGCCGGAGTATCGGCCAAGGTTCCAAGGTAACGGCCGACGGGGGTACGCGCGGCGCTGAGGATCACAACCTCTCGAGACAAGGGGGACTCCTTTCCTATGGGAGCGGCCTGTAGTGCGATGGCCCCCAAGACACCGCTACCTTCGGCACGACCCTATTAGTGACATGCGTGAAAGAAGATACCATCCCACGGCTCCCTTGGCCGGGTTGGCCGGCCACACACAGGAAGGCGCCGTGCCGCATAGCGGCCCGGCGTACTGCACTGCGGCACCCGCCCGCCAGGCGGGCGCGGGCGTCGCCTGGAGCCCGTCAGCTCATGATCTATTCGAGATCGGCGGGGTGTGCACCCGCCCACGAGCGGGGCCCCGCTAGCGTGCGGGACACCTCGATGCCGTTTTGGCCCAGCATCTGGACTATCGCGGCGGCCATCGGCCAGTATTCCTGCTCGCGCTCGCTGCCCACGTCACCCCCGGCGGGTACGAACATCACCGTGATGCGCAGTTCCCCGTCGACGTCGTCGGCAAGGACCCCGTAGCCCCGGGCAAGCCAATGGGTCAACTTGGCTTCGAACTCTCGGAAGTCCGACCCGTCCATGGAGATCCTTTCGAATCGGGCGGCGAAGCGTCGCTCCTCAGCGGCCTGCCGGCGGCGCCGCGGCCGTCACCACGAGACAGGTATTAACCGTTTGCGGGAACCGGCAAACCCCCAGTCTCGCGAGGCCGGAAACCCGCGCTGAACAGGAAGAAGAGGGCGGAAGTCCTGCCGAGATGGGTGAAGACATGGGCCAGTCCGTCGGCGGCCAAGTCCAGATCGGCGGCGGCGCCCATGTCCAGCAGGTACTCGTGGAACGCGGGCCGGCCGTTGCCTCCGCCGGCTCGGGAGCGGCCGCGTTTGCCGGCCCCTCCGACGGCGTCCGCAGCGGCCACAGCGGCCGCCCCACTCGTCGCCGCGGCGGCTGCCACGGCCGCCTTCTGCTCCTCCACCCTCTCGAGGAACGTACCGGCATTCTTGATCACTGCTTCGATCTTACGGCGATTGCGGATGACCCCCGGGTCGCTGAGCAGCCGGGCCACGTCCTCTTCGCTCATGAGCGACACCTGGGCAGCATCGAAGCCGTGGAAGGCCTCGCCCATCTGCTGCCAGCGGGATTCCACGACCTTAGGGCCAAGCCCGGCGCTGAACACCGCCCGGGCGAGCAGAGCGAAGTACTCCTGGTCGGACTGAGGGAACTCGCCGGCACGCTGCATCCATGGCTGCTTCTCGAACATCGCTCCTCCTTACCATCGCGCTTGCTGCAAGGCGATGCTACGAGGGGAAGGCGGAAAAGTATCTACACCAGAGTATGGAACTTGGCGAGCCAGTCACGGGCGAGGGCCGCGCGATCGCTAAGGTCGAGCTCGCGAAGGGTCTTCTCGGGCGTTAACTCCACGATGCGGTCGGCCAGTTGCAGCGCCTCGACCAAGTCGTGGGTCACATAGATAGTGGTGGTGCCCCGACCGGCGAGAAGCTCCTTCAGCGTGGCCATGAGGGAGCCCTTGAGGGTGGCGTCGAGGCTGCTGAGAGGCTCGTCCATGAGGAGCACTGCGGGCTCTACCGCCAGCGCCCGGGCGAGCGACACCCGCTGCGCCATCCCGCCGCTGAGCCCGGCCGGGTGATACTGCTCGAAACCGGCCAATCCGACCCGACCCAGCCATGCCGCCGCCCGCTGCCTGGCGGCGGCCTTGTCCAAGCCCTGAGCGCGAAGCGGCGCAGCGACGTTGTCCAGCGCGGTCCGCCAGGGTAGCAGCCGCGGTTCCTGGAAGACGTAGCCCACGACGCCTTCGGCGACGGCGATGGAGCCTTCATCCGGATTCAGGATGCCGGTGATGAGCTTCAGGATGGTCGTCTTCCCCGATCCCGACGGCCCCACTACCCCGAGGATGTCTCCCGAAGTCACCTGGAACGAGAGATCGTTCAGGACTTTGAGCGAATCGAAAGACTTGCTGACATGCTCGAAGCTGATCACCGCGGAGCCCCCCACGCGGCGGCGCCACCCGCCAGACTCATTCCGCCACCTTCCGCCAACGGAGGGCCCGGCGCCGGACCGGACGCAGGACCGCGAACTCGATGACCGCCATAAGCCCCAGCAGCACCAGGGTCCAAGCGAAGACGTTGTCACTCTCGAGCAGGCTGCTCGCCCGGGCGAACGAGTGCCCGATACCGCTCGCAGCCCCCAGCACCTCCGCCAGGACGACGGCCCGCACGGCGATGCCGGCGGCAAGGGTGAGCCCCGCGATCGACGGGGAGGCGATACCGGGCACGTAGACCTCCCGCAGCAGCAGGTGGCGCGAAAAGCCGTACACCCGTCCCATCTCCACAAGGTTGCTGTCGATCGCCCGGAGGCCCTCCACAGTGTTCACGTACATGGTGGGAAAGACGACGAGCGCGACCACGAGCACCACCGTGAAGTCGCCCACACCGAACCAGAGCAGCGCGAACCCGGCGACTATGACCACCGGCATGGTCATCCCGACCCACCGCACCGGCTCGAGGAAGGCGCGAACATGGGCATCCAGCCCGGCGGCCACTCCCAGCACCCAGCCTAGGGCCGCCCCCACCGCCAGCCCGATCACCAAGCGCTCGAGCGTGATGAGCAGCTGGATCCAGAGCGTGCTGCCCCAGGCCAAGCGGGCGAGGGCCACGGCGGTCGCGGCCGGTGAGGCTACGTAGACCGGGGGGACGAACAGCGAGAGCAGCTGCCATCCGACGAGGATGGCAGCTGCTCCCAGCAGTGTGTACAGCCCGTGACTACGGCTTGAAGTAGAAGCCATCGTCGGGCACCTTGCCCCCGATCACTTCCGGCGAAAGCTGCGACAGGTCCAGATAGAACTGATCGAGGCTGGCGCGCGCGTCCATAGCCGTTGTGTACCTCCAGGTGATGTTCTTGAGCGAGGCGGTCATGACGGCCGCCTTGAGACCGAGTTGCGGCAGTTGCGTCTCCACGAGCTGGCCGGCCTCTTCCGGGTGGTCGGTCATCCACTGCACGGCCGCCTTGTACTCCCGCTCGAACACGGCTATGACGTCGGGGCGGCTCAGCATGGACGCCGTCGCCACAGTCCCGGCGATGGGGCTGTCGGGGCCGCCGGAGGCGTCGCCCCAGGCCTTGTCGAACGCGAGGGCGCGATGCAGCGGCTTGGCCGTGTCCTTAGTCTGCAGGATTACCGAGGTGGCCAGGGCTTCGCTGAGCACCGCGTTCTGCACCTGGCCGGACAGCAGCAGCTGGGCCGCCTGGGTGGGATCGGCGGTGTAGCGGACCTTGAAGTCCTTGAGCGGGTCGAGACCCTCGGCTTTGACTATGTACTGGAACATGAGGTCGGGCACGCTGCCCTCGAACGGCACGGCCAGCGACTGTCCCTTGATGTCGGCGAAGCTGGCCACGCGGCTGTCGCTCGTGATGAGATAGGTGATGTTCCACACTGAGATGTCCAGCAACTTGAGCTGGAGCCCCTTGTTGTAGAAGATGGCCGCGTTGTTGGACGGCATCGTGACGAAGTCGCCCTGCCCCCCCGCCACGTAGGCCTTGAGCTGGTCGGCGTTCTCCCAGATGACCACGTCCGTCTTGTCGGCCACTTCCGCGAGCTTGTTGTTGACGGCCATGTACGCGAGCGGGATGGCCATAGGACCGGGTGGCGCGACCAGGGTGAGCTTGGACAGCTTGGCCGGAGCCGCCGAGGTGGAGGTGGCCGCCTCCGAGGTGCTGGTCTCCGCCGCGCTGCCGGTGGGGCCCTGGGTGGTGGACGCAGCGATGGTGGGTGGCTCGGTGGATACCGTCGACGTTGACGTCGTAGTGCCCGGCGAGCCGCAGGCGGCGAGGCCGGCGGCCACTACCAGAACCACGGCGAGCGCCGCGGCCACCGCCAGGACTGCGAACACCCTTCTGGAGCAGCGTGTCATTCCGCGAAATCCATCCTCTGCAGATCGACGCCCTTGAGCTGCGACAGCTCCTTGTAGAAGTCCTCGGCCTCGGAGCCGAACACGTCCACGAGCACGAGGCCGCTGGGCGAGCAACTGCTGTTGTCGGCGTCGTGGATGCCCACGCGCGTGCGGATATTGCAGCCGTATTTGGTGAGCGTGGCCTGCACGGCCGGCACGTTCTCGGTGCGCTGCGAGATGTGGACGCCGAAGATGATGTGCTTCATCGAGATCCCCTCCTGTGGTAGCTCGCCCCTTGTGAACCGTCCCGTTGCGACTCGTCGGCGCCCCTGAGAGCACCGCTCTACAGTGTATCTCGCCTGGCCACCCGCCGGGACCCCCCCGAAGGGGCAGGCAGGTTGACTTGCCGTTCCCGCTGGGTTAGATTGTGAAACGTATAACAACGTTGTTACTAACGTAACGTTGGGGAAGCAGTGGCAACGTCCGCAAAACCAGTGGTGTCGCGGAAGACGGTCCAGCGGCTCAGCCGCTATCGTCGTTTGCTCTCCGATCTGCAAAAGACCGGCACCACCAGCGTCTATTCGCATGAGCTCGCCCACTTGGCCGGCGTCAGCGCCGCCCAGGTCCGCCGCGACTTCATGGTCATCGGCTACTCGGGCAGCCCCAACCGCGGCTACCAGCTGGACACCTGCCTGGCCAGCATCGAGAGCCTGCTCGACGGCACTACACGGCAGGACGTCGCCCTGGTGGGGCTCGGCCGGCTGGGTCGTTCGGTGCTCGGGCACTTCGCCGGGCGGCGCCCCCTGCTGCGCATCGCCGCGGGGTTCGACACCAACCGGAACCTCATCGGGACCACCATCGAGGGCTGTCCGGTGCATGCGATGGCGGACCTCGAGCAGGTGGTGAAACAGAAGGGCATCCGGGTGGCGATCCTGGCGGTGCCGCAGGACTTCGCGCAGCCGGCGGCCGAATCGCTCGTCCGCGCCGGGGTGCGGAGCCTCGTGGACTTCACCGCCGTGCCGCTCCGCCTTCCCGAAGACGTCTTCGTGCGGCACATGGACATCACCTCGGCACTGGAGACGGCGGCCTTCTTCGCCCGTCAGGAAGGCGACCAGCCGGTGGACGACACCGACACCGATCCCTACACCGACAACGGGGCCGAGAGCGGCGGCGACGTGGAGATGCGCCCCATCATCCACAGCATCGATTCGCTGCTGGCCGCCGCCGACGTGCGGCTGGACGACCTGGCCCGCCGGATAGGCGCCGCAGTGCTCACGCCCGGCCCAGCCGACGCCCGGATCACCAGGATCTACGCCGGCGACCGGGTGAGCGACCTGCTGAACGAAGCCTCTAGCACCACCCTTCTGGTCACCAACCTGGCCAACCTACAGATGCTCCGGGTGGCGGAACTCATGGAAGTGCCTGGAGTCTGCTTCGTGGACGGCGTGACCCCCGACAAGGACGTCGTGGAACTCGCCTCCCGCAACCACACTATGCTGCTGGTCTCCCCCGCCGGGGTCTTCGAGACCTGCGGCCTCATCTATCAACTGCTGGCTGGAACGGCCGCGCAGGCCTAGCGATGGAATTCGTCTCCTACGACATCAAGAGCAACGACTTCCGCCGGGCGGGAGCGGCATCGCGCGCCATCAAGGAGCACCTGAAGCGCATCGGGGCCGAGGCCGACGCCATCCGCCGAACGATGATCGCCGCCTACGAAGCGGAGATGAACGTGGTGATCCACTCGGTGGGCGGCCGCCTGGAGGCGTCGCTCTCGGACACCCGCATCGACGTGAACGTGGTGGACGAAGGGCCGGGCATCCCCGACGTCGAGCAGGCGATGGTGGAAGGGTATTCCACCGCCAGTGCCGAGGCGCGCGCCTTGGGCTTCGGGGCGGGCATGGGTCTGCCGAACATCAAGCGCAGCAGCGACCGCCTGCGTGTCACCTCGCGGATGGGCGAGGGGACCAGAGTGAGCTTTTCGGTGTTCCTGCGCCCACAGATCACCTGCGCGGCCCCCGCCACCTCGCTCTACGCTTCCGCGGACCGCTGTCGTGACTGCCGCGCCTGCCTCACTGCCTGCCCCACCCAGGCGCTACGCGTCCGCGACGGCCGGCCGATGGTGCTGGAGCACCTCTGCATCGACTGCGCCCAATGCATCGCCGCCTGCACCTCGGGCGCGCTGACCGTACGAGACGTTCTGACTTCGGCGGACGACGTCGCCGACCGTGCCGCCGCTTCGCTGGTCGTGCCCCCTGCGCTAGTCGCCGGCCTCGGGCCGGACTACTCTCCGGCGCGGGTCCTGAGGGCCCTTGGCCACCTGGGCTTCGCGGACGCCGCGACCGTGGAGCCGTTCGAGGATGCCCTGCGCACGGCGGCGCTTGCCGGCCGGCCGGCGTGCGGACCTCTGATCCTGCCGATGTGCCCGGCTATCGTCAACCTGGTGGAGCTCAAGTTCCCCTCTCTGGTGGGTTCGCTGGCACCCTTCGAATCGCCCTGGGAAGCCATGGAAGCCTCCGCTAAGCGGCCACTGGTCTGCGTGGTGTCGTGCCCCGGACAGCGCTCGGCACTGGCCGAGGAGGCTGCGGTGCCTCGGGGGCCGGATTGCGAAACGGCGGCGCCGGAGTGCTTCCTGCCCGAGACTCTCCGGGCGCCGGTCATGAAGGAGCTGACCGGAGGGGAGGCGCGGGACCAGGGTGCTGAGGCTCTCCCGGCGTCCGCATCTGCCGCCTCTGCCGGTTCCGAGCCAAGCACGCCGTACGACAGCAGCGTCCTGGTGGTCAGCGGCATCGGCCACGTGATGGCGGTGTTCGACGAGATCGAGAACGGGCTGCTGGAAGACGTGACCGCCGTTGAGGCCTATGCCTGTGAGGGCGGATGCTTCGGCTCCCCGCTCCTGTTTGAGGATCACCATGTGGCCCGGCGCCGCTGGTCGCGTGGAAGAACGGCGGCGGAGACAGCGGCCGCGGCGGCGCCGGCCGTCCCGCGCCGCCGGCCGTATGAAGCCAGGCCCGGGATCCGGCTGGACACGGATATGGGCAAGGCTATCCAGAAGCTCAGCCGGTTGCAGACCCTCACCCGGTCGCTGCCGGGTCGCGATTGCGGCGCTTGCGGCGCGCCGACGTGCGCGGCGCTGGCGGAAGACGTCGTCATGGAACGGGCGGCGCTGGAGCTCTGCCCGTATCTCGCCCTGGAAAAGGAGGACACGGAGTCATGAGACTGCAGGAATTGGCCGAGACTCTGGGGCTCGAGGAGCTCACTTCCGCCACGGACGCGGACGCGGACGAGGACGTCACCCAGGGCTACGCATCCGACCTGCTCAGCGATGTGCTGGCGCACGCCCCCGAGGGCGGCGTGCTCATCACTCTCCAGGTGCACCTCAACGTGATCGCCGTGGCCAGCCACGCGGGACTGCGCGCAGTCATCTTCTCCTGCGGCCGCATGCCGGACGACGACATACTGCAGCGGGCGGCGGCCGAGCGGCTCTCGCTGTACGGGTCGAAGGCCGACACCTTCGAGCTCGTCGGCCGCTTGTACGAGTTGGGGCTGAGGGGGTGCCCGGCCTAGGGCCAGGCGGAATGGCCGGCGTAAGGAAGCCATGATTGAACGGCGAGACCACAGCGATGTTACGGCACTACCGTGCGGACCTGCACATCCACACGGCTCTGTCGCCCTGCGGCGCGGACGAGATGACGCCCGGGGCTATAGTGGCCACCGCACTGGCCAGGGGGCTTGACATGATCGCGGTCTGCGACCACAACTCGGCGCGCAATGTGCGAGCCGTCCAGGAAGTGGGCGAGGCGGCGGGCCTGGTGGTGCTGGCCGGCATGGAAGTGAGCACAGTGGAGGAAGTCCACGTAGTGGGGCTCTTCCCCGACGCGGGCCATGCGGAGCGCGCCGCCGATCGGGTCCACGGCCTCCTTCCCGAGGCCGATGCCGACTACTACTCCTTCTTCGGGCAGCAGCCGGTACTTGCGGCCGACGGCTGCCAAGTGGGCTCCGAGACGGCCACCCTGGCCTGGGCCACGCCTCTGGACCTGAACGAAGCCGTCGCGCTCATCCATGAGGAATGCGGGCTGGCGGTGGCGGCGCACATCGACCGCAAGTCGTTCAGCGTCACGTCTCAGCTGGGCTTCATCCCTGCCGACGCGGGGTTCGACGCCTTGGAGATATCCAAATGGCTACCGTCCGATTCTCCCCGGCTGGCGGAGTTCGCGGCGCTGGGCCTACCCCTGGTGGGCTCTTCCGACGGCCATTTCCTGGAAGAGATAGGCGCAGGCCGCACCGACCTGGTGGCCGAAGCCGCCACGTTCGAGGAGCTGGCGCTGGCGTTCGCGCGCGAGGGTGGCCGAACCACCGCCCGAGTGGGCCAGGACCCCTCACCGGCCGGCGGCGGCTCAGAGGCGGGAGACGGCCATGCATGACCTCTCCCTCTACCTGCTGGAAGTGCTGGAGAACTCCACCCGCGCCGGCGCAAGCCGGGTGGACGTCGAGCTGACCGTCGACCGAGCCGCAGATCAGCTACGCCTGACCGTTGACGACGACGGCAGCGGTCTCACCGCCCCGCCGGAGCAGACGCTCGACCCCTTCTACACCACCAAGCCCGGCAAGAAGACCGGCCTGGGCTTGAGCCTCCTCAAAGCCGACGCGCAGGCAGCCGACGGCGACCTGACCATCGGGCCGTCACCGACGCTCGGCGGCGTGCGGGTGGATACATTCATGCGGCTGAGCAACGTGGACCGGCCGCCGATCGGCGACGTGGCCACTACCATCATCGTGACGACGGTGACCAACCCGGACGTCACGTTCACCGTGAGTCTGCGGGGAGACGCGTTCGCGCCTCCCCTGGACCATGCTCCTCCCTTGGAGGCCGCGCCGCGGCTCCAACGACTGACGGAGGAGTTCGTGACCTGAAGAGGATCGAGGTATGGGGTTCAACGCCCTGAGCGGGGCCCAAATCGCTCAAAGGAACGGACGCGAAAAGACCGTCGGGGGGCGACGGAACGAGCGCCCAAGAGAGGAACAGGCGACGTTCAACGACGGTGGAGAAAGGGAGTCTGAAGCATGACGGACGACGTAGGGAAAACGGGTTGCCCAGGCTGTGAAGAGGCCTCCGAGGAGGAGTTGCTCGCTCGCCTGGACGAGGTGATCGAAAAGTACAAGGAGAAACCGGGAGCCCTGATCCCGGTGCTGCAAATGGCTCAGGGTATCTTCGGCTATCTTCCGGAAGTGGCACTCAAGCGCATCGCCAGGGGCCTCAACAAGTCCTATAGCGAAGTAGCCGGTGTGGTCGGGTTCTATTCGTTCTTCTCGACGGTGCCGCGCGGGCGCAACCTCATCCGCGTCTGTCTGGGCACCGCCTGCTATGTGCGCGGCGGCATGCAGGTGCTGGAAGCCATCAAGAAGGAACTGGGCATCGACGTTGGCGAGACCACCGAGGACCGCGAATTCTCGCTGGAAGTGGCCCGTTGTTTCGGCGCATGCGGCCTGGCGCCGGTGATAACCATCAACGACAAAGTTCATCACCGGGTCAAACCGGCTCGGATCGGTGACGTACTGGCTCAATACGCGCCGGAGGCGGTCGGCGCTGGGGGAAGGAGCGAGTGATGGCGGACAAGATCAAGAGCCCGGCCGATCTTCTGGCCATGGCCGGCAAGGCCAAGGAAGACCTCGAACTGCGAGGCGGCCCGAAAGAGATCAAGGTGACGGTCCACATGGGCACGTGCGGCATCGCGGCCGGCGCTCGGGATGTGGTGGTCTCCTTCCTGTCCGAGATCGGCGATGCCAAGCTCGACAACGTGACCATCCATCAGTCCGGCTGCGCCGGCCTGTGTGAGATGGAACCGATGGCTACGGTGAGCTTCGCCGACGGGTCGGTGTACCGCTACGGCCACCTCGAGGGCCGGGACAAGGTGCACAAGATCGTCAAAGAGCACCTGGTCGAAGGCGAACCGGTTGCCGAGTACCTCATCCAGGCCTTCTAGAACCGTCCACCGGATAACAAGGAAGCAGATATGGCTCAGATCAGCAACCAAGTGCTCGTGTGCACCGGGGGTGGATGCATCGCCTCGGGCGCACTCGAGGTGAGCGCCGCGTTCAGCAAAGAGCTCGAAGATATGGGCATCGCCGCGAACACTCAGGTCATCGAGACCGGATGCCTCGGCCCGTGCGCCGTGGGCCCGGTCGTGCTCATCTACCCTGACGGCGTCTTCTACCAGAACGTCAACATCGAGGACGTCCACGAGATCTGCGAGGAGCACCTCCTCAAGGGCCGGGTCGTCACCCGCCTGGTGAGCCACGCTCCGGGCACCGACCGCTCCGTCGCCGAGATGGAGGATGTGGAGTTCTTCAACCGCCAGGTGAAGATAGTCCTGCGCAACTCCGGTGTGATCGATCCCCTCAAGATCGAGGAGTATGTCGCCCGCGAGGGCTACCAGGCCCTGGCCAAAGTGCTCACTCAGATGAAGCCTGAGGAAGTGGTGAGCGAGGTGCTCCGCTCCGGCCTGCGCGGCCGCGGCGGCGCCGGGTTCCCCACCGGCCTCAAGTGGAAGTTCGCCCGGCAGACCGAGTCGGACGTCAAGTACATCCTGTGCAACGCCGACGAGGGCGACCCCGGCGCGTTCATGGACCGGTCGGTGCTGGAAGGCGACCCGCACAGCCTTATCGAAGGCATGGCCATCGGCGCCTACGCCATCGGGGCGAAGCAGGGCTTCGTCTACCTGCGGGCCGAGTACCCACTGGCCGTCGAGCGTCTTCAGTACGCGATCGACCAGGCCCGCGAGTTGGGCCTCATAGGTAAGGACATCATGGGCACGGGGTTCGAGTTCGACCTCGAGATCCGGATGGGTTCCGGAGCCTTCGTCTGCGGCGAGGAAACCGCGCTCATGCGCTCCATCGAGGGTGGCCGAGGCGAACCCCGGCCGCGTCCTCCGTTCCCGGCCGTTAAAGGCCTGTGGGACAAGCCGAGCGTGCTCAACAATGTGGAGACGTTCGCGAACATCGCTCCGATCATCCTCAAAGGCGCCGAGTGGTACGCCAGCACCGGCACTGAGAAGAGCAAGGGCACCAAGGTGTTCGCCTTGGGTGGCGCCATCCAGCATGCCGGCCTGGTGGAAGTTCCCATCGGCGTGCAGCTGGGCGAGATCGTGTATGAGATCGGCGGGGGCATCCCCGGAGGCAAGGAACTGAAGGCCGTACAGCTCGGCGGACCGTCTGGCGGCTGCATACCTAAGGGCAACCTCAACGTCCCTGTCGACTACGAGACCTTGCAGGAACTGGGCGCCATCATGGGCTCGGGGGGCTGCATCGTCATGGACGATGACAGCTGCATGGTCGACGTCGCGCGCTTCTTCCTGGACTTCATCCAGGACGAAAGCTGCGGCAAGTGCCCGCCCTGCCGGGTAGGCACCAAACGTATGCTCGAGATGGTCACCCGCATCTGCAACGGTGAGGGCAAAGAAGGCGACATCGAGGCCCTCGAAGACCTGGGCAACATCATCAAGGACACCGCCCTCTGCGGCCTGGGCCAGACAGCGGCCAACCCGGTGCTGTCTACCATCCGCCACTTCCGCCACGAATATGAGGCCCACATCAGAGACCACTACTGCGAAGCAGGCGTGTGCTCCTCCATGTTCGCGGCCAAGTGCAGCAACGCCTGCCCGGCGTCGGTGAACGTGCCCGGGTTCGTCGGCCTCATCGGCGAGAAGCGCTTCGACGAGGCCCTCAAGCTCCACCGGGAACGCAACCCTCTGGCCAGCATCTGCGGCCGGGTCTGCTTCCATCCTTGCGAGAGCAAGTGCATGCGCGGCGGCCTCGATGAAGCCGTCGCCATCCGGAGCCTCAAGCGGTTCATGACCGAGCAGGAGACCGAGGTCCAGCTGCCCGCCGTTCAGGAGAACGCGGAGAACGCGGCCAAGAAGGTCGCGGTCGTCGGTTCTGGCCCCGCCGGCCTCTCCTGCGCGTACTTCCTGGCCCGCCTCGGCTACAAGCCCACCATCTTCGAGAAAGAGCCGAGCTCGGGCGGCATGCTTGTGCAGGCCATCCCGGCGTATCGCCTCCCGCGCGAAGAGCTGGGCCGCGAGATCAGCATGATCCAGAGCATGGGAGTGACCATCAAGAACGGCCTGGCTCTGGGGAAGGACTTCACCCTCAAGAGCCTCAGGGACGAAGGCTACGAAGCCGTGTTCCTCGGCGTGGGCGCCCCGGCCGGTGTAGGCATGGGCATCCCCGGTGAGGACGGCACGGGCGTCACTGAAGGGTTGACCTTCCTGCGCGATTACAACGTGCACGGCACGGCTGAGGTGGGCACCGAAGTGGCGGTCGTGGGCGGCGGCAACTCCGCCATCGACGCCGCGCGGACCGCCCTGCGCTTGGGCGCCACGCACGTCAACATCCTCTACCGCCGCCAGCGCGAGCAGATGCCCGCCTGGGCGGAAGAGATCCTGGCCGCGGACGAGGAAGGCATCACGGTGCTGCCGCTTACCGCCCCCAAGGAGATCCTTCGCGACAAGGACGGCAACGTCATCGGCGTTCTCTGTCAGCGCATGGCCCTGGGCGACTACGACAAGAGCGGCCGCCGGGCTCCCGTGTCCGGACGCAACCCCGACTTCACCGTGGAGTGCGACCAGGTGATCGCGGCCATCGGCCAGTCCGTCGACGCGAAGGCCCTCGTCGGCGACCTGCCGGTGGAGCTGAACCGCAGCTGGTTCAAGGTGGAGCGTAACACCGGCGCGACGAGCGTCGACTGGCTGTTCGCCGGCGGTGATGCCACCACCGGTCCCGCGTCGGTCGTAGAAGCCGTGGGTGCCGGCGAGCGGGCTGCAGTGGCCATCGACCAGTACATCACCGGTGCGAACCATGCGTTCTGGCGCAAGGATATCGCCGTCGACGTCTATTTCGATCCTGACGCCGACCCGGTGGCCACGCCGCGGGCCGCGGTGGTCTGCCTCGACCCCGAGGCGCGCGCCTGCACCTTCGACGAGGTGGAGCTGTCCTGGAACCTCGATACCGCCTGCGCCGAAGCGAAGCGCTGCCTACGCTGCGACTACGGCAAGATCCCCGTGGCGGCCGCTGAAACAGAAGAGGTGAAGTAATGCCAATCCTGACCGTTGACGACATCAAGGTCGAGGTGCCTGAGGGCACTTCCCTGCTTGACGCCTGCCGGCAGGCCGGCGCGCACATCCCCACACTCTGCTATCTCGAGGGCGTGCAGGCCATCGGCGCCTGCAGGCTGTGCCTGGTGGAAGTGGAGGGCGCCAAGACCCTCGTGGCTTCGTGTGTCCAGCCGGCTACCGATGGCATGGTGGTCCACACCGCGTCTGCCCGAGCCCGGCGCGGGCGCCGGGCCGTTCTCGAGCTGCTCCTGTCTGAGCACGCCGGCGACTGCCAGACCTGTGTCCGGACCGCCGACTGCGAGCTGCGCGGCTTGGCCGAGCAACTGAACATCGACGAGATCACCTATCAGGGTGAGAAGACCCGCCAGCGGATAGACCGCTCCACGCCGGCGCTCGTGCGCGACACAGGCAAGTGCGTCTCCTGCAGACGGTGCGTCACCGTCTGCAACCAAATCCAAGGCGTCGGCGCCCTGTTCCCTCAGAGCCGCGGCTTCGACACGCTGATCGGCCCGGCCTTCGCAATGGACTTGGCCGACGTGACCTGCGTCCAATGCGGTCAATGCGCGGCGGTCTGCCCGGTAGGAGCCATCACCGAGAGGAGCGCGACTGAGGAGGTCTGGGCGGCACTCGACGATCCCAAGAAGCATGTGATCGTCCAGACCGCGCCGGCCATCCGTGCGGCCCTGGGCGAAGAGTTCGACTACGAGCCAGGGACCTTGGTCACCGGCAAGATGGTCTCCGCTCTGCGCCGTCTTGGCTTCGATGCGGTGTTCGACACCAACTTCACGGCCGACCTCACCATCATGGAGGAAGGCACCGAGCTCCTCACCCGGCTCAAGGAAGCCCTGGTAGAGGGCAAGGATGTGGCGCTCCCCATGTTCACCAGCTGCTCGCCGGGCTGGATCAACTACATGGAGCACTACAACCCGGACATGCTCGACAACCTCTCGACCTGCAAGTCACCCCAGCAGATGTTCGGCGCCTTAGCCAAGACCTACTACCCGAAGAAACTGGGGCTGGATCCCAAGAACGTGGTGGTGGTCTCCGTCATGCCGTGCACTGCCAAGAAGTTCGAGTGCGCCCGTCCGGAGATGGGGCGAGACGGCGTGCAGGACGTGGACTACGTGCTGACCACCCGCGAACTGGCCCGCATGATCAAGCAGGCCGGCATCGACTTCCGTAGCCTGCCCGAGCAGAAGATGGACAAGCCACTGGGTATCTCCACCGGCGCGGCTGACATCTTCGCGGCGACCGGTGGGGTGATGGAAGCGGCCTTGCGCACGGTCTACGAGATCGTCACCGGCAAGCCCTTCCCGTTCGCGAACCTGCACGTGACCCCCATCATCGGTCTGGAAGGCATCAAGGAGGCCTCGGTGACCATCGACGAGACCGTGCCGGAATGGTCGTTCCTCAAAGGCGCGACTCTCAAGGTGGCAGTGGCCCACGGCCTGGCTAACGCGCAGAAGGTCATCGACCGCATCCGCAGCGGTGAGGCGTCCTACCACTTCGTGGAAGTGATGACCTGCCCGGGCGGCTGCATCGGTGGCGGAGGTCAGCCTCGCCTGACCTCCGACGCAGTACGGCAGGCCCGTATTCGTGCCATCTACATGGAGGACGAGGGCCGCGAGCTGCGAAAATCCCACGAGAACCCCGAGATCTTGGCGCTGTACGACGAGTACTTAGGCGAGCCTCTGGGGCACAAGTCCCACGAGTTGCTCCACACCAAGTACGCGGAGAAGGACAGGGTATAGTTGACGGTAGTGAAGTAACGGTCACCGCGAGGTGACGAGGACGGGTGAGGCTGCCGCCGCAAGCGGCGGCAGCCTCACCAGCCTCACACCCGGCCGCCACCGAAGGAGCACGCGCACGGCAGACCAGGCTCTCATATTGATCGTCGATGACGACTACGACTTTCTCGAGATCAACCGCATGATCCTCGAGCGGGCAGGGTATCGCGTGGTCACGGCCGCCGAGCCACAGGCCGCTCTGAAGAAGATGGCGCACTGCAAGCCGGACCTCATCATCAGCGACCTGATGATGACCTCGATCGACTCGGGCTTCTCCTTCGCCCGAACCATCAAAGAAGACCCGAATTATGCGGACATCCCGGTTATTCTCTCCACCTCCGTCTCCAGCGCCATGGGCCTGGATTTCCGGCCCCGGACCACCGCGGAGACCGCAGCGATGAACGTGGACGCCTATTTCGACAAGCCGCTCGTGCCGGCCAAGCTGCTCGCGAAGATCGAGGAGTTGCTGGCGGGCAGGAGTGGTCGGGCCGCTTGCGCGCCCGACGGCGACGCCACGCCGGCGGGCGGTGACTGATGCCCACCTGGGACAACCCGCTCATCACCATCATCGGCGAAAAGTGCCGGATGTGCTACGCATGCGTACGGGAATGCCCGGCCAAGGCCATCCAGGTGGTGGACGGGCAGGCCCGAGTCATCCAGCCTCGCTGCATCGGCTGCGGCAACTGCCTGCGGGTCTGCAGCCAGAACGCCAAGCAAGTGCGCGACGATACCGGCCGGGCCTTCGGCCTCCTTGAGTCGAAAGAACGAGTGGTCGCGATGGTTGCGCCCAGCTTCCCGGCCGAGTTCCCCGACACCCCCACCGGCAAGCTGGTTGCCATGATCCGGGCCCTCGGTTTCGACTCGGTCCACGAGCTCACCCTTGGAGCCGATCTGGTGGCCTACGCCTACCGCAAGCTGATCGAGGAGAACCCCGAGGGGCGGTACATCACGACACCGTGTCCGGCGGCGGTCTCCTACGTGCGAAAGTACCATCCGCGGCTGATGCCGTACCTCGCTCCCATCGTCTCTCCGATGGTGGCGATGGCCCGGATACTTCGCCATGATCTGGGACAGGACATCAAGGTCGTCTTCATGGGCCCCTGCGTGGCCAAGAAGCGGGCCTCCATCGATACTACCCACGGCGAGGTGGACGCCGTACTCACCTTTGCCGAACTGCGCGACATGTTCCACAGACGCGGCATCAAAGCCGAGGCATTCAAGGACGAGGGCCACTTCGACCCGCCGTGCGGCGGCATCGGGGCGGTCTTCCCGATCTCCGGCGGCCTGCTGCAAACGGCCGGCCTCACTGAGGACCTGCTCACCGGTGAGCTGGTCATAGCCGAGGGCCGGGGCGAGTTCATAAACGCCATCGCCGAGTTCGACGTGGCCCACGCCGATACCCGCCTGCTAGACGTCCTCTCCTGCGCCGGCTGTTTCGCGGGGCCTGGCATGACCAGCGACGAGACTATGCTCCAGCGGCGTAGCCGGGTGAGTTCCTATGCGCGAAGTCGCCTGGCCGCGCTTTCCGACGAGGAACGGGGCCAAGTACAGGACGCCGTCGAGAAGTACAAGGACCTCGACCTCACCCGGGAGTACGTAGCAGACGCCCAGACCTTGGGCGACAACGCGACACCCGAGGAGATCGACGAGGTCCTCCACCGGATGGGCAAGTTCAAGGTGGAGGACCTGCTCAATTGCGGGGCCTGCGGCTACGACACCTGCATGGACCATGCCCACGCCGTCTATGCCGGCCTGGCCGACTCCGACATGTGCCTGCCCCACGCCATCGAGCAACTCCAATCCGCGTACAAGGAGCTCGAGGAGTCGCACAAGTCCCTGGAAGAGGCCAAGGAAGCCCTAGAGCGCTCCGGCAAGCTGGCCAGCATGGGACAGTTGGCGGCGGGCATCGCTCACGAGGTCAACAACCCGCTCGGAACGCTGCTCCTCCACGCCAACCTCCTTCTGGAGGAATGTGAGGACCAGTCTGAGCTGAAGACCGACCTGGAGACCATCGTCGACCAGGCCAACCGCTGCAAGCGCATCATCTCCGGGCTGCTCAACTTCGCCCGCCAAAACCGGGTGGTCCGCCAGCCCACCGACGTCTCCGAGTTGGTGGACAAGGTCATCCGCACGGCGCCGACGGCGGAGAACATTGTGGTAAACGTACAAGACTACCTTGCCGATCGGGTCGCTGAGATCGACGCCGACCAGATCGTCCAAGTGCTCACCAACCTCTTCACCAACGCCCAGCAGGCCATGCCGAACGGGGGGACGATCACCCTCTCTCTCACCGACGACCACGACACCGTCACCATCCAGGTGTCGGACACCGGGACGGGTATCCCCAAGGAATACATGGCCCGCCTCTTCGACCCGTTCTTCACCACCAAGCAGGTGGGGATGGGCACCGGCCTCGGCTTGGCGGTGACGCACGGCATCGTAAAGATGCACCGCGGCCAGATAACGGTGGAGTCGAACAACGACCCCTCCGCGGGCCCGACCGGCACGACGTTCACCATCGAGTTGCCGCGGCGCGAGATAGGAGTCCCAGCCCCGGCCGGGATGATCGGAGCTTCCGCGTGACCGCCGAGCAGATCCTGAAGGTCGCCATGGTGGACGACGAGGAACCTCTCTGCTTAGCGGTCCTCCGTATCCTCAACAAATACAAGACGCACGTCGCCGACGTCGACCTGGATGTAGTCTTCGTCAGCACCCACTACGGGAGCGGCGAGCAGTTCTTCGAAGAGCTCGAAAAGGGAGCCACCTTCGACCTGCTGTTGGTTGACCTCAAGCTCCCGGGCATGAGCGGGCTCGAGATCCTCGAGAAGCTCAAGGCCCAGGGCCGGGGCGTCCTCGCCATCATGATCACCGCCTACGCCACCTTCGAGACGGCCGTGCAGGCCACCAAGCTCGGTGCATACGACTTCCTGCCCAAGCCCTTCTCCCCGGAGGAGCTGCGCTACGCCGTCCGCAAGGCCACCGACCAGCTGATCATCAGCCGGGAGGCGCGCAGGCTGGCCGAAGAGCAGCGGCAGGTGCGGTTCAACTTCATCTCCGTGCTCTCACACGAGATGAAGGCCCCTATCAACGCCATCGAGGGGTATCTCAAGATCCTGCAGGCCGACGAGCCGCCGGAACGCCTCCCCATGATCGAGCGGAGCCTTGTGCGCTTGGACGGCATGCGCAAGCTGATCTTCGACCTGCTCGATCTCACCCGCATCGAATCGGGGCAAAAGCAGCGGCAGCCGGTGCAGGCCGACGTGCGCGCCGCGGCCAAGAGCGCCATCGATATGTTCTCGGCTGAAGCTACCGACCGGAGCATCACCATCACCCTGCGGGCACCCGACCCGGTGGAGATGGTGGCCGACCCGGGCGAGCTGGAGATCATCTTCAACAACCTGGTGTCCAACGCCGTGAAGTACAACAAGGACGGCGGGAGCGTGACGGTGGTGCTGGAGCGCAAAGCCGCCGACGGCGCCAAACCCGGCCCGGTGAAGATCCAGGTGGCCGACACGGGCATCGGACTGTCCCCCGAGGAGAGCGCCAAGCTCTTCCAAGAGTTCGTGCGCATCAAGAACGAGGAGACCTACAAGATCCTGGGCTCCGGCCTGGGACTCTCCACCGTCCGCAAGCTCGCCCAGCTTTACGGCGGCCAAGCCACCGTCAAGAGCGAGAAGGGCAAGGGCAGCATCTTCACCGTGACGCTGCAGGACGCCGAGCCGACGGCCGTGCCGGCGCCGACGGCCGCCACCGCGTAAACCAGCGCTTGCTCCCTAAGATATAATCCACACCATTCGGCGGCTCGCAGCCGCCGCTGGTCCGGGGGGGCCGGATCTTCCATCGTTGTCTAGGGAGTGAGGGAGAACTGTGGCCAAGATCTTGATCGTGGACGACGACCCGGACATGGTGGAAGCCGGGCGCTACGTGCTCGAGAAGCAGGGGCACGCCGTCACCAGCGCGTCGAACGTCGAGGCCGGTCTGAAGGCCCTGAGCGAAGGGACGCCCGATCTGCTGATCCTCGACGTGATGATGGAAGAGGCCGACGACGGCCTGGTGTTCGCGCGCAAGGTGCGCCGCCAGGGCCTGACTCTCCCCATCCTCATGCTCACCAGTGTCAACCGGGCGATGGGACTCAGCATCGGCAAGGACGACGAGATGGTCCCGGTAGACGAGTTCGTCGAGAAGCCGGTGGACCCGTCGGTGCTCATCGCCAAGGTCGACGGTCTGCTCGCGGCGAAAGGGGCGTGACGCCGGTGGTCGACTACGACAAACTGCGCGATGACGTGATCGAGGTCGCGGCGCTCACCAACTACAACCGCGCCTCCCTCATCCCCGTCCTTCGCACGGTCAAGGAGAAATACCGGGGCATCGACAGCGAAGCGATGCAGATCATCGCCGACGTGCTCGAGTGCCACCCGGTCGAGGTCAACGCGGTCGCGACCTTCTACGCCTTCCTCGACCCCAAGACCGAGGGGCGCTTCATCTTCCGTCTGTGCCGTACATACTCCTGTGAACTGGCCGGCAAGGAAGAGATCGCCCGGCAACTGGCCCGGGATCTGGGCATCGACTTCGGCGAGACCTCTGCCGATGGCACCTTCAGCCTCGAATGGGCCAACTGCATGGGCATGTGCGACCAGGGACCGGCCATGC
>Ga0182021_10002080_pt1 | contig 23367 bp, 18 predicted proteins | sample 612E3MmetaG_FD_120493 | JGI IMG/M metagenome (GOLD analysis project Ga0182021, IMG submission 120493) | Permafrost microbial communities from Stordalen Mire, Sweden - 612E3M metaG (Illumina Assembly) | ecosystem: Environmental > Terrestrial > Soil > Wetlands > Permafrost | place: Sweden... | reverse complement strand
GCGAGGTCGGCCGGCAGACGGGCCAGGATCTCCTCGGCGACCTCGTCGGGAAGGTCGGCCAGCATGTCGGCGGCGTCGTCGGGCTCGATGTGCTTGATCACGGCGGCGGCCCGTCGGCGCGGCATCTCGACGAGGGCCGCCGAGACGAGCTCGTCGTCCATCTCCTCGAGCGTGTCGGCGGCCAGCGGCGCGTTCAGCGCGGCCAGCACGGCGGCGCGCTGGTGCGGGCCGACCTGGCCGATGACGTCGGCGAGGTCGGCCGGATGGAGCTCGGCGATCTCGGTGAAGGCCTCGATGAAGTTGGCCCGCGAAAGACGCACTGAGATGAGATTGACGTCGTCCCAGGGCACGAAGTCGCCGGGACGGGCGCGCAGGCGCCGCGACAGGAACCCCAGGCCCATGCGCCGCATGACGGCGCCGCTCGAGGCATCGACGCCGTGTACCACGAGGCGGCCGTCGGCGACCTCGAGCAGCACGTCCTGGACGCGGATGAACTTGCGCCGTTCGACGTCGAGCACCTGATGATCGAGCACGGCGTCGACCAGGGCGACCTCTTCGCCCGACAGCGACGCCGCCTTGAGCTCGCGTGCCGGGGCGTTCAGGACCAGGCGCCGCCCGTCGACGTCGATCTCGCCGATCTGCGGCCACGCCGCGCGCAGCTGTTCGTCGGCGCGACCGACGATGAAGGCGGTGACCGAAGGCGGGTCGGAGGCCAGCGAGGCAAGGACGTCGAGCAACTCGCCCAGCTCGGCGCCGGCCGCATCGACGACGGTCATCGATTCGAGTTCGGAGAGCGCTAATCGGCCGGGGGCGGCATCCACGAAAGTGTGGTCATCCTTTCTTGTCGGCGTCGCGCAGCCGCCAAAGATACGGCGGCGCGGGGGTTCTGTCAAACTCTCCAGGACGAGTGCTGAAGGGTGGCGGACCGAACGGAGGAAGCACCGCATCCTCCCAGTTCAGCTTCAACGCAGGGCCAGGGGCGTGGCGCCCGAGAAGCGGGTTGACCGAGTCCGATATCTGTTTGGACCGTGCCCGACTCGCGAAGTGCCTTGTCTGCCGATGTCTGTTCTCTCGCCCCAGCGATCTTGCGAATCTCAACGAGCTCGGGGGGTTGGCGAACGATTCCGTAAGAGCGGCCCGGCCGTCCTGTTCGCGCCCGCTTGATCACGATGAGCCGTTCTCACTGAGCACTCCACTCCGATTGCGTGTTGGTGAACCCTCCGTAGAGGTGGACAGTGAGCTTCCAGGAGTGGCCGTTCTTGTTGCTGGCTGTGTAGCTGAAGTCGCCTACAGCGTCACCAAGAACCATCGGCCCACCGGTGAGGGCGTTCCTGAGATGCGGTGCGCCCTTCCATTTCCAGAATGCACCGCCGGGCAAAAGGGAGGCTCGGGTTGGATACGGCGTGCCCGGATACCCCTTGACGGCCTGCGCAAGCATGTCGAGGTCATTGTTGATTGCCACGTTCGCCTGCCAACCGCGCAGCTCACTGGCCAACTGCTTCGGGGAACCTGTCGCCCTCTCGAGGGTGAGGGCGAGAGCCGTCTTGTCAGTGAAGGGCGCACGGATCGAGTCGGCCCAGACAAGCCTTCGACCGCCGTCGATCAGATAAAGCCACCAGCGCTCCGACTCGCGGCGCGTAGTGACAAGCGAGCCATTCGGTTCGCGCTTCGTCTGCATGAAGTGAAAGACAAGGCGACCGTTCTCGAGTGGCACGGCCTGCGTGGCGACCATCATTGGCGGTGCTTCCAGCACGTAGCCCGCCCCGACGCGGTGGATGTAGAAGAGATGAGGTTGATACGCCGCCTTGGCCCCAGGCCAGCGCCAGTAGCCCAAGAGCCCCCGCCCCCGCGTTGACGAGACCGGCGTCGGCACGTCGCGCTGGTTGAGATCGCCGAGACCAAGTTGGCCGTAGTTGTTCTCGCCCATCGCCCACAGCGCGCCGTCTTTCGTGAGGGCTCGGGTGTCATAGGCGCCGCCCGATGCGCTTGCCCAGTCGTTGGCCCCGCCGACCTGAGTCGGGGCATCGACAGGGTTGTTGGTGTTGCCCAGGCCGAGCTGTCCGTCGACGTCGTTGCCCCAGCCCCACAGCGTGCCGTTCGTCTTGATGGCCAAGGTATGGGCAAAGCCGCAGTAGACGGCTGCCCAGTCATCGTCGTGACCGATCTGGTGCGGACGGAGATGGGGCGAGGTGTCGGAACCGCCAAGGGCAAGCGGGTCCGAGATGTTGTCGCCCCAGCCCCAGATGGTGTCGTCACTCTTCAGGGCAAGCGTGCGATCACCGCCGCACGAGACCGCGACCCAATCGTGAGCGTTGCCGACATGGGTTGGACTGTGCCGGTCCGTGGTGTCACCGAGGCCGAGCTGTCCGTAGTCGTTGCGACCCCACGCCCAGAGGGTGCCGTCCTTCTGAATGGCCAAGGCATGGGCGTCACCGCAAGAGACCGAGACCCAGTCGTGCAAGGTGCCGACCTCAGTCGGCCTGTTCCTGCCGTTGGTGTCGCCCAAGCCGAGCATGCCGGAGTCGTTCCAGCCCCAGGCCCAGAGGCTGCCGTCGCGCTTGATCGCTACGGAGTACTGGTCGCCGCAGGACACGCTCGCCCAGTCGTGGGCCGTGCCTATGCGCGTCGGGTTGGACCTGTCTGTCGTGTCGCCGATCCCAAGCCCGCCAGTCATGTTCCAGCCCCAGGCCCAGAGGCTGCCGTCGCGCTTGATCGCAAGCGTGAGACCAAAGCCACAGGCGACGGTCGCCCAGTCGTGAGCGTGGCCGACTTGCGTCGGAGCGGCTCGACCCACCCGGTCGCCCAAGCCGAGCTGCCCGTAGTTGTTCGCACCCCAGGTCCACAGGGTGCCGTTCTTCTTGAGGGCACCTGTGAAGACGTCCCCACAAGAAACCGCAGCCCAATCGTACTCTGTCGGCGTAGCAAGCGGCGACGGGCTCGTCGCGGAGGAAGTCGCTGAGACCTGCTGAGTGCAACCGGCCGCAAGCAGAGCCGCCAGCAGCAGGGCAGCGGTAGCCACGCGAGAGTGAGCGCGCACCGAAAGCCCTCCCTTGATTGCTCACAACCCTTGGCAACACTACTCCAATCGGACGGGAGCAACACGTTGCCGTCGCAGCGCACTGAACATTGGTGCCGCGCTCTCGCATATCTACCTGCTTGCGGCAGCGGCGGAAGGCTCACGAAGACACCGCGTGTCACGCTTGGGCCGGTCTTCACGCCGCCTATCCCTACAACGGAGCGTTTGACCCCCTCAGACGCGTTCACATACGCTGCCTTTCGGGGAATCCAGTACCTTTCCGATCACGGGTCTTAGGAGGTCGCATGTCTGTGGGGTCTGACACCGTCACCCCGGTTTCGGCGCCGGGCGGGGGACTGCTCGAACGCTTCTTCAAGTTCAAGACCAACGGCACGACGCTGCGGCGTGACACGATGGCGGGCCTCACGACCTTCATGGTCATGTCGTACATCATCTTCGTGAACCCGTCGATCCTCAGCTTCGCGGGCATCCCGAGCCTGGCGCCCAAGGGGCTGCCGTTCGCCGCCGTGCTTACCTCGACCTGTCTCGTGGCCGCGGTCATGACGCTCGTCATGGGTCTCTACACCAACCGCGCCTACGCCCTGGCGCCGGGCCTGGGCATCAACGCCGTGGTCGCCTTCAGCCTGGTGGCCGCCGGCGGTCTCACCATGAAGGGCGCCATGGGCATCGTCGTGATGGAGGGCATCGTCATCACGATCCTCGTGCTGACCGGATTGCGCACCGCCATCTTCAAGGCCATCCCGCTGCCCCTCAAGAAGGCGATCGCCATCGGCATCGGCTTCTTCATCTTGTTCATCGGCCTGATCGACGGCGGCGTCGTGCTGATCGGCAGCGCCTCGAGCACTCCCCTGCTGCTCGGCAACCTGATCGGCGTGCCGGTCGCGGTCACCCTCTTCGGCCTGTTCGTCACGATCATCATGCTGGCCCGCCGCTGGAAGGCCGCCATCCTGCTGGGCATCCTCTTTTCGACGATCTTCGCCATCATCCTCAACTACGCCTACAACAAGAACCCGTTCGGCACGGAGACCGCGGTCATTCCCCACAAGATCTTCGCGGCGCCCGACTTCAGCATCGTCGGCCAGTTCAACTTCTCCTCGTTTTCCAAGCTCGGCATCGCCGCCACGATCCTCTGGGTCTTCAGCCTCATGCTGTCCGACTTCTTCGACACCATGGGCACGCTGATCGGGGTCGGCGGTCAGGCCGGCTACCTCGACAAGAACGGCGACCTGCCCGACGTCGTCAAGCCGCTGGTCGTCGACTCGATCGCCGCTATCGCCGGCGGCGTGGTGTCGTCGTCGTCGGCGACCACCTACATCGAGTCGGGCTCCGGCGTGGGTGTCGGCGGGCGCACCGGCTGGGTCGGGGTGATCATCGCCGTCCTTTTTGCCGTGGCCATGTTCTTCTCGCCGATCGCCGGCGTGGTGCCGGCCAACGCCACGGCCCCGGCGCTCATCATCGTGGGCTTCATGATGATGCGCACCCTGACCGAGGGCGAGGGCATGGCCGAGCACGAGGAGAGCGGCCAGCGCAAGCCCTTCTCGGGCATCGACTTCTCCGACATCTCGTTCGGCCTGCCGGCCGTCCTGATCATGACCATCATGCCGCTCACCTACAGCATCACGAACGGCATCGGCGCCGGCTTCATCGCCTACAGCGTGATCAGGATCGCCCAGGGCAAGGCGAAGACCGTGAGCTGGATGATGTATGCCGCCTCGCTCGGCTTCCTCATCTACTTCATGTTCCCATTCATCCGCCAGGTGTTCAAACTCGGCTAGACCGAGGGCCCGAAGCGCAGGGCGGGGGCGGCCGTACGGCCGCCCCCGCCCTGCACTCTTCTGGTCTTCGAGAGCCGCCCAGCGCGGCGATCGTCACCGCGGGCGGCCGCGCCGCCCGCGGCGGAGCGCCGCGGAGGCCGTGGTAAGCTGCCCGCACCATGACCGTCGTCTTCCTCCTGCTGGCCCTCGCCATCATCCTGGTCTCCGCCGAGCTGTTCACCAACGGCATCGAGTGGTTCGGGCGGCGCTTCGAGCTCGGCGAGGGGGCGGTGGGCAGCGTGCTCGCGGCCGTCGGCACGGCGCTGCCCGAGACCCTGATCCCGATCATCGCCATCCTCTTCACCCACGCCGCCGACTCAAAGGAGATCGGCGTGGGCGCGATCCTCGGGGCCCCCTTCATGCTCTCGAGCCTCACGATGGTGGTCACCGGGACGGCGGTGGTCGTGTTCTACCTGCGCCACCGGCGGCCCCTGGAGTTCAGTGTCAACGAGCCCGTGCTGCGCCGCGATCTTTCGTTCTTCGTGGTCGCCTACGCCTGCGCCATGATCGCCGGCGCGCTGCCGCTTCACCACGTCAAGTGGATCCTCTCGCCGTGCCTGCTGGCCGCCTACGGCGTGTATGTCTGGCGCACGGTGCGCGGCGGCGGCGTGCTCGAGGGCGAGACCAAGCCGCTCTACTTTCACCGCCACCCGGTCATGCCCCACCGGCGGCGCATCATCCTGCAGGTGGTCGTGGCGACTCTCGGCATCATCGTCGGAGCGCGCTTCTTCGTGGCCCAGGTGCAGCACGTCAGCGCCACGCTGGGCATCGACCCCCTGCTCGTCTCGCTGATCCTGAGCCCGCTGGCCACCGAGCTGCCCGAGAAGTTCAACTCGGTGATCTGGGTGCGGCAGGGCAAGGACACGCTGGCGCTGGGCAACATCACCGGGGCGATGGTGTTTCAGAGCACCTTCCCCGTGTCGATCGGGCTGCTCTTCACGACCTGGCAGCTCACCCGCACCGGACTGGTCAGCGGGGTCCTGGCGCTCGTCTCGGGCACCGTGTTCTACCTGCAGCTGCGCTTCCGGCACAAGCTGACCTGGTTCACGCTCTGCGGGGCGGGCTCGATGTACGCGCTCTACCTGATCTATGTGATCTTCGTGGCCAAAGCCTGAGCGCCGCCGCACCGCCGGCGGGAACGGCGGCACGGCGGCGCCGGGCGCCAGGAAGCGGCGGCACGGCGCCGCTGCCGCGTTACTGGGTGACCCAGATGGTGACGGTGCTGCCGGGCGCCGCGCTGTCGCCGGTCTTGGGCGACTGATCGTAGACGTAGCCCGAGCCGAGCGTGCTCGTGCCTTTCTTGACCACCACGACGAAGCCGTCGTTGGAGAGCAGCTGTTCGGCCGCGGTCTGCGTCATGGTCTCGACGTTGGGCACGGCGACCGGCGTGGGCGTGCCCGTCGGGGAGCTGGTCGAGCTCGGCGTCGGCGTCGGCGACGGCGTGCCCGTGCTGATCGCGATGGCCACCGAGGCGCCGCTGGCGACCAGCGTACCGGCCGAGGGGTTCTGGCCGGCCACCTGACCGACCGGCACGACGGAGCTCGTCTGCTGGGTGACCGTACCCACCTGCAGACCGTGCGCGTGCAGCGTGGCCGCCGCCTGGTTCTGGTCGAGCCCCGACAGGTCGGGAACGCTCACCTGCGGCAGGCCGCGACTGACCCGGTAGCTGACGGTGGCGCCGTGGTTCACCGTGGTCCCGGGCGCCGGGCTCTGCGCGAAGACCTTGCCCTTGGCGACCGTCGCCGAGGCGCCCGTGAGCTCCTTGCCGATCAGGTTGTTCCTGGTCAGCCAGCTCGCCACCGCCGCCGGCGTCCAGTTGCTGAAGTCGATCAGGGTGATCGTGGCGGCGCCGCGGCTCACCCAGATATCGACGGTGCCGCCCTTGACGAGCTTGTCGGCGGCGGTCGGCTGCTGCCGGGTGACGAGTCCGAGGCCGAACTGGTCGGAGTAGTCGTCGTGCACCTTGGCGGCAAAGCCGGCGCCCTGCAGCTGCGAGACGGCGGCGGCCTGGGCCTGGCCAACGACCGAAGGCACACTGAGCGTCGTGCTGCCGAAGAACGTGTGCCAGATCAGCGCGCCGGCGACGGCGGCGATCACCAGAAAGACGACGAGGGCGATCCACGGCCACGGCGAACGCTTGCGCCGCCGGCCGGCGGCGCCGGCCGCCCCCGCGGCGACACCCACGGCGCCCGCCGCGGCGGCCTTGGGCAGCACGCGGGTCGTGCCTTCGGAACCGGTCGCCGGCGACTGCACGAGCGTGCGATCGAGCGACGGGTCGTAGGCGGCGGCCAGCAGCGGGCCGCCGCTGCGCGCCGAGACCAGGTCGGCGGTGAACTCGGCGGCGTTGCGGTAGCGCTGGTCGGGGTCTTTGGCAAGCGCCTTGAGCACGATCTGGTTGAGCGAGTAGGGCAGTCCGGGCACGAGCTCGGCCGGCTCGGCCGGCTGTTCGTTTACGTGCTTGAGGGCCACGGTGACGGCGCTGTCGCCGCGGAAGGGCAGCGATCCGGTCAGCATCTCGTAAAAGACGACGCCCACCGAGTACAGATCGGTGCGCTCGTCGACGGGCTCGCCCTTGGCCTGTTCGGGAGCCAGATACTGGGCGGTGCCCAGAATGGAGCCGGCCTCGGTCATCTGCGAGTCGTCGGCCTTGGCGATGCCGAAGTCGGTGACCTTCACCGTGCCGGCCCGGTCGATCAGGATGTTCTGCGACTTGATGTCGCGGTGCACGATGTGCACGCCGTGGGCCACCTGGACCCCGGCGAGCAGCTCGAGGGCGATGCGCACCGCCTCACCCGGCGGGTAGCGACCCTCGCGGCGGATGTGGTCTTTGAGCGTCTCGCCCTCGACGTACTCCATGACGATGTAGTAGGTGCCGTCGACCGGACCCCAGTCGTAGATGTTGACGATGTTGGGATGGTTGATGCGGGCGGCGGCCTGGGCTTCGCGGCGGAAGCGCTCGACGAACGACTCGTCGCCGGCGTAGCGCTTGAGCAGCACCTTGACCGCGACCTGGCGGCCCAGCGTCGTGTCGTCGGCAAGATAGACGTCGGCCATGCCGCCGGCGCCGAGCCGGCGCAGCACGCGGTAGCGGCCGGCGATCACCTGTCCCTGTTCGAATCCGTCGGTCAAGAGCTCCTCGCCGTCACGTTACCACACTCCCTGCTCGAGTCCTGCCCGGCTCACGGCAGGCTGGGTTGCGCCAGAGCGGCCTTGATGACCTGGGCGGCCAGCGGCGCCGCCACGTCGCCGCCGGTGAACAGTGTGTTCTCGATAGTGACCGCCACGGCCACTTTGGGGTTGTTGGCCGGCGCGAAAGCGATGAACCAGGCGACGTTGCTGGCGCCGCGCTGCGCCGTGCCGGTCTTGCCGGCCACCTGGATGCCCGACAGGGCGGCGGCCGTGCCCGTGCCGGCATTGACGACCTGCTGCATCATGACGTTCAGCGTCTGCGCCGTGGCCGGCGTGGTGGCCGTCGTCCAAAGGCTCGGCGCCGCCCGCTGCAGCACGTTCCCGCGGCTGCTGGTGATGCGTTGCACCAGATACGGCTTCATGACCTGCCCGGCGTCGGCCACGCCGGCGGCGACCAGCGCCATCTGCAGCGGCGTGGCCAGCACGCTCTCCTGGCCGACCGCCGCCCAGGCCACGTCGAGCGGGTTCATCGCGGCGGTCGGCGACAGCAGCCTGGGCCCCAGGTAGCGGCCGCTCGGGTAGACCATGCCGCGCGGCAGCTCGAGCGGCGGCGTCTGGTAAAAGCCGTAGTGGCGCATCTGATCGATCAGGGCGGCCTGACCGATCAGCGTGCCTACCTTGGCGAAGGTCGTGTTGACGGAATCGGTCAGCGCCTTGGTGAAGTCGTGGGCGCCGAACACCTCGCCGTGATAGTTGGTGACCTTGCCGCCGTAGATGGAGTAGGTACCCGAGTCGTTGAACGGCGTGGTCGGCGTGACCTTGCCGAGGTTGAGGGCGGCGGTCGCGGTCACCACCTTGAACGACGAGCCCGGCGGGTAGAGCCCCTGGGTGCCGCGCGAAAGCAGCGGCGCGTCGGGGTTCTTGGCAAGCGCCGCGAAGCTCGCGTCGATGGTCGCCGGGTCGTAGCTCGGCGCCGAGGCGGCGGCGATAATCGCGCCGGTGGTCGGGTCGAGCGCCACGACGGCGCCGAGCTGGGCCCCCAGCGCGGTCTGCGCTACCTTCTGCACGGCCGGCACGATCGTGAGCTCAACGTTGGCGCCCGGGCTGTGCCGGCCCAGCAGGCGGTCGACCAGGCCCTGCGTGCCGCTGTCGGAGCCGCTCAGGTAACCGTTCAGCGACGACTCGATGCCGGTCTGCCCGTAGCGCGCGCTGTCGTAGCCCACGATCTGCGGGGCGACGGGCCCTTGCGGGTAGGTGCGATGGTAGAAGCCCGAACGGAGGGCGTCGCCGGCGATGGTCGAACCGTCGAAGCCCAGAATGAGTCCGCGTCTGACGCGCAGCTGCTGGGCGATGACGCGGTGGTTCTGGGGCGCGTTGCGCAGGCTCCCGGCATGCAGCACCTGGATCCAGGCGAGGTTGGCCATGAGGGCGATCATGAGGACCGCCCCGACCAGGAACACGCGGCTGATGGCGCGATCCATCCGCCCCTCCTACACGATCTCCGCGAGCCGCAGCCGCTCGGTGGTGCTGCCCGCTTCGACCACCAGGCTGTGGTGGGACACCATGAGCAGCAGCGCCGCGAGCACGAGGTTGGCGGTCAGCGAGCTGCCGCCGTAGCTCACGAACGGCAGCGTGATGCCCGTCAGCGGGATGAGCCGGGTGACGCCGCCGATGATGATGAACGTCTGCAGACCGAACACGGTCGCCAGGCCCGCCGCCAGCAGCTTGGAAAAACCGTCCGAGGCCTGCAGGGCGATGTGATAGCCGCGCCAGCTGAAGAGCAGGTAGAGCAGGATCAGGCCGATCCCGCCGGCCAGGCCGAGCTCGTTGGCGACGGCGCTGAAGATGAAGTCGGTCTGCAGGTCGGGTACGGTCGGGACGTGGTTGGAGTAGAGCAGGTAGCCGCGCCCGAAGCCGGCTCCGACGAGGCCACCGTCGGCCATCGCGAAGAGCGACTGCAGGAGCTGGTAGCCGCTGGTCGCAGCGGTCTTCCACGGGTCGATCCAGATGGCGAACCGCTCGTGGACGTGCGGCACGTACTGGTAGGCGCCGCCCGCGCCGACCGCAAACAGAAGGGCGCCCGCGACCACGTAGGCGATGCGCGCCGTCGCCATGTAGATCATGGCGATGAAGGTCGCCATGAACAGCAGCGACATGCCGAAGTCCTTCATGAAGACGAGCATGACCAGCGACAGCACCCACATCACAAGCAGCGGGCCGAAGTACTTGAGGGGCGGCACCGGCACACCGAGCAGGCGCGCCGTGGGCACCGAAAGCATCTCCTTGTTCTGGTTCAGGTAGCCGGCCAGAAAGATGACGATGGCGATCTTGGCGAACTCCGACGGCTGGATCGAGAAGCCGGCCACGCGGATCCACAGGCGGGAGCCGTTGACGCTGGTGCCGGCCACGACGGTCAGCGCCAGCAGGACCAGACCGACCGCGCCGATGAGGTAGCGGTAGGCGGCAAGACGCCCGACGTCGCGCACGACGAGCACGGTCGCCACGAAGAGCGCGACGCCGATCAGCAGCCACTCGCCCTGTTTCAGGGCCAGCGCCGGCGAGATGCGGTAGATCTCGGTGAGGCCGATGGCGCTGAGCAGCGCGGCGAGCGGCACCAGGTAGGGGTCGCCCTGGGGCAGATAACGCCGCTCGGTCAGGTGGATGACCAGAAACAGCACGAGAAAGATCACACCCGTGACGATCGAGTCGCGGCGCAAGTCGTGAAAGCGCGCCGCGTAGACCGACGCGTAGGCGATCGTCGCCGCCACGCCGACCACGGCCAGCAGCAGGAGCTCGGTGTTGCGCCGGCTCACGGCAGGCCCTGCGCCTGCCGGGCCAGCGCCAGCGCCGCCGCTTTGCGGTGCAGGTCGTGACGCTCGACCCGGGCGCGCAGGCCGGGCGCGACCACGGCGACGGGCGTCGTCGTCTCGAGATAGAGGCCGTACAGCCTGACCCCGCCGATCTGCCACGGCAGGCCGTGGTAGACGCTCACCATGCCGTCGCCGGCGCCGACGAAATAGACCCCATCGGCGACCGCCGCGCCGGCCACGAGACAGACAACGAGCAGCGCCACGAGCACGACGGCCAAGCGGAACCGGTGGCGGCGGCGCGATGGCGCGGCGGCGGGGCCGGCATCGAGCGGCGGCACGACGGGCGCGGCGGCGGGGCTGTCGGACGGCGCGTCGCCGAGCGCGGCGGCGGGGCTGTCGGACGACGCGTCGGCGGCGGCGTCGAGCGGCGCGTCGCCCAGCGTGTCGGCGGCGACGTCGAGCGATACGTCGCGGACTGACGCATCGCGCGCCGCGGCGTCGCGCGCCGCGGCGTCGCGCGCCGGCAGCGAGCCCGTCGTAGCCTCGGCGCCGGCGGCGGCCGGCGCCGTGATAGTCGTCACCTGGTCGGCCGGGTCGCCGTCGCCGGCGCCGGCCTCGTCGAAGCGCAGGACGATGACGGTGATGTTGTCGTGACCACCTTCGTTTTTGGCTTCGCGGACGAGCTGGCGGGCGGCCCGCAGGGGGTCGTCGACCGCCGCCAGGACGGCCGCGATCGTGGTTTCGGAGGCCATCGAGTAGAGACCGTCGCTGCACAGCACGACGGCGTCGCCGGCGCGCAGCTCGACCTCGCCGGCATCGATCTCGACCCGCGACTCGGTGCCCAGGGCACGGCTCAGGATGCTGCGCTGCGGGTGCGACAGGGCCGCCTGACGAGTCAGGTGACCCTCGCGTACCATCTCGCCGACCAGGGAGTGGTCGTCGGTGACCTGCTCGAGTGTCTCGTCGCGCCACAGATACAGGCGACTGTCGCCGACGTGCACGAACTCGAGCCGGTCGCCGTGGAGCAGCGTCGCGGTGAGGGTCGTGCCCATCCCCGAATGCGCCCGGTCACCGCGCGAACGCTGATGGACGCGGGCGTTGGCCGAAAGCGCGGCGTCGGGCAGCGTGTCGCCGGCCGCCAGTGCCTCGACCAGCGAGTCGAGCGCCAGCTGCGAGGCGACCTCGCCGGCCTGCGCCCCTCCCATGCCGTCGGCCACCGCGAACAGCGGCGGCGCGGCGACGAAGGCGTCCTCGTTGGTCGACCTGTGCAGGCCGATGTCGGTCTGCGCCGCATGTCGGGCGACCAGGGTCACGCGGCGCTCACTCCTCGTAACGGAAGATCGTCTCGCCTATGCGCAGTTCGCTGTCGAGCATGAGCTGCGCCTCGATCACCTCGCGTCCGTTCACGAAGGTGCCGTTGGTGCTGCCCAGATCCTCGACGAAGTGGAGCTGGCCGCGCGGCACGACCCGGGCGTGCGTCTGCGACACGAAGGGGTCGTTGAGGACCAGGTCGCTCGTCGGCGAGCGGCCGATCATGATCCAGCCCTCCAGCATGATCTCGACGCCGGCCGCAAGGACGGGGCTGGCCGCGACCACGAGCCGGGGATGTACGTGGGCCATGAGGTCGAGCGACTCGCCCGGCATGGTGCGCTCGGTGTGGCGCTTCTCGCGACGTTTGCGGCGCTCGGCGGGTGTCGCCTCGGGCACGTTCGACGGCGCCGGCGCGAAGGGCGCGGCCGTCACGGCGGCCGCCGGCGGTGCGACCACCGGCGCTGGGCGCGGCGCCGGCGCCGGCGCCGGACGCGCGCCAGCGCCCGAGACGTCGCGCACGGTACGGCGCACGACAAGGAACACAAAGAGGAACAGCAGAACCAGGAAGGCGATCTTCAGGGCGAAGAGGACGACGTCTAGCACGGCCGGTTCTCGAAGCGCAGGCCGGTGGTGCCGAGCTGTAACCGATCGCCGTCGGCGAGCGCGGCGCGTTTCACCTCCTGGCCGTTGAGCGTGATGCCGTTGGTCGAGTCGAGGTCGACCACAACGTACCCGTCGCCGTCGCGTCTCACCTCGGCGTGGCGGCGCGACACGTTCGGGTCGTTGATGACCACATCGCACTGACGGCTGCGGCCGAGCACGGCTACCGCCCCGTCGAGACGGTACACGCGCTCGCCGCGCACCAGCACGCCGCAGAGGCGCGGCGGCGGCGCGGGGGACGCGGCGGCGACCGGCGGCTGAAAGACGATCGTCTGCGAGAGACCCGCCGGCGGCTTGGCCACCAGCCCGGTGGGCGGCGGCGGCGCGGCGAAGCCCGGCTCGGGCGCGGCCTGGGAGCCCATGTGCGCGGCGATGCCGAACTCGCCAAGGGCGAGGTCGTCGTCGGAGTGCAGCGTGATCCGCGGCGTGGCGACGAGGGTCCAGCTCTCGCGGTTGGCGTAGGCGACGAGATAGCTGGCCAGGTCTTCGACGAGCGGGCCCTCGAATGAGCTGAGCTGCTCGTAGTCGCCCGGCGACAGATAGACCTCGTACTCGCTCGGCACATAGATGCGCGAGACGCTGACCGTCTTGTGGTCGCTCATCTCTTTGGCCAGCTTGTGAGCGAGCTCGACCGGCTGCACGCTCGACTTGAAGGCGCGGCCGAAGATGCCCTCGACCATCTTCTCCATGTGCTTCTCGATCGACTTGAGTACGTTCAAGCGACGGCTCCCGACGGGTGTCGACTGGCGTGACCTGCGACGAAGTAGATTACCACAGGTTCGTGCCCGGACGGCGCTGGCCGCCACGCCCGCGACACGCCCCGGCGCAGGGGCTCTCGAGGCCGGCACGACAGACCAAAGACCTCAGGGCTCGTCCCAGATGGGGTCGTCGTCGGGCGGCGCGGCCGGGCGCACGGCGGGCGCGGCCACGGCCAGCACCGCACCGCTGACGGCGGCCGCGACGACCACGTTCAGCAGCAGCTCGCGCGAGCCGGCCGGCAGACGCCACACCGAGACCGGCACGGCGCGGCCGAGCACGTAGAAACCCGAGAAAGCCAGAGACCACACCCACAGGCGCGCTTCGCGGCGCCCCAGGCGCAGGGCCACGGCCAGGGCCAGCGCCAGGCCGGCCCACAGCGTCGCCTGGAACAGGCAGGGCCAGCTCACCATGGCGCGGCCGGCGGCGAGAAGCAGCGTGAGCGGGTTGCCGGCCGTCGTCAGGCGCGCGGCCAGCCGGCCGGGCGCCTGATAGCCGGCGAAAGCCGAGCGCAGGGTCGCGGTCAGCGCCACGACGAGGTAGGTGACGACCGCCGTCCAGGCGGCGACCACGGGTGCGCGGCGGCGGCCCAAGGCCGCCGCCGCACACACCGCCAGCAGCGTGCCGTAGACCGGGATCAGCAGCAGCGCCAGGACCGGCCACACGGCGAAAAGCGGCCGGCGCCGGAAGATCAGAAACACGGCCACCGCGACCGGCAGGTAAGCGAGACCGGCCGAGGTCGAGACGTTGAACAGCGGAAAGGCGGCGACGCCCAGCGAGAAGGCCAGCCCGACTCGCGGCAGGGCGAGCCAGATGACCGCGACGGCCAGGGCGAGCGGCAGCGTCCAGCCCGGCGGATAGGCCGGCAGGCGGGCCAGCAGCGCGGCCAGGCCGGCACCGACGAGGGCCGCGCCGAGGCCGCGCGAGGCGACCGCCGCCAGGCGGCCCAGCGGCGCCAGAAGGCGCTGCGGGCGCAGCCGCCGGCCGCCGCCCAGGCGGCCGGACAGCGCCCGCAGGGCGTCGGCCGTGTCGGCCGCCGAGGGCCGTTCGCCGGCGCGCAGGCTGCAGGCGGCGGCCACCACGTCCGAGAGCTCGAGGGGCAGGTCGGGGCGCAGCTGCTCGAGGGGGGCCACGCGGCCGGCGAGGATGTTACCGACCGTCTCGCCGGCGGTGGCGCCGCGCACGGGGTTGCGGCCGGCGAGCAGCTCGTAGAGCAGCACGCCGGCGGAGTACACATCGGTGGGCGGCCCCACTCGCCGGCCGGCCGCCTGCTCGGGCGACATGTAGGCCACCGTGCCGAGCAGCTCGCCCTCGGCGGTCAGCGTGTCGGCGTCGGCCAGCCGGGCGATGCCGAAATCCATGACCTTGACGACCCCGCGCCCGTCGACCATGACGTTCTGCGGTTTGACGTCGCGGTGCACGACGCCCTTGGCGTGGGCGTAGGCGAGGGCGTCACAGAGCTGCGCCGCGGCGGCCACCGCCTCGTCGTCGCGCAACTCGCCGACGAGCTCGGCCAGCGACTGGCCGCGCACCAGCTCCCACACCAGAAAGCTGCGTCGGCCGTCGGAGAAGAAGTCGAACAGGGCGACGATGCCGGGGTGGTCGAGGGCCCTGGCCGCCTCAACTTCGCGCACCACGCGGCCGGCGACGGCGCCGCGCTCGTCGACCACCTTGAGGGCGACGCCGCGCCCGGATTCGAGGTCGACGGCCTCGTAGACGTCGGCCGAGCCGCCGGCGCCGATCTTGCCGACGATCTCGTAGCGGTCGCGCCAGTCGGTGTAGACGGGCGTGCGGTCATACGACGAGGCGGGCACGGGCTGATGAGCCTCCGGTTTGCGGTTCTCGACGGGCATTGCCGCTCCCTGAAGTCATCTATTCGCTGTGGTATAGTCTTGACCCTGTTCGGGGTCCTTGGGGGCGAGTGGTGAAATTGGCAGACACGCTAGGTTCAGGACCTAGTGCTCGCAAGAGCTTGCGGGTTCAAATCCCGCCTCGCCCACCAGCTCCACGCACGGAGGGTCGCTGATGTCGTTCTTCGACGATGACGCAGAGGTCACGCAGGTCACAGCGCCGACTCCCCGCCCCCGCCGCGGCAAGCGCAACCGTTCCCGGCTGCGCATCCAGCGGCTGATCATCGCCCTCGTCGCCCTGTTCGTCTTGGTCTTCGTGCTCGCCCTCGTCATCCGCTCGTGCCAGCAGAACGCCAGAGAGGCGACCTACCGCTCGTACTTCACCCAGGTCCAGCAGGTCCTGAGCGACTCCGCCAACAAGGTGGGCAAGCCGACCGCGGCGCTGCTGGCCGACCCCACGCGGTACGGCCGGACCCAGCTCCTGAGCACGCTCAACGGCCTCGTCGCCACCCAGAACGAGATCACCACGCGCACGCAGCGCATCAACCCGCCGGGCAAGCTCAAGAGCCTGCACACCATCCTGGTCCAGGGCGAGCAGGTGCGCCTGAGCGGCGTACAGCAGGTGCGCGCCGGGCTGCTGGCCGCCCTCACAGGCAAGAACCTCCACGCCACGGCCCGCAAGCTCGCCGCCCTTTCGGGCTACTTCACCGGCCCCGACGTCTATTACAACGAGCTCTACCGCACCCAGGCGCAGAAGATCATGACCGCCGACGGGGTCAACAACGTGGCCGTGCCGACGACGAGCTACTTCGCCTCGAGCAGCGTCTTCTCGCCGAGCTCCCTGAGCGCCGCGCTGACGAGCGTGTCGTCGTCGACCAAGCTCACCGGTCTGCACGGCGTGGCTCTCGCCGGCGTGGCCATCAAGAGCAACGGCAAGACCATCATGCTGTCGTCGAGCGGCGCCAACAACTTCCAGGCCTCGGTCGGGCTCCTCGTCTCGGTCACCGTCCAGAACCAGGGAAGCGGCACCGAGAACAACGTGCCGGTCACGATCACCTGGACCGGCCCCGGCAACAGCAGCACCCAGAGCTACCGCGCCGCGATCCCCGCGATCGCCTCGCACGCCAAGCAGACCGTCGACGTGCCGGGTCTGAACATCCCCTCGACGGCGATCACCAAGTCGTCGCAGCTCAAAGTCGAAGCCGGGCCGGTACCCGACGAGAAGATACTCAGCAACAACGGCGCGACCTTCACGATCATCCCGGTCCTCAAGTAACCGCCGGTGCAGACCCTGCGCGACATCGCCCCGTACCTGGCGCTCGGCGCCGCCGCGCTCGCCGTGGTGCTTCTCGTGCTCGTCGTGCGCCTCATGGTCGGCCAGCGCCGTCTGCGGCGCGCCCAGCTCGCCGTACTCGGCGCCCACGGCGAGCGCGACCTTGTGGCCCACGCCCAGGACCTCGAGGAGCAGGTGCGCAACCTGCGCGACGCCGTCCAGGGCCTCGACGGCCTGCTGGCGAGCTACAAGACCGACCTCGACAAGGCCTTTACGCACCGCGCCATCGTGCGCTACGACGCCTTCCGCGACATCGGCGGCCAGCAGAGCGCCTCGATCGCCCTGCTCGACAACACCGCCTCGGGCGTCGTGATCAGCATGATCCACTCGCGCGACTACGCCCGCATCTACGTCAAGCAGCTCCGCCGGTCGGTGCCCGACCGGGCGCTGTCGCCCGAAGAGATCGATGTCGTTGCGCAGGCGCTCGCCACGACGCGCACGGGCAAGCCCGACGCAGCCGACGAGGTCGAGCCGGCGGCGGCCGGCGTCGTCAGGCCGGCGGCCGGCGCGGTCAGGCCGGCGGCGCCCGGCGCGGTCAGGCCGGCGACGAACCCGGCGGCCGCCGACGAGCCGCCGCGACCGCGAGAGCCCGCATGACCGACGCCGCCTCGCAGCCGGTCGCGTTCCTGGGCCCCGAGGGCACCTTCAGCGAGGAGGCCCTGCTGGCCCACATGCCGGCGGGCGCGTACCACCCGTACCCGTACCCGTCCATCCGCGAGGTGCTCGAGGCGGTGCAGGCCGGAGACGCCCCCCTGGGCATCGTGCCCATCGAGAACTCGCTCGAAGGCTCGGTGGTCGTCACCCTCGACAGCCTGGCCTTCGGCTTCGACGACCTGCGCATCGTGCGCGAGATCACCTGGCAGGTCCACCAGCAGCTCATCGCCCGCCGTCCGGTCGGCTTTGACCGGGTCACCAAGATCGTCAGCATCCCCCACGCCTACGGACAGTGCCGCGAGTTCATCCGCGAGCACCTCGACGGGGTCGAGCACGAGCCCACCGACTCGACCGCCGAAGCAGTGCGGCGCGTGAGCCGCGTCGAGCGGCCGTGGGTGGCGATCGGCACCCGTCTGGCGGCCGAGATGTACGAGTGCGAAGTGGTCGCCGCCGACATCGACGACGCCCCCGACAACCGCACCCGCCTCGTGTTCGTGAGCCGCGCCGAGGCTCCTCAGGACACCGGCGAGACGTTCAAGACGAGCATCGTCTGCGGCATCTCCCAGGACCAGCCCGGCAGCCTGCTCATGATCCTCTCGGAGTTCGCCTACCGCTATGTCAACCTGACGAAGGTCGAATCGCGGCCCTCCAAACAGGGGCTCGGCGACTACATCTTCTTCATCGACATGGTGGGACGGCGCTCCGACCCCCCCATCGCCCAAGCGCTCTCCTGCCTCGGCTGCAAGCTTTCCTGGGTGAAGGTGCTGGGCTCCTACCCCACCTGACGCCGAGGGCCGCCCCCATGGCCGGCCTGAACCCCTTCCGCCGCCACATGCTCGTCCTGCGCTCAGATGCGGGCGGTCTGCTCGAAGCGTTCCTCGTGGCCGCGGTGACGGCCTTTTTGGTGATGCGCTTCGCGCTGGCCGTCGCCGAGTACCCGACCCTCGGCGGCGCTCACCTGCACATCGCCCACATGCTCTGGGGCGGCCTCGGCATGATGGCGGCCGTCGTCATGCTGCTCGTCTCGCTCAGCAGGCTCTCGGCGGAGATCGCCGCCGTGCTCGGCGGCGCCGGCTTCGGCGTGTTCATCGACGAGCTCGGCAAGGTCATCAGCCGCGACAACAACTACTTCTACCGCCCCACCGTGGCGCTCATCTACCTCATCTTCGTCGCGCTCGTGCTGGTCTTTCGGCGCATCGCCGCCGGCGCCCGGCGTTCGCCTTCGGCGAACCTCGCCAATGCGCTCGAGCTCACCAAGGAGGCCGTCATTCGCGACCTCGACTCCGAAGAAAAGCAGCGCGCCCTGGCCTTGCTGACGCGCTGCGACCAGAACGACCCGCTGGTCGCGGCGCTGGTCGTCGCCCTGGGGCGCATCGCCGCGCCGCCGCCCTCGCCGCACTGGGTGGTGCGGGCCCGCCGCGCGCTCGATCGGACCTACCGGCGGCTGGTCGGCCGCATCTGGTTCGGGCGGCTCGTCGTCACGGCCTTCGTGGCGGCCTCACTGGTGGCGCTCATCGAAGCCATGCGGCGCGTCGCGGAGCTCGCCGAGACGCCCGACGTGAGCCTGCACAGCATGGCGACCAGCGCCCAGCAGTTCGCTCAGGCGGGCTCGCTTCTGGCCTCGCTGGCGGTCGGCGGCCTGGTCGTGGCGGGCATCGCGGTTCTGCGCCGGTCGCGTCTCGACGCCTACCGCTGGTTCTTGCGGGCGACGCTCGTGTCGATCTTCATCGGCCAGGTCTTCGCCTTCTACCTCGAACAGCTCGAGGCCCTCATCGGGCTCACGGTCAGCGTGCTGTTCTGGATCACGCTGCGGTATACAATCCACGAAGAAGAGGACATGATCGCTTAAGCGCGACCTGAGCGACTCCGCGAGCGCCGGAGGGCAGACATGACACGTGTCAAGGTCGAGATCCGCACCAAGCGCGACGGCGACGACAGCATGCTCCTCTACCTCGCCGAGGAGACTCTCCACCCCCTGGCCGCCGGCGCCGGTCACCCCGAACGCTACGATCCCAGCGACCTGCTCGTCCTGCTGGCCGAAGCCTCGGTGTTCGTCGCCGAGGCCCAGGGCGAGATCGCCGGCTACGTGGCCGTCGAGCGCGCTCCGGAGACGCTAGAGGTGCGCTGCCTGTGCGTGAACCCCGCCTTCGAGGCTCAGGCCGTGGCCCACCAGCTCATGGACTGGGTCGAGGGCCTGGCCTTCGCCGAGCAACGCTGCCGGCTGCGAGCCCTGGTGCCCGCCGCCGACGAGCGCTCGCAGCGGCTGTATCGGGGGCATGCGTTCGTGGCTCTGCCCGACCTCGACCGCCCCGAGACGATCGTCCTCGAAAAGCGCCTGCGCGCCGACTAGACTGCCGAGAGACACACTCCCAGCCCGGCAACGCAGGCAGACACGGAGGGACACATGGCCTTGCCGTTCGGCGTCCGTCAAAAGCCGTCGCTGGTCGAGATGCCCGCCCAGCGCATGGCCGTGGTGCACTCGGTCGGTGACCCCAACGAGGTCGGCCCGCAGGTCTTCCCCGCCCTGTTCGGCGCCGTGTTCACGCTCAAGTTCAAGGTGCTCAAGCCGCGCGGCATCGAGTTCAAGCCGGGCCCGCCGCGGGCCCGCTGGCCACTGCCGTTCGACACGCCCCGGGAGCAGTGGGTGAGCCTCTGGGGCATCGCCGTGCCCGACGACACCGACGAGCTGCCCCAGACCGTGCCCGACGTGCCCGTCGCCCTCGAGACCTGGGAGTACGGCACGATGGCCCATATTCTGCACCTCGGACCGTTCGCCGACGAAGAGCCCACGGTCGCCCGGCTGCGCGCCTTCGTCGCCGAGAGCGGCTACGAGATCGTCGGCCCCCACGAAGAGGAGTACCTCTCGCGGCCCGAGGCCAAGCACATGAAGACGATCATCCGCTACCCGGTGGCGCCGCAAGGCGCCTGACGACGCGACGCCGGGCGGCGGGCGGGCGGCGGGCAGGGCGTCCGCCCTGCCCGCCGCCCGCCCGCCATGCGCGCCTGTCAGAGATAGATGTCGACCGTCTCGCCCACCCACGAGTGGCGGTAGGTCCAGTCGGCGACCCAGATCGGTTCGCGTACGCAGCCGTGGCTGGCGGGGTACGGCGGCACCTCGGGGTAGCCGTGCATGGCGAAGTCGCCGTGAAAGTCCATCGTGCGCCAGAGGATGGCCGACCCCAGCCAGGTACTCGTAGCCGGCGCCTTGCGGAGAATGTGGAACGTGCCCACGGGAGTGTTGCCCGTGCGTCCGGTCGAGACCGGGATGATGCCGTAGGGCACGCCGTTCTTGACGATCATGAGGATCTGGCGAGTCTTGTCGACCTCGATGTGTGTCTGGGGGCCCCTGCGACGCGCCCTGATGATGACGGCGACGTCGAGCCGGCGCCAGTCGGCGCCGTCGAACACGTAGGTGCGCGGCAGCCCGTAGGCCTTCTGGAAGGCGACGATCGAGTCGCCGGCGGCGGCCGAGACGACCGACGAGATGCCCGGCACACGGAACCGCAGCGCGGCGAGGCGCCGCAGCAGGATCGGCACATAGGGCCCCTTCGAGCCGACCGCGAGACGCTGCCAGCCGGCGCTCAGGGTCGTCTTGACGAGCGCCGCGGCGGCGAGATTGCCGGAGGCCGCGGCCGTGACCCGCACCGCAAACGCGCCGATGCCGGGCGTGGGCGTCACGAGCACGAGACTGCCGCCGACGGGCCGGCCGGCGACCAGGGCGATCTTCTTGCCGTGGTGGAGCACGACGGCGGTCACTTTGCCGGCGTACGACGCCGGAGCGACCGAAACCCACAGCTTCGTGTGTGCCCAAGGCATCGTGACGCCGGCCCGCAACGTTACCCGGGGCGACACCGACAAGGTCTGCGACGGTCCGCTGGTGGCACCAGCCAGGGTCGCCGTGACCGCCCCGCCGGCAGCGGGCACGAAGGTCGCGCTGAAGGCGCCGCCGGTGTCGGTCACGGGACTGGCCACGGTGACGCCGCCGACGGCCACGGTGACCGTCAGCCCCGCGGTCGCCGGCGTGACCGTGCCCCTGGCCGTGACCGACTGACCGTAGACCACCGCAGCGGGCGTGACCGTCCAGGCGATGGTGGCGGGCGTGGGGCTCGGCGAGGGTGTGACCGTGGGCGAGGCGGTAGGCGAGGCGGTAGGCGAGTCGGCGGGCGCGGGCGCCGGGGCAGCCGAGGGTGAGGCAGCCGCGGGTGAGGCCGACGGCGCGGCCTGCGTGCCGGCAGCCCACGCAACACCGGTGGCCGTGGCGCAGGCGAACAGTGTCGCGAGCGCGACCAGCGCCGCCCACTGCCGCCGCCCGCTGCCGAGTCTGGTAGTGCCTGCGCGCATGCCGACTCCCCTTTCGATTGCTGGACCGCACCGATTCTAGACGCGGGCGGGGCCGCGACGCCAGCGCCGCGGCGCCCGCGCCCTCGCCCGCCCCCTCGCGCGCCGGCCCTTGAGCGCGACGGCCGCCCTTCCGCGCGGCGCCCGCCTCGCGTCGCGCGGCGCCGTCGGGGTACGATACGCACTGGCGGCGCCCCCCTGGTGACGACCGCCCGCCCCCAACGACAGAGGTGAGTCCATGCTCGACGTGAAGATGGTGCGCGCCAACCCCGACGAAGTCCGCCGGTCGCTGCAGCGGCGGGGCGCGTCTACGGCGCCGCTCGACGAGTTTCTCACCGTCGAAGAGCGCCGCCGCGTGCTGACCACCGCGGTCGAGACCATGCGCGGCGAGCGCAAACGCGCCAGCGAGGCGATCGGCGCCCGCAAGAAGGCCGGCGACGACGCGAGCGCCGAGATGGCCGCCATGCGCGAGCTCGGCGAGCGCATCAAAGAGGTCGAGGTCGAGCTTGCCGCCGTCGAAGCGGCGCTGCGCGACCTGCTGCTGAACATCCCCAACCTGGTCTTCGACGACGTCCCCGACGGCGGCGAGGACGAGTCGGTCGTGCTGCGCGAGGTCGGCCAGCGCACGAGCTTCGCCTTCGAGCCCAGGGACCACCTCGACCTCGGCACGGCCCACGACTGGATCGACATGGAGCGCGCCGCCAAGGCCAGCGGCTCGCGCTTTGCCTATCTCAAGGGCGACCTCGTGCTACTCGAGCTCGCCCTGCTGCACTACGGCCTCGACATCGTCGTCGGGCACGGCTTCCGCCCGGTGCTGCCGCCGGTGCTGGTACGCGAAGAGGCCATGTACGGCACCGGCTTCTTCCCCGCCGACGAGCAGCAGATCTACCGCACCACCGACGGCGACTGCCTGGTAGGCACCGCCGAGGTGCCGCTGGCGGCGCTGCACATGGACGAGTTCCTCGAGGCAGAGGCGCTGCCACTGCGGTACGCCGGCTACTCCACCTGCTTCAGGCGTGAGGCCGGGGCCGCCGGCAAGGACACGCGCGGCATTCTGCGGGTGCATCAGTTCGACAAGCTCGAGATGTTCTCGTTCTGCCTGCCCGAGCAGGCCCACGACGAGCACGAGCTGATCCGCGCGACCGAAGAGGAGATCTTCGGCGGCCTCGGCATACCCTACCGCGTGATCAACATCGCCGCCGGCGACCTCGGCGCGCCGGCCGCCAAGAAGTACGACCTCGAGGCCTGGCTGCCCGGCCAGCAGAGGTACCGCGAGATCACCTCGTGTTCCAACTGCACCGACTACCAGGCGCGGCGCCTGAACTGCCGCTACCGCACCGACAAGGGACCACGGTTCGTGCACACGCTCAACGGCACGGCCATTGCCATGGGCCGCGCCCTGATCGCGATCATCGAGAACTACCAGCGCGCCGACGGCACCGTCGCGGTGCCGCCGGTGCTCGTGTCCTTCCTGGGCAAGGAGACGATCGGGGTCTGAGCCGAGCCCGGCGGCCAGGCGAGACGTGCCGCCCGTCGCGGCCCCGGCGACGCGCGCCGGCGCGGAGCTACTGAACGAGCTCGGCGCGGGCGAAGTCGGCGCCTTCGGCGTTCTCGCGCCAGGGAATGACGTAGCACTCCACGGTCACCCCGAGGTAGTCGTGCTCGAGGTCGGCCT
>Ga0182021_10002079_pt1 | contig 23379 bp, 20 predicted proteins | sample 612E3MmetaG_FD_120493 | JGI IMG/M metagenome (GOLD analysis project Ga0182021, IMG submission 120493) | Permafrost microbial communities from Stordalen Mire, Sweden - 612E3M metaG (Illumina Assembly) | ecosystem: Environmental > Terrestrial > Soil > Wetlands > Permafrost | place: Sweden... | reverse complement strand
GGGCAACGTGCAGAAGGGTTTGGATTTGCTGATTGAAGCTTTCGCACGATTGCCACACCTGCATCTGTACATCTATTGCAAAGTGGAGCCGGAGGTCAGACGCGCTTACCGGAAGGAACTTGCCCGGCACAACATCCATTACGTTTACCACTACAAGTGGGGGCCGTTACGGCCCGCCCTGAGGAGGTTGCTGCGGCGAACCAACTTCACCATCAGCGCCCCGATCAACATTGGTCCGGGGACCGCCTTCCTGGGAAGCATGGGCTTGGGGCTGATCCCCGTGGGATATGTCGATATCGAGGCGGCCGAGACCAACAGCGTGCTGGTGGATTTCTGCTCGATCGAAGCGCTCATGGATTGCGCCGACCGGGCTTCCCGAAAATCGGCGGCGTGGTGCCGGCAGGCATCACAGGAGACGCTGGACCGGTTCCGGCACCTGCATGATCCCCCGATGTTCGGCGCAAATTTCAAGTCGTTTCTCGACCGTCTCGGCCTGTGAAGCGTTCCCCCGATACCGGGGTGTCGCGCACCGGCGTGAGATTGATCAAATGAAACGATTGATCAGATGCGCCATCCGGTCCGACAATACGCTTTCCAAGCCGGCGTGTTCCTGCGCATCCTTTCGAGACGTCATTCGCGAGGTTGGATGTCAGACAAGCCGTGAATTATGAGAGTGGCCCTTATCACCACTGATGGTCGAGAGCACTTGCGGGAATATGATCTCGACGAGCCGTGGTTTTCCACTCCCGTTGCCGCCCTGCTGGAAGGCTTCCAATCGGTTGATAATTCTGCTGCGATTCAAGTTCATGTTTTGTCTTGCACCCAGCGCCCCATGCGCTCGCCGGAGAAGCTTTCCGAAAACGTCTTCTTTCACAGCCTTCATGTTCCCAAAACCGGCTGGATGCGCACTTTTTATCAAGGTTGCGTCCGCGCGGTTCGGAAAAAATTGCGCGAAATCCAGCCGGACATCGTGCATGGGCAGGGGACGGAGCGGGATTGCGCCATCAGCGCGGCATTCTCGGGTTATCCGAATGTGGTGACTCTGCATGGCATCATGCGTGAGATGGCCAGGGTGTTGCGGGCACGCCCCGGCAGCTTTCTCTGGCTGTCAAGCCTGATCGAGGGCGTCGCCTTAAGACGAACTGCGGGTGTGTTTTGTATTTCCAATTACACCCGGGAAATGGTTGGCGCCCGCTGCCGCAAAACCTGGCTGGTCCCCAATGCTCTCCGAACTCCATATTTTGCCACGCCGCTTTCGACCGCCCGCCCGGACGAATGCACGATTCTAAACCTGGGAACGGTCTGCAGCTACAAGCGGCAGAACGAATTGTTGGATGTCTTGGAAGCGCTTCACCGGGAGGGGTTGAAATTCAAGGCGCGATTTCTCGGTGCCGCGTCGCCCGGCAACGCCTACGCAACAACCTTTCTGGATCGGGTTAAAAACAGTCCGTATCTGACTTATCTCGGATTCAAATCCGTTGACGAACTGATCCGCCAGCTTGACGACGCGTCGGCTCTCGTTCACGTGTCTGCCATTGAAACTTTCGGGTTGGTGGTTGCGGAGGCTCTTTCACGCAACCTGAAGTTCATTGGTTTCAGTTCCGGCGGGGTTGCAGACATCATTCGAGATGTGGACATGGCGGAAGGACTTGAGGATCAGGACTGGCCCGGCGTGAAATCAGCACTGGCGAAATGGATTCATTCCGGCTTTCCACGCGCCCAATCCGCTGCCATGGTCATGCGCAAGCGTTATCATCCGCTGGTGGTTGCCCGCCAGCACCTGGATGTTTATCGGGATTTGTTGCACCGCTCCTGACCAGATGAGCCTGAGCATGGGGTTCTTTTCCGCGCCCTTTACTTCTCAGTCGCCTCGGTTCACTCCAGAGAATCGACAGCAAAGAAAGGAGCGCGTGAAGACGATCTGATGGTTGGAAACGGAATAGCCGGCGTTCCCCTTCGCTCAACTGTCCAAGCATGGCAATTTCAGACATGAAAATTGTGGGGACGTTATAAAACTTACCGGTGAAAACAACCCGCAAAACCGGCTCATTTCATTTGGGGTGATCTTTCAACATTTCCCGGTAAATTTCCACGTGCCGCCGCGCGACGACCAGGGGATGAAACCGCTCCTGCGCCTGTCGTTTTGCCTCCGCCGCAAGTGTCCGGCCCAACTCCGGTTCAGCCAGCAGTTTTGCGATGGCGGCGCTCATGTCGTCGCCATTGCGGGGATCAAAAAGCAATCCGGTTTTCCCGTTTTCAACCAAATCTGGAATTCCGCCCACGCGTGACGCGACGACCGGAACCCCCGCCGCCATCGCTTCCAGCACCACCATGGGGCAGTTGTCTTCCAGAGTCGGGAGCACCAATCCGTCGGCCACGCCAAGCCACTGCTTGAGTTGTTGCCGATCGGCAATGCCTTCATGGCGGCACCAGGACCTGGCCTTTACCAGGCTCAAAAACTCTGCGCCGTAGGGACCGAAGGGGGCCGCCTGATTCACGCGTCCCAAAAACACCAGGCGAAATTTATGTTCGGAAACAATGGAATCAAGTGAGCGAATCAGTTGGTTCTGGTTCTTATATGAGATGATATCGGCCACACACAAGAGGGTTGGCTCTTTTTCAACATTGCGCTGGATCTCGAAACAGGCCTCGTCAACGGCATTGGGAACCAACCAAGTTTTGCGCGCCAGCGATTGCACCTGTTCCCGGCTGTAGCGGCTCAGGCAGATAACCCCATCCGCCCGGCGGATCGCCCGGGATTCCAAACGGGCGGTCAGCCAAAAGAACGAAAATGGCCTGGCTCCCAGCGCCTTTGCCACCTGACGCATATTGCCGTGGATCGTCAAAACATTTGGAAAACCGGAAAATACTGCACTGATCGAACAGTCGCGTTCCGTGCCCTGACCGTGGACGATGTCCGGCTGGATTTCCCGCAATTTCTTCCGCACCGCCCGGATGCAACCCTGGTATAGCGTGCGCAGCCAGCCCCTCTTCGGTACCAGCAGCGAATGATAGAAAATGTGGGAAGCGATTTTCTCCGGCGCCATCAGCGGTTTCTGGGTGCAGGAAAGCACATGCACTTCAATTTCCCCATCCAGCATTTCAAGTCCCTGCAATAACGTTTCGTGAGCGGTCGCAAAGATCGGTTTTGGCAGGTCATAACGCCGCCAGGCATCCCGGTTATCATTCGTTAAAATTGCTACTCGCATGGAGAATTTGAACCGAGTTTATCCCCTCAGGTCTCATTTTCAAATACTTGTTTGCCGGGCGGGCAATAAACTCTTCACGACCAAACCGCAAACAGCAAAACCGAAGAAAACAAATGGCATCTGCCATACGATGAAATTCATATGGACATGTAAATATGAATGTGACTTGAAGATAATAAACCACGACAAGGGAGCAAGGATGGAAAACCATGTTGCAAAGATTAAGGCAACGCGCTTTTGTTTTTCCTCTTCGGCAACACATCTATTCCTGAGAAAACATAGCATGCCGGACATTGTCATAAATAATAATATCAGGTATAGGTAACGAATCTTGAGTAAGTATGCGGAAACAAATTGGTTTGAGCAGGATAGATAATTGTTGGCATCAAAGAACGTCCCCCATAGGTATCTGGCCACCACCCGGGTGGTGCTGGATTTCAAACTGGAAGCATATATGGAAGGGAAATCTTGGGGATTTGCATGGGTTCGTTTTGCAAAAACATATACAATATGATTAACTCCATCCCGAAAAGACCCTTGAACTGACGCTACTTGAAAACACAGAATGAGGAAGGTTAACAATATCGCAAGACATGAACTGGATGCTGCTGTAAACAAGCCTGCAAGCAGCTTGCGAAAGTTCCACCCCTTCAGAATGCCATAGTAGACCAAAGGTACGACCATCATAACCAGGGTGGTAGTAATGTACTCGTAGCCGGTGAACAGGCACTTTATAAAGATTGTGATGAATACTATGGCTCCAAACGCGAATGGTTTAACATTCATTAGTTCCCGTTTGAATCTTAGGTAGTGCATAATCACAGCCACGGGAAGGTAAAACGCCCACATGGACCACCAGAGATTTCGCCCAAAAACGACCAGCCATTGGGAGAAAACCGCAGAAACAAGAACTAACAACGCAACCGTCAAACCAAATTCCAAATAAAACCAAAATATAATTGCAGTCAAGGCGACTGCAGAGAACAGGGAGGTAAGCGCATGAAAAAGGCGTAATTTTTCATGAGGTGAACAGGTTGTAAATTTATCTAGAATGCCAAAAAACATTCCCTGCCCCCCAATTTGTGAGTTGTATGTCGTGTAAGTCCCGAAGGGAAGGCCGTTGGTATAGGCCAGATACTGGTTGGAACAAGGATCATCGAAATAATTTACCTGGGTTGCCTCGAGACTCCCAAAACCTGTAAGCCCACCACTTGAGAAGATGCCATCCTGACGCGACTTGACCATTCTTCCCACGATGAAGCTTTCCATATCACGCTGATGATTGTCAAACCATTGTTGGTCGGCCACCCGCCAACAGTTCGTAAAAAACCCCAGGAATAATGACAAGACTGATAAAAAGCATATGAGCAATGCCTTTAGGGTTTGTGATGGACTGCGCTTGCTACGCATTTGAGAAGATCCTTTCTACTTCGTCGCCTGACGATCCCAAGCCGGGCCATGCTGGCCGGCGGCAGGCTCGCAAAACTCAATAACCAAAATGAAATCAATCTCATCCATAAACAGAAGGGGCAGTCGGCGTTGGCTCCAGTGTGAAAACTCAATCATGAGTTGAAACCTTTACGCCCGCTGGATGTCTGATACAAGCATAAACCATCACACTGGACTGGATCGCTTCCAAACGCTGCTCTTTGCCATCCCGGCGCGACGTTTATCTACAATTGCCATCCCGGTGGCACCGTGGTTCAATTAGAAAATGAACCCCAAGGTCTTATTGGACATGGCATTCCTGGGCCAGGCCCACGATGAAAAATCGGCGCGGGGGGCGGAGCGGGTTGCCCGCCATCTGTTCGACGGCTTGCGGGCATCAGGCCGGTGTGAATTGTCTTTCGTAGCCACCTCTCATCTTGCCGGAGCGTATGATTTTCTCGTCGCACGGGGAATCCCGCCTCAAGAAAAATTAAGGTTCAGTCCGGCACAACTGCAATCAAGCCGGCTGGCACGGCAACTGGCCGGAATTGTCCAGCGTTCGATCGAAAATCGCAGTTTGCCGGCCCGCGCCGGCCGGCGGGTTTTGGCCCAAGCCGTTCGCATGTGCAACGCCGGTGAGATTCGGCTGACATCGGACATGTTGAACCACGCCGACATTTACCACTCAACGCTTACACCGTTTCCGCAAGCGGTGCGTGAAAATACCCGCCTGCGAAAGTTCATCAATTTACATGACTTCATCCCGTTGAAACACCCGGAATATTATTCCGGCGACGTCCGGCCGTTCATGGACGGCGTGCTGGCCTGTCTGACGCCCGAAAATTTCGCCTTTTGCATTTCAGAAGAGACGCGAAACGACGCGCTCAATTTTTCCCGTATCCCTCCGGAACGGGTCTTTGTGACCCCATTGGCCGCGGACGAGAAAATTTTCCACCCCGTCACGGATCCGCAGCAAATCGCAGCCGCCCGCGTCCAATGCGGCATTCCGGACGGCCCCTATTTTCTTGCGCTCTCCGCACATGACCGGCACAAAAATTTTGTTCACCTCATTCATTGCTTCGGCGCGCTGGTCGAATCTGGCGAACTCAACGACAGCAATCTGGTCATCGTCGGGCCAAATCGCGGAAGGAATCATGAAGTGCTGAATTCACTGGCAAAATACCCCCGCGCCAAACCGCGCATAATCGTTGCCGGCTATGTGCCGGACGATGATTTGGCGGCCATTTACAGTGGTGCAACCGCGTTTCTGTTTCCATCGTTGGCCGAGGGATTTGGCCTCCCGCCACTGGAGGCGATGCAGTGCGGCACACCAGTCATCGCATCAAACACCACTTCCATCCCGGAGGTGGTGGGCGATGCCGGAATCCTGCTGCCACCCACGGAACAAGACGTTTGGTGCCAGGCCATGCTGCGAATTTCCCGGGATGCAGCCTTGCGGAAGGAACTCCGTCAAAAGTCACTCCCCAGGGCCAGGCTGTTTTCATGGCAGCGGTTCATTGATGAAATCCTGCGCGGATATCAAAAAAGCATGGAAATGAATTAAATCATTTCTGCCGGCGGATTCCAGCCGATAAAAATCCTCGCCGTCATCAGCCTTTGCCTGCGCACCCTGTCAGGCGGACTGTTTACACCGGTGCAATTCGTTGAAGGATTTCAATCAACCCAATGCCCACGACGTTGTAAAAGGAAACCGGGCGTCCGCCAAACAACGGCGCGGGTGTCGGAGGAGAAATGCAGACGACACGTAATTTGGCTTCGGCAAATTGCGCCAGTGCGGCGGTCAAGTTGTCCGTTTCGTAACAGACGTGATAGATGATGCCGGCAGCATGGCGTTCGATCAGTTTCTCAATTGGCCCTCGGGTGTCGCCCGGCCAGATAATCTCCACCGCCGGATGGGTCTCATGCGTGCAGAGTTGCAGATGGACGTTTTGTGCCGGGTCAAAGACCGGATCGCCGATCCGATAACCGAGGGCCGAAACAAAAACCCTGGCCTCGTCGGGCCGGCGCACCGCCAGGCCGAAGTGATGGAATTCAAGATGCGGGTTGTTCATGGGCCATGGCACGACGCGGCTTGTTCAATCATTTCATCTCAGCATTGAGAAAATTCCCTTCATCTCTGGAAACGTGTTGGCAAACAGGAACAGGGTTGCCGCGCAATAACAGAATGTCAACGCCACGGCAACGGCGCGGATCCAGGGATTGGCGTTGTAGGCCTTGAAGCCTTCGCGTCCAAGCCACTTCTTCAGGCCGATGGTGTAATAATGATTCACAACGACTCCGAGCGCATGAGCCGCCCCGTAAGCGGCGAAATTCCAGCCGACGCCGTGCCAGACGCCAATGAGCAGGAACACGATGACGATGGTCAGCGCGATGGCGTGATTGACATGGGCGGGGCCGAAAAGACGCGCGAAAAATTTCGAGAGCGGGGCAAAAACCACGTCGCGCATGTATTGCGAAAGCGTGATGTGCCAGCGGTTCCAGAAGTCCCTCACGTTGCGCGCCGCGAACGGATTGTCAAAATTTTCCGGCACCGGGACGCCGATCAAGCCGGCGGCCCCGATGGCCATGTCGCAAAAGCCGGAAAAATTGCAGTAAAGGTAAAGATAGAAAAACAGGACGGCCACCGGCAGGTCCATCCAGTGATGCGGATGGCTGTCCAGCAGCAGGCCGGAGTAGGTCAACTGGTTGCAGAGGCCGCCGAGGAACTGGTATTTGACCGCGCCGACGAGGATGCGCAACGCCGCGCGACTGACGGGAACTTCATACGGCCCGGCAAACCCGCGCCGGAAATTGGCGTAGGTGTTGATCGGGCCGACCGGCATCGTGGGCAGGAAAAAGGCAAAGTTGAGGTATTCTAGAAAGTTCGGTTTTTTCGCCACGCCGTTGCGGACTTCCAGCACCAGCCGGCTGCAGCGAAAGGCGAGGTAGGAAATACCCACCATGTTCGGCACGCCGCGCCAGGTTTTACCCAGCGCCTGACCCAGCGCCACATACACCGAGCCGGGCACATACCGGACGACAATCAATGCCGCGATGGGCGCAAAAAAGGCCAGCCATGGCCACCCGCCGCGTTTCTCCGCGAACAGCCACACGGCCAGATACAAAGCGACGACCAACGCCACATAAATTCCGAAGCGCAGCGCGTAATGCTCCTTGTTGCCATAGAACAGGAACGCGAACACGCCCGCCACGTTTAGCGCCGCGAACACGAATTCGCGGACGCCGCCGCTCAGCCGGCGCATCACCACGCGCCCCGCGACGATGTAGGCCAGCAGCCCGGCCAGAAGATAATTCGGTTCCATGCGTCAAAAGCCCTGATAGACCACGTGCGTGTTGACGACGCCGGCTGGTGAAACCAGCACCAATAACAGCGCCGCCAATGACAAGATGATCAGCAGCGCGAAGATGAGCCGCTCAATGACCGGATTGAGTTTCATATAGTTGTAGCAGAGCGGGACCGATGAACGAGGTGAAATACGCCTGACCGTTTTTATTCAGATGTCCGGGATTGAAATATAGTTTGCGAACCTCATCGTCGGTCAACCCACCGAACATTTTCACCGGCGGCACGCCCAACAGGAAAAGGCTGTTGTCGAGGTTTTCACGCCAGAAGGTGCGTTCCTGGATTTTCAGCGAATGCGACTCCTCAACCGTGGGAATGTGCAGCAGAACCAGCCGGCAGCCGTGCTCATGCACCATCGCCGTAAATTGCCGCGCGAAATGCACCTGCCAGACGGGCAGCGGCTCGGCGGAAAATTGAAAATTAGTTTGGGTGGCCGCTGAATACACACAGGCGTCCATCGGGCCGGCGGTCGTCTGCGGAACATGGGGGATGAACGGAATCGTCGGGTCGCAATCCCGATCCGCCGTGGGCCGGGCATAGAAACCCAGTTCGGACGTGGTTGACCCCAGGTTGTCTGCCAGGTTGGCCGAGCGATAGTGTTCTTCCCAGTAATTGGGCGTGGCTGCATGTAGTTCCGCTGGCAGGTTCGGGCGAGACAATGCCAGCATATTTCGTGGCATTCCCACCAGTGCGGCGAAATAAAAATAGGCCTGCTCGGACCACGGCAACCCGTGTAACGCTTCCGCCCCGTCCGCCAGACGGAACCACACCGGACTCTGGTTGTTTCGCATTCCGGGATCGTTGTTTTCGTTGTAGAAAACCAACAGGCGCACCTTGCGATTTTTGAGCAAATCCCGGGTGATGAAATAGAGCGCGTCGTAGCCGGCACCGCCCCAGCCAATCACCCGCACCGTGGCCGGACGCCCAAGTTTTTCGCCCAGCTCGGCCTGCAATAATCGGGCGTCCATGCATTGCAAGATATGCGATGACCCGACCAATGCGATGTCTATGTCGCCCTTTTCCCCGAACAACTGCTGCTGAATCCAGGGGTAAGGACCGCTGCCCCAGCTTAGAGCAGCATAAGACTGCTCACGCGGCGGGAGGAAGCTTTCCCCGACCACCGCCGGCAGTGACAACAAAATCAGCAGGAGCAGCGCAAACGCCGCCGCCTGCTTCGTCGAGGAAAACGCCGGCCGCATCATGGCTCCTGCATCCGCTTGAGAATCAAATCGGCGAACTCGCCGACATTCTTCGTCGTCTCCACCTCGCCCACCCGGAAGCGGACGGCGAACGCCTTTTCCACCGCCACCATCAGCGAAATATGCATGAGCGAATCCCATTCCGGCACGTCCTTGGCGCTCAAGGCCGGGGTCAAAACCACCGGCTCCAGAAACAGGTCGTCGAAAATGGTCTGCAGCCTGGCAATGACTTCAGTTTGATTCATGGGCGCGGCGGATGATTTTGATCTTGGTGGGAACCGGCTGGAACGTGTCCAGCTTCAATTCAAATTCCCGGCTTTGTTCATTTTCGCTGATGAGAGAAAATCCCATCCGCGAATAAAAGTCACGCACCATTTCGTTTTTGGCTGTCGGCAGATAAATTCCTTGCAGACGCGTACAATTCCGGTTCCTGGCCAGGCGCGCCAGTTCGTTCAGAACTTCCTCTTCGACCTGCCGTTTCAACACGCGGCAACTCATCAACCATGTGTCAATGATCATGGCCGTGCCCGTTTTCCGCGCAATGACGATGGAAATCAACCCATGGTCGCCAAAACGGTCCTTGAGCCGGAAGGAAAAACAGACGTGGTCCGGGTCGCGCATGAGTGCATGAATGTCGGCCTCGGTGCGGCGGCGGGTGGTGAGGTTGAACTGGTTGCTCTTGTTGATCAGTTGCGCAAGCCGGGGCGCATCCACCGGGGTGAATTCGCTGATCACGGCCTCCATCGCGAGCGAATCCAGATACGAATCCATGTCCGTGATTGTGGCGGAGAGCGCCTGGCGTTGCGCCTCGGAGCGGTACTGGTTTGTGCGTTCGGCATCTTCGGAGGTGATGTTGCGAGGTTCGAACAGCCGGCAGTCCTGTAACTGGGCGACATATTCCGAGGGATCCGGCCCCAGCAGGATCGTTGTAACTTCCGGCGCAAACTGCCTGACGATCTCGATCTCCGCCGGGTTGTCATCCACAAACACGAAACTGTCCAGGCCGAGATTTAGTTCGGCGGCCATCTGCCGGATGTTGTCGGATTTAGGCTCCCAGTTGGCCTTGAAGGAAACGAAGTCCTCCATCCGCAGCATCATCTCCGGGTGTTTTTCAAAAACCTCCACCGGTTTGGCGTGATCGTTTTTGCTGCACACGGCGAGCAGTGTTCCGCGCTCCTTGAGCAAGGCGATGTATTTCTGAAAGGCTTTGAAGGCTTCGCCGCGCGGCGACGTGTCGCCCAGCTCGATGCCCTCCAGCCCGTCGTCCGCCACCACGCCGCCCCAGAGCGTGTTGTCCAAATCCAGCACCAACACCTTTTTCGGAGCCCGACGCAGGCTGCTGATCAGGTGCGCAACTTCCCGCGCCAGATCCGTGAGCAGCGCGGGCGAACCGGGTTGCTTGCTCTCGAACCACGCGCGTTCGTCGCGGGCCTTGAGGCCGCCCTGGCGGTGCGCGAGAAATTCCACGTCGCAGAGGTGGAGGTAGGGCGGCGCATTGAGGCCCAGCTCCAGATTCACCCATTTGCGGAAGCTCCAGTCGGAACCCAGCGTCCGCGAACGGTAGGCGCCGGGGTCGTGCCGCGCGGGGAGCATGAAGTTGGTGACGATCACCTCGGCGTGTGATTTCTCGTGAAGTCTGCGGACCAGTTCCAGCAGCGAGTTCACCACGCGGCCCGCTTCGGCCTGTTGCCTTTCCCTTGGATCGGAGAGTTTTCCGGGATATTGGCAGCGGTGGCCGGAGGGCATCAGCAGGACCATCTGCGGCCCGAAGGCATACAGTCTGCCCGCATCGTCCATGATTTCGGAGGTGTAATTGTCGAAGTCTCCCAGCCACAACTCGCAGGGGAATCCCTCCATTTCGCAAAGATGCTCCAGCAGTTCATGAAACGGATATAGGCTGTAGCCGCCCAGCAGGGCCAGCCGGATTTTTTCAGGGACGACGCGCGGCCGGGAAAGCTGGCGGGCCTGCGCTTTCTTGCGCAGCGCGGAGAGCGCAAAAAGCTCGTCAAACTCCAGGGCTTCGCGGGTGCGAACCGCCAGACGTTCCCAAAACTCCGGCTTCCCATTCAAAAGAAGCGCCTTGAGTTCGCTATTGTCCATAAGAAAGGGGAGTCTCGCTGAAAATCAAATCCATGCCAATTTTTTTTGCGCGCCGCCAGAATGGTTCGCCTGGATTCCGCAAAACCGCGGGCTGATTCCATTTCGTTTTTGATTTTACAATCGAGTCGGGAACAAGTTCAAATACTCAGGTGTCAGCCATGACTATTTTGAAGCGGATCGCCAATCGGTTAAGACAATATTTCAATCGTCCGGTCATCATTGCCTTGCGTGAGTACACGCTCCCCGATGCCGCTTCACAACTGGCATTGTCCCTGACCTACCGTCAGCTGGCCGCTTCCGGGGCTACTTTGCCCGCCTTAAATGACGTCGGTTTCCAGGCATATTCCCAAACCAACGAAGATGGCATTTTGCTTTTCATTTTTTCGATCATCGGAACCACCAACAAAAGATGCGTCGAGATTTGCGCCGGCCATGGAATGGAATGCAATACCGCCAATCTGATCATCAACCATGGATGGATCGGTTTGTTGGTTGATGGTAATCCCGAATGTGTCCGGCAAGGGAGGGAGTTTTATGAAACAAACAAGGCAACCTTTGTTTATCCCCCCGTCTTCATTTGCAGTTGGATAAAAAAAGACAACGTAAATGCTCTTCTAAGCGAAAACGGCTTCCAAGGGGAGATTGACCTGTTATCCCTGGATATGGACGGAGTCGATTATTGGATTTGGGAGACAATTGAGGTCATCAGCCCGCGAGTGGTGGTGTTGGAGTATCAGGATATTATCGGGCCGGAAAAGTCCTTGGCGGTGCCCTACGCAGACAACTTTGATGCCCATAAATACCCGACGACCCAAGGCATGCCGAATTTCTGCGGAGCTTCATTGTCCGCATTTGTAAAGCTTGCCCAACGAAAAGGCTACCGTCTGGTCGGTTGCAACCGGTCCGGCTACAACGCTTTCTTCATCAAAAACAACCTCGGTGAAAAAGAAATGCCTGAAATCCCCGTGGCCGATTGTTTCAAACATCCCAAGGTTTTATGGGGCATGAAACATCGGTGGCCGACCGTAAAGGACTGTCCCTGGGTTGAAGTGTGAGTAATAAAAATTAACCACGACATATATATCTTCAAACAAAAGTCGAGCGGCTCACTCTCTTAAGCAACCAAAACCACATGGAAGCAGTTATCTCTGCTCTTTGGATTTTCCTGCTTCCAGATATTCCTTGGCCAGCTTCCAGCCCTTTTCAAATCCCCGCCGGGAAGCTTCAGCCATCTCAAAAATCTCCCTGGGTTTGCGGGATAGCAACCGACGGAGATGCCGGTTGACATTGGCAATGAACGAAGAGGTTGGTTCCTTGACCGGAAGCCCCCGGATGGCACGGAACAACATCCAAGACGCCGCATCCCCCTCGGCCTGCCGGACAAAGTAATCCAGGGTCAGCCGCGATGCAGGAATGAGATGCGTCAGCCGCAGCCGGGTGGATTTGCCGGTGCCCAAGCCGAGGTCCATCGCGCAATGAGCCAATTCCACATCTTCGTAGCCGCTTAATTCCGTTCCTTTGCGTCCCAGCGCCCTGCTGTCTTTGTTGTTCCGGCACCGTTCCAGAAAATGCCGGCATACGTTTTTGCGAACACACATCCCGGCACCAGCCGGAATCGTGACGAACCCTTCCCGGAGATTGCTCCAAATGTCCTCCTTCACATCCACCACCGTCAGCCGCCAGACTTGATCGCCGACCCAGTCGGGAAGCGGTTTCTCATATTCCGGAATCACGCTGCCGCCCCAGGCACCGACGAATGGCCATTGCTCTCCAACCACCAGTGCCTGCTCCAGGTAATCGGCGGCCAACACCGCGTCATCATCCACGAAAACCAGGATGTCCGCATTGGACTCCCGTACCCCGCGCAGACGCGCCGGAGTCAATCCAAGCTCTTCTTCCCGCACGTGGCGTGCATTCGGATGCCAGGCAAGGTCGAACTGACCGGACAAGGGAGACTGTGATGCGTTATCAATGAGGAGCAATTCCCACTGCGCCATCGGCAGGGTTTGTGCGCGCAACGCCTCCAGCACGCGATGCAGATAATCCTCGCGCGGATTGTGCGTGCAGAGGATGGCAGAGATTTTGTTCATGTGCGCGTTGTCCTCGCAATCATGTTTCGATTCAGACGAGGCATGGAATTTTGACCGCACAGACAAATTCAGCAACCACATTTGTCTCGAAACCCAAAGATTTCAACACTGCAATTGCTTCATCGGTTTTTATAAATTCCTCATGCACTTCCATGACTATTCGCAAGACCTTTTCCTTTAGAAAATCTTTGAATTTTGGATTCTTTAACAAAACTGCTTCCGTGCCTTCAATGTCCATTTTAAAAAGGTCCACCTGTCCAAAACCGGTTTTCCCCAGAAATTCCGCGATGTCAATGGCGTCCGCCTCCTGGGCGTCACAGCCGTCTTCGGGCGGCTCGACGAAACGGGAGCCCCACTCCTTCCCATCCCTAAAATCGTGAGTACAGCGTAATTTGCGGGCTTCCGTCCATAGAGCCGCCTGGTGGCACCTGATTCGTTTTTTCCTGTTCAAGCCGAGGTTCAAAGTCAGTCGCTGATAATTGCCTGCTTCGGGTTCAAGACAAAAAATATTCGCATCTGGAAATTTTGTGGTGAAATAGAGCGCCGCACACCCGATATTGGCTCCCACATCCATGATGGCATTAATTTCCCCTGCAGGACAACGACGGGAAAACCATTCCAAAGCCTGCAAATATTCCTTCCTTAAAAAAATTTGTTCGAATACTTGTGAATCGCTGGAATCCCACATGGGAACCCGGAGCGCCATCTCAACCCGGCGGTCGTCCGGCTGAATTCCGCCATAACTCACCCTGAATTCATGCGCCCCGGCAGACAGCACCTGCACTGATTTTTCGCCATCCAGACTTTTAAAAAAACTCCACCGTTGCAAGACTCTTTGCAACCCTTTGCCGGTCTTGGTTCCCATTTTGACTGCCAGTATGGAAACCAGCAAAATGCCCGTTTCCCGCAACCCAACCAGCATTCGGTATCTGTCGAGCCGTCCGATATACGAAAGAATACGGTTAAACATGAACAAGAAGTTGTAACAACCTGGCCGCCGGGCGGGGCAACCGTGCCCCGGCTTCCTGAAGCATTTCCGACGTACATCCCAGGCGCAAGAACAGAATTCCCCCCACCGCCACCGCCACAAACCCATTGATGCAAAGACGCAACAGCGGAGGCAATCCAGAGGCGGCAAACCAGACTGCCAACCCGACGGGGGAAAAGACCAGCGCAAATTTTAAGGACGGCCGCACCCAGCCCGCCGCCAGTTCCGCCAACCCACAATGAAAATAATTCCGACTGCGTTGCAAACCATACTGATAGGAGAACGCAGTGGTGCACAAAATCGACGTGGCAATCACTCCCGGCAGCCCCCAATGCGAACCCACAAACATCGCCAGCAGCACAAAACAACAACCCTCCCCAAAGAAAATGTAGCGCATTCCGCCTATCTGCTTGGTCACGTTGACAAAATTGCAATGGGTCGTCTGCATGGAAAGCATGAACAACCAGAAACCCAGCAGAATATCATTCAATGGCGACCAGGTAATTTTTCCCGCAGTCCAAATTCCCACAAAAAGACTGTTGCACAAGACCAGGGAAATCCCGAAAAAAACCCCCAGACTGCAGGTCAACACCACCATTCCCTTGAACCGGGATTTTAACCGGTCCACTTCACCCCAGGCACGCATCTCATACAAGCCCGGCAGCGCCGCGCCCAAGGGACGGCACATAAGTGGCAAGAGCAGATTGAACATTTTGGTTCCGACCGACCAGACGGCAGCAACCTCCAGTCCCAAAGAACGCGACACGATGATTATTTGGCTGGCTGTAATCAATTGCGACCCCAAATTCATTAAAAAGACATCCTTCCCATAACCAAAGATTTCCTTGAATATTCTCCAGGAGATCTGTCCCCATTCCCCTTTCCGTGGAAGAAAGCCGAGTCTCCGACAATTCCAAAAAAGATAAATCGGACCCACCAGCACGGTGAAAGCATTGGCATACACGAATGAATAAAGGCCGCAGCCTCTCGTCAGAAAAAGCAAAAGCAGTCCCAATGACGCAAGCAGATTGAATATTTCGTTGTAGGCGGGAATGTCCATCCGCTGGTGGGCGTATAATATAAGCCCCAACGGTCGCAGGCAGAAACTGAAAGCCGTAATCACCCCCTGGATCCGCATCAAGGCGATAAATGTCTGCTGATACTCCGCCGGAATTTTCATCATCGTGGCCAGCAGCGGGGAACCCAGCGTGATGATGGCCAGGACAATCCCGCCCTGCACCAGACTTACCAGAACGGTCGTCTTGACCAACGAACCGTAAGACCTCCCCCCGCGTTGATCCTTGTAATCCACTAGCAACCGGGCCACCGCCGCGGTCATCCCCAGGTCAACCAGGCCAACGTAGCCCAAGAGTTGGACCAGCATGGCCCAGAGGCCAAACTCGGCCTTGGGCAGCCAGTGCAAAATCAACGGGATTGAAACCAGGGAGTAAACCACATTGACTCCCAACTGGAGGTAACTGGTCGCGAGATTGCGCGTGAAATTTTTCAGCCGGCTCATGGTTTTACAACGTTGTGTCCGGTCATGCTATGGTCGTTTTCAGGCATATCAAGAATTAGCTGATGTCGGACAACATCCGATGGGTCACAAATTCAGATGACTGCGCCAAAGGAATGGCTCCCTGATTAACTTCAGCCGCTGCCTTCGGGCGCGTCCGGCGGCCGGAGCGCCGTAATGATAATTGCCTACCCTGCCCGTTCAAAAACAAACAGGTTGTTCAGACCCCATTGAAACTCTTCCCGACGCAAAAGACGGAAGGATTTCGCCGGAAATATGGCTGTGGTCTGCTCCACCCGATAGCCATGATGTTCCTCCAGCGACATGCCGGCGATGAGTCTCAAAAATTTCAGCGCCGCCAGAATCCGGTCCACGGCAGCAGATGGGACGGTGATAATCAGACGCCCTCCCGGCCTCAGGAATTTGATGCAGCCACCCTGCAAACTTTCATATTCCGATGGCGGAAAATGCTCCAGCACCGCCAGCAGGGTGATGACATCAAATGGTTCCACGGCGGGCATGTCCTTGGGAAAGCAGCCGGCAACCAGTGGCACGTCATCCACGCGAATGTCGGCCTTCAAGGTCGGATCAATTCCCAGGCAGCGCTCACCCTTTCGCCGGCCCAACTGCCGGAACAACGCGCCATCCGCGCTGCCGATGTCCAGAATTTGTGAACCCGGAGCGATGAAAGGCCTCACCTTGGCGATCCGCCAGCGTTGCAGCACCCGGTCGGTCAAGTTCATACCATGCCTTACGCCGCGGAATGATCCTCGGGCAGGGCGGGTGGTTTGCGCGAGGTGGTTTTCAAGCCGAGTGCACTCATGAAAAAGCTCGAAAAAATGACTTGAACCCCTATGACCACAAGTGTCACCGCCGGAATCAGCCGTCGCAAGTTGTCCTCCGGCGACAGGATGCCATAACCCGCCTGCCGCCAAATCCACAGCGCGTGGACCAGCAAAACCATTCCCGCCAACAGGACAACCAGGCCGGCAACAATCCCCTTTTCGAGCGTGAAGATTTTGAATGCGCGCGCGAGCTTCGGATCGTCCGGCAGCAACCCCTCAGCAATGGCAAACACCTTGGTGTAAAACGCAAACGCCACGAGTTGAAAACCGATAATGACGGCCATGCATGCCACCATCAGCGTTCCCACGTCAAACGCGATTCCCCGGAGATGCAACGACTCGTAGGACAGCGCGAGGGCCGCGATACCTCCAAAACCCGTCAGCAGCAAACCGGGCGCCAGAAACAGCCAGCGCGGTGAAAACAGCAGCATGAACCGCAAGTGCCGCCAGCCGTCGCGCCATGGCTTCAAATGCGGCGGGCGTGAACGTCCGTCCTTGTGCAGCGTAATGGGGACTTCGGTGATCTTAAGCCGCTTGAGCGTGGCCTTGATGACCATTTCCGACGCGAACTCCATGCCGGTGGTCTGCAAATCCATCTTTTCAAACGCCGCCCTGGTGAAGCCGCGCAAGCCGCAATGAAAATCGCGGGCCGGGCATTTAAAAAAAAGCTGCCCGATGAACGACAGCACCGGGTTGCCAATCCAGCGGTTTTTCCACGGCATCGCGCCGGGCATGATGGTTCCACCTCCAGTCGGCAGCCGGCAACCCATGACCAGTTCAGACCCCTCCTGAAATTTTTTCACAAAACCGGTGATTTCGGAAAAATCGTAGCTGTCATCGGCATCGCCCATGAGAATCCATTTGCCAGACGCGGCGTTGATGCCACCGCACAACGCGCTTCCATAGCCTTTTTCCTTCACCGCCACGACCCGGGTGCCGAGCTTTTCAGCGATGGCCTGCGAACCGTCGGTGCTGCCATTGTCAGCAATGACGATTTCGCCGCGCACACCGGAGCGTTGGAGTCCCAGCTTCGCCTTTTCGATGCACTGGGCAAGGGTTTCCGCCTCGTTCAGGCATGGCATGACGATGCTGAGTTCAACGGAGTCGGTCATGAGTCAAGCTTACTTGAACGCCCGGCCCTCTGGCGAGCATGGGTTTTTAACTTATCGCAACTGGACCAAATACCAATCCAGCGCGCCTTTTGAAGCGCGCAGGTTGAGTGGAATTTTTTGGACGACCTGGGCATTCATCTGCTTGAGCCAGTCATCCAGCGAACATTTGAACCATTCCTTCAACACTTCTTCCCCCACAAGAACATATTCAATGCCCTGCCGTTTCAAATCCGCAGACGTGTCCCCGGGACAAACGTGCTCAATGCGCCGCGAGCCAAACGGCCGCCACAAGGAAGTTTCCGGGTCATCAAACGTGACCAGTCCCAAAATCTTTACGTCCGGCGGCAACACCGCAACGGCTGGAGCAAAAGCATGGTTGCGTTCGCGATAAACCCAGTAAACTTCCCGGGTGCGCGCCAACAGGCGTGAACCGTCGGTCTGAGTTTGAAACCGGTTCAGCAAAGTTTGCACCGGAAACAAAGGGCGGGGCGGTGAAATCACCAGCAACCCCGCCGCCATGACAAAAACCGCGAACGCCGCCGTCTGCCACCAGCGCCGCATCACCACCCGTTCGTGCCCGGCACACGCCAGCAGCGGCGGCAACAAGAGCGCATAATACGGCACGAGCAGGCGGGCAATCGCCGTCAAATTGGACTGCGTCACCAAGGCCAGCAGGGAAATCACGGGCGCAAACCTCACCCACGCCAGCCATGACCAGCAACCTCCATTTTGGGGCGCCGCCGGGGATTTTCGCCGTGCCAAACCGGCGGCGCCAACACTGACAGCCAACAGAACGCCAATCCCGAAACCCAGTCCGGCGTTTTCTTCAATTTGCATTTGTTCCAGGTTGAATCTGCAACCCGGAGATTCCATGGTTTGCTCCAACCGCCCGGCCAGTTTTGGTGGAAGTGCCTGCTCGACCCCGCGGTTCCATTTGTCGGCCAGGGGGAAAACCGGCGGCACGAAATTTTCGATGGCGATCAACACAACATTGGCACCCGTTTGCACAACCAGGTCTTTTTGGGATCCGCCGGTTTGCATCACCATGCCGGACCAGTCACCGCAGTATTTGAAATTCAAGACCGCCGTGGGCAGAAACGAAGCCATCAGCGCGAGGAAACAGACCATCCCGGCCTGTAACGGCCGGCGAAGCATCCATCCCAGCGAAGGTAAAACTGCCAAAAACCACGGCAGCAACAATGGCAGGTCGCTGGTCTTGGCACTGGTCATCATCGCTGCCGCCAGCGCGGACGCAAAAAAATCACGCGGCAATCTCGAATTATTTGCGCGCAAGGCAAAGTCCACCGCCGCCAGCGCAAACACGGCGCCGAACATGTCGTTGCCAATGCTTCCCGCTTGCAGCAAGAGACCGTATCCCGTCGGGACAATCCACATCCAATGCCACGCCACACGCCGCCGCACGCCCAGCCGCGTGAACACGCTGAACACCAATCCCGGCAGCAGCAAAAATGAAATGACGTTGATGAGGAACAGCTGCCGGTCGGTCTTCAGCAGCGCGATGAACGGCGCGGACACCCATTCGATGCCGCACGCGCGTCCATTGACTCGTGGGAAAATGGTGTGAATCCAGTGCCATTGGCCTGCGGCCAGCCAGTGCAAAATCCGGGGCAGGCGATACGCCAGCGCATCGTAGTTGCTCGGCGCATACAAAACACCACCCAGACCGGCCATCGCCGCCAAAATTAGAAAGGCGAGCGGGAATGGCCGGCGAAAACGGCGTTTCAATTTTCTCCAGGAAATTTGCGGGAAAATTCGTCCGGAAGTTTGTTTCCACCAGGCCGCGAACGCAACGAATCCAATCAGGAGCGCTACCAGGTAACCGGCGGCGTTCAATTGATGCAACGCGGACAGTGTCCAGCCGACGCAATTGAGATACGCACAAAACCAAACCCAGATTAAAATGGCCGTTGGCATGATGGTTTGATTTTTGCCGGCTCCGGAACGGATTGTCATCGGGAATTATCGGGTTTGACCTGCGATCGGGATGAAAAATTGTATTTGAAAATGCACCACAAGGCGCGGAAACCGTCGCGCCAGCCGATTTTTTTGCCTTCGGCGTAGGTGCGTCCGTAATAAGAAATGGCCACTTCATAAATGCGCACCTTCAAGGCCGCCACCTTGGCCGTGATTTCCGGCTCAAAACCGAAACGGTCTTCTTCAATTTTGATCTTTTGAATGACTTCCCGCCGAAAAACTTTGTAGCAGGTTTCCATGTCCGACAGGTTGAGATCGGTGGCCATGTTGGAAAAAGTGGTCAGCAGGTTGTTTCCCACCGAGTGCCAGTAATACAACACCCGATGCGCCCCGGCGCCCAGAAACCGCGAGCCAAACACCACATCCGCCTTGCCGGACAAAATCGGGACGAGCAGCCGGTGATATTCCGTCGGATCGTATTCCAAATCGGCATCTTGAACCATCACGACGGGCGCGATCGCCTGGGCAAACCCCGTGCGCAACGCCGCGCCCTTGCCCTGGTTATGCTCATGCCGCACCAAGGTCACCCGCGCATCGCCGCTCGTGGCCGTCTGCAGCTTTTTCCAGGTGTCGTCCGTGGATGCGTCATCCACCACGACCAGTTGCTGGACCGGACGCTGTGCCAGCACAGCCTAGATGACTTCGGTCACGGTCGCTGCTTCGTTATAGACAGGCATGATAACCGATAGACACGGCTCAACGTCGGCGTTGGATTTGATTTCGCTCATTTGACAATTCGCCCAAAGCGGTTCGGTTTGAATGGAAGCTGGCAAAAACCGCGATGCGGTTCAATCCGCAAATTGCACGGCGTGATAATCAGATGCGGGCTTTGGGAGCGCTGGCGTCCTGCCGGCGAGTGGATAATCTGTCGTCCCTGGCGGGCGGGCGGGACGCCGGTACTCCTGGGAGGAAATGTCACAGTCATGATCATTGGCAAATTCGCTTTTCTTTCCCGGCCGCTTTTCTACGCTGTGGACATGCCTTCATTCGACATTGTTTCCCAGGTCAACTCGATGGAAATCGAAAACGCCGTCAACCAGGCCAGAAAGGAACTGGCCAACCGCTTCGACTTCAAAAACAGCAAATGGGAAATCGTGCTGGAGAAAACCGAAATCAAACTCACCGCCGAGGACCAGTTCAAGGTCAACACGCTCAACGAAATCGTCATCGGCAAGCTGGCCAAACGCGGCATCAGTTTGAAAAGCGTGGCGCAGTGCGAACCGGACATTTCACCGCTCGGCCATGCGCGGCAGAGCATCAAGATCAAGCAGGGCCTCGAAGCCACCGTGGCCAAGCAAATCACCGGGTTCATCCGCGACGGCCAATTCAAGGTGACGACGCAGATTCAAGGCGACGAAGTCCGCGTCAACGGCAAGAGCCGGGATGAATTGCAGGCCGTCATCGCCGCCGTGCGCGCCAAGGAGTTGCCCGTGGCCGTGCAGTTTGTGAATTTTCGGGATTGAAATTTAATTGGATGCCAAATTCTTTTGATGTAAATGTAGCCACTGGACGGGCCCATGCCGCCATGAAATTCTTTGCCACAACCAACCGCCTGCTGTCCTTCCGCAAAATCACCTGATGCCCGTGCCCAAAAATATTCTGATTGTCGGCGGCGGCTTCACCGGCCTGACCGCCGCGCTGCGCTTGTCGGCAGACAAAACATTCTCCGTCACGCTCGTCGAAAGTTCCGATCAGCTTGGCGGACTCGCCGCCGGATTTCCGCTCGCCGGCACGTCGCTGGAAAAAACATATCATCATCTTTTCCTCACCGACACCGCGATTCTGGATTTGGTCAAGGAACTCGGTTTGCAGGACAAATTGATGTGGTGCGACAGCTCCGTGGGTATTTTCCGTGACGGCAAAATCCATCCGTTCAAGACGCCGATGGATTTGCTGCAGTTCGCGCCGTGCAGTTTTTTCGGACGGTTAAGGACGGGTCTTGTCGTGTTGTATCTCAAGCATCAAAAAAACTGGCGCGGCTTCACCCGCCAGACCGCGCACGCATGGATGACGCGCGCCTGCGGACACAGCGCGATGGAAAACATCTGGACGCCGCTGCTCAAGGGTAAGTTCGACCGCCATTTCAACAAGGTTTCGATGGCGTGGTTTTGGGCGCGCATCCACATCCGCGCCAACTCGCGTTCCGGCAACAGCGGCGAAAAACTCGGCTGCTTTCGCGGCGGCTTCAACACCGTCATCGCCTTGCTCGAAAATGAAATCCGCCGGCGCGGCGTGAAAATCCAGACCGGTGCAACGGTGGAAAAGTTTTTCGCTGACGAGCGCGCCGCCGTCATCAACGGTGAAAAGGTGCCGTTCGATTTCTGCATCTTCACCGGCCCGTCGCCCGCGCTGGCAAAACTTTTGCCCGCGAGCGAGGCGCTCAACGAATACGCCATGAAGCTCCGCAGCATCGAGTATCTCGGCGCAGCGTGCCTGATTTTTACGAGTGACCAAAGCCTCGGCGATTTTTATTGGACCAACGTCAACGAGGCCCGCGCGCCGTTCCTCGTCTTCATCCAGCACACGAACCTCGTGGACAAAAAAAATTACGGCGGGAAAAATGTCTATTACATTGGCGCCTATCTGCCGCCGGACGGAAAAATGTTTTCCCTGCCGGACGACGAATTGGCAAAACTCTGGTTTGGTTATTTGCCGAAATTATTTCCGCAGTTTGACGCGGGGCGTGTGGAGGAAAAATTCATTTTCCGATTTCGTGCCGCACAGCACATCGTGGATACGAGTTACGAGGGAAAAATTCCCGATTATAAAACGCCGCTGCCGGGAATCTTTCTCGCGAACTTCTCGCAGATTTTTCCTGAAGACCGCGGCACAAACTTCGCTGTACGCGAAGGCGAAAAGATCGCCAGGCTCGTTTGCCGGGAGATCGCCGCCGTGCGCGCCAAGGAATTTCCCGTGGCCGTGCCGTTTGTGAATTTCCGGGATTGAAAGATGTTGTTTTTTCAAAGGTTCAAACGACTTGCTCTTTGGAATAAATTATTTACACAGGCTGCCCGGTGTTGAAACGCCGGGCTATTTTCGTTTGTCCCTCCGGGACACTGGCAGTCAAATCGCCACCGCCTGCTTGTATTCCGGCACGATGACCTCGGCCTTCGGCTTCATCGCGCGCAAGGTTTCTGCGTGCGCCAGGCATTGCGATTCTTCGCCGTGGATGCAGATGATTTTTTTGATGTTGCCGGAGATTCTTCCGACGTATTGCTTCAATTCATTTTTGTCCGCGTGGCCGGAGTAGGTGTCCAGCGAGACGATTTTGGCGCGCACCGCCTGCGGTTCGCCGAAAATGTTGACCGGATTTTGTCCCGCCGTGATTTGCGCGCCCAGCGTATTTTCCGCGCAGAAGCCGATGAACAGAATCAGGTTTTTCGGATCGCCGATGTGATTTTGGAGATGATGCCGGGTGCGCCCGGCTTCGCACATGCCCGACGCGCTGATGATGATGGCGGGTTCCTTCAGGTCGTTGAGCGTCTTCGATTGTTCGGCCTCGCGGATGTAGGTCAGGTTCGCCATGCCGAAGG
>Ga0182021_10002077_pt1 | contig 23407 bp, 25 predicted proteins | sample 612E3MmetaG_FD_120493 | JGI IMG/M metagenome (GOLD analysis project Ga0182021, IMG submission 120493) | Permafrost microbial communities from Stordalen Mire, Sweden - 612E3M metaG (Illumina Assembly) | ecosystem: Environmental > Terrestrial > Soil > Wetlands > Permafrost | place: Sweden... | reverse complement strand
TCGCCCGAAGCAGAACAAGGCCCCCGGCACCCTGACGTCCTCGTGATGACGGCGACCCCGATCCCGCGTACCGCCGCGATGACCGTTTACGGAGATCTCGACCAGACGGTCCTCGACGAGCTGCCCGTCGGGCGAACGCCGGTCACGACCGCCTGGCTCAACGGGCCTGACGAATACCCGGCCGCGTGGGACAAGGTGCGCGAGGAGGTAGCAGCCGGCCGCCAGGCCTACGTCATCTGCCCGCTGGTGGGCGGGGGGCAGCCCGAGGACGAGGAACCCGAGGAGCTCGGGGAGGACGTCGAGCCGGACGACGGCGGGGACGGCGCGTACGGGGATGCCGGCGGGGACGGCGCGTACGGAGATGCCGGCGGGGACGGCGCGCGGCCGCCCGCCGGGCCGGGACGCGGCTCGAAGGCCGTCGCACGGGTCGTGACGCTCCCTCTCGTCGGGGTCGACCTGCAGGTCGAGCAGCGGGACAAGCCGCCTCCCAAGTCCGCCGTGGAGGAATTCGCCCGGCTGTCCTCGGGCGAGCTGGCCGGCATCGCGGTGGGCCTCTTGCACGGGCAGCTCCCTTCGAAGGAGAAGGAGGCCACGATGGCGGCGTTCCGCCGCGGCGAGATACAGGTGCTCGTCGCCACGACGGTCATCGAGGTCGGCGTCGACGTGGCGAACGCGACGGTGATGGTGATCGAGGACGCCGACCGTTTCGGCATCGCCCAGCTCCACCAGCTGCGGGGCAGGGTGGGCCGGGGGAGCGACAAATCCTGGTGCTACCTCCTTGCCGAGGTCGTGACGCCGGGCGCCTCGCGTCGCCTGCACGCCCTGGAGGAGACGAGCGACGGGTTCGAGCTGGCCGAGGTGGACCTCGAGCTGCGCGGTGCCGGCACCGTCTTCGGCGTCCGCCAGAAGGGCAGGAGCGACCTGCGCCTCGCCTCCTTGCGCCGGGACAAGGCGCTCGTGCGGGCCGCCCGCACGGTGGCCGAGGAGGTCGTCGACTCCGACCCGACACTGGAGGCCCACCCGCTTTTGGCCGACGAGGTCCATCTCTTCGTCGCCGAGGAGGACGAGGAGTTCGTGCTGAAGAGCTGAGCCGCCCCAGGCTCCGATCTCCAGCTCCGATCTCGCGCCGAGCCGAGGCCGGTTTCCCTCGATCTTGTAGCTCCCCGGTTCTACGTTGGACCCATGCGCGTCATCGGCGGCACGGCCAAGCGGCGCCAGCTGCGAGTGCCCGACATCGACGGCCTGCGGCCCACGAGCGACCGGGTGCGGGAAGCGATCTTCGACATCCTCGAGAGCCGAGGGGCGATCGAGGGGGCCTCGGTGCTCGACGCCTTCGCCGGTTCGGGCGCGCTCGGGATCGAGGCGCTGTCGCGCGGCGCCGCCTCCGTCTGCTTCGTCGAGTCCGATCGTCGGGCCGTCGCCGCCATCCGGGCCAATCTTGACTCCACCGGCTTCGGCTCCTCTCCGGCGGTGCGCCTCGTCCGGGCGGACGTCCCCGATCTCCTCGCCCGCGAGGCCGCCACGCGCTACGACCTGGCTCTCGTCGACCCGCCGTATGCCTTCGACGCCTGGCCGTCACTACTCGCCCTGCTGAGCGCCGACCTCGCTGTGCTGGAGACCTCTGCGCCGGTCGGTGTCCCCGAGAGCTTCCTGGTCCGTCGCGAGTACCGCTACGGCGGTACGCTCGTCACGCTGGTCGAAGCCCGAGGGCTCGGCCATGATGATCCGAGAAGCACCGAGAAGGGCCCCGATTGACCGTCGCCTTGTTCCCTGGCTCTTTTGACCCATTTCACAATGGCCACCTCGAGGTCGCCGAGCGCGCCTCGAGGCTGTTCGACGCGCTCGTGGTCGCCGTGGTCCGCAACCCGCAGAAAGGCGAGCCTCTCTTCGACGTGAAAGAGCGCGAGGCGATGATCGCCGACTCGCTCGGGCATCTGGACTCGGTCCGGATCGTGTCGATGTCGGTCCTCGTCGTCGAGGTCGCCATCGAGGTCGGGGCCGACGTCATCATCAAGGGCCTGCGCGCGGTCTCGGACTTCGAGAACGAGCTGCAGATGGCCCAGATGAACCAGCACCTTTCGGGCATCGAGACGCTGTTCCTCCCGACGAGCTCCTCATACTCGTTCGTGGCGTCGAAGCTGATCCGCGAGGTCGTCCGCTACGGGGGCGACGTGACCGAATTCGTGCCGCCCCCTGTTGCAAGCAGGCTGAAGGAGCTGCGACCGTGACCGACGTCCATGACACCGAGAACCTCGAGCCCGAGACGGCCCGTCCAGCCGCCACGCCCGGAGGCGTGGAGGACCTCGTCGAGGAGCTCATCGAGATAGTCACCTCGGCAAAGTCGATGCCGCTCTCCTCGTCCGCGATCGTCACCCGCGACGAGGTGCTCGACCTGCTCGAGGCCATCCGCGACGACCTGCCCGAAGAGCTCCGCCGGGCGCGGCGCATGCTCAAGGACCACGAGGAGCTGCTCGTGGCGGCCCGCCGGGAGGCGGCGGACATCGTCGGCGACGCCAGGGTCCAGGCCGAGCGCATGGTGCAGCGGACCGAGATAGTCCGCCAGGCCGAGCACCGGGCGACGCGGATCGTCGAAGACGCCGAAGCCGCCGCCCGCCAGATGCGCCACGAGGCGGAGGACTACGTTGACCAGAAGCTCGCCGGCTTCGAGATCGTGCTCGACCGGACGATGAAGACCGTCCGCACCGGCCGCGAGCGCCTCGCGTCGATCCCCGCCGCCCAGCCCCAGGCGGGCGACGAGCCCGAGGACGAGCTCAGCGACGACGAGTGGCTCGCCGGGGAGGGGTTCTTCGACCAGGATCTCGAGTGACCAGGGGCGACCGTCGCGGCCCGCTGGTCGTCGGCGTTGCCGTGCTCCGCAAGCATCCGGGCACGACGCGTCGGGTCAGCGTCGCCGCTCCTATCGAGGAGCTCGAGGTGATCGACTCCCGCGTCCCCCGGGACTCCGAGGTCGAGGTGGACGTGCTTGTCGAGTCCGTGCTCGGCGGCGTGGTGGTGAGCGGCACCGTCTCGGCCGACTGGGAGGGAGCCTGCCGGCGGTGCCTGGAGCCGGCCACGGGACGCCTCGTCGCCACGGTCAGGGAGCTGTATTCGGACGACGCGGATCCCGAGCTGAGCTACTCGATGACGGCCGACTGGCTCGACCTCGAACCCCTGGCCCACGATGCCTGTATCTTGGAGCTGCCGCTCGCGCCCTTGTGTGGGCCCGATTGCCTCGGGCTGTGCCCGGGGTGCGGCGCGAATCGCAATCACGAGAGCTGTAGCTGCGCGGAGATGACGGACCCGAGGTGGGCCGCCTTGTCCGGGCTCGCTGCTCCTCGAGCCATACCCGAGTGGAGAGAATGACGATGGCCGTCCCGAAGAAGAAGACCTCGAAGTCGAAGAGCCGGAGCCGGCGGGCGTCGGCCTGGACGTTGAACGAGCCCTCGCGGAGCCTGTGCCCCCAGTGCAACCGGGCGAAGCTGCCGCACGTGGTCTGCCCCCATTGCGGGTGGTACAAGGGTCGCCAGGCGATCGAGGTCGACTGACCGTCGTGGCGCCTGGAAGCACTGGGGGGGCGGTGCCTTCACCTGTCACCTCCTTGCCGGTCGCCGTTGACGCCATGGGTGGCGACCATGCCCCCTCCGAGATCGTCGCCGGCGCCCGTCGGGCGGCTGAGGAGCTCGGGATCCCGGTCGTGCTCGTGGGACCCGCCGACGGCTCGCTGGGCGACACCGGCAGCCTTGAGATAGTCCCGGCCGGCGAGGTCATCGCCATGCACGAGGACCCCGCCCAGGCGGTCCGGACGAAGAAGGACTCGAGCCTCGTGCGCGCCGCCGAGGCGGTCCGCGACGGGCGTGCCTCGGCGATGGTGAGCGCGGGCAACACGGGCGCGACGATGGCGAGCGCCCTGTTGCGCATGGGCCGTCTCCCAGGGGTGGCCCGCCCGGCGATCGCGGCCCTCATCCCGGCGGTGACGGGCCATCCGGCGGCTCTCGTCGACGCCGGGGCCAACGCCGACTGCCACGCCGAATGGCTGGTCCAGTTCGCGCAGATGGGGGCGGCGTTCATGTCGCATCGCTTCGGCACGTCCGAGCCGAAAGTCGCCCTGTTGTCCATCGGGGAGGAGTCCACGAAGGGCAACCAGCTCACCAAGGAGGCGCATGCCCTTTTGGCCGCAGGCGTCGGGGTCGACTTCGTGGGCAACGTGGAGGGCCGGGACCTGTTGAACGGCGACGTCGATGTGATCGTGACCGACGGCTTCACCGGCAACGTCGCCCTCAAGTCCCTCGAGGGCGCGCTGGCCTCGTTGTTCGACATCCTCGGCCGTGTCATGAGTGCCACCCCCGAGAGCCGCGCCGCCGGCAAGGTTCTCGGCCCCGAACTCCTCGTCTACGCCCAGCGGCTCGACCCGGAGGAGACCGGCGGGGCGATGCTGCTCGGAGTCGACGGAGTCTGCGTCATAAGCCATGGCAGCTCCTCGTCGCGGGCGATCCTGAACGCGGTGCGCGTTGCCCACGAGGCGGTCACCGGCGACCTGATGGGCTCGTTGCGCGACGCCGTGGCGGCGCGATGAGCGGGCCTGCCTGCCCGGAGCCCGTCCCCGACGGCGTCGGCCACGGCTGACAAGACGGCCGGCGAGCTTTAACATGGCGCGTGCGCAAGACGAAGGAGCCCAGGTGACCGAGACGACCGGTGCGATCATGAGCCGAGACGAAGTGCTTGAGCTCGTCCGCTCCCAGCTGGCGGAGATCCTCGAGATCGACATGTCGGAGATCGGCGAGTCCTCGTCGTTCGCCGATGACCTCAACGCCGACTCGCTCGCGTTGATCGAGCTGGTCGAAGCTCTCGAGGAGGAGCTCGGCGACAAGCTGCCGGGCTTTCGCATCGACGACGAGGACCTCGAGGACCTGCGCACCGTGCGGGACGCGGTCGACTACGTGAGCGGGAAGGTCGCAGCGGCCTGAGCAATTTCCCAGCCGAGCCTCGGTCCGACAGCGAGCGGCTCCGCCGCGCCCTGCTCGACTTCCCCGTCGGCGAGGACTTGCTCCACCAGGCCCTGTCCCATCGGTCGTACTGCTCGGAGTGGGGCGGTCGTCCCTCCAACGAGCGCCTCGAGCTCCTCGGTGACGCGGTGTTGAGCCTGGTCGTGGCCGACCACCTCTACCGGTCGTACCCGGAGCTGCCCGAGGGAGACCTCGCGCGACTTCGCTCCGCCGTGGTGAGCACAGAGGCGCTGGCACCCGTCGCCGACGAGCTCGGCGTGGGCGAGGCCGTCCTGCTCGGCAGGGGCGAGGAGATCTCCGGCGGCCGGTCCAAGGACTCCATCCTCGCCGACTGCCTCGAAGCGATCATCGCCGTCATCTACCTGACTCTCGGGCTGCCGGCGGCGACGACGTTCGTCGTCCGGCTGCTCGAGGGGCCGATCGCGGTCATTGCGGCCGAGGGCAGGCTCGGCGACCCGAAGAACCGGCTGCAGGAGCTGGCCGCCAGGCTCGATCTCAGCCTGCCCTCGTACCGAGTGAACGACACAGGGCCTGATCACGCCAAGGTCTTCTCCGCCGAGGTGACCCTCGGCGGGGAGGTGCTGGGCCGCGGCACCGGGAGCTCGAAGAAGCTCGCCGAGCGCCTGGCGGCGGTCGCGGCCCTCGAGGTGCTCGCCGCCAGGTCCGGCGACGACCCCGGCGCTTAAGTGCCCGAGCTTCCCGAAGTCGAGACCGTCCGCCGGGGCGTCGAAGACGCCGTCATAGGCCGGCGGATCTCCGAGGTGAACGTCCTCGGGCGCCGCACCGTGAGACGCCAGTCCCCCGCAGAGCTGCGCAGCCGGCTTCTCGGGCGCCGGTTGGTCTCCGCGGGGCGGCGGGGGAAATTCCTTTTGCTCTCCCTTGACGACGGCGCCGTCCTGGTCGTCCATCTGCGCATGACGGGCCAGCTGCTCCATGTCGACGGGGCCGAGCGCCCGCCGCTGGCTCCCCACACCCATCTGACGGTCGACCTCGACGACGGGTCGGAGCTGCGCTTCGTCGATCCCCGGACCTTCGGGGAGTGGTTCGTCTCCTCCGACATAGACGGCCGCGGCGTGCCGGCCGAGCTCGAGCACATCGGGCGCGACCCGCTGCTGGAAGGCCTTCCGGCGGCCTATCTGTCCGAGCGGTTAGCGGGCCGGCGCGCCCCGCTCAAGGCCCTGCTCACCGATCAGCGGATCATCGCCGGCATCGGGAGCATCTACGCGGACGAGATCTGCTTCCGGTCGAAGCTGCGGCCCGATCGCCTCGGCGGCTCTCTGACGGCGGCCGAGCTGGGCTCGCTCGCCAAGGCCGCCCGGGCGGTGCTGGGCGAGGCCGTCAAGGCCCGCGGCTCGTCGCTGCGGGACCAGCGCTACCGCGACGTCGCAGGCGGGCTCGGCTCCTACCAGGGGCGCCATGCCGTCTACGACCGGGCCGGGGAGCCGTGCCCGCGCTGCGGCAAGCCCGTCGTGCGGCTCAAGATCGGAGCCCGGTCCGCCTACTGCTGCGAGGAGTGCCAGCTCTGAGCCGGGCGCGGGGGGAGAAGCCCGCGAATCCCCGGGAGGGTTCGCCGCCCCGTCTAACGTGATCGCAACGTGTTCCTGAAGACGCTCACTCTCAAGGGTTTCAAGTCGTTCGCCGATCCGACGACGATCGAGCTCGAGCCGGGCATCACCGTCGTCGTGGGTCCGAACGGGTCCGGCAAGTCGAACGTCGTCGACGCCGTCGCCTGGGTGCTGGGGGCCCAAGGGCCGAAGGTCGTCCGGTCCACGAAGATGGACGACGTCATCTTCGCCGGCACCTCGAAACGGCCCGCCCTCGGCCGGGCCGAGGTCTCGCTCACGATCGACAACGCCTCGCGGCGCCTCCCGATGGAGGTGGCGGAGGTGACGATCACAAGGACGCTGTTCCGCACCGGCGAGAGCGAGTACGCCCTGAACGGGGCGCCGTGCCGCCTGCTCGACATCCAGGAGCTTCTCTCCGATGCCGGTGTCGGACGCCAGCAGCACGTGATCGTCAGCCAGGGCCAGCTCGACTCCGTGCTCCAGGCCCGCCCTGAAGACCGGCGCATGGTGATCGAGGAAGCCGCGGGTGTGCTCAAGTTCCGCCGGCGCCGCGAGCGTGCGGAGCGCAGGCTCGAGTCGAGCGAGCAGAACCTGCTCAGGCTCCAGGACCTGCAGCGGGAAGTGCGCCGCCAGCTCCGGCCCCTTGAGCGCCAGGCCGAGGCCGCCCGCCGCCACGACGGGCTCGTCGCCGAGCTGCGGGCCCTTCGCTTGCACCTGGCCGGTCGCGAGGTGGACTCTCTCGGGCGGCGGCTCGAGCGCGCCGCGCAGTCGCATGCCGAGGTGTCCGAGCGGGAGATGGCCCAAAAGAGCGAGCTCGCCCGCCTCGACGACCTGGTCGGCTCCACGGAGTCGGCGCTCACCGAGGTGCAGGCCTGGGACGGTGCCGACCGCCTCGGGCGGGCCGAGCGCCTGCTGGAGCGCCAACGCGGCCTCGCCAACGTGGTGGCCGAGCGCCGCCGCACCGTGGCCGGCGCGCTCTCAGCGGTCACCGAGGCCGACGTGGTCGCCTCGCTCGAGGCCGAGTCGGCCCGCCTCGCCGCGGACCTGGCGGTGGCGGAGGCGGCGTATCTCGCGCTCGCGCCCGAGCGCGAGACCCTCGAACGGCTCGAGGCGGAGCTCGGCTCCGACGAGGAGGCCTTCGACGCCCAGGCGGTGGCTGGCCGCGAGGCCGGGACGCTCTGGGTGGAGCCGGCGGAGACGGCCGGGGACACCGCGCCCCTGGACGCCCGCGCGGCCCGCCAGGAGCACGACGCGACGCTCGCCCGCCTTTCGAAGGCCCGCGAGTCGGTGGCCCGGCTGGCCGAGCGCCTTGCCAGCTTCGACCGTACGCGCTCGGAGCACGAGCAGCGTCTGGCCGAGCTCGCCGCGACCATCGAGGTCGCCGCGACGGAGCACGAGCGGCTGCGGGTCGAGCTCGAGAGAGTCTCAACGGCCGAGCGGGAAGCTGCCGAGAACGCGCAGCAGGCCGAGTCGCGCGCCCGCGAGGCGCTCGATCGTTCCCACGCGCTGGGGGCCCGGGCCGAGGCTCTGCAGGCGGCCCTCGACGAGACGCGGGCCCGCGCGGGGGTCGAGAGGCTGGCCGGGCTGCAGGGCGTGCTCGGCACGCTGGCGGATCTCGTCGACGTCGACGAGGGTTGCGAGAAGGCCTTCGAGGCAGCTGTCGAGGACGCCCTCGGCATCGTCGTGGTCGACGGCGCGGGCGCGGCGCGAGAGGCGTTGCGGCGCCTGCACGACGCCGGCCTCCACGGCGGCGTGCTGCCCACGCCCTCCGGCTCGATCGCCCAGCCACCGATGGCCGCCTCGTGCCCCGAGGGGGCCGAGCTGCTGCGCGACCGCGTGAGATCGGACTCCGCCGGGGTCAGCGCCGTGCTCGACAGACTTCTCGCGGGCGGGGTCCTGCTCTGCCGCGGCGGGCTCGTCGAAGCTCTTCGCCTGGCCGAGGACGGACCGGGGCGCACGATCGTGACGACGGAGGGCGACCGTTTCTCGGCGCGGGGATGGCGGCTCGGCGCGGCGCGCTCTGGAGCGACCCGCGCCGCCCTCGAGACCGTGCGGCGCGAAGCCGAGGCTGCCGGTGAGCTCTCCCGTGCAGCCGGCTCGGAGGCGGAAGCCGCCCGCGAGGCGTCGGGAGCGGCCCGCACGGTGGCCGTCGAGGTCGCCAGGCGATTCGACCAGGTTGGCGGCACCCGCGCCCAGGCGAAAGGCGACCAGGCCCAGTCGGCAGAGCGCCTGGTCCGCCTCAGCGCCGAGATGGCTGACGCCGCTGCAAGCTACGAGGCCGCCTTGGGGCTCGTAGCCGCGACCGAGGCGGAGCTTGCGCTCAGGGAGCACGAGCTCGCCAGGGCGGAGGGCGCCGAGATCGAGGCGCTCGCGGCCGCCGAGCAGGCCGCCCGCGCCCGCCAGGCCCTCGACGAGCGCGGCCGTCAGCTGGCGGCTCTGGCGGCGGAGCTGGGGATCCGCAGCGCCGGGCTCGAGGAGAGATGCGCGCTGCTCACCTCGCGGCGCGACGAGGTGGAGCGGAGGCTCGCCGGCTTGGACACGGCCCGTACGGACGCGGCTTCCCGCAGGGAGTCGCTCGAGGCCGCTGCGCTCGCGCTCGGCCGCCTCGCGGATTGGCTCGGCCGCCTCGCGGCCGACCTCACCGCGGCCCGGGACCGTCTGCGCGCCGAGCGGGCCGAGCACGAGCGGGCCGTCACCGCGACCACCGGCCGCCTCCGCCAACTGCGGGAGGAGCGCATCACGGCCGAACGCGCCCTCACGGGCACGCGCGAGCTGCTGCAGCGCGGCGAGCTGGAACGCGCCGAAGCCAAGCTGCGCCTGGAGACGGCTGTGGAGTCGCTGCGCCGGGACCTCGAGTGCGAGCCGAGCGAAGCGATAGCGGCTCCCTGCCCGGAGCTGCCTCCCGGCATCCCGGCCCAGGCGCGCGTCCGCGAGCTCGACCGCGAGCTCCGCCTCATGGGACCGGTAAACCCGCTGGCTCTCGAAGAGCTCGCCGCCCTCGAGGAGCGGGACCGTTTCCTGGCCGAGCAGCTCGAGGACGTGCGCGGTGCCCGGCGGGAGCTGGGACGGGTCATCCGGGCGGTCGACGAGGAGATCGTGGGGGTCTTCACCCAGGCATTCGCGGATGTCGCCCGGCATTTCGAGAGCCTGTTCGAGATGCTGTTCCCCGGCGGCACGGGGCGGCTCAGCCTGGTCGAGCCCGAGGACCTCCTCTCGACCGGCATCGAGATCGAAGCCCGTCCGGCAGGCCGCAACGTCCGGCGCCTCTCGCTTTTGTCGGGTGGGGAGCGGTCGCTCGTCGCGCTTGCGTTTCTCTTCGCGGTCTTTCGCAGCCGCCCGTCGCCCTTCTACGTCATGGACGAAGTCGAGGCCGCGCTCGACGATGTGAACCTGCACCGTTTCTTGGATCTCGTCGAGGAGTTCCGCTCGGACGCCCAGCTGATCGTCGTCAGTCACCAAAAGCGCACCATGGAGGCGGCCGACGTCCTCTACGGCGTGACAATGCAGCCCGGCGGGGCCTCCAAGGTCGTGAGCGAGCGGATCGGCACGACGACGGCTCGGGGCGCCCGCGACTGACGCCGCCCTGCCGCCCCGCGCTCGGCTTCAGGGCGCCGGACCAAGCGGGACTACTGTTCCCATCAGCGAGGGAACGGAGTCGAGATGCGCCTTCCGTGGCTGAGAGTCGTCTGTGTCGCGCTCGTGCTGGCGGTACCTGCCGCCGTGTCTTCCTGCAGCATCGGCCAGGCACAGCTCTGCGCCGGACAGTGCGGCCCTCCCTTCAAGCTCGACGTCGTCTTCCGGCACGGAACCTCGGTCTCCCTGGCTGGAGTCGCCCTCAGACGCTGCGCGCACGAAGCGGCGGTAGTGACAGTCGGGGCGCCGTATCGCTCCGCCGACGGCCTGCTGCATGCGACTGTGGGCACTCGGGAGGTGGGCGGTCCACGGACCCGTCCGCTCTTGCGCTGCCTCGACCGGTCACCCCCGGTACTTCAGGCCGTCTGGCCGGACTGAAGCCGGCCTTCGGGGGAGACGGGGCGGTCCCCTTCGGCTCGGAGGTCCGTGGCCGGTAGTCTGCCCAGCGGATGACTCTCGTTATCACCCTCGTCGTAGTCGCCGTGCTGCTGCTGAGCGTCGGCGGCGTCGTTCTGAGCAACCGCAGCCGTGGGCGCCGCTCCACGCCCGCGGTCTCGAGCGCCCCCCGCCCGCCCACTTCGACGGCGCCTCCGACATCGAAGGCACCGCCTGCCGCGGCGCCGCGCCCGGCGCCGGACGCGGCGACTCCCCCTGTTCCCGCGGAGGCGCCTTCCGCCCCGCCGGAGGCCGCTTTTGAGGCGCCCGGGATCGGTGCCCCGGAGGAGGAGGCGGGCCGCCCGATCCTCAAAGACCGCCTCGGGCGTGCCCGCGGGCTGCTCGCCGGTTACCTTGACCAGGTCCGCGGGCGCAAAGGCGTCGACGAGGCGACCTTCGAAGAGCTCGAGGAAGCTCTCATCCTCGCTGACGTGGGGATCACGACCACGAACCGGATACTCGCCGACTTGAGGGCCAAGGTGCGCGCCGGGTCCATCTCGTCGGCGGACCCGTCCGCCCTCCTGCAGGCGCTGCAGGCCGACCTCGTCTCGATGTTCGACGGTGACGACGGCTCGCTCGCCTTCGGCGAGGCCGACGGTCCCACGGTGTGGCTCTTCGTCGGGGTGAACGGGGTCGGCAAGACGACGACGATCGGGAAGCTCGCCCTGCGGGAGGCACAGGCGGGCCGCACGGTCATGCTCGCCGCAGGCGACACGTTCCGAGCGGCCGCCGGAGAGCAGCTCGAGACATGGGCCGAACGGGCCGGGGCGCGCATCGTCAAGGGCGCGGACGGGGCGGACCCGTCGTCGGTGATCTTCGACGCCGTCCAGAGCGCGGCCTCCCGCGGGGCCGGGCTCGTGCTCGCCGACACCGCGGGGCGCCTGCACACCAAGGTGAACCTGATGGACGAGCTGCGCAAGGTGCGCAGGGTCGCCGAGCGCCCGCCGGGGCAGCTGACCGAGGTCCTTCTCGTGCTCGACGCCACCACGGGCCAGAACGGCGTCGTACAGGCGCGCCAGTTCACCGAGGCGGTCGGGGTGACTGGCATCGTCCTCACCAAGCTCGACGGCACGGCCAAGGGCGGCGTGGTGCTCGCGATCAGGTCCGAGCTGGGGCTGCCGATCAAGCTGGTCGGGGTCGGGGAGGGCGTGGCCGACCTCGTGGCCTTCGACCCGGCCGAGTTCGTCGAGGCCCTGTTCGGATGAGCGTGGACGAAGCGGCACGGCCTCGGGTGCCCGCGCCCGCGCCCGAGTAACCTGGTCTGACCCATGTTCGACACCCTGACCGATCGTTTCGACGCCATCCTCACGCGCCTTCGCGGCCGTGGGCGGCTCGGCGACGCCGAAGTCAACGAGGTTCTGCGCGAGATCCGCGTCGCTCTCCTCGAGGCGGACGTCAACCTCGCTGTCGCCCAGGACCTGATCGAGCGGATCCGCGCCCGTTGCAGCGGGGCCGAGCTTGCCAAGTACCTGACGCCCGCGCAGCAGGTCATCAAGGTCGTCAACGAGGAGCTCACCGCCACATTGGGCGGCGAGGCGCTCAAGATCTCGTACGCCTCCAAGCCTCCGACCGTGGTGCTGCTGGCCGGCCTCCAGGGTTCCGGCAAGACGACCGCGGCGGCGAAGCTGGCGCGGTGGTTCCGCCAGCAGGGGCGGAATCCGTACCTGATCGGTGCCGACCTGCAGCGTCCCGCAGCCGTTGAACAGCTGCGGGTCCTCGGTGCCGAGGTAGGTGTCGGCGTCTTCTCGGAGCCGACCGATCCGGTCGCGGTCGCCCGGCGCGGCCTGGCCGAGGCCGAGCGCCTGGGCCGGGACGTCGTGATCGTCGACACCGCGGGCCGCCTCGCCATCGACCGGGATCTCATGGACGAGGTGCGCCGGGTGTCCGGCGCAGTTCGTCCCCACTACACGTTCTTCGTCGTCGACGCCATGACGGGCCAGGACGCGGTCCAGACGGCGGAGGCCTTCCATAAGACGCTGCAGCTCGACGGCATCATCTTGACCAAGGTCGACGGTGACGCCAGAGGCGGGGCCGCCCTCTCGGTCAAGCACGTGGTCGGCCGGCCGATCGCCTTCTTGTCCACCGGCGAGCGCGTCGCCGACTTCGAGATCTTCCACCCTGACCGCCTTGCGAGCCGCATCCTCGGCATGGGCGACGTCCTCAGCCTCATCGAGAAGGCCGAGCGCGAATACGACCAGGATGTCGCCGGCGAAGCCTTCGAGAGATTGCAGTCGGGCAGGTTCACCCTCGACGACTTTTTGGACCAGCTTCGCCAGATCAAGAAGATGGGGCCGCTCTCCGGCCTGCTCGGCATGATGCCCGGCCTCCCGAGAGAGATGCGCGATGCCAAGGTCGACGAGCGCGACGTGGGCAAGGTCGAGGCGATCATCTGCTCGATGACGCCGCGCGAGCGCGCCGACCCGTCGGTGCTCGACGGATCGCGCCGTCTCCGGATCGCTCACGGGAGTGGCACGTCCACCTCCGAGGTCAACAATCTCCTGCGTCAGTTCAAAGAGATGCAGAAGATGATGCGCGGCGTCGGGCCCATGGCAAAGCTCGCCGGCGCCGGGCGCTCCAATCTGGCGAGGTCGGCCAAGGGCAACCGCAAGAAGGTCAAGGGCGGTCGCGTGACCCCGTCCCCCAAGGGCCTCGGCCCGGCCCGCTAGCTCTCTCCACCACCAAAGAAAGAAGAATCACTGTGACCGTCAAGCTCCGCCTCATGCGTATGGGAAAGAAGAAGCAGCCCACCTACCGCGTCGTCGTGGCCGACAGCCGCTCGCCGCGCGACGGCCGGTTCATCGAGGCTGTCGGCACCTACGAGCCCCGTATGGAACCGTCCACCATCGAGATCGACAACGACCGCGTTCTCGGCTGGCTGGCCAAGGGCGCACAGCCCACCGAGACCGTGCGCAAGCTGCTCGTCGTCTCGGGCGCCTGGGAGCAGTTCGAGTCGACCCGACCGCCCAAGCAGGTCTCACAGCGCTACGCCCGCCCCGGGCGCGCCACGTCTCCGGCCAAGAAGGCGCCGGCCAAGAAGGCGCCGGCCACTAAGAAGGCCGCCGAGTCCAAGGCAGCTGACAGCGCCGTCGGCGCCGTCGGAACCGAAAGCTGAGTATCCAGATGCCCGACACAGGAAGCAATCCGTTCGCAGAGCCGGACTTCAGCGCGTTGCAGATCTCGAGCGACTCCGAGGAGTCGGACGACGAGTTCGACGACGACGGCGAGGACGACGACGACCTCGACGAGGGTGAGGAAGCGGACGACGAGGAGGACCTCGACATGGGCGTGCCCGCCACGCAGGGCCCGACGCCCGAACCCGAGGTGGACGAAGGCGCCGAGGACGACGAGGACGACGCGGACGACGCGGACGACGCGGGGAACCGCGTGGCGGGCGGCACCGCGCGCTCGGTGCTCGAGCACGTCGCCCGTTCGATAGTGGACGATCCCGAAGGCGTCGCCGTCGACGTGTCCGAGACCCGCAGCGGCATCCACCTGTCCCTTCACGTCGCCCAAGGCGACATGGGACGGATCATCGGCCGGCGGGGCCGCACCGCTCAGGCGCTGCGCACTCTCGTGCGGGCCGCCGCCGCGCGCGACAGCCAGGAGGCGTCGGTCGACATCGTCGACTGAGCAAGACATGGCGCCGGGTTCCGCGGGTGGTTGCATCCCGCCGCCACTGCTCGAGGTCGGTCGGATCGCGCGGCCGCACGGGCTGTCGGGCGAGGTCGTCGTCTCCCTCGTCACCAACCGGACCGAGCGGCTCGCTCCGGGCGCCGAGCTGACGTGCCGCCCGTCCACAGCACAACAGGCCCTGGGCGGGCTCGGAGCGGACGGCCCGATGCCTGCGCAGGCCGGGCCGGGTCCGGGGCCCCGCGTTCTCGAGGTGCGCAGCTCGAGGCCGTTCCAGGGGCGCTACATCGTCCAGTTCGAGGGCGTCCACACCCGCGAGGCCGCCGACGAGCTTCGTGACGCGTTGCTGCTCGCCGAGGCGGTCGAGGACCCCGACGCGCTCTTCGTGCACGACCTGGTCGGGAGCGAGGTCGTCGAGGCCGGCGGCGCGAGCCACGGCAGGGTGGTGGCGGTGCAGGCGAACCCTGCCAGCGACCTGCTCGTGATGGAGGACGGGAACCTCGTCCCCCTCAGGTTCGTGGTCGGTCGCGAGGAGAACCGCCTGGTCGTCGAGGTGCCGACCGGGCTCTTCGAATGAGCGGCGCGGGCCTGCGCATCGAGGTGTTCACGATCTTCCCCGAAGTGATCGACTCGTACTGCGCCACGAGCATCGTGGGCCGGGCCCGGCGCCAGGGGCTGGTCGAGGTTCGCGTGCACGACCTGCGCGACGGCGCGAGCGACCCGCACCGCAGCGTGGACGACGCGCCCTTCGGTGGCGGGGCCGGCATGGTGCTCGCCCCCGGACCTTGCTTCGCCGCTGTCGAGCTCGTCGATCCTGCGCGCCCGCTCTACCTGCTCTCGCCCGGCGGCCGGCGTTTCGACCAGTCGGTCGCCGCCGAGCTCGCCGGCCTCGGGCGCCCGCCCACCGATTCGGGCGCGCCGGCGTTCTCCCTCCTGTGCGGTCGCTACGAAGGGGTGGACCAGCGCATCGCCGAGCATCTCGTCGACGGCGAGATCTCGGTCGGGGACTTCGTGCTCGCGGGCGGCGAGCTGGCTGCCCTGATCGTGGTGGAGGCCACAGTCAGGCTCGTGCCCGGGGTGCTCGGCAACGACGCCTCGGCCGCAGACGAGAGCTTCACGACCGGTCTCCTCGAGTACCCCCAGTACACGAGGCCGGCCGACTTCCGCGGCTGGGAGGTGCCCGAGGTCCTGCGCGGGGGCGATCACGGGCGTGTCGAGCGCTGGCGCAGGGCGGCCGCGCTCTGGCGCACCCTCCAGCAGCGCCCCGACCTGGTGGAGGCCCGCGGCGGTCTGTCGGCCGGCGAGGTGCGCCTCCTCGCCGAGCACGGCTATCGTATAGATGCCCACGGAACGGGACGAGCCGAACGGTCGGACGCCGCGTCCGGCCAACGGCAAATGGCCGGCGACCCGTCCGATCGCCTCGAGGAGCGTGACCTTTAATGAACCCCACCGATCTTGTCGACCGCGAGAGCCTCCGCGACGACATCCCCGACTTCCGTCCCGGGGACACCTTGAAGGTGCACGTGAGGGTCGTCGAAGGCAACCGGGAGCGCGTGCAGGTGTTCCAGGGAGCCACCATCCGCCGTCAGGGCTCGGGTATCCGCGAGACCTTCACCGTGCGCAAGGTGAGCTTCGGCGTCGGTGTCGAGCGCACTTTCCCCGTCCATTCCCCGATCATCGCCAAGATCGAACGGATCACCGAAGGCGACGTCCGGCGGGCCAAGCTGTACTACCTGCGTGACCGCTCTGGCAAGGCCGCGAAGATCAAGGAGAAGCGCGACGTCCGCTGATACTGGTTGCGAGGCCCGGCGACCATGAGCGCCGAGGAGGACCTCGACCAGTTCGAGGCCGAGGTGGAGCTCGAGCTCTACCGGGAGTACCGCGCGGTCTTCCCGATGTTCCGCTACGTCGTCGAGACCGAGCGCCGCTTCTACCTGGCCAATAACGTCAAGGTCACTCCGAAGTCGGGTCCCGGGTCCACCTATTTCGAGGTGGAGCTCGGTGACGCCTGGGTGTGGGACATGTACCGCCAGGCGCGCTTCGTATCGTCGGTGCACGTTGTCACCTACAAAGACGTGAACGTGGAGGCTCTGCCCAAAGACGAGGTATGACGATGCCCGCATTTCCCACCGGCCCGGAGCTCGGCCGACTGGGCGAGGACGCCGCGGGCGCCTGGTACCTCGAGCAGGGCTACGACATCGTCCGGCGCAACTGGCGTTGCCGCAGCGGCGAGATCGACCTCATCTGCCGGCGCGGCCGGGTCCTCGTCATCTGCGAGGTCAAGGCGCGGACCGGCGACCGGTTCGGATCCCCCCTCGAGGCGGTAACACCGTCGAAGTGCCGCCGGCTGCGCCGCCTCGCCGCCCTGTTTCTCGCGGAGGCCTCGCCGGGCACCTCGATCGTGCGCTTCGACGTCGCGGCAGTCAAGGACGGTCGTGTCGAGGTGCTGGAGAACGCTTTTTGAGCCTCCGGTTCGCGCCGCCGCAGCGCTGCACCGTGGGGCAGGCAGCTCGCCTACGGTGCAATCCATGAACCTGGTCTCCCTCGGCTTCAGGACCGATCTCGCCCTCTTGCAAGGCGGGGGAAGCGTGGTCGAGGAACGCGCCGACCACCTGGTGGTGCGCAGCGACCACAACCCGACCCACTGGTGGGGCAACTTCCTCCTGTTGGCGAAGGTGCCCGCGCCCGAGGACTCCGCCATGTGGCTCGACCGGTTCGCGGCTGCCTTCCCACAGGCCGCGCACGTCGCGCTCGGCTTCGACGGAACCCGCGGCAGGGTCGAGGACCTCGCCTGGTTCTCAGAGCGCGGCTTCAGCGCCGAGGCGCAGACGGTGATGACCGCGACCAAGGTCCACCGGCCCGGCCATTTAAACACCGAGGCGGTGTGCCGCCGTCTGCACACCGACGACGACTGGGCCCAGAGCGTCGAGGTGCGGATGCGCTGTGACGACAGGTTCGTGGACCGGGCCCCTCACCGCAGCTTCGTCGTGGCGAAAGCGGAGACCAACCGCAAGCTGGTCGAAGCAGGCCGAGGGGCATGGTTCGGCGCCTTCTTGGACGGGCGGCTCGTCAGCCAGATGGGCGTTGTCTCCGCCGGTCCGGGCCTGGCGCGGTTCCAGTCGGTCGAGACGGACCCCGAGTTCCGGCGCCGGGGGCTGGCCGGGTCACTCGTGCATCACGCCAGCGAGTACGGGTTCGACACGCTGGGCGCCGGGACCCTCGTCATGGTGGCGGACCCGGCCTATTTCGCCATCGACCTCTACCGCGCCGTCGGGTTCGTCGCGAGCGAGTCGCAGCTCCAGGTCGAACGTGCCCCCGCCGGATCCATGCGCTAGCGCCGCCTGGGCCGCAGGACGGCCCCTCCTCTGTCCCCTGGAAGGCTAAAGGGCCTCGACCAGGCTCGTCATGAGGATGGCGCGTTGACCTGAACGCGTCGCGGGCTCAGCGCCCGGTCGGATGCCGGCGGGCGCGATGCTCGAAGCACGGCGAGTGCCAGTGCCGCCTGCTCCCCGGGTCGGAGACCGGGACGATGACGAGATGGCCCGTCCCCGGCCTGATCTCCTGGTTGCAGCCGGGGCAGATGTAGGTCTTGTCAGCCTGGTAGGGCTGGATACGGCGTACCTCGGCCGTGCCGAGGCCCGTCGGGTCCTCGACGAAGGAGTTCTCGCCTCGGAGGGCCCAGCCGAGGGCACCTCCAGCCGCCGAGCCTCCGCGTCCTCGGCGTCTCGTCGCGGGGTCGCGGCTCGAGGGCCGGTCCGGAGAACGTCGGGGCATGCCAATGATTGTTACAGGCCTGGAGGTGCCGCCGGTTCAGCGCCGGGCGGCCACCACGATCCCGCAGGGCGCGGGCCGAGCAAGTCAGGTCGCCGCCGCGTCCAGTTGGCTCGCGTGTGAGCTCCCGTGTAGCGCCCGGACGAAGTCGCCGAGGCGGGCAACCCCCTTTTCGAGGACGTCCTCGGCGGCGGCGAGCGTCACCCGGACGAAGCCCTCGCCACCGTTGCCGAAGGCAGCTCCGGGAACCACGCCGACCCCACGTTCGACGAGCAAGCGCCTGGCGAAGGTCCAAGAATCGAGCCCCGTCGGGCGGATGTCGACCATGATGAAGAACGCGCCCTCCGGCAGCTGGTATCCGCATCCGAGCGAGTCGAGCTGTGCTGTCACGGCGTCCCGGCGCGATCGATAGGCACCCACCATCTCGGCGACGCAGTCCTGCGGGCCGTTCAAGGCGGCGAGCGCGCCGTGCTGGGAGATGGTCGAGGCGCAGGAGACGACCGGCTCCTGGTGCAGTGCAAGCTGGCGGGTGAACTCCACCGGAGCCACGACGTAGCCGACGCGCCATCCGGTCATGGCGTAGGTCTTCGAGAAGCTGAACACGCTGATCATCCGCTCGGCGCCACCGTGGGCAGCGGTCGCCGAGGGCGAGCTGTCGAAGACGAGCTCGTCGTAGGCCTCGTCGGACAGGACCCAGAGGTCGTGTTCCTCGGCGAAGCGCACCACCTCGCGCAGTCGCTCCGGCGCTTCCACCAGGCCAGCGGGATTCGAAGGCGAATTGACCATGACGACCTTGGTCCGGTCGGTGAGGGCCGCGTCGAGCGCGGCTGTGTCGAGGTGCCAGCCGGCCGAGGGGCCGACGGGATAGGGCACGAGGTTCCCGCCGAGGACGTGGACCATCGCCGCATAGTTGGACCAGCCGGGATCGGGGACGAGCACGTCGACTCCCGGTCCGACGGTGAGCAGGAGGCTCGTGTACAGACCCCCGCAGGCACCCGTCGTGACGCAGACCTGATCGGGGCGGGCGCTCACCCCGTTGCGCCGCGCGAGCTTGTCGACGATCGCCTCGCGCAGCGCCGGCAGGCCGGCTCCGGGCGCGTAGCCGGTCGCTCCGCCCCGGGCTGCCTCGGCGGCGCCGTCGATGATGTGGCGCGGGGTCTTGAAATTCGGGTCGCCGTTGACGAGCATGACCGGGGAAGGGACACTCGCCGCGAGCTCGAGCATGCGGCGGATGCCCGAATGCGGCGTGGCGAGGACCTCGTTGCGCAGCTCAGGCACCGGTGACCTCAAGCGTGCCCGGGCCGGTCGGTGGTGGTGGGACGATCACCGACTCGCGCATCAGCCAGAAGGTCCCGGTGGTCTTGGCATAGCGCTGCACGTCCTCCCATGCCGCCTCCTGTTGCGGAGCCGAGCCGGAAGCCTCGAAGACGGCGCGGTCGGGCCACCACAGCTCGAGGAGCGCGTCAGGCTGGATCTCGCCGGCGAGCTGCTCGTGGACCGGGTGGACGACGTACCCGCCGAGCCCGGGCACGCTCCCCGAGATCGGAGCATGGACGTCACGCCAGTAATCGAAGAAGGCCTCGCGGGTGTAGTCGTCGCGCCGGTAGGCGGTGCCGGCCAACTTCACGCCCTCGGGCGCGGCACCGATGCGCTCCCGCTCGACGGGCTGGCGGAAGACGAGCTCTCCCACGACCCAGGCGTCGAGAACGATCTCGGCCCTTGCGTGTGCCGGCACGAGGAGCTCGAGTACCTCGGCGGCGGCGATGTTTCCCTCCACCCAGACCTGCACGAGTGCTCCGGCGGTCTGAATCTCGGTGAGGTGGTCGGTCACCTCGGATACGACGAGCCCCCGCACCGTCAGTCCCTCGCGCCCGGGCCTGAACGAGCCGGACTTGAGCTGCTCGACGTAGGGTGCCACGGCGCGCCTCGGATCGGGCTCGGGTGCCCTTGTGCTCAACAGCGCGGCGATCTCCATCATCTTCGGTTCCTCTCTCTTCGCAACCGGTATGGTCCTTTGCCTCGAGCTCTCTTCCGGCGAGACGTGCCCCGTTCGGGCCTAGGCCGTCGCCAGCAGCCGCCCGAGGACCCGCACCCCGAACTCGAGAGCGGCGATCGGCACGCGCTCGTCGATCCCGTGGAAGACCGAGGCGAAGTCGAACCCCCTGGGGAGCATAAGCGGCGAGAACCCGAAACAGCGGATCCCGAGCGTCGAGAAGGCCTTCGCGTCGGTGCCCCCGCTGAAGGTGTACGGGACGGCCCGAGCCAGCGGGTCCTCGGCCCGAAGGGCGGCTGCCATAGCATCGACGAGGGCGCCCTCGAAGGGAGTCTGAACCGACACGGCGGAATGCAGCTGTTCGCGCTCGACCCCTGGCCCCATCAACCGGTCGATCTCGCCGAGCAGTGCGTCCTCACCGCCCGGAACGAACCTGGCGTCGATCGCGGCCTCGGCTCGGGACGGGACGACGTTCACGCGCTCACCGGCTTGGAGCATCGTCGGGTTGGCGGTGTTGCGCAGCGAAGCGCCGACGACGCGGGCGAGAGGTCCAAGGCGGGAGAGGCACTCGGTGGGATCGGCCGGGTCCCAGTCGATCCCGCAGATCTCGGCCACGGCGTCGAGCAATTCACGGTCCGCGTCCGAGATGACGAGGGGGAACTCGTGCTCTCCGATCCGTGAGACCGCCCCGGCGAGGCGGGTCACGGCGTTCGCGTCGTGGAGCATCGAGCCGTGGCCGGCCCTCGAGGTGGCGCGCAGGCGGAGCCAGCTGATGCCCTTCTCCGCCGTCTGGATCAGGTAGAGCCGCGCGCGATCGTTCAGTTCCACGCTGAACCCGCCGACCTCCCCGATGGCCTCTGTGCAGTCGGCGAACCGTTCGGAATGGTGCTCGACGAGGTACCTCGATCCGAAGTGGCCGCCGTTCTCCTCGTCGGCGACGAAGGCCAGCACGAGATCCCGCTCCGGTGCGAGGCCACGGCGTGCCCAGTCCCGGACGACGGCGAGCACCATCGCGTCCATGTTCTTCATGTCGACGGCGCCGCGTCCCCACACGCAGCCCTCTCTGACCTCACCGGAGAAGGGATGGACCGACCATCCGGCGGCGTCGGCGGGCACAACGTCGAGGTGTCCCTGCACGAGCAGGGCAGGACGCGAGCTGTCCCTGCCCGGCACGCGGGCGACGACGCTCGTCCGCCCCGGAGCGGCGTCGATCAGCTCGCAGGCGATGCCGACCTCATGCAGCCTTTCTGCCACCCATTCGGCGGCGGGGCGCTCCGGGTGGGTCGGGTTCGAGGTGTCGATCCTGATGAGATCGCTGAGCAGCTCTACGACCTCCTGCTCCGCGACCGGCAACGCCGCGCCGGCGCGCCTTGCCTCGGTGCTCACGGTGAGTCAGCCTGCCGGGCGGATCGCCCACGGGCCTGCGCGAGGACGGGCCTGCGGTCCGTCAGCGACGCAGCCTCCTCGAAGGCGAGAGCGAGCGAGAGGACGAGCCCGTCGGCGTGCCGGGGGCCGATGATCTGCAGGCCGATCGGCAGGCCGATCGAGCTGAATCCGCACGGGACCGAGGCTGCAGGGACCCCGCAGAGGTTGAACGGATAGGTGAAGGGCGTCCAGCTCGTCCAGCGGCGCTGCGGCCACCCGTCGGGCACCTCCTGGCCGGCGGGAAGGCCGGCGATCGACAGCGTCGGCGTGACGAGTGCGTCGAAGCCCGAGAAGAATCCGTCGACGAGCGTTGTCAGGCGCGCCTGTTCCTCCAGGGCGGCCCGGCGGTCTTCTGCCGCAAGCCGAGCCCCCGCCTCGGCCATCTCGAGCATCCCGGGGTCCATCGACGACCGCTGCTCCGCGCTGGAATGTCGGATCGCACGGTGCAGGCCAAGTGACCACAGCACCGTGAAAGCGTCGATCGGGTCGTCAAAGCCGGGATCGGAATACGTGACAGTTGCGCCTAGCGACTCGAGCAGCTCTGCCGCCGCGGCAGCGGCCGCGGCGATCTCGTCGTCGAGCTCGACGTAGCCGAGGTCGGGGCTGAAAGCGATCCGTACGTCCCGGAGCCTCCGGCCGTCGCCGGGAGGGGCGGCGGGATCCGGCTTTCGCTCCGTGGCGACGTCTAGCGGGTCGGGGTCGGCGATCACCGACAACAGCGTCGCCGCGTCCGCCACCGTCCAGGCGATCGGTCCGAGGTGGGAGAGCTCCGCGAAGGGGCTCTCGGGCCACTGCGGCACACGACCGAAGGTGGGCTTCAGGCCGACAGTCCCGCAGAAAGACGACGGGATGCGGATCGAACCGCCGCCGTCGGTGCCGAGGGCGAGGGGCGCCATGCCGCTCGCGACGGCAACCGCGCTCCCGCCGGAGGAGCCACCGGGCGACAGGTGCGTCGCCCAAGGGTTGCGCGTGACGCCGGTGAGCGGGCTGTCGGTGACGGCCTTCCAGCCAAACTCGGGGGTGGTCGTCTTGCCGACGAGGACCGCCCCGTTGGCTCGCAGGCGGCGGACCGAAGGCGCGTCCTCAGTCCACGGCTGGTCGCGCGCAACGGTCCTCGATCCGCGCAGGGTGGGCCAACCGCGGGTGAGGAGAGTGTCCTTCACGGCGACGGGGACGCCGTCGAGCGGTCCCAGTGCGCGGCCGGCCCGGTACCGCCGCTCGGACTCGGCCGCCTGCCTCGAGGACTCCTCGGCGTCGATCCAGCAGAAGGCGTTGAGCTCGGGGTCGACCTCGGCGATGCGCTCGAGGAACGCGGCGGCCGCCTCACGCGGCGAGAGGGTGCCGGCTCGGTACTCCTCATGCAGCCCAGCGGCCGTGAGTGACGTCACCTCGGCGGCGGTCATCGCCCCACGCCGTCGTCGGCCGCCTCGCCCCGGGAGAGCCTCTCGGTATGGGCGTCGGATGCGACTCGGGCCTGCGTCATCCCGCCATGAGCTCGGAGGGAATCGAGTAGGCCTGCGCCGTGAGCCCTCCGTCGACGACGAGGTTGTGACCGGTGAGGTACGAAGCGTCCGACGATGCGAGGAAAGCGAAGCAGGCCGCGATCTCCTCGGGTCTGCCGAGGCGACCCATGGGCACGAGCGGCCAGTGCTCTCGCGCGTGTTGCATCGCCTCCTCGCTGCCGAGGAGGGCGAGCGACATCGGGGTGTCGAGCGGGCCGGGGCTGACCGTGTTGACCCGGATGCCCCTGGCCACGAGCTCGATCGCCATCGTCTTGGCGAGGTTCACGATGCCCGCCTTCGAGGCGCCGTAGTGGGCGTCCTCGGTCGAGGCGCCGAGCGCACAGATCGACGCGGTGTACAAGATGACGCCGCCTCGCTCGGCATCGGACATCGCCCGGGCGGCCAGCTGTCCAAGGACGAAGGACGAACGCAGGTTGATGCCGACGACGC
>Ga0182021_10002076_pt1 | contig 23407 bp, 18 predicted proteins | sample 612E3MmetaG_FD_120493 | JGI IMG/M metagenome (GOLD analysis project Ga0182021, IMG submission 120493) | Permafrost microbial communities from Stordalen Mire, Sweden - 612E3M metaG (Illumina Assembly) | ecosystem: Environmental > Terrestrial > Soil > Wetlands > Permafrost | place: Sweden... | reverse complement strand
TTAAGGCGTCCATTTATACCATGGCCGCCAATTATTTTCTCAACCAAATAATTTTTTCCCGGGACCGCAGATTTAAGTAAAATGATATTTTTGCACTCGGGTTTATCTGGAGCTGCAATTAAACTATTATCAGAACCTGTCTCTGAAATTATGAAATTATCTTTTAAATCATTCATATGGCTGCTTCATCCTTTTATTTTACTCATCTTGCTTTACTATTCTGGTTCACTTATCAGGCTGCTTCATCCTTTATTTTACTCATCTTGCTTTACTATTCTGGCCCACTTATCCGGCTGCTTCAATCTTCTAAACCCTTTACCAATTACAATTTAACTTATCTTCCCTTCAGGCTTAACCTGAAGCTATATTTAATTTAAATTAAAGCAATATTATCAAAAATAACATAAAAATAAGTTGTTGCAATAAGTATTTGTTAGCCCAGTCTAACTTTATTATATCTATCTACAAATGTCAATCTTTAAATGATTTTAAAAGATTTTTTTGTGATTTTTACTTGACTGCTGTTTTAATGACTATTAAATCTCCCTCTAGCTTATTTATGCGCCTTTCCACACTCAATTCGGGAGAAATTTATACTTTTTTAATTAAAAGTTATATAATTTTTGTACCAATATTTACATTTGCCCAGGAGGTTTTAAATGGAGCTGTTTGAACAAAAAAATGGCATAATCATCGATCTGGGTCATCTGCAGAACAAATTTTTAATTGACGCAATTAAAGCAACAGAGAGTATTCCGTTTGTAGTCGGTTATAAAATAGGCGTGTTGCCTGTACTTGAAGCCGGGCTGAAAGATACTCTCGGAAGCATAAGAAAAATAAGCAGCAAACCTTTGCTTTATGACCATCAAAAACTTGGCTGCGATTTACCTGGCACATATGAGGGCAGAATGCTTGATTTAATCAAATCTTATGGAACAGACGGGGTATTTATATTTCCTCTTGGCGGGAAAGAAGTCCTGGAATCAATAATCAACAAATGCATTGATGTTGAACTTACCCCGATTGTGTGCGGGGATCTTTCATATAAAGGTTTTTTTGCTGAAGAAGGCGGTTACATTGATCTTGATGTACAGCAAAGGATTTATCTTGATGCTGCAAGTTATGGAGTCTCCCATTTCGTGATGTCATGTAACAGGGTTGACAGAATAAAGATTTACTGCCACCAGCTCGGAGGTATGATCGGCCAATTAAAGATAATATTTACGGGTATAAACGACTCTGACTGCCATAATCTTCCGGACGCTTGCAGTCAGCTAAAGCATAACAAAGCTTTTACAATATTTGATAACAGTTTTAATAATGCTGATGAATATGTCTCTGCGCTTAACACCTTCTGGGAAGGGTTTAAAAAGAAACTGGAAATATCCTAAAAGGTTTAAAGTAGAAGCTGCTTCTGCCGCCGGATAGTCCGGATTATTTTAGACTTGCGTCATCAGATCATCTGAAATGTGCCTTTTGTTGCGGTATGGTCAGGCCCTTTTTGACAGCACTTCTTTTTCATAATCCATTACTGCAGCTACCATTTGCGAATCACGGGCCATTCCTTCGGTTTCACAATAGTAATTCCATATATCCCCGCAGGGCATGAATTTAAGCTCTTCAAGCATGGCAAGCCTTGCAAAATAATTCTTTTCCTCTTCGTATTTTCTTATTGCGTCTGTCGGTTCAAGAAGTGCAATCATTAATGCCTTAATAACGGATCTTGCCCCTATCACCCATGCGCCTATCCTGTTAATGCTGGCATCAAAGTAATCAGTTCCAATAAAAACCTTATTTAATGCCTTGGCCCTTACTATTTCCTGCATTATTGCTACAAGCTCTTCCGTGAGAATAGGGATATGGTCGCTGTCCCATCTTACACTCCTTGTCACATGCAGCTGAACGCCTTTGACAAAAGGCAATACAGCAGTTATTTTATCTGAAACAAGCTCTGTGGGATGAAAATGCCCCGCATCAAGCGTTATCTGCAGGCCATTTTTTACCGCATATCCCAGATAAAATTCAAGGGAACCGGCAGTATATGATTCTACGCCGATTCCAAAAAGTTTTGGCTCAAGTGAATCCTGAATGTTTTTATCAGAATATTTTTTGGAGAATATTTCATCAAGGGATTTTAAAAGCTTCTCACGGTGTTTTAACCTGTTGACTGTGGTGTCCTTTGAACCGTCGGGTATCCAGATATTATTGGAACATACCTGTTTTAGGCTGCCACCCATATAATCACCAATCTCCCTTGACCTGTTTATGTGCTCCACCCAGAACTTTCTTATTTTCTCATTAGTTGAAGCAAGGGTATATCCGTCCCGGGCATAAGGATGAGAAAAAAGTGTCGGATTAAAGTCAAGGCCCGCCTTGTTGGTTTTCGCCCAATCAACCCAGCTTTCAAAATGTTTTATTTCTATTTTGTCCCTGCCCTCAAACTTCCCCTTAAAGTCGCCATACATGGCGTGAAGGGCAAGTTTTTTCTTTCCGGGAATCATTGAAAAAGCTTTTTGGGTATCTTTCCTGAGCTCATCAATATTACGCGGCTTTCCGGGATAGCCGCCGGTCACCATTATGCCGCCGCCGGCAAGGGCCGCAGTGTCACTTTCAAAACCGCTGACATCATCCCCCTGCCAGCAGTTTACTGATATGGGGATGCTCTTTAAGACCGATAAAACTTTGTCTGTATCAACACCTGCCGCCGCATACCTCTCCTGTGCAACCTTATATTGTTTTTCAATCTTAGTGTCCATTGCGCACCCTTTCTCAAAAATAATAACAGCAATAATAATTGCAGCAGTATCGGCAAATAAAGATAATCACGGTACTTTAACTATATTGCGCTTTTATTATCGTTTTAAAATTATTTTACCACCTGATTAGTTTTACCTATAAAAAATTGGGAAAATTAAAATAGATTGGAGTTAATTTTATCACTGTTTGGGCAATATTTCCTTTAAAATTATTGTATCGGAAGAATAATTTTGGAACTTATTCAATTATGGTCTTTTCCGGGATCAACTTTTTTTCAATAATTGATGTAAGGGTTTTGCTGTTTAAGCCTTCCTGGTCAATGGAATGCAGATAATCAAGATATGCATAAAAAAATGGCGTCTGTTCTTTTACACTTTGGGCGGCGACCCCATAAACAACACTGCTGTCCAGCTTTTCAACAGTCTTTATAGCCTGATTTAAGAATTCTTTATTTGTGACCTGGTAGAGTGTGAGCCATTTTCTTAAAGTCCCGTTTACTATACCGGACAATATAAACTCATTTATGCCCTTTTCTGGGCTGGTTTCTAAAAGTCTTTCTTCGAATCCTGTAAAACCTGGAAATCCAAAACCTGTTTCGTACACTATCTGGTGCCCTGACAGGCTCCACTCATCAAGCATTGCAAGCCTGCCGGGATTTCCTGCAATATATGTTGTCCACTGCGGCGAAAACCGAAGCGTTAATTTTATATTATATTCATCAGCTTTAATTATCATTTCTTCCAGATAATTAAACCTCTCTGCTATATCCTTTTCTATCCCGGCTTTTTTGTTTGGTTCATTATATATGGCAATAAAGTAATATGGGACGTTTTCAATCCTGTTTTCGATAAAGCTTACAGGAGTTTCACCAGTGTTGCCGCCGCCATCGTTGTTTTCGCTACTGTAATTGCTGTCACTGCCGTCATTTACCGATATATCATGTTCAATTATTGTCATTGCGGCTTCACCGGGAGTTGCAAATTCTTCGGACTGCCTTTGTTCTTTGTTTAAACATCCACAAAACATAATAACAAGCAGACATATTCCAATAAATATAAATGGTAATTTGATAAATTTCCTAATTAATTTTTTATTGGATTTCAGCTTTCCGGTGTTCTTCATTTATAGTATATTCGATTAAACAGGCATTAAAATCAGGACAATTTCAAAGAATTCCATATTTCACTGAATTAATCATCAAGCTCGGCAATTTTATGCAGCAGATCTGAATTCACTGAATATATTTCCTTATAAATACTATATCTTTTATTGTATTCAGCGGTAATTTTATCATCTGGCGTAAAAACATTTTTCTCATGTATTGTTGCTTTCACAGCATTTTCGGGTGACCTGAAATCACCAATGGCTATACCTGCAAGCAGTGCTGCTCCAAGGCTCGCAGCTTCTTTATTATTTAAGGTCACAATTTTTTTACCAGTCACATTTGATTTTATTTGCAGCCATTTTGAAGATTTTGCTCCTCCGCCAATTGCAACTAACTTTTTTATTACTATACCTATACTTTCCAGCTTTTCAATGTTTAGCCTATTCTCGTAAGCATTGCTTTCCATTATAGCCTTAGAGATCCTGGATTTGTCAGTCTCAAGGTTTAATCCTATTATAAGACCCCTCGAATTGGAATCCAGGCAGGGCGTTCCACTCCCAATAAAATGCGGCAGTACGAAAACATTAACCGGCTTGCCATAGATTGTTTCATCAATTATCTGGTAAACATCCTTCCCTGTTGATTTTGCTGTTTCTTTTTCCTCATAGCAAAAAGTATCTCTATACCATTTAAGCAGCAAGCCGCCTGTCAGGTTAAGTGAGAGTGTTATAAACTTATCTTTTAGGACATACGGATAACAGCAATAATTGTTTTTTAGCATATTTTCTGAAAGACAAACTTTTTCCAAAACCGGGATAAGGACGTCTGAAGTACCTATTGCATTGACTGCGGTTTTGCCCTCTATAATACCTGAACCGAATGCTCCGCAAGCCTGATCATGCCCCCCGGTTACACCCACTACGTTTTTGCCCAATCCTAATTCGTCCGCAATTTTTGAACTTATTTCACCTACAACGGCTCCTGAATGCCTGGCCTGCGGCAGCAGACTTGAATCTATTTTTGCTGATTTTAAAATCTCTTCGGACCAATTTTTACTGTTGATATCAAATGCCATTGTCCTGGCCGCCATGGAAAAATCTATTGTCGGTATTAAACCAAATTTCATAAATAAATAATCCTCGAAGCATAAAAATTTTTTTGTATTTTTAAAAACAGCCTTCAGATTATCTTTAATCCATAACATTTTATTTATTGAGTACATTGGATGAAGCGGCATGCCGGTAATATGGAAAATTTTTTCTTTGCCCAGCTCATTTTCCCAGAATTTGCAATAATCTTTTCCTCTGTTGTCCATACTGACGACAGAGTTATAGAGGCAGTCATTGTTTTTATCTATTGGAGTAAATGTTTCACCCTGGCATGAAATGCTGAATGCCCTGACTTTGTCATTTTTTACTTTTTGATTTGCAGTTTTTATAAGATTTTTTATATTGTTCCATATCAGGTTTGGGTCTATTTCAACCCACCCATCCCTGGGACATATAAGCGGGTGTTCCTGATATTCAGAAGACAGTACGTCACCATAATTGCTGAATATAACAACCTTACAACCGGTTTGCCCTACATCTATTCCAAGCAGGCTCATAAGTTTGATCCTTTAGTTTTAATATGGTAAATAAATTAAATAAGCTATTTTAATTACTTCTCACAATAGAGGCAAAGTTTACGAGATTGATATTTTATTCCTCACGATGATTTTTAAACCTTTAACATACAAAGCAGTTTTCATTTATATTTTTAAGCTCTTTATTTTTTCGACGATTATTTCAGAAATAATCTTAATCATCTTATTTGTATCCATATCTTTGTAAGCATAATTCCCGGTATTATTATCAGAATTTTTTTCTTTATATTTTTGTTCATTATATAAATGGATCAATTCACTGCCCTTGTTATTTGAACCTGTCTGTAATATTTTACTGATTATTTCGTCTCTCATCTTATCCCTGGCCGGTATCATTATATCGTCCGGAATAATACATTTTTCCCCTTTTTCAGCCCTTATTTCATCTATTTTTTTAAAAAAAGCATATCTTATATCAGTTGACCAGGCCATAAAGCTGATTCCGTTTTCAATACATTTTTTGACATCTCTTTCCAAAAGTCCAGATGCACCATGCAGGGACAGGATTACGTTGACCTTATTTCTTATTTCTTTTAATAAATCATAATCAATACTTGGATAAGTATCATAAAATCCTGACTTGACTCCAATTGAAACCGCCAGGCAGTCCAGGTTGGTTTTTGTCACAAAATCATGTGCCAGAGCAGGATTTGTTAACTCTGTCAGTATATTTTCTTCAATATCATCTTTTCTGCCGGATTCAATTACTCCAATCTCCCCTTCAACAAAAGCTCCATATTTGTTTGCATATTTTACCACTTCACCGGTAACTCTTACATTCTCCTCATACGGCAATCTCGATGCATCTATCATTAATCCGCCATAGCCTCTATCGATTATTTTTCTGCATGTATCCAAATCCAAAACATGGTCTGAAAACATGGCCACCGGCACTTTGGCCTCATCGCCAAGCTTTTTAATTAAATATTCCAGACAAGACAGACAAATATTTTTCAATTCGAATTCATAAATGCAATATACTATCGGGGAATCCGTCTTTTCAGCAGCATGTATTAATGCCTCAATGCCTTCCAGATTAAAAACCGTAAACCTGTTTATCGCATAAGCATTCTTTTTTGCATGTTCAAGCATGAATTTTAAGGGTACAAACACTATTCTTCTCCCAGGATGTTAATCTTTTTAAAAAATAATTATAAAAAAGCATATGGGCAAACAATAAATTTTTTAAGCCATATAAACTGCAATTTTTTGATCCTGGTCAACTTTTTTAACATTTAAGGGATAATTTCTATAGTGGTTTGCAGCCGCATAATATCCCAATGTATTATCAACCGCTCTTTCACCGGATTGAATAGTATGGTTTGTACATAAAATGTGGCCGCCGCCCGGTGATAATATTTCTATGGTCCTGCGTACTTCTTCTGAAACCTCTTTAAAGGTTTTAATATTAAGCACCCTTCTAGTATCCACATTACCCCAAAAAGTCAGCTTTTTGCCATATTTTTTCTTTATTTCAGCAGTATTATTAACATCCGATTGTAATGGATTTAATATATCAAATCCCAGCTCTATAAAATCTTCAATTACCCAGTCGACCTTACCATCGCAGTGAAATGCAATTTTTATGTCTTTATTTACTTTTTTAATTTCACTGACCATATAAGCATAACGCGGTTTTATAAGCTCCCTGAAAATTTTAGGATCTATATATGGCCCTCTTTCATGCGCCACATCATCACCCCACCAGATAATATCGACGCCCATACCTACCAGTTTTTTTGATAACTTTAAAGAATAATCCATAGTCAAATCCAGTAATTCAATGGCAAAATCTTTATTCAGGTATAAATCAGTTAAAAAGTTTTCGAGCCCGCGCAGATACCAGCAGGCTTCAAACATAGTGCAGGCACAGCCACCCAGGATGGCGTATTCTTTGCCTTCATTTTTTACCAGGCCTTCATAGAGCTTTATGTCTTTTTCATGCGCTATTAACGGGTCCGGTAATTTATAGGTATCATAATTTTTAATATTGGCCAGCGGGTGCTCAACGAATTCACAATAACTTCCAAATTGCTGCGAATGCTGTTTCCATTTAATGCCAAACTGGTCCTGAAAAAGATTCGGGCCTATTTGTCTTTCCGGTTTTAATGTCGAACTGTAACCATCACAAAATCCTATCGATAGATATAAAAGGTCATTGCCTAATACCTTGGGCAGCGCAAAAGGATCTTTCTTTAAATCCAGGTTAAATCCCCTGACCAATACTTCTGCGATTTCCGGAGTTATCCAACTGTCAATTGGCACTTTGTCAGGTTCTTCATGATTTAGAGTTGTAAGTATTCTTTCCCTTGAATTCATTTGCCCTCCAGTTTATAAAAATATCCCTATATGTTGACTATTTTCCTGACTTCTGCTGCAATCCTTTCAGGTTGTGGAATATAGAACTTTTCCATTACAGGTGAAAAAGGCGCAGGTGTGTTAGGAGCTGCAATTCTTGTAAGCGGAGCAATAAGGTAATCCGGGATCTTTTCTGCAATTTGCGCCCCTATTTCTGCTCCTACACCTCCCTGTTTTGGTGATTCCTCAACTATTACAATACGGCCCGTCTTTTTTACTGAATTTATAATAAGTTCGATATCAAGCGGCCACAAAGTCCGGGGGTCTATCACTTCGCAGCTGATTCCTTCCTTTTCAAGCAAGGCTGCAGCCATCATTGAAAAATGCATCATTAGAAGGCTTCCTACAATCGTCACGTCTTTTCCTTCGCGCCTTATTATGCCCTTGCCAATCGGAACAATGTAATCCTCGTCAGGTATTTCGCTTGAAGCGTCAAATGACCCTGATTCTGCGCGCATGCCTTTTGAACCGTACAACAACTTGTGTTCGAAGATAAGGACCGGGTCATCATCTCTTACTGCAGCTCTTAAAAGGCCGCAGGCATCGTAAGCAGTTGACGGAGCGACGATCTTTATTCCCGGACAGCTTAAAAAATAGGGTTCCAGGTTTTGTGCATGCTGAGAACCTCGCCCGGTGACTCCCACTGGAGCCCTCATTGTTATCGGCACTTTGATTTTTCCGCCGGACATATATCTCATTTTTGCAATCTGGTTTATGATCTGGTCTGCTGCGCATAAAAGAAAATCTCCATACTGTACATCTGCAATGGGGCGAAGCCCCATTATTGCTGCTCCGCAGGCATATCCAAATATGGCTATTTCCGATATGGGGGTGTCTATCATCCTGTCCCTGAACTCTTTTTCCAGCCCCAGCGTAACAGTAAATGCGCCGCCAAATCCACCGGGTATCGAAATATCTTCACCAATGCAAAATACGTCTTTATCTCTTTTCATCTCATCATATATGGCTTTTCTTAACGCTTCAGCAACACTTAATCTCATCTGGGCACCTCCATGTTAACGTAAAGGTCTTCATATGTATCTTCAGGCTTAGGGTCAGGACCGTTCTGGCCGAACAAAACAGCTTCATCTATTTGGATCCCGACAGCATTTTTTACTTCAGCCAGCGAACTCTCGTTAAAGACACCCTCTGTTAGAAGGAATTGTTCAAACAATCCTATCGGGTCCCTCGCTGCCCAGTACTGTCTTTCTTCTTTTGTCATATAGTTGCAGGGATCGCGTCTTGAATGACCGCAAAGCCTGAAGGTCTTAAGTTCAAGAAGCGTAGGGCCTTTGCCGCTTCTGGCAATATCAAGCGATTTTTTTGCCCTGCTGTAAACATCAAGCACGTCCATACCGTCGCCTATATCCCCTCTCATGCCATAAGAGCATACCCTTTGCGCGATGTTTTCAAGCCTTAATGTAAGTTTTATTGGAGTGGACGCGCCGTAAAGGTTATTTTCACAGACAAAGACTGCAGGCACCTGGTACATAGCAGCCATATTCAATGCTTCATGGAATGCACCCTCATTGGACGCTCCATCGCCAAAAAAGCTTACGGCAACTCTTGGTTCGCCCCTCATCTTAAATGCCAGTGCCATACCGCCGATAATCGGAATGTTGCCTCCGACGATGGCAATTGCCGGAAGTACGCCTTTGCTAAGATCGCCGACATGCATTGACCCGCCTTTCCCCTTGCAGCAGCCGGTTGTCTTTCCATAAAGTTCAGCCATAATCTCATTTAAGCCGATCCCTCTTGCAATGGCATGCCCATGGGGACGGTGTGTGGATGCGATAATGTCATGGCTTTCAAGCGCAGAGCATACACCTACTGCGCAGGCTTCCTGGCCTATATACTGGTGTATCGTGCCGGGCATTTTGCCTTCAAGGAAAAGTAGTTTTATTCTTTCTTCAAACTCCCTTATCTCAAGCATTTTCTTATGCATCGCGATTGCTTTTTGCGACCCTATCTCTGAAAGTATTTTTTTCTTTTCACTCAAACCAAGCAGATGGACCTTTGCAGTTGCCAGCCGGCGCGCCTCATCAAAAGAAGTCTTATAGGCTGTACCGCCCTCTTTTTCTTCAATTTCTTTTTCATTTATGGAAGTAGTTTCGATAATCCCGGCAAATTCGCCTTTTTTGATAACATCTGCCCCAATTTCAACAGGCAAACCCGGTTTTACCTCATCAGCTGCAGGCGCCTGCGTTTTTGAGAGAGGTTCGATCAATGCGATTGTTTCACCGGTTTTTATCTGTGAATCAATTGCTGATACAAGCTTTGCAACGGTTCCGCTCTGCACGCTTTCAAACTCCATTACCACTTTATCGGTCTCGACTTCACAGAGAGGCTGGCCTCTTTTAACAGCATCTCCTTCTTTCACAAGCCACTTTACGAGCCTTACTTCATCAGATGTCTGCCCGAGCTGCACCATTTTTATTTCTACAGTCATTAATGTCTCCTACTTTTAATTATGCTTTATTATTGCTTCCGTATTGCATTATGAAACCTTCAATGGTTTGCTGCAATGCTATTCTTGCCTGAGTATTGATATCTTTTTCAAAACCAGAGCCCACAATCTCATAAGGATTGCTGCCGGCGCTTAAATGCTCTGTCGTATCCTTGATTTTCTGGAAATAAACCTTCTTTAGGATACTGCCGACATTTATCTTCCTGATGCCTATTTCAATCGCCTTCTTCATATCTTGAGGGTTTATATAGCTGCCTCCATGGAGGACAAGCGGTGTTTTTACCTTTTTTTTGATTTCCACCAAAGCATCGAGGTTAAGGTGTATTTCTGTTTTTCCATGCATATGGGCCTGGCCAATATTTATAGCCAGTGAGTCTACTCCTGTCTGGCCGACAAAATTTAAAGCAGATTCCGGGGTTGTAAATTTGAGATCATCAGGAAGTTCAGTAAGTTCGCTTCCGATCCCCTGAAGCGATACAAGTTCCCCCTCTACAGCAACATTTTTTTTATGCGCCTTACTGACTACGGATGCAACTTTTTTTACCTGCTCATCAAAGGTAATTTTTTCATCGGTGAACATTACCATTTTATAGCCCATGTCAATTGCATCAAGCACTGCGCCCAGATTTGGAGATTCATTAAAAATCGAACAGGCAGGCACAGAAATCTGCCTGCAAGCTTCATCTGCAAGCTTTGCATACAATTCCAGGGGTTCATTAAAAACCCTGTTGCTGTGTGTTAAAAACATTCCGCTAAATCCCAGAATAATCGGCGAGCGCAGCCTCTCTGCAGCATCGTATGCAGCAAGCAGTGATTCAAGATTCCAGCTTTCAAAATATCCGACTGCATAATTATTTTTTTCTGCATGCCCCATAAGGTCTTTAAAATCAACTAATGACATTTAACCCTCCACAAAAAATATTAAAACATAATTAAATCATAAAGTATCTATAAGTAGGTTTAGCCTTGTCCTGTATTCTTTAAATTTAGAAAAATCTGCATCCATTGGAATAGAATGATCGATATGAGGAATGTATCCTCCTTTTTTCATCAGGATGCTGATTTTTTTAAATTCATCATCCATATTCTTATTGTTGGCAGTAAACAGAATCTTTTTATCTACTGCTCCCAGCATCTGTAGCTTTGGAAATTCCTCCCTTATTTTCAGGGCGTCGCTTACGGCTTCCATTGGAAATATTCCGGTAACACCAAGATCGACCCACAGCGGGACAAGCTCATCAATCAAACCATCGCTATCCACAATAATGTTTTTTACACCGGACTTCTTTAAAAAATCAATAAACCTTACATAATATGGTGACATGAATTCCTTAAAAGCTTCTTTCGATATTATGGAACCGGTTTTAAAAGCCATATCTTCCCAGATCATTACCCAGTCGATTTCTATCATTTTCAATATCTCGCCCCAGTATTCCATGACAAAATTCAGGTAGAATTCATTAATGTCTTTAATCAGGCCGGGGCTGTCATACAAGCCGAGCATATAGTTAAATTCGCCCATAATATGTCTTGCTGTTCCACTGAAACCAAATGGATGCCCGCCCAGCCTTATTGCAAAATTCCTGTTCCTTAAATTTTTAGCCAGGTTTTCAAAATCGTTTGGAAGCCTGGATTTTAAGCCTTTATTGTAAAGAGCCTTATAATTCTCAAAATCTTTAACATTCTTTACCGGATAATCCAGAGTCAGCGGGACTGAGGACCCTTTGGCAAGGACTTTTTGAGTCAGCCCGTATTCATCAACAAATATTGTATATTCATTGTTTTTTTCCAATACTTTCTTTTCAAACATCGGACTGAAATTACATGGAAATTTGACTGGATACGGCTCAAGCTCAAAATATTTCATCAACCTTTCATCAAGGCCGGGTTCAGTTAATGCCGGGGTCAGCGGCGTTGACATCCTCACGAGGTCTATGTCGGACTGGCTAGTCTCTATCCCTTCAAAAACCGGGGCTTTATCTTTGTTCCAATTTTTTATAAGTCCGGCCCAATATCCATATTCCAGCTTAATATTGGGTATATTATCCTCAAAATTCATTAATGCATTAAACTTTTCCCTTGAACTCATCATAATTTACCTGTATTTAACTCCCGCTGTTATATAATAATAATATTTTAGTTATCAATCCCTTAACCTGTTTTTACCTTTTGATCTCATGCAATTCCGTCTATTCCTGGCTGCCGGATTTTCTATCTATCTTTTAACTTATTTTTACCTTTTAGATTAAATACCATTCCGTCTATTTCTGTTTGCCGGATTTTCTATCTATCTTTTAACTTATTGATTACTGTAAGATAAATATAAATTACCATCCTGTTTAAAAAAGGATCAATCTCCGGCATCTGCCAGTTTTTTATAAATATCCTTAAGCGCAAAAAACAAATCGTTATATATTTCAATATATTTCAGGTATTTTTTATGCCCATCTTTTTTCGGAAATATTGTCAAGTCACTTTTTACTATTCTTTTTAGATCTGATGTAAAATCTTTGAACAAACCCGTGGAGAAGCCTGCTATTATTGCAGAACCAAGCGTTGAAAGGTCGCTTCGAAACAGGCTTTGGTAAGGGATCTGTAGAATATCAGATTTCATCTGCATCCATACTTTGCTTTTTGCAGCACTTCCTATAGCTGTAATAACATCAAGCCCCAAGTCCGGTACAAGCTCTTTTATGATTTCTTTAGTAAGATAATGGTCATAAGCTATGGATTCAAGTATGGCCCGGTAAAAATGTATTTTCTTATGCGCCCAGGTGTGGCCGATAAACAAGCCCCTTACAGAAGGGTTTGGAGGGAAAAATCTTCCCTGCAGGTAATCTATCGCCACAAGCCCATCTGAACCAGGCGGCAGCTCTGCAGCCATTTCATCAAGATAATCATAAATATTTAAACCCTTATTTTTTATCTTCTCTTTTTCATCGGCAAAAAACTCATCGACAAACCACTTATGCGTCCTGCCGGCAAGCACAACTGAAATAAGATAATAATTGCTTCCAAGCGCAGATTTCATGCAAGCCAAAGTCTTATGTTTGCCGTCAAATTTAAATTCATTTATACATGCACCCAAAACACAGGCAGTGCCTGAAACGTCAACCATCTGGCCGCTCTTTATGATTCCTGCTCCTATAAAACCAGCTGACTGATCGCCGCATCCGGCGCAAACAGGAAGGCCCTCAGGAAGGCCTGTATCAGAAGATGCTTTTTTTGTCACCTGGCCGATAATATCTGTTGATTTTACTATTCTGGGAAGTTTTTCAATATCAACATCAAGTTTTTTACAAAGTTCATAGGACCATTGTGAATTTTTTAAATCAGCAAGCCCCGAAAAACAAATAAAACTTTCATCCATATATGCATCGTCACCTGACAGGCCGGCAAGCCTGCCTGATACAAAGGCTGAAGGTTGTATGAATTTATGGATATCCTGCCATTCATTCTTCTTTTTCCAATAGAGTATCTTGTTTCCATAAGTGGAATAAGAACCATTCTTTTCAATTATTAAATCTCCGAAATTTTTGTGCATATAATCATTTTCAGCACCGCTTCTTGAATCAAGCGGAGTATCGTAATATGTTACAGGATCATAGCTTTTATCGATGGCCATTATCCCGCCCATCTGGCTGTCTATTGATATTCCGGAAATGTCATTTTTATTTATTCCTGATGTTGCCAGTACTTCCAGAAGCATTGAGCAGCTCACTATGTAAAAATCCTGCGCATCCTGCTCTGCCATTCCGGCTGCCGGGTATTTTATATCCATTTCCCTGCTCGCCTCAGAAACTGCATTGCCCTCCTGGTCATATATGACGCATTTTGCAAGAGTGGTCCCCAAATCCATTCCTATTAAGTATTTCATTAAACCCTGCTCCTCCTGATACTCTTATAAAAATTTTCCATTTCCATATCAGAATCTAGCCTTAATGTATCTATTCCGGCATATCTGCAAAATATTTCAATCTCAGATGTAAAATCGCCAAGAGTCGCGCTTAAGTGGTTGGCGCCGATTACTTTTACAAAATTTTCAGCCCTTACCCCGAGGTCGACAGTTACCTTGCCCCATGTGCTTCCAAGATGACCGCCAAAGTCACTGCCCAGTTTTTTCTTAAGAAATTCTTCACTGTCAAGCGCTTTACCTTTTCCAAACTGCATGTAATATTCTCCATGGATACGGGTAAGCCTTGCAACAGTGATTTCAGGAGAAGCTTTTCCGCAGTAACTGAAAGCAGCGCCTGAGCAGCCGTGAATGTTGGCAACAGCTGCCGTATTTTTCAGCGCGTCTTTTGCCTGTATGGAATTTGCCGCCCAAAATAGGGAACCTGCGCCGCAATTTGCAAATTCTATATAGTCATCTTCAGCAGATACCAAATCGCCAAATGCAGGCGGTACACCCGGATTGAGAAAATTTAACATCATTGAAGTCAAAAGGCCTTTTATGTCACCTTCACAAACCGTCGGGTATACTTTTTGAGGGCCTTCTTCATTTACAGGAAATGGAAGAAAAGCAGGCAATGTGCATGCATTTACCCCATATTCGGAGTATATTTCCGGCTGGCATTTGATAGAAACACCGCAAATATTCTCAGCTTCATATTCCTTCAGCCTGTCTCTTGCTGCAAGGAGCAGGGCCGTTTGTTTTATAAAAGCCTCGTTTGTCAGCATCCTCTCATCATAAGTTATTTTCATTCCATTTTTTTGCAGCCAGTCTTTAAATCCTTTTATCCTGGAGGGATTATTTTTAATCATTTTTTCAGCCCTGTTGACCAATATATACTGGTCCTCAGAGAGAATATCTCTTATCAGAAAACTTTTAAGCTTTGGCACATCATCCTGAAGCTGCTCCATTTTTACTGCATAAGTTCCACCCCAAAGCATCATTGCACTTTCCCTCATCCTTGAGATTGCAGATACCGCCCTTACCCATTTTAGCATTTCACTTCTGTTGCCAAAGTTTCTTTCATTAAGAAGAGCATACCTGTTTACGCCCCACTCCATAAGGCTTGAGCAGGCTGCGCTGAACTGGGAAAGATTGCCGGACATTGGGTCATTTTCTGTGTAATACATAAATGGCTTATTGATGCGCCTTACAAATTCCATAATAAGCATTGGCGGCGACCAGGTCCACGCGCCGATTATCACTGCTTCTACCTCAGCATCATTTGAAATCTTGACAATTCTTTGAATATCTTTGATGTTTCTTATCCCATACCAGCCATCGTCAACATCCTTTCCTTTAGAAAGCAAGTCGATTGCCTCTATGGAGTTTTTGCCAAGAAAATCTTTTAAGTCTTCCTGCCTGGCTTTTAACATTTTCTCTACCTGGGGGTTTGAAACGCCAACATCCCTATCGTCCGTAAAAGTCACTATTGCAATTTTAGGTTTTAAATTATCCACGTCTTACCTCATATAAATAATAATTGATTTATTACAATTGATTATTGATAAACTAATTAATGGACTGAGCTGGTATTATCAATTTTTTCAACATCATTTTCTTTCTCATATACAACTGTTTTTAACCAGGCGGATTTAACTTCACCCGGGGAGATTTTTAAGGCGGTACTATTTTTTATGCACTCAAGCAAGCCAAGTCCGGGATAAGAAGACCAGGGCTCAACGGCAAGGCTGTAGGTATTGGAATACCATGGATAATTATCGCCGCCTCCATACACCATCCACAAGTAAAGATACCTGAAAACTTTCGGATCAAAAACATAGCCTATACCCACTTTTTTCCCTATGTTGGTTACAGAAAACCAGTTCTCATTTAAGCCTTTTGCATACAATAAATCAGCAACTTTCGCATTTTTATCCAATACTTTCGAAAGATCTATCATTTCACCATTTTTTCCCGGAAAGGCCTTAAGCTTTCCTGAAGCACCGGACATTACCAACGGGAAACTTGAAATTGAGCCCGGATTAGATAATATTTCTTTTGCATTAAAATTTATTACACATTCGGAGGAAAGAAAAGGGCTCCCGAAACATGGGTGGTGGCCCCACATAAAATCCAGAACTTCATTTCCATTATTCATTACTTTTTCTTCAATTGAAAGGACAGAAGAATTGCTGCTCAGCGATAAAACTTTTTCAATGCTTAAAGGGACCTTGGCAAGTTTTGTATAGAATTTGACTATTATTTTGAATTGGCTGTCTTCCAAAATATCATAATCCCATGAGACCATGGATGTTTCGTCATGGAGCCCAAGACTTGCCCCTTTATAAATACATGGTGAACCACCATTAGGTATTATTTCCTGCCATCCTCCAAGATAGCTTTCAAGAAAGTCTTTGCGGTCAATGTCACCCTCCTTGAAAGTCTTTGGAGATTTCCACATAAAATCAATATCTTTGGGCTTATAAAGCAATTCAATAATATCAGTGCCTTTATCGACCAGGATAAAAACCTTTAGCAGCTCATTTTCCATAATAATTGCTTTTAAGCCTTTATATCTTATTTCGTCAGTTATCCTGCATCCTGAATTTCTTCTAATGGCAGACATTTAAATCTCCTTAATAAGTTTATGTAAAATAGACATCCAGTTTTTTCGTTTCTTTAAGCTTTGCGACATTAATGGGGTAATTTCGGTATTTCTCTGCAGCCCAATAATATGCCACAATATTATCCACCGCCCTTTCAGAAGCCTGAACCGTGTGGTTCGTACACAGAATATGCCCACCACCGGGAGAAAGTACCTCTATTACATGCCTTACTTCTTCAGCAACATCTTTAAATGTGCCTTTATTCATTACCCTCCTGGTGTCTACATTTCCCCAAAAAACCAGGTCTTTGCCATATTTCTTCTTTATCTCTGCAATATCATTAACGTCAGGCTGAAGGGGATTTAAAATATCAAAACCAACATCAATAAAATCTTCAATCACCCAGTCTATTTTTCCATCACAATGAAAAGCAATCTTAATGTTTTTGTTAATCTTTTTAACTTCATCCACCATTTTTGCGTATCTTGGTTTTATCAGTTCTTTAAACAATTTAGGGTTTATATATGGACCTCTTTCATTGGCTACATCATCACCCCACCAGATTATATCAACGCCCTGCGAAACAAGCTTCTTTGATATTTTTAGTGATATTTCCATTGTCCTGTCTAACAACTCAATTGCAAAGTCTTTATTTAAATAAAGATCAGTCAGGAAGTTTTCCAGCCCCCTTAAATACCAGCACGCCTCAAACATTGTGCACGCGCATCCCCCAAGTATTGCATATTCCTTTGAGTCAGCAGCAATCAAATCATCATATAGCTTAAAGCCATCTTTATAAATTTCATAAGGGTCCGGCCATACATATTTATCATAAGCATTCATATCTGAAAGCGGATGCTCAACAAACTCACAATAGCTGCCATATTTAAAAGGCTTTTTACGCCATTTTATTTTAAAGTCATCCTGGTAAAGATTTTCTCCAATTTTTCTTTCCTCTTTTAATATGGAGCTGAAGCCATCACAAAAACCTATTGTAGAATACAAAAGATCATTTCCCATAACTTTTGAAAATGCGAATGCATCTTTAGAATTGTCGATGTTAAGACCTTCCAATATAACCTCTGCAGCCTCGGGAGCCATCCAGCTGTCAATCGGCACTTTATCAGGTTCCTCATGATTTAAAGTTGTAAGTATTCTTTCCCTTGAATTCATATGACCTCCGTTAACTAAAATTTAGACTATATATCATTTTAAAATTAAAAATTATTTAAATTTTTCTTAGTTATAAAATTTCCAACTACTTGAACCATGCTATATTATAAAACTAAAAGCTGTTTAATCTGTAACAGCTCCTGCAGTCAGCCAATTTATCTTATTGGCCAATTGATGGACTACTCTAAGGCATTTAACCCTTCACGGCACCCGCAGTCAAACCCTTGACAAACTGGTCCTGTATAGCAAGGTAAATTATAAATACCGGAATTGATGCTATGATTACACCTGCCGCCACAAGCTGCCATGGGGAATCCCATTGGCCTACAAAATTTGCCATCCCGACCGGTAGTGTATATAAAACCTTGTCTTTAAGAAGTACCAGGGCAAGAATGAATTCATTCCAATTCTGCATGAATAAAAATATTGTAACAGTTGCAATAGCCGGCTTGGATAGCGGAAGTATTATCTTAAAAAATGTCCCCATCTCTGAACTGCCGTCAATACGGGCCGCTTCTATAAGTTCTTTTGGAATTGACATGAAAAATCCTCGCAGAATCAAAACTGCAATTGGAAGACCAAACGCAACATAAGAAACAATAAGGGAAAAATGCGTGTTATAAAGACCAAGACTTTTCATAATAACAAAAAGAGGGATAATCACTGCTGCAGGCGGAATCATTATTCCCAGCAGTACAGTATAAAAAACTATATTTGACCCTTTGTATTGAAGCCTTGAAAAAGAATATGCGGCAAGTGCGGCTATTATCAGTGTAAGGACCACTGAAAATATTGTAACAATTGCAGAATTCAAAAATAAATTGGTGAACCCAAATGTTTTCCAGGCAATTACATAATTTTCAAAATGCAGATCCTTTGTAAAAAACATTGCAGACAATGCTTCTTTTTTGCTTCTTAAAGACAAGGAAAAAACCCATATTACCGGAATCAGAAATATTATTCCCAACAGATAAATAAAAATGCTTTTTACAATTTTTTTAGCCATTTAATCTCCAGCCTATATTAGAAATAATCAATATCTATATTTATATATTCATTTATATTATTAATTTATTTTGTGAATAATTATTTTTAAAAACTTTAGCTTATTACATTTGCCTGCTTGTTACCTTCAATCGTATAACAGATACAATAAGTCAATTATGGATTTCCATTTTATACTTCCCTGTTTGTAACCCTCAACCTTATAACAGACACTATAAGTGAAATAAAAACAATGACCATTGCTATGACCGAGGAAAAACCCATGTTGTTAAACCTGAAAGCCTGCTGGAAAAGATAAGTGGCTAACACTTCGCTTCCATGGTTTGGGCCGCCGGCAGTCATTACATACACTATCTCAAATACTTTGAAGCCTCCGATTATATTCAGGAGCATCGTTATAGTTATAACCGGGCTTAGAGTCGGGATAATTATTCTCGTTGTAACCTTAAATTCAGTTGCGCCATCAATCCTTGCCGCTTCAAGCAGATGATTTTCTATGCCCTGAAGACCGGCATAATATAAAAGCATATCATAGCCTGTAAATTGCCATAGAGTGGCAACAATAACCGTATACAAAGCAATCTTTGAACTGCCAAGGAACAGAATGGGTAACTTAATAAAACCAGCCGCTTGCAGGATCTTGTTTATGACACCAAAAGCATCCAGCATTCTTGACCACATAATGCCTATTATTATTGGGGAAAGGAGTACCGGCAGAAAAATTGTATTTTTCAGAAACCTTGCGCCGGCAACTTTCTGGTCAATTATCATTGCCCCAATAAATCCAAATAAATTTAAAAACAAAGTTGTAAAACCTACAAAAATTGCAGTATTTAAAAATGATTTCAGGAAGATTTTATCTCTGAATACTTCAGAAAAATTCACAAAACCAATAAACTTTATCTGGTTTAAATCATAACCTTTCCAATCTGCAAAAGTGAGTACGATGGTAAAAATAACCGGGATAGAAATAAAAAAAAGAAAAAATAATATTGTAGGTAATGAGAAAAGAAATCCTATTTTGCTGAGTTTTTTATTTATCATAGTTTTTAAGCTAATTATTTTTAAAAGTTAATTATTCTTACGTATTAAAAGAATCTTTTGAATCTTTTAATTAAGGCTTGCAGATTTAAAATTCAAACAATGTATTTAAAGAATCTCTAAATTACGGACAACAGTTTAATAATTAGGACCTGATGATCTGCTTTTTTCCACAAATTCTTCCTGTTTTAAAGTTTTTTTTGTGCAGGTATTTTAATCTTTAAAATACCTGCACAACTTTTATGTTATCATAAATAACATATTTGAACTATTTGGCTGCCTCAACAAGTGATTTTATAAAATCTTCCGGTTTAAGTTCTGCACCGAAAATTCCCTGCATGCCGTTCATTATTGCTGTATAAACCTTTGTATCGTAAACGACCCTGCTTTGGGTTTTAGACTGTGCATTTAACATGTTCTGATACAAGTCACTCTTATTGGCAAGATCCCCATTATATGTACTTGATGGTATGAAATCATTTGCAACAAGTGCATCTTTACCTTTGTCGTTGGTCATGTATCTCAAGAATTCTACAGCCATATCAACATTGGCGCTGCCTTTTGATATAACAAACATTTCAGCTACACCACCGGTTGGCAGGGATTCGTCCCCAGCTTTTAGTGGCGGTGTTGGGAATAAACTATAATCAAAAGCGCCAGCTATATCAGTAGTTATACCGCCGGTAATAAAGTTTCCAACCGGATAAAACATTGCTGATTGCTGTTGTACAAACAGGTCTTTTGCACCAACAAAAGCGTCCATCGAATTTGCACCCGGAGCATAAACTCCTGCAGCAACCAGGTCTGCCATATTTTTAGCAGCCTGTAAAAATACTGGATCGTCCCAACCAATTTTCTTTGCATCTGCGTCCATCATTTTAGTATGAGTGGGGTCTGTATATGCAACCTGGGCAAAAAATGAATCCGCTGCGGTCCAAAGATCTTTCGTTCCCTGTGCTATCCCAAATTTGCCTGCAGCCTTAAGAGTCTTTGCAAGTGCCTTTAATTCGTCCTGTGATTTAGGGATTTCGAGGCCCATTTCTTTAAACATTTTCATATTGTAAGCAATCTGAAGTGTATTCAAATCCAATGGTACGGCCCAAGCATCCCCATCTACAGAAATGGCATTCATAACTGATGGGAAAAATTCAGGAAAGTTATCTTTCAATTTGTCAGTTAATGGCAGAAGCTTGCCTGATCTTGCAAGTTCTGTATATTCTCCTGCCCATGGTATCTGGAAAATATCAGGTGCAGCTTCACCTGAAAGTACAGCTTTTAACTTTACAAGATAATCTGTATAGCTGATGTATTCCCTTTTTATTGTTACATTCGGATAATCTGCCATAAATCTTTTTTCGGCATCTTCATGGACTTTTGGATATGCACCTTCATTGTTCCATGACCAAAACTCCAAAGTTATTGGCGCTGCGGCAGCTGTAGTTGCAGCAGCTGTAGTTTCAGCAGCGGCAGCTGTTGTTGCAGCGGCTGCAGCTGTAGTTTCAGCGGCGGCAGCTGTTGTTGCAGCGGCGGTAGTTTCAGTAGTTGCTGCGGCATTGCACCCTGTCAATGAAAAGGTTAACATCATCGCCAAAGCCACTACAAAAACAACTGCTATTGTAATAAACTTTCTCATACTCTTCCTCCCTTTACTGATTTACATTTTTTAGTTAATAAAACACATAGAGTTTTGTTTGGTAAAAGCTCAATTAAATAAAGGCTTTTCAAAACAAATCTCACCATAAAAAACCGTCAATAAATACCACCTCCTCCAATATATAAATAAATATTACATTTCTATTATCTTATGTGATACTTCTTCGACCCTGTCAAGGCTGATTTCAATTTGAAATTTGGACATATCACCGCGTATCTTATTTAAAGAGTACTCAATAGCTGTACCATCCTTTAAAAGTGCGGTATTATAAAACAACAGTATTGGTGTACCTGGTTTAGTATTAAAAAGCTTTGCGTCCTGCGGTGTTGCGACTGCTGCTTCGAGTATTCTTTTAAGCTTATATATTTTTAAACCGTAAGATTTATCAAGAACATTTATAAGTGAGTCTTTTATTAATAAATTTGCATCAAAACCGGGGCATAATTTTTGAGAAATTGAGGTCCATGAATAATGATATGGTTCGTCTTCAATAAATCTCAATCTTTCAATCCTGTAAATTTTATCTTTTGAAGTCAGATTAAGATTTATAATATCTGATTCCTCAGGATCTTCCAAAGAGAAACCAAGGATTTTGTTTGTAATCTTGTAGCCTTTTTCTGTAAGGTCCTGAAAAGTACCGATTAATTTATTGAATAACTGCTCTTCTATTTTCGGTTTTGATACTATGGCCCCTTTTGCTTTGACCTTTTTTATTAAACCTTCCTGCAAAAGGTTGTCCAATGCCTGCCTGACTGTAACCCTGCTTACACTGAATCTTTCAGAAATATCTCTTTCTGAAGGCATAAATTCCCCTGGTTTCCATTCGCCCTGTGCTATTGCTTTTTTCAGGCATAGCTGGATCTGATAATAATATGGAATTGGGCTTTCTTTTTCTATACCGTAATTCATTTTAAGGGAAAATTTTCTAAAGTGATTATAAAACTATAATTTAAGATATAGTTATTCTAATATTAATACCAGTGGTATGTCAAGCAATTAAATAAAATATTTTACGTCTTATTTTTTCATTCATCTTGGCAACGATGTTTTACATATTTGGCAGTATTAAAATCTAACAATGGCTGTAACCTGCTTCTATCCATACGGTATTGATTAGCATTACATCAGCTGTGAAGTATTGGGAAAAAATTAAATCTTTCAAGAATTAAAAGATGCCTTTTTTGATAATGATTTCAGTATTATTTAATTTTTTTAGAATTTCTTCATAAGAAAGCAGTATATTCTTGGCACCTTTATATTGCAGCACAGAATGGGAATTTATTATCGCCATTTTTAGTGAGAAATTTATATCATTAGTTTTTATCATCCCTGCAAGAAAAGTAGAAGCAAAACTGTCCCCTGCGCCTGTAACCTCTTGTATTTTTATATCCAGCGGGTATAAGGTATAAAGCATCTCTTCTTTATCAATTAAATATACGGGCTTATCCCCATTTGTTATTATGATTATTTCAGGACCGGATGATTTTAAATCTTTGAGCATTGCTTCTGTTCCTTCCTGGCCTGTAAGCAAGCCTGCTTCTTCATTGTTTAAAATTAAAATATCCGTACTGGATAATATTTTGCCAAGAAAAGCTTTTCCCTTTTCACATAAATAATTATTGGGGTTAAAAATTATATTTATCTTATTATTTGCAGCATCTTCAACAATCTTTTCCAAAGCAACAAATGACTGGCCTACCA
>Ga0182021_10002075_pt1 | contig 23408 bp, 16 predicted proteins | sample 612E3MmetaG_FD_120493 | JGI IMG/M metagenome (GOLD analysis project Ga0182021, IMG submission 120493) | Permafrost microbial communities from Stordalen Mire, Sweden - 612E3M metaG (Illumina Assembly) | ecosystem: Environmental > Terrestrial > Soil > Wetlands > Permafrost | place: Sweden... | reverse complement strand
GAAGCAGAGCCAACACCAGACGCGCACCATCGCGGTCCTGAACATCGGCCGGATGGACGACGGCAACAAGCACCAACCCAAGAACATCTACGAGCAGATGGCGTTTGCGGCCATTGATCTTCTTGCCAGCATCGTAGCCGTGCGGCCCCCCTTTTCCGTGGTCTTGGCCGACTGGCTGTCGATGATGGCAGCGCTCGGTTGCCGTTTGCGCCCAGCCGCTTCGCGCGCATCGCCGCGCAATTCATCGTGAATCCGCTTCCAGGTGCCATCCAGCCGCCAACACCGAAAGTAGTGATAGACGGTTTTCCAATGAGGCAAGTCATGCGGCAGTAGTCGCCACGCGCATCCTGTACGCACCAAGTAGAGAATCGCGTTCAAGATAGCCACTCGGTCGTGTTTGGCAGGTCGGCCACCAATCTTTGGTGCGGGCAACAGGGCTTCGATTCGTTGGCACTGCTTCTCGGTCAAGTCGCTCGGGTACCTGCCTCGCTTCATGCCTTTGCTTTCGCTCGCCTCCACGCAACGTCAACTTTTCAGACACGCTCTCAGGCCAGTCGGTGAGATTCGCGATGGTGCGCTTCTTGATTTTTCCGTCCTCGCGCCAGCCCTCGCGAAGCAGGACGGTGGGACGGGAACCGTGGTTCGGCACGGTCTCGATGTACATGGGAACTGCCGATCACATCGTCTGCATATATGCAAGAGCCGTTGTGCGTATTACATGGGAACAACTCTTGCGATGCAAATCACGGGGAACTTCGGCCTGGTTCTGGTGCGCCCTTGCGGCTTCCTGGCCAGCGCGTAGAGGGACACAAGATCGACCGCAAGAGAGGAAGGACGCGGTCAGACCGCCGCCTACTTGCTTGAAAGATGCGCCACCTGCCGCATGGCTTCGGGTCGCGAGGGAGCATCCGGGGCCGCCAGTTCCAGGTATTTCTTGAAGGCGGCCAGCGCGGCCGACTTGGAGCCCGTCAGAAGCTCCGCTTGGCCAAGCTGAAAGTTCAGCTCGCTTTCCCATGGGGCATTCGCCGGCATCTTGGCAAGGGCTTTGCGGAAGTGATCGATGGCGGCAGTGGGCCGGCCATGGTCCATCTCCTGCCGGCCCAGGCGATAGTGCGGCTCCGAGGCATCGGGGGCCACGCGGAGCGCGTCGCGCCACGCGGCCTCGGCTTTGGGTTGCTGCCCCATCTTGTCGTAACAGAGCCCTTGCAAGATGAGCGGATCAAGCGAGGTGGGAAGCATCCGGGCGGCCTCCTTGAAGTCCGCCAGGGCCCTTTCCAGATCGCCGTGCCGGAGATACGCGCGCCCACGTTCCATTCGGGCCTCGGGCAGGCTGCTGGCAGCGTCAAGCGCGACGTTGGCCTCCAGCTCCTTGCCCACCTTCATCAAAACCCGGCCATAGGCGAAGTTGTAGGCGGGAAGCTTGTCCCACATGAGGGCCCGCCGGTACTCAGCCAGCGCCGCCCCCAACTCGTTGCGCGTCTCGTGGATGCGGGCGAGAAGGTACGCGGCCTCGGCGTTGCGGGGATTCTCGTTCTGGACCTTCTTCGCCTCGCTCTGGGCAAGCTCCAACTTGCCCAAGTCGATTGCGAGCCTCGCCAGCGACAGACGCAAGGTCGGTGTCACCCGACCGGTCTTCAATTCCTCCTGATACCGGACCAACGCCTCATCCTTCTGGCCAAGCGCGAGACAGACCGCAGCCAGCCGCTCGCGCAGCCCGAGTGTGTCCGGCATCTCCTTGAGCGTTTCCTCAAGGTAGGCCTTCGCCTCGTTGAGCTTGTCCTGGGCCTGCAGGGCCGCCGCCACGCCCAGGCGCGCTTGGGCGGACTTCGTATCCGCCTGCAGCGCCTTGCGGAAGACCTCCTCGGCCTTCACCGGCTCTTTCGCCACGATCAAGGCGTCACCCCAAGCCAGTTGCAGGACGGCGGCAGGCGCCCCGGCTTCCTCAGCGGCACGCAGCACGTCCAGCGCCTCCTGCGCCTTGTTCTGCTGCTGCAGGAGCGTGGCCAGATTCAGCGAGGCGGGCAAGAACTTGGGATCGCGCTTGAGCGCCTCGCGATACCCCTGGTCCGCACTCACCCAGTCGGGGGATTGTCTCGTGGCGGCGGCGAATCCGTTCCAGAAGGCTTCCCTTGGGTCGTTGGGTGCGGCCTTGGCGGCGAGGGCGAGTAGCTTCGTGCCTTGTTCCACTTTCTTCGTGGCCAGATAGGCGCCGCCCAGAGCGAATTCGCCCGCGGTGGTCGCCTCCACTGTGGCTCCTGGAGCCTGGAGCGTGGTCAAAGCCTCGTCGTAGCGTCCCTCGTATAGCAGCGACTCGCCCAGCGCCAAGTGCGCCAGGATCAGGCGCGCATCCAGCGAAATTGCCTTGCGCAGCATCACCTCAGCGTCGTGGCTGCGCCCCATCTCCAAGGCGGCCTGGCCCCGAAGAAGGTTGGCTTGCGCCAGCTCATGGGGCGAAGCGGCCGGCTGCTTTCTGTCGACCAGGGCTTCCGCCGCCGCCAGGCGCTTTTCCGGTGTCTCCGCCATCCGCGCCAATCCCAGCGCAGCGCCGAAGTGATCCGGGTTCTTGCCCAAGACCTTCTCGTACTCCGAACGCGCCTCGGGCTTTCCGGCTCCATCCAACGCCCGAGCCAGCATGTACTGCGCGACCAGTTCCTTGGGACGCGCGGCTACATACCGGCGCAGTGGCTCCACCGCGCCGGCGGCCTTCTGATCGGCCATCCGCGCCAGCCCCACGACCAGTTGGCTCTCGACGGCCTGGCCTTCCTTTCCCAGGGCAGGGTCGGCTTCCTTTGGCTTGCCTTTGGCAACCGCTAAGAGCGCCTTGGCCCGGAAGAGACCGGCGACAGGTTTTTGCGACGGATTGATCGCTTGCAGGAGCTGTTCGGCACGAGCCGTCTTGGGCGGGTCACCGCCGTGGATGATGACGTCGAGAAGCGTGATCTCAGCGGCCTTGCTCCGCAGGGAATCGCCTTCGTCCTGCAGGGGCAGGATGACTTGCGCGAGACGATTCTCGGCCGATTGGTAGGCTTCTGGATTGTCGTTGAGCAAACCAGCCGCCATCGGCCCGATGACTTCCTCGACCTTGGGTGCCTTGCGCGATGGCGATAGGAAAACGGCGGCAGCAACGCCCGCCACCACAACCCCACTGCCGGCCGCGATAGCCCATCTGGGAATCCAAGGCCTCTTGGCTACTGGGCGGAGGGCGCCTCCGCGCATGGGTGCGCGCCCCGCCACGGGCTGCAGGGCAGGCAACTGGTCCGCGGCTGCCGCCTGGGCCAGTCCGTCGCTGGCGACCCGAGCGCCGGGGAAGGGCAGGGTCGCAGCCCCCGCGGGTGAGCCAGAATCACCCTCCAACTCGAGGCTGAACCCCAGGTCCACTCCGGCCGGCGATCGTTTGCTGCCCGGCGAAGAAGACTCGGGCAAGGGCGACGACGGGATGAGAGGCGCCAGCTTGGGCGGAGGTGCGCCGGTCGGTGTGAGCGGCGTCAACTTGGGCGCGGGCGCTCCCGTCGGTGCCAGCGGCGTCAAAGTGGACACCGGAGTTCCCGCCGGTGGCATGCGCGCTGACACGGGAACTGGGGGCGGAGTTGCCCCGCCACGGCCGGCACCAGGCCCGGCGGCACCGGCAATACCCGCCGCCGCAGGCGCGGGAGGTTTCTTGGACAGTCCCGCCGGCGCCTGGCCGGGGGCTGGCGCCGTGCCAGCGGCCCCGCCCAGGTCCAGCGTCAGCCCAGACGGAGGCGGGCCCGACGTCGATACCGGAGAAGGCGACGAGTCCAAGTCCAAGCTCAGCGGCGGCCCACCGCTCGTCGGCGTGGGATGCGGCGCCAACGACAGATCAAGCGCCAACCCGAGCGGCGGTGTCTTGCTCGAACCCCTTTCCGAAGCGGGTAGCCACCCAGGTCGCGCCCAGCCCTTGGATTGAGGGAGATCGTCGGGACGCGGGGCTGCATCGCGCGAGACCGGCAGATCGCCGGGACGCGGGACTGCATCGCGCGAGACCGGCAGATCGCCAGGACGCGGGACTGCATCGCGCGAGACCGGCAGATCGCCAGGACGCGGGACCGCCTCATGCTGCGCTGGCTGGTCGCTCGCAAGCCGGCTGGCCGGCGGTCTGACCTTGAAAACGGTGCGGCAGTAAATGCAGAGATGGTCGGCACCGCTGGCCGGAATATCGCCGCCGACTTCCTGACCTCTTGCACATTTTGGGCAGATGGCTTTGAGAGCGGACAAGCAGAACCCCTCGGCCAGCCATTGTAGCATCTACGCTGCTTCACCGCGCAGAGTACAACGACCGCGCCATCCGGCTTGAGGCTTGCCCGCGCAAGCCATCCCAACCACGCGGAGGGATTCCTGTCGAGACTCTACCCGATCACGGCGCAGACCCAGTCGGACTTGAGCCTAGCTTCATCTGCCTGACGCGCTTCGCAAGCTCCCGCATACGCACGAAATCGCCCTCGGTGGCCGTCCGAATTCCCGAATCGGGTGTTGCTTCCTGGTTCTGAGCAGGGGCGGCGGCGACCGCCATCCGCTCCCGCGAGCCAACGTCCGCCCGACAGGAACCGTTAGGAGTCTGTAGCTGCGCGTGCCATGACCCTCCCTCTCCTTCGAGTGACACGAGCGTATACTGGCCGCTGCGAGCGCCCAGAAGGACCAGAGCAGCAGGGCCTTGGTTCTCGCTCATCCAAGCCCCCCGCGGCCGTCCGTCTTCGCCCGACTCGACGTTGAAGACACTGACATTTCGGCATGGATGCAGATCCTTCCACGTGGTTCGCGGCGAAGGGCCGGATGAAGCCACACCCTGCTGCGGTTCCCGTCCTATCGCGAGCCTGGGCACTGAACGGTCACCCTCGACCGCCGCAACCATGTTGGTCAAATCGTTTGACTGCGGCGTCGGCCGGACACGAGAAGGATCCAGTTTTCTCGGTAGCACTATGGCGAGTATCAACCCGATGCCGACCAGAGCTGCCAGTACGCCCAGCCACACCTGGCGCCGGCGACCTGCCGGTCCACTCATTGGCACGGGGTCGTGCAGTTATCCTGCATGCAGTAGGCGATGTCCATGAAGGGGCTTACCCCTGACGGGTACGAGGTCGCGCAACCGTTGATGCACGTGTTGTCAGAGCCGCAGGCGGACCCGCACTGGACGAAGTTGTAACAAGAAGTATTCCGTATGCAGGTGATGGTCTCGTTACAGCAATAACTGCCCATGCATGTGTCGCATGAAGTGGGGCTGCTGACCGCACACCTCGGGTCGACCCCGCCAGTCCCTGTCGTGCCGCCCGTACCGATTGGGTCGCCCGTGCCGCCCGTGCCTATCGGCCCTGTGGCTACGCAGAGATCAGACGCGCAGGTGAGGCCGGGGTTGCAGGCGCCGGTCGCGAAGCATGGGCACTTCTCGCTGCCGGGCTCGCACTTCTTCGAATCGCTGCAGCCCGAACTGGCAACCAAGACCAACCCCAAAGCCAGCGCAAGCAAACCACTAACCGACACACCGTGCTGTAACCGTGATTTCATTGGTAACTCTCCTTTCGATTTACGACCGCGTCTCCCCGCCATTCATCGAGGCGTGACAACGCGTCAAACAGGCACAACTCAACAGATACATTTGCGCCAGCCTCTCGGGTCTTGTCCCATCGGGCTTGCGTCTGGGGCCAGATGCCAAGGCGAACAGGGTAGATTATACAATGCGACATACGTCACAAAAAGCGCCCGCCGCATGATTGGGGAGCCGTATGCCTGAGTCAAGCGGAAAAGAAAGGCGGCCGCGGCACATCACGCACCTGCAGACTCGTCTGCGCGAGGTAGGCGCCGGATGACAGCGCCAAGCGGCTGGGGACACTCATCGCGCAGTTTGCAGCCGCCACAGGGCTGGCCGCGCCATATGGTATCGAAGAAGCCCTGCACCTCGTCCAGCAGCAGGTCGTCACGGGTGAGCAGACCCAATTCGAAGTTCCGGCGACCTTCACCCTTGGCCCCCAGGCCAGCACCGGTCCAGTTGGCGCTGCCCAGATACGCCACGGCGCCGTCGACGACGACGGTCTTGACATGTACACGCGGGCACAGGCGCAGCTCGAACGAGCCACGCCGTCCGGCGCCGGGCTTCAGGCGTGCGCAGCGGCGCAGCTCTTCGCGAAACGGTCGCGAGGGTGTGCAGGCGTGCAGAATGCGAATCTCCACCCCTTGCCCCACCAACTCGTCGAAGACCTGCAACACCGATCGATACTCGCCACCGCGAGCCGTCCGGCGTCGCCCCGGCCGCGCATGCGGCTCTTCGACCATCAGCTCTTTCAGGTTGGCGGTGGCGATCCAGATGCTTCGCTCGGCATTCATCACCGCCTGGACCACCGCCTCGTAGTGCCCGCGCCCGCCCAGGAGGGCCAGCGAAACCGGCCGCGAGACGCGAATGAAATCCATGGTCAGCGGTGGGTGAGCGACCCATGTGTCTGCACGATTCGCTTCATGTCGCGTCTCCTTGGTCCGACTCGTCGCTGGCATCGGCTGCCGCCAATTCGCGTGGCCGCACCGTCACGGAATCGATTTCGTCCACCGGCTTCTTGCCGGCGGCGCCCAGCTCCTCCAGTTTGCGCACCGCTGGCTTGACCATGCGCTCGAACGAGCCCACAGCTGCGTTGTACGAATCAGTGGCCCGGCCGAGGGCGGCCCCCAGTTTGCCGAAGTGATCGAACAGCGTGGCTAGTCGCTCGTGCAACACGCGCCCCTGATCACTGATCCGCTGCGCGTTCTCCGCCAGTTTCTCCTGGCGCCAGCCGTAGTGCACCGCCTGCAACAGCGCAATCAGTGTGGTGGGTGTGGCGATCAGCACCTTGTTGCCCACGCCTTGCTCGATGAGGTCCGGGCTTTCCTGCAAGGCCGCGTGGTAGATACCTTCGCTGGGCAGAAACATCACCACGAACTCGGGCGCGCTGGGTAGTTCGTTCCAGTAGCTCTTGGCCGACAGCTTCAGCACATGCGCGCGCACCTGGTCGGCGTGTCGGCGCAGATGTTCGCGCCGCCGGGGCTCGTCGTCGACCGCGTCCACCGCAGCCAGGTACGCTTCCAGTGGCACCTTGGCATCCACCACCACGTGATGGCCATTGGGCAGGTTCACGATCAAGTCGGGCCGCAGCCGGCCATCCTGGCTGTCCAGGGTTTCCTGCTGCACAAAATCACAGTGCTCGACCATACCCGCCAGTTCAACCACCCGCTGCAGCTGAATTTCGCCCCAGCGGCCGCGCACCGCCGGGGCGCGCAGGGCACGCACCAGATTCCCGGTTTCCTGTGCCAGCTTGTCCTGCGAACTCGCCAGGCCGGTGACCAGCGCGTTCAGTCGACCGTAGGCCTGGCCGCGTTCCTTCTCGATCTCACGGATGTTGCCGTCAACCTTCTCCAGGGAATCGCGTACCGGCTTCAGCAACGCCTCGATGGCCTTGTGCCGCGAATCCAGCGAGGCGTCGGTTTCGCGGCGCGCGGCGCCCAACTTCTCACTGGCCAAGGTCAAGAAGCCCTCGTTGTTCGCGGCCAGGGCCTCGGCCGCGAGCGCGCGGAAGGTGTCACCCAGTTTCTCCTCGGCGCTGTCCAAGATGGCCTTCTGTTCGTCGAGGCTGCGGCGCAGTTCGACCACCTGGGTCTCGGCCACGGTCCGGTGCTTCTGTGCCTCGGCCAGCTCGCGCAAGAGTTCGCGCTCGCGTGCCTCGCTGCGGGACAAGGTCGCGCGCAGCTCGTCCACGGTTGCCTGCGCCGCCCGCGCCCCGCCGTCGATCTCGCGCAGCCGCGCATCGGCGGCGCGCAGCCCCGCCTCCCCGCGTGCCTTCGCTCGCGCGGCAGCCAGCAGCCAGCCCAGCAACGCGCCGGCTGCGAGCGCGGCCGCGGCCACGATGAGCAGGGTTCCCAACATGACCCGAGACTATCCGAATGTTCAGGTGGGGGGCAAGTCCCGATGCTGCGGCTACGGTTTGCGTGTCAATATACCCGTCACCATGAGCCAACCTATCGGCGATTTCTTGCAGTGCCGACGTCTGGCGGTCGTGGGCGTGTCACGCACGCGGCGCAAGTACGGGAACCACGCCTACCGAGAGCTGAAAGCCCGTGGATTGGACGTCATGGCCGTGCATCCCGAATTGGCCAGCGTGCAGGGTGATCCGTGTTGCAAGTCGCTGGCCTTGCTGCCGCGTCCGGCTGAGGGAGTTCTGATCTGCGTGCGGCCCGACAAGGTGCCCGAGATTCTGCGCCAGGCAGCCGCGGCCGGGATTCGTCGGGCGTGGCTACAGCAGGGCGCCGAAAGCGAGGCGGCGGCCAAGCTGGCGGCCGAGTTGGGCCTCGATCTGGTCCAGGGCGCATGCATCCTGATGCACACGCCGCCGGTGCGTGGATTCCACCGCTTGCACCGCGGGCTGTGGCGGCTGCTCGGCCGGCTGACAATGACGAAGGTCTGACGAACTATTGGGGAAGGATTGCCAGCCTGGTGCCCGGGCTCGGCGCCAGATCGGTATCGAAGACGGTGAAGCATCCGGTGGGATCGATAGGATAGGTGTGAAGCGGCGGCGCATCGGACAACGAGTCCCACCCGAACACGCTACTCTGCCATTCACCCAGCACCACAGATTTATCTGCCGACCCATACCGCAGTCGGTGCGAACCGGGTGTTGGCGATTCGACGAACACCAGGCCACGGCCGTCGGGCGGAAAGCCAACGGTATTGACGTTGCCATCCGAATCATACGTGAAAACCGCAGTCCCGGATTCGCTGTCCGCCAGCTGCAGGCGGTCGGTCATGGCCATCGTTTCCGGCGGCCCGACCAGCGCAACCTGATTCAGCCGGGGCGCCTCCAAGAACCACTCGGGCCCCGCGATTTCCATCGGCGCGCTCCCGTCCAGGCCGATGGTTGCAACGGCCGGGTCGCCATCCTTCTTGTAGATGACCCGGCCGCTGGCGGTGAAAGCGAAAACCTGCGGGCCGAGCTGATTCCTCCAGAAGTCGTAGAGGTCCGAGGCGAGCAGTCGCTCGCCGGTGCCGTCGAGCCGGATGGCGTACAACGCGGCGACGAAGGTTGTCACCTCGGTGGCGCCCAGCAACCACGTCCCGTCCGGTGACACCCGATATCCGTACCACCCCGGATGACGGTTGGCGGCGACTAAGTGCGAGGTGTCGCCCGTCCCCGGTACGTGGCCGCGGATGTCGCCATTAATGTAGGAGCTGCCATTACGGAAGAGCAGCAGGCGATCCGACACAAACCCCAGCTGCGCGGCGTCGGGCTGCGAGGCCAGGGTCTCGACCCGGCCATCCGCGCCCCCGACGACCACAAGGTTCTGGCTGGAGCCACCATCAACCGGGATGCTGGTCAGGAAAGCCACCCAGCGGCCGTCGGGCGAAACGGCTGCGGTTCCTGCCTGCGCCCCGACCGCCAGACGCGCGATGGCTCCCGAGACCACATCGATCACGTCCATGGCACCCATCCTGTACGAGTAGCAGTCGCGCATGGCGTACACGCGGGTGCCGTCGGGCGCGGCGACATGATCACACACGCCTTGGGCCAGCGTGCGCAACCCGCTGCCGTCAGGGCGGACGACCACCAGGTCGATCCTCCCTTCCTGCTCCGCTCTCACCAGAAGCGTGCTTCCGGGCCGCAACCACTCGGCGCTGGTGATCGAATTGATGATGGTTGACACCTTGCCTGACGGCAGCTGCACCAGCAGGAGATCATCGTACACGCTGCTTTCGGATGGCGCTTCGCCCCTCACTCGCAAGATAAGCGAGGTGCGATCCGGGGCGAACAGAGCACGTACCGCGTGGCGTGGCGTCAGTACTCCATTGGCCAACGGCTGCAGGGCGGCGCACCCGACCGCGGGCGCAAGGTCCGGCGGCAGCAGCGCGTCCATCGCAAGCCGGGCGTCCGCCGCCGCGCCAGCATCGACTGACGGGTACAGGCCGTGCCCCACATCCATGGCGGTCCGGCCGCACGCCGGCGCCAGGCTGGTCATGAGCAAGGCGAGGGCAAGCCGTCGAAGCACAGACCCAATTTTCCACCCTTGCTCCGCCAGCCACAAGTCCCAACAATAGGCCGCAGCCCAGGGCGATCAGTGGATCGGCTACAAGCACGTCGTCTACGACTTGGCTGACAGCACTGTGAAGCAGGAACTGTGGCTCGACGACAGTGACGGGGCAGGGGGCGGCAACTGGGTGAAGCTCAGTGAGCACGTAGACGCCGGCGCCGATTTCGGCGTGGACGGCACCCCCTGCGCCAGCGGCATCGACGTTGCGATAAAGCTTGGCCGTGATCCGACGCGGCCGGGGTCGGAGACGGGCAAGCCGAACATCACCGTCTATTTCCGCAGCGACAACGTCGGCAGCGACGGACTTTGGTACAAGAAGGGCAGCATTCGAGAGATTGCTCCCTAGTTGCATCCTCACTGTAGTTGCATCCTCACTGTGCACGCTCGGCAGGCAGGGCGGTGGGCGCGGCCGCAGGTCATCGTCGCTACCCATGCCCGGCGCGGCGGCGGAGCATCCACTCGCTGGCAAGCAAGGCAACCGCCAGGAACAGCAGCAACGGGTGCGACCAGATCGCGACTGTGCGCAGGTTGCCCACGCGCACCTGGCGCGCGGGCCGTATCTTTGGCGTGCCGAGTGTGCCTGCTCGGAATTCGCCACCCGTGACCGTCGCGATCTGGCGCAGTACCTCGTCGCGGCTCACGACATCATCCAGCTCACGTCCTTCGGGGCGCAACACAAACGTCGCCTGTTCCTCGGCCGCGCGTCCGTCAAGGGTCGCTCGACCCACCAGGCGGTATGCGCCTGCGGCCAGGCCGGCAAAGTCCGCATGGGCCTCGCCGTCGTCTCCCGTCGTCACAGCCAGGGCACGCAACGGCTTGGCGTCAGTCCCGGTGCCGCTGCTCGCGTTTTCCGCCGGGTGCAGGTCCAACGTGACTGTGGTGCGGCCGGCGGGGCTGTAGTCGGCGTGCAGGGTGCGTACCCGAGTTGCCACAGTCTGGCCACGCCGGTACTCGGTGCGGTCAAGGTCGATGTGCAACAGGGTCAGCGCAGGGTCGCGCACCAGCCAACGAATGGCGCCTTCCCAGAAACGTTGCAGGGCGCGTCCGTCATCGCCTCCCGGCTTGGCGCCGGCCCCGTCATCGCTCCGCGCGCCTCGCCCGCGGCCATCGTCGGCGGCGCCCGCAGCGAAGCCCCAGTTCCAGGCGCTGTCGGTCAGCAGGGCCAGGGTGCGGCCTTTGCCCACGTTGTTCACTGCCAGCACGGGCGCTGGCTTGCCGTCAGCGGCGGTCTGGCCGGGATGCACCAGCAACGCGCTGGCCCCGGGCTGCACCCGCGCTACTCGATTGATGCCCTGAAGGGGAGGCAGCGCGGCCCAGCGCGCCTCGTTGGTCTTCGGGTCCAGGCTGAGCGAGGTCACCGGGTGGTTGCGTCCGGCAGCGGTCAGCCGCGGTTTGAAGCTGTCGGCGGAAAACGCGCGCGGTCCCTCACCGGGAATTCCGGTCAGGTCAACCGGCAGTACGTCGCGCAGGGCACTCTCGCCATACTGGCCGCTGGCAAACGACAGGTCGCCGCCGATCATGGCCAGTGCGCCACCCGACTGCAGGTAGTCGCGCACCCCGGGCAGATAGGGTTCTACCCAGTACGGCTTGTAGTTGAAGTTGTGGAAGATCAGCAGGTCGAACGAGCGCAGTTGCTCGTCGAAGATCTCCTGATAGGGGAAGGGGATAAGCGACATCTCATTGGCGCCCAGGGGAATCTCGTCCGTGTCGGTGCGCAGGATGAAAAATGACACCAAATCCACGTTGGGGTCGAGCCGCAGGATGGAGCGCAAGAAACGCTCGTCCCACGACGGCCGGCCGCACACGTGCAAGACCCGCACGCGGTCACGAATGACCTTCAGGGTGAACAACTGGCTGTTGTTGCTCTCCAGCGCCTCGCCCGCCAGGACCGGCGTCTTGATCTCGAAGACGAAGTTGCCCGGTTCCACCGGGGTGTAGTCGAAGCTGACCTTCTCCTGACCCGATTCGCCGCGCAGAAGCACGGCCTTGGCGTCGAGCAGGCGGCCCTCGCGCGCCAGGGTGACCTCGACCTGGCGATCGCTGTAGCCCTTGTGGCGCAATAGCGCTTCCAGTTTGATGGGCGTGCGCACGAAGGCAAAGTCGTCGGTCAGCACGGCCGCCACCGATAGATCGCGCAACTCGCTTTCCCCGACCAACACGGTGTGCACGGGCGCGTCCAGGGCTTCCAGCGTCCGGCGGGTTTCACCGTCGAGCGGCCCGCGGGCAATGCGCCCGGTGTCGATGCCGTCGGAAATCACGACAACGCCTCCCACGTCGCGGCCCGCCAGGCGCCCGCGCAACTCGGACAGGGCTTCGCCCATGCGGGTGGCTTCGCCCTGCGGCACCGCGTGCAGGGATTCGGGCGTGGCCGTGGCCAGCGCCTCGCCAAAAGAATAGATCTCGACCCGGTGGCCGGCGCGTTCCCATTCCGAGAACAGGGGCGCAGCGTCGGCCACGATTTGGGCGGCGCGCTGGGCGCGGGAGGCACCGTGGTCGGGCGGCGCCACGCCCATCGAGCGCGAGGCGTCCACCAGTACGGCGACATGGTTGGGCAGAAGGTTGACCTGACCCAGCTCCACACTGGGCTGCAAAGTCACCAACAGGCAACTCCCCACTGCCAGCAGGCGCAGCAGGAAGATCGTGATGGCCCGTCGTCGGCGCGCCTCCAGCCAGAGGGAAACCGCCGAGAAGACGACCGCCAGGCCGGCTGCCGCACAAACCAGAACCAGAGCGGGCCGACCGAGCTGCGCCCCGATGGTCACGCGCCAGTCAGCAAAGACGGAATAGGGCGTCAAGCGGCCGCTCTCCGTGTGACCGAGCGCACACCGGGACACCGGCCGGGTTTTCTGCCGGCATGCGCGTGGACGCAGAAGAGAGGACCCATGGGAAGTTGCGGCGTCATTCTGCCACCTTGCGAGACACGTGCAGGTTTTGTCTCGCCCCGGAACGGGCTAGACTGCTTCACCATGCCACGCATTGCTCGTCCCTTGCTGCCGCTTCTGGTTTTCTCCGCTCTTGCCCAGCCGCACGTTTGGGCGCAAGAAAGCGCCTCGCCCATGCCGGCCTGTCCCGCGGGCAATCTGCTGGCCGGCAAGCTGCCGGTGGCGTGGCAGGAGATCGCGCGCGATCGCAGCCTGCTCACCGACGAGACCCTGGCGACCGAAGGTGCGGTGTGGGACGCGTCCCTTGCCGCCCTTTTTGAAACCGGCGCCTCCACGGTGACCTGGGATCTGGGCCAGGTGGTCAGCGTGCGTTCGCTGGCGATACAGGCCGACGCCAACGACACCTACAACGTTTGGGGATCTCTCGACGGCAAGGAATACAAGGTGATGGGGCAGATTGACCCAGTCACGGGACACGGGTTGCGCATGCGCACCCTTGATGTGGGCGGCATGGCCGCGCGCTTCTTGCGTGTGGGCGAGGGCAAAGGCGATGGTTTCTACTCGGTCTCCGAGGTCGCGGCCTACTGCCAGACGCCCACGCCATTTCCGCCCCAAATGAAGGTCGTGGATGCGCCGGCAGCCACGGCTCCCAAGACCTATCTCGACTACTTCAATAACGACGCCAGTGCCCGCTGGGAGATGATCTTCGCCATGTTGGGCGCAATGCTGCTGTGGTGGGAGCGCCGTCTCGTCGGTCTGGGCATGGCCGCTTTCAAGCTGCGTCTGCGCCGGATCATCCTCGCGACGATGGGGGTGCTGGCCTTCTTGACCTTCTTCAACTTCGGCTTCTGGCACTTCCCCAACTTCGTGCACGGCTGGGACACCTTCCACTACTACATCGGCGCAAAGTACTTCAAAGAGCTGCACTACGAACGCCTGTACGAGTGCGTGGCCACCGCCGATTCCGAAGAGCCGAACCTGCGCCGCCGGGTCGAGCTGCGCAAGATGATGAACCTGCGCACCAACGTGGTGGAGAAGACCGACGACATTCTCGCCCATCCCGAGCGCTGCAAGCAGCACTTCACCGACGCGCGCTGGGAATCATTCAAGAATGATTTGCGCTATTTCCGCACGTTGGAGAACCCGCGCCGGTGGGACGATGCCCAAACCGATCACGGGTTCAATGGCACGCCGGTGTGGGCTATCTTGGGCACCGCCCTATCCAATCTGGCGCCAGCCAGTCGGCTCGACATCCTCTTACTCGACGCCATCGACGTCGTGCTGATCACGATTATGGCGGGGCTGCTTTGGTGGGCTTTCGGTTGGCGGACGGTGTCCGTGGCACTTATCGTGTTTGCCACGAATTTCCCATCACGCTGGTACTGGATTGGCGGCTCGTTCTTGCGCTGGGACTGGCTCTTCTGGATGGGCGTCGGGGTGTGCTTGATGAAGAAGAACCGACCGTTCTGGGCGGGTGCCGCGATTGCGTACGCCGCGCTCCTGCGCATCTTCCCCGGGTTCCTCTTTGCGGCACCGCTGATTGCGCTCGGCTACCACTACGTGAAAACCCGCGAGTGGGATCGCTGCTACCTGCGCCTGATCATGGGTGGCGCGGTGGCCGTCGCGGTGCTGATCCCCGCCAGTTTCGCGGTAACCGGCAGCCCGCGCATCTACCCGGAGTTCCTCCGCAACACCGCCAAGCACTCGGAGACTCCCCTGACCAACCACATGGGGTTGCGCACGGTGGTCCATTTCCGCCCAGCCGAAGCGGCCAATCGCATGAACACGCCGGCCATGGTGGATCCGTGGCTGCGCTGGAAAGAGGCACGCTTGCGGGCGTTCCACGAAAGCCTGCCGCTCTACCTGTCGCTGGTGGCTTGCTACCTGGTGCTGATCGGCCTGGCCATTCGCAAGGTCGACCCCTGGGTGACGGTGGCGTTGTCGGCAACCGTGATCTCGTTTGGCTCTGAACTGACTTGCTACTACTACGCCTTTCTCATAATTCCTGCTTTGCTGTACGCGGTGGTCCCTCGTGCGGGCGAGTGGCTGCTGTGGCTGACGGCGCTGACCCAGTTCTTGGGGTGGGCGCCCATCAATCACATGCCGAAGTGGCTACAAAGTCTGATGCCAGCCTCGCTCAGGCAGAGTTCGTTCGTCACCAACTTCAGCATGCCCAATGGGCTGGACGAGCAGTACACTTGGATGTCGGTCGGTACCCTCATCGTCTTCGTGCTGATCGCTCGAGAGTTGATGCTGGCACGCCAGACGGTATGGGTGCCGGCGCCGGGTGACACGGAACCCAGCGAAGACGCGAAGGCTCTCCCGGCGGGCGCAGTCCTCGCGCCGGTTGCTGCGCGATCGTCTCGTCAGCAGCAAGCGGATTCGCGTGCGCGGACGCGAAAGCGCAAGCGGCGGTAGAGCGAACTTCACCGAAGCCGCGTGCGCCAAGGCGGCTTGAGCGAGGGGGAGGTGGGGCTAGCTCGCGGTGAAGACCGCCAGGCCCAGCCGTTCCGCCAGCGCCCGCGGGGTCACGCCTTCGAGGTTCGCCAGATCGTCCCTGGCGCCGCTCTCGCGCAGCAGACCGATGAGGTCGAATTGACCGCAGGCCGAAAAAACCGCGCGCCACAGGACGGAGCAGCCTTCATCGTCGCGTGCGTTGGGATTGGCACCTTTGGCCAGCAGGAGGCGCGCGATCGCAGGCAAGTATTCCTGGGCGGCGAAGTGCAGCGGCGTCCAACCATGCCCGTCAGCCGCGTTCACGTCCGCCCTGGCTTCCAAGAGTAGCCCGATCAAGCCCACGCTGTTGCCCAGCACCGCCTGGTGCAACGGCGTGCGGCCTTCGTCGTCGCGCACGTTCGGATCGGCGTCTGCGGCCAGCAGCTCGCGCACGCGCACCAGATCGCACACGAAAGCCGCCTCGACCATCTGTCGGTTCGTCTCAAGCTTGGTTCTTGCGTATGCCATGTGGGATCACCGACGCTAGAGTGGTTGCAGAAACTTCGCCATCACCGTCTTGACGCCCACGCTGGCGAAGCGGACGGTCACCTTGAAATCGTCGCCCACCGACTGCCAGGCGCGCACCTCGCCCACCCCGAACTTTGCGTGTCTCAGCTTGGCTCCCACGCGTAGGCCCAGCTCGCCCTCCTCTGCGCGCGCCATGCCCGGCTCGTAGTGTCGGGTAATGGTCCCCGACTGGGCCACCGGCGCCGCCCGGCTGGGCGCTGGCTGGCGCGCCGCCCCCGGCGATCCGCCCCGGCTCCAGCGACCATGCCAGGGGCCCGCACCAGCGGTTTTCTCGTCGTGGTACGCGGGCCGCGGCGCGATCACATGGTCGATCACTTCAGCCGGCAGATCACCCAGAAAGCGGCTGGGCGTGCCGCCCAATTGCTGGCCCGACAGCCGGCGCCAGCGCACGCGGCAAAGATGAAGACGCTTCATGGCGCGGGTGACCGCCACGTAGCAGAGGCGGCGCTCCTCCTGGACCGCCGTATCGTCATCGATGCTGCGCTGATGGGGAAACACGCCCTCTTCCAGGCCGACCACCAGCACCTCGGGAAACTCCAAGCCCTTGGCCGTGTGCACGGTCATCAGGGCGACCGCGCCTTTTTCGGGATCGTAGCTGTCCACGTCGGACGCCAGGGTGATGCGTTCCAGGAAGTCAGCCAAAGTGGGCTCCTCGGCCTCGCGCTCGTACTCGCGCATCTGCCCCACCAATTCCATCAGGTTCTCCAGGCGGCCCTCGGCCTCGACGGTACTCTCGGCCGCGAGCTGATCGCGATAGCCTGAGTCTTCCAGGATTTTTTCCGCCAGCGCCGCGGGCGGCAGGGCATCCTTGGCCGCACGCAAAGACTGCATCAGCTCGCAGAAGGCGGCCACCTTGTGGCGCGGTCCCTGGCCCAAGATCTCGGCTTCCCGCACGGCGATTTCCAGGGCTGTGTGCAGCCCGACGCCACGGTCGCGGGCCAGTGCCGAAAGACGATCCACGGTGGTGTTGCCGATTCCGCGCGCAGGCACATTGATGATACGGGCCAGGCCCACGGCATCGTCGGGATTCTGCAAGACGCGCAGGTACGCGACCAGATCCTTGATCTCGGCCCGGTCATAGAAGCGCGTGCCGCCTACCACCACGTAGGGCAGGTTGTGCGTGCGCAGGGCTTCTTCCAACACCCGCGACTGCCCGTTGGTGCGGTAGAAGACGGCAAAATCCCGCGGCGCCGCTCCTTGGTCCAGCCCGGCCTGCACAGTGGACGCGACGTACTCGGCTTCCTCGCGTTCCGTCTCACCCTCGAAAACCACGACCAGATCTCCGTCTACCGCATCAGTGAAGAGCCGTTTCGGCCGACGTTGGGTGTTGGGCGCAATCACCGCATTCGCCGCCCGCAGGATGTTTCTTGTCGAGCGGTAGTTCTGCTCCAGCTTGATGACGCCGGCGCCGGGATGGTCACGCTCGAAGTCGAGGATGTTGCGGATGTCGGCCCCCCGCCAGCCGTAGATGGACTGATCCTCGTCGCCCACCACCGTGATGCTGCGTGTGCGCCGCGAGAGGAACCGCACCAGTCGATATTGCACGCTGTTGGTGTCCTGGAACTCGTCGACCAGAACGTGATCGAACCGCTCGGCCAGCGTGGCAGCCACCGAGCTATCGGGGCTGCCCAACCGCAAGGCCCATAGAAGCAGACCACCGAAATCTACCGCGTTGCTCGCAGCCAGGCGTTCCTCGTAGGTACGGTAGGCCTTGGCGATGACCTGGTCCAGCGGGCCCGGCGCCGCAAAGTCGGCCGCGGTGATTCCTTGGTTTTGCGCGCGGTCAATGATGGCCACCACCTGCCGCACGGGAAACGTCTTGTCGGAGATGTTCAGATCGTGGAGCACGCGCGCCATCAGGCGGCGCTGATCATCGGCGTCGTAGATCACGAAATCCTTGCGAATGCCCACTGCTTCGCCGTACAGGCGCAGAAGCCGCGCCGACAGGCCGTGGAAGGTGCCCAACCACATGCCCGGCAGGTCGCTGCCCTCGTGGCCGAGCAGGCGCGCGACGCGTTCCTTCATCTCGCGCGCGGCCTTGTTGGTGAAGGTCACGGCCAGGATGCGGCGCGGGTCGGTTCCCTCAGCAATGAAGCGGGCCAACCGACAGGTAATCACGCGGGTCTTGCCCGAGCCCGCCCCGGCGATCACCAGCAGCGGCTCCGACGGATAGGTCACCGCCTCGACCTGGCGTGGGTTCAACTCGCGGGTCAGGGCTTCCCCCAGGCGCAGCGATAGGCTGGGTAGAGGCTCGGACATCTCGGGGGTTTCCACCACCTCGTTATATAGAACATCGTAGGACCGGGAACAGTGCAACCTTGTGGCCGCACGGTGCGACTTCATCCAGAGCGCCACCCGCCGCTTTCCCGGGATTTGGGGATTTCCCTGCGGCCGAGGTCCTCAGCTTCTCCGGACCTGGCCCCGCCAACGCGGCGTCGGCCAACCAGGAGCTGCTGGACAAAGCCGCTTCTCTCGGCCGCAAGTTGGTCACTGACCTGCAGGACTGATGCCTCTGTCAGGCATTTGATTCGAGGCCTCCCTCCGACGCTGATTCAGGTAGGCGAGCTTGAAGTCCTCCGCGACGGAGTCATCGAGTACGCGCAACGCCTGCTGCAGGCCGGTATTCCCGTCGAGCTCCACGTCTACCCGGGCGCATTCTACGGGTGGGACCAACTGTGTCCCACCACCCGCGTCGGCAAACAGGCCAACTAGCACCGGCTCGCGGCCCTCACGCGGGCCCCCACCAGTTGCTGACGGAAGGCTCACTTCGCGCTCGGTCCAGCCGCGCTCCCGGTCTTCTGCACCACGGTGGGTGCGCCACGGTCCAGCACCACCACGGTCTGCACCGACTGGATTTCGTTGGTCTCACGGGCGAATATCTGGACCAGGTTGCTGCCCGGCCACAGCGGCACATCGGCCTCGAAAGCCAGATGCGACTTGTCTCCCTTGTTGGGCAGGTAGAAGACCTTCTTGGGTGGCAGCTTGGAGTCGCGGTTCCACACGCGGATGTAGACATCCTTGACCCCGTTTTCGTCTGAGGCCGTCGCCTTGAGGTGTACCGTGTTGCCCGGCACCACCGTGGGCGCGGTAACCGTGAGGACGGGCGGGGTCACCTGCCACTCGGGGATGAAGCTGCCGTGGACCGAACCGCCCGGCGCCACATCCGCCGCAGCCACGAACGCCGGCCGACCGTCCTCGATCTCCACCCGTCGGAAGGCTCCGATGCGGCCGGTGCTCTTCCACACGGTGCCCATCGGGGCGTGACCCACGACCAGCGCGCTGTCGGCGGGTGCTTCGCGCAATACAGCCTGGGAACGCGTGATCGTGACGGGCTGGTCTTCGGCGGCAGGGGCCGCTCCGGCCGGCGCCAGCTTGACTTTGATCTTGTCGGTCACCGACTCGCCGAGAACGGTGTCGGCCACCTGCAGCTCAAGCTGGTACTCGTCCCCACGAAAGTCCGACCCGACCTCGTAGACGAAGGCGAACGTCCGGCTGGCCCCCGGCGCCAGATCCTTGGTGTCGAAGCGGCCGGCACTGATCAGAATGCCTTCCTGTCCGGCCCCGTTGCGCAAGATGGCCTCGGTTCGCAGAGCCGCGCCTTGTCCGATGTTCTTCACCTTCACCAGCGTGCGCACCCGCTCACCCCTCTGCACCTGGCCATCGCGATTTCCGGCCACGTCGTCGATGGTCTGGTAGCTGTACGCGAACAGCGGGTGTGCCTTGCCCTCGATATGGAGAGTCATTTCGGGGCTGTTGGCCTGGAGCGTGCCCTGTCCGGACATGTCGGCCCGGATGACATCGGTACGGGTAAGGCTGCTCTTGGACGCCCTCACGGTCAGGTCGTAGGTCTTGCTGCTGCCCGGGGCGATCTTGCCAAACACCATTTCGTTTTCGTCGAAAAGCGGGTTGTCACTCTTCAGCACCGCGCGCACCCGGTGGACCGTGGTGGCGCCCACGTTCTTCGCCATCCCTCGGATCTTGATGGTGTCGCCCGCCTTCACCTGGGCCTCGCCGGTGGCCGCCGCCAGGGTCACCTGGATCTCGCCCGTCCCTGAGTTGCCTGGGCCGGCGCTCCAGTCGACCCCCAGCTTCTCCAGCGCGGCCGAAAGCCGCCGGTCCTCGTCGGCGCGAACCTTGTCGAAGAGCGCCTTGCTCGAACTCACCAGGTCCTCTCGTCGCGGTGTGCGGGCCTGGGCAAGCAGATCGCGGGCCAGCGTGATGGGAAAATCGATGTGATCCTCCTCGGGCTCCACGCTGTCGTTCTCATCCTCGTCGGGCGAGTTGGCCTCGAGCTCGTCCTGGTCCAGCCTGCGTCGCAATTCATTGGCTGACGGCACATAGAGGTACGGGACGACCTCCTCGGGCTTCGTGCCTTGGCGGACGCTCGAGCTCACCAGGTGCCACTCGTAGTCTGATTCCTGTCTTCGTCGCGTGGAATTCTGCAGGTTGATCCAGGCCTCGTCGCTCTTCTTTTCCACCCGCATTCGGACCAGTTCCACGTCAGGCGTCACGCCCACTCCCTGGATGGAGGTATCCCCCGGGGTGAGGTACTGCGCCGTCGTCAACTTGAGCCCCAGCTTGTCGTCCTCGGGTTTGTTGCCGAAAGGCACGGGCGACGGGATGTCGAACAGCATTTGCACCGAACCCTTGCCAAAGGTGGTCTCGCCGATGACAACCCCACGGTCCAGGTTCTTGATGGCACCCGCGACGATTTCCGAGGCGCTGGCCGAATTCTGGCTGACCAGAACCGCCAACGGGACCTTGGTGTCGCCATTGCGGGTGGCGTGCTCGTCCTTGCGCTGCGCCCCGCCCACGCCGACCATGGACACGATGACGCCCGACTCGATGAACGCATCAGCCACTTTTTGCGCCTGGTCGTACAGCCCGCCGGGATTGCCCCGCAGGTCCATGATGATGCCCTTGACCTTCTCGCGCTCGAAGAAGGCCAGGGCCCGGGTGAGGTCGCTTTCGGTGTTGGCCGAAAAACTGATCACGCGGAAGTATCCGATCTTGGCAGCGGGCTGCCCGCCGGCCGCGGGAACCGTCAGCACCCGCGGCGGCGGGTCGATGGCGGGCGGGTGGATGAAATCGCGGACGATAGTGAACTTCTTCGCCGCCGCCGGATTGACCCGCTCGATGTAGACGTCCACCGGCGCGCCCACCTCGCCGCGCAGGCGGTCCACCGCCTCTTGCAGGGTCATGTTGACGGTGGACTCATTGTTGATGCGGACGATGTGGTCTTTGGCCTTGAGCCCGGCGCGAATGGCCGGGGTGTCCGGCATGGGCTTCTTGACCAGGATGCGCCCCTTGCGATCCATTTCGATGACGATGCCCAGCCCACCGAACTTGCCCTGGGTGGTGGTCCGCATGTCCTTGTAGCTGTCCACGTCGAGCAGAACCGAGTGCGGATCCAGCGTGTAGAGCATGCCGTTGGTGGCGGTCATCTCGATCTCGACCAAGTGTCTGGCGGCATCCTTGGCCGCCACAGGTTGCAGGCGCGGTTGGATGAAACGAAAGACGTCCTGCAACGTGCTGCGCAGGGTCCACGGCGAATCTACCCGTTCGACGGGAAACGTCTTCCGCTCGTCGTTGACGCGCACGGTGACCTGCTTGGGGTCCTGCTCAGGAAACCGGTCGACCAGGATCTCCGGCACGTCCCGCTGCAAGAAGTCCAGCGCGCCCACCAGCATGCGTCTGGGATCAAGCCGCGTCTTGTCGAAGTACTGATTGTTCACATAGTAGAGTGCCTTGGTGAAGATCTGGGCCTGCGCCAAGTCATAGGTTGTGCTCCCCGTGCGAATTGCGGCGGACAGGGAAGCGTTGGTGGTGAGCTGTATGTCATCGCCGCGGTGCTGAATGGTGAGAACGAGGGCGAGGGCGCAGGCCCCCAGAAAGACGAATGCTTTTCGTATGCGTCGCATGAATGACTCCGGTCGTGGCGGAGAAGACGAACTTGGATCGTCGAAGAGATCCATCTTGTGGCGGAATCATAGCAAGACATAACCACGCCGTCGTGCGAGGATTAACAGGGCGACTTGGCCGCCGCGGTCTGGACCGCTTGCGGACATGGCGCAGCCCATGCGATGGAGAGGCTGTTGACCGAATCTCACCCTGGAACGCTGTACGTCGTGGCTTCGGCCATTGGCAACCCGCAGGATCTGTCGCCCCGTGCGCTCGAAACTCTGCGCACGGCCGATCTGGTCCTGGCCGAAGACACCCGCTCGGCGCGCAAGCTGCTCGACGGACATGGGATCGACCGTCGCACGCAGTCGTGCTTCGATGCCAATGAGCCGGCGCGTGCCGCACAAGCAGCGGCCCTGTTGCGCTCGGGCGCCAGCATCGCACTGCTTTCGGAGGCGGGAACCCCGACCGTGTCCGATCCGGGCTACCGGGTCGTGCGCGCGGCCATCGCGGCGGGCGCTCGCGTCGTGCCCGTGCCTGGGCCATCGGCGGTGCTGGCCGCGCTGGTGGGCTCCGGCCTGCCAACCGACAGGTTCTGTTTCTTGGGGTTTCCCCCGCGCAAGACCGGCGCACGCAAGGCCTTGCTCGCGCAGATTCGTTCGCTTCCTGCCACACTGGTCTTCTTCGAATCGCCCCATCGAATCAGGGCCACCCTGGCCGATTTGTCCGCCGTCCTGGGCAAGGACCGGCCCGCCTGTGTCGCGCGCGAGTTGACCAAGACGCATGAGGAATTCGTGCGGGGCGCCCTGGCCGAGCTGGCGTCCCGCTACACGAGCGAGCGGCCCCTGGGCGAAGTCACCCTGGTGGTGGGCGGCGCCTCCGCGCAAGAACAGGAAGGCGACGGGCACAGCGACGACGAACTGCGCGCGCGTGCGCGTGCGCTCTTGGCCGGGGGCCTATCGGCGCGCGATGCCGCCGACGCCCTGGCAAGCGAAACCGGCCGCCCACGGCGTGAGACCTACCGGTTGGTGCTGGATCTGCGGGCACGCGAGTAGGACCCCGCCGGGGGCCGGGACGGAGACGGAGACGGGGCACGGGAAGGAGCCCCGCCAGGATGGGGTTCAGGGTTTCGGGTGGGTTACGCGCCACAGGATGGCGACGATGCGATTGAGAAGCGCGGAGGCAGGGGCGGCCTGGGGCTTGGTGATGTAGCCCCAAGTTGTGGCCAGGGCCAAGGCGGTGCGCACCTCGGCAGCGCTGCCCGCGGCCACGCGGTACAGGTGAAATCGATCGCGGCCAGTGCGCTGGGAGCCTTCGTCGAGGCACATGGCCACCGAACTGGCAGCCCGCCGCAGCTGGCGGCACAGGTCAGGGTCGCGGCGGCTGATCGGATCGAGCAGCGGGCGCAGGGCCAAGGCAGCTTGTAGAGCGAGGTCGTAGGCGTCGAATCGGGACATGACGGTCTCTCCTTCCGGGCGGCCCTTCATGGGCCGTCTGGCCGTGGGTCGGCCGGCGAGGCGAGTTGGGCAAGGAAAAGATCGTCAGCCG